>Ga0209254_10004240_pt1 | contig 13133 bp, 7 predicted proteins | sample FrelakmetDIP11DI_FD_187148 | JGI IMG/M metagenome (GOLD analysis project Ga0209254, IMG submission 187148) | Freshwater lake sediment microbial communities from the University of Notre Dame, USA, for methane emissions studies - DIP11 DI (SPAdes)... | ecosystem: Environmental > Aquatic >...
CTCGAAGAGCCCGTGCAAGGCATGCTTGCTCGCGCTGTATCCGGTCCTGCCGATAAGGGGACTGTAACCCGCATGGCTTGAGGTTACAATTATCATCCCCTTCTTTTCGATCAAGCTTTTTATTGCGGCTTTTGCGCAATAAAGCGCACCGAAGAAATTGACGTCCATGACGCGGCGGTACACGGAAACGTCCGTGTCCACGAATGGGCTCCGCTGGGTTATGCCCGCGTTATTGACCAGTACATCAATGCAGCCGTAATGCCGTATAACGCGTCCGATAGCATCTTCGCACTCGCCGCGGACGGTGACGTCGCATTTCAGCCCGATAGCTTCTATGCCGCCGGAAGTCAGTTCTTTGACGCGGGCATCTGTCTCGTTCTTGTCCATATCCATAACTGCAATCCGCGCTCCGGCTTTTCCGAACCTGCGGCACAGGGCCGCGCCGATGCCGCTGGCGCCGCCTGTAACCACTACGACTTTATCCCTGAATATGTCCTCCTCTGTCATACCGGTTGCCCCCCCGTTCAGATTTCAATCTCCAGAGCCACATTCTCTACCTTGTTAATGTCCTGTTCATAGAAAAACGAGTCTGCGAAAACAATATATGGACAAAAAGGTTTATCCTGCAGATTATTCTTTGTCGAGATTTTCCAATATGTCCCCTTGTCTTTGCCTTCTTGCGTCTATGATGAGATGACAAGCTCGAAATCGCCGGGAATTGAAACATGAACGTAGAAATTGGCTTCCAATAAATTGTGTTTTTTGACACACAAAATATATTGGACTCCTTGATAAACCACGCAATCCCCATTAAAAATCATCTTTTTTAACATAGAAGTTGATGAACCGTCTTATTCGCAATAAAAAACCCCGAACTCTTTCGAGACAGGGGGTTTCAGTAATCAGTCCATGGTATCCTCACACGTGGTTATAGACCTAATATGTTGCAATCACCTGTTTACATGCGGCGCCCTAATTATCACGATTTCCACAAGAATGCTACTATAGAGGCGATAACCTGGATGAATACTTCACAGCATCAGAAAGAGCCCGTCGTTATCATGCCGGCAGCAAAAGGATACAATGACAGATCGTTATGAAAAGGAGAAAGGGATAAAAAATCATCGGCGCCACCCTCTCCGGGGAGACGTTCTCGGAATCACCACCTGAGTAAAAATCACCTGAATAAATTCCAAAAGCGGTAAAATAGCGGTAATAATTGGCAGGACAAACAAAAAGGGGCTAACCTTGACTTGGCTAATCCCTTTGTTTTATTGGCTCGGCAGGACACACAGCTGTAAGAACTTTTCATCTACCATATTATTCCAATATAAAAGAGCACTTAGCGCATATTAAACGATATACCTACAAACAAATAAAATCAAGGCTGCTTAAATTTATCAATTACCTTTTCAAACATGCTATGGGACATGGAGAAAACCCGTTCACCTGTGAAGCACCATCGGCTGAGGTCTTTGGGCATTGAAGACAAGGAGGTGTGTTTTGTATGTCAACGAAATATTGACACAAGTTGTTGTGGCGGAGTGGGATTTGATTCCGGTCACGCCAAGAGGGTAGTAAGAATCAGCTCAAGAGATTGGCGGTGGTGATGTTGATTAAAACCTGCTACGCTTTCCGTAACAGGAAGCCGCTATACTGGATTTGCTCCTCACCGTTCACATTAACAATCTTCACCGCCGCTCCCAGGTCGCGTGCAAGACCGGGCAGATAGGCCAGTGTATCCGAAACCGGTGAGAGGGGTTGATCACCCTTTAGCAGCATCCCGTCCTTGATGCTCAGTTCCATCACCAGGACGTCCTCGGAAAAGGTTGGGAAAGTCCGGTTGATATCATCCGGATCAAAGTTGCTAATGATCCATTTTCCGAGTCGGGCGTTCCATATGGCAGGGATGGCCACAGGGTCATAGCGCTCTGCCTTGAGGTTTGCGAATCCCTTGCAGTAGGAGATCATTACGTCACGGCCCGAGACAGTCTTGAATTCGTATTCGATCTCCTGCGAATCGGGAGGTGAAAAACGTCCGTTCGCACGCGGCACGAGGGCCTGGGTTGCCGGGGAAGACGATTGTGCATCCTGTGTCCATGTCAATCCGCTCCCAGCGCGGGAAATACGATCGTAACCCTTACCGCCCTTCACACCGGCCGGTACATCGCCATGGGCAGATGTCGGGATATAGATGCCGGCCAAAGCGTCCAGGCGATCTGCGCTCCAGGAAACAACGGGCGAGGATTGCGTGACAAAAGTTGGCTTCAGACCTGTTTTTTCCTCCAGCGCAAGTTGCAGGGTCTTTGTGGGTACCGTATTTCGCATGGAGTCTGCCGTATTGGAGTTTGTCAGGAGGATCATCCCCAACTTATAATCAAGCAGGATTTTAAGCGTGGTTTTGGTCATGGTCGTGGTGCCGCCGTGCTGGCAGAGGCGGCCGGCATAGGTGAGGTCGGGATCGCAAAGCCACCAGATGTAACCGATCCGGAAGTCGAAATCGAGGGCCACCGATGTGTTCTGGGGTGTTAACATGGCCTGGAGGCTCTCCGGCTTGAGCACCATCCGGTGGTCTTCCGTAACGCCTCCCGCGATTATCATCCGGATATACTTTGCCATATCCGAAACACTGGAAACCATGGCTCCTGTAGCCGGGGAATTGATATACCCGTCGAAATATTCCTGTCCGTTGAAATACGTCTTCGTCTGTCCAGCTGTGATAGATGGATCGTCACGGTTAAATGATGAATGGTTCATGCCCAGAGATTGCAGAAAGGCTTTCGAGTAATCCATGAAGGACATGCCCGAGGCGGCGGCAATGACATCAGCAAGAAACGCCACCGCTGTGTTGGAATAGGCGAAGAAGTAATTGATGGGATATTGCGCATAATCGCCCTGAAGATAGTCGACCATTCGGGAATTAAAGTCCAGGTGAGGGGTATTGGTAAACAATCCATTGGTCAATTCTCCTGGAATTCCCGAGTGCTGCATAAGAAGCATCCGGACCGTGATTGGCCCTCCGGTCGAAGTATAAGGGCCGAGCGGTGACCCTATGGAGAACCGGGGAATGTATTTGGTCAGAGGGTCATCGAGCTTTACGAGTCCCTGTTCAACAAGCTGCATGATCATGGCCGCGGTAAAGGTTTTCGATGTGGAGCCGATACCGAAGATGGTATCTTTCGTGGCCAGGACCCGTTTGGCCGCATCGGCATAACCAAATCCCCGCGCCCAAACCACCTGCTGGTCGTCAACAAGCGCGATGGCGGCGCCGGTGATGCCGTCTTTAGCCATCTGACGTTCGATATCGGCCGTCATTTCGCTTATGGTGCGGGGATACTCAAGTGTTGTGTGGCTTGAACAGTTTGTCACGAGGGGATATGCAACAGCAAGCATCCCCAGACTGCCGGCCGCTTTCAGGAATTCTCTCCGTGTGGTCCCGCCTGATGCCGGCTTATTCATGATACGGTCTGTGTCCCGATCTTCCATGATCGTCTCAAAAGAATTTTCAATAAAAAATGTTCGGAAGGAACGTTTTCCGATTTACTTGGTTATGACCTTCGTATCGCGCGGCCGTTCCTTAAGCCGGTAAATGCCCCGTTTTCCACCTCCAGAATGCCGTTGACGAGCACGTGCTGCACGCCTTGAGCGTAAAGGGACGGCTGATCGTAGGTAGAGAGATCCCGCAGCTGCACGGGGTCGATGACGGCAATGTCCGCAAAATAGCCCAATGCGATTTTCCCTCTCCCGCTCAGGCCGAACTTCTCAGCAGGGCGGGAGGTCATGGAAAGAATAGCCTGCTGAAGGCTCATCAGACCGCGGTCCATGTCCATGGCATAGACTCTGAGTTTTCGGGCGAAGGTCCCGGTTCCCCTCGGATGTCCTTGTTGATCCTGTTCGGGCATCGCGCCGGAGTCCGCACCCGTGAAGATGAACTCGGACGGCATCAGTTTCTCCATCGCAGTTTCATCGATAAAGAAGAAAATCCCGGACGGAACCTCCTCGTTGCAGACCATCTCAAGAAAGAGATCTGCATGTGAAAGCCCTTCCGCATCTGCGATTTGCTGCATAGTCATGCTTGGATAGTCTTTGTAACCAATAGCGCGTACCTTATCGGCGGGCATGTACCTCAATGTGTACTCTATGGCCTGCTTGAGTTCCGTTCTTCCGGGCTCTATCCAATAGTCGGATTTGATTCCTGTCGCCGTGCGAAACTTCGACGGGACAAGCACGCTGATTAATGTCGCACCACTCGTATAGGGATACTGGTCGGCAGTGACATCGATCCCCTCCTGACGGGCATCAAAAATGGTCTGGAGAATTTGACGGGGAACATCTGCGTCACAAGGGATAAATCCCTTTATATGGGAGATTTGTACGGGGACACCGGCCTGGCGTCCCACATCGATCGCTTCCTTAAACCCCTCCATCACGTCCATGTTCCCTCCGCCGTACACGGCCTCCGGTCCATCGTGGCGGACATGACTCACATAAATGCCGCCGTAGCGTCTGAGCACCTTGGCCAGTTCGATAAGCTCCCGTTTTGTAGCCAAATACCCCGGAGCATAGGCAAGTCCCGTGGACATGCCGAGTGCGCCCTTTTCCATCTCCTCAGCCACTTTCGCTTTAAAAAGCTCCAACTGTGCGGAAGTCAACTCTCCTGGCTGATTGCTGCCGAAGAGCGCATTGCGCAGATAGCCGTGAGGGGTGAGATAATAGGTGTTGCTGCCGAAGGGAAGAGAATCCAGGAAGGAGTAGTATTCGTTCATATCGGTGAAGCCGTACCCGCAATTGCCTGAGATGACGGTAGTGACGCCCTGAATCAGTGCGGCATGATTTCCACTCCACGTAGGAAGGGTGCGGGCAAGTTCCCGGTCGGTGCTGGCAAAGAAGGTATCGGAATGGTCATGCACATCGATGAACCCGGGGGTGACAATGCAATTTTGGGCATCTATAACCCTTCCGGCGGAACTGTTCAAGTTTCCTACCGCAACGATTTTGTCGCCTATGACGCCGACATCGGCCATGCTGGGTGCAGCCAGCGTACCATCGTAAACCGTACCGTTCCGGATGAGCGTATCGTACCTGCCATACGAATTGGACCCACAGGATAAAAGCGGAGCGGCCAGGCAGCTAATTCCCAGCATGCCGGCCGTTTTCAGAAATTCCCTCCTCGTAGTCTTGACCGTTACCAGCGTATTCATGACGCGGTCTGTATCTCGATCTTCCATGCTCGCCTCCGAAGAGTTCTCAGAGAAAATCTGGACGAAAATGTGAATTTGATTGATAAGAACTTGCTTTTACGTGGGTTGAGGATATGAAAATGTGTTTTGTATGTCAACGAAATTTTGACGCAAGCTGTTTTGGCAGGAGTGTGATTTAATTCCGGTTGCGTCGAGCCGATTGCGGACTTCAGCCAATGCAGATTACCGCTTGGAATGGCGTATCCCTAACAAAAATGTCGTATGCTCTCTTTCAGGAAGGAGCCCTCACTTCAACGCCCCCGCTCTTTTCTCAGTCCCTCCCACGAGAGGCTGAACTTTTTAAATGACCAAATAAACTATTTGCCAGAACGCACCGGGAGCGCTCGGTAGCCGACGGCGGTCTGCCAGAGGCCGTGGGTTCAAGTCCCGCATCGCCTACCAAATACTATCAAAGGGTTAGGAAGTTTCCCATAACCATTTTTTCTTGATTGTAAAAACAATTTCCAACCATATTTCCGAACCGGGTAAACACATCCTTACGACGCCAACCGCTTCATGAGAATCTCCCGCACAACCCTGGGATTGGCCTTGCCGGCCGATGCCTGCATGGCCTGCCCGATCAGAAACCCCAGCGCTTTAGAAACACCGTTGTGGAAATCCTTAACGGCTGAGGCATTCGCTTCCAGTACCTCTGTAACGATACCGTCCAGTTCAGAGGCATCGGAGACCTGGCTGAAGCTGCCCTGATCGACCACCGTTCGGACAGGACGATCCGTTTCGAACAGCCGGACCAAGACCTCTTTCGCGGAACTCGCGTTCACCTCATTTTTGTCGACCATCTCCAAGAGAGCGGCAAAACGCTCCGGCGTCACCGACGACGACAGGAGGTTTTCTCCCCTTTCTCTCACGGCAGGCATCAGTTGTGTCGTCAGCCAGTGGGAAACCATTCGGGCAGGGACGGGAAAGGATGTCACATTTTCGAAGTACTCAGCCGTATCCTTCTCGGAACAGATCAAAGAAGCCTCATCTTCCATTAATCCGAATTGTTTATGGAAACGCTCAGCCTTCTGAGCGGGCATCTCCGGGAGACGAGACATCTTTTCCTTGAGCCATTCCTGAGAAATCACGATTAAGGGAACCGACGGATCGGGCACACATGGACCGGAAAACTTACCCCTCATGGCCGTCGTCACCTTCTTGTCCGGATCCCAGAGGCGCGTATGCATGATGACGGGTTCTCCTGCATTCACCAAAGCCTCCTGGCGTTTGATTTCATAGGCAATGGCATCGCCGACGTGGCGGATGGAATTCATGTTCTTGACTTCCACTTTTGTGTTCATCTGGTCGGTACCCCCGGGACGAATGGAGATGTTAGCATCGACACGCATGGTACCCGATTCGAGGCTGCACTCGGAGCTGCCGACATACCGGATCTGCGTCCTGAGGAGGCGTACAAACTCCATGGCATCATAGGGACTCCGCATATCCGGTTCGGTGACGATCTCCACCAGGGGCGCGCCGGCACGGTTAAAATCGACGAGACTGATAGGCGTCTTCCCCTCCATTTCATGAACGAGCTTGGCTACATCCTCCTCCATGTGAACATGATGAATCCGCAATCTCTTGGCGTGTCCATCTTCTCCCACAATATTGAGCCAACCGTTTCTGGACAGGGGTAAGTGAGCCTGGGAAAGCTGATATCCCTTGGGCAGATCGGGATAATAATACACCTTCTGGTCGAAGGCGCTTTTCTCCTGAATCTCACAATTCAGAGCAAGGCACGTCAGGGTTGCCTTTTCCAGGGTCTCATAGCTGAATTGCGGAATGGCGCCGGGAACCCACAGGCAGATAGGACAGATATTCTTATTCGGCTCATCCCCGGGCCGGTTCGGACAATCACAAAACATCTTCGTCACACAGTTGAGTTCCATATGTATCTCAAGACCGATAACAGCTTCGTAATCCATATTAGTTCATTCCTTTTTGCTGAGATAAATGGTTGGCAAGAGCAAGCAGTTCGGCATCACTGAAAGCCGGTCCGATTAACTGCATCCCGATACCTCCCGCACCTTCCGCAATGAAGCCCGGCATTTGAAGGGCAGGTAAACCCGCGACATTGGCAGGCAGGGTCAGAGCAAAGGCGCCATAGATATCCTGAACAGTTTCCGCCTTCCGGGCATCAAAGTGTAATCGTTTCGATGGCAGAACGAGGACACCTACTTTGCTGAACAGATCATTCATGTCCTTGACCAGGCAGGACCGGATACGGCACGCTTTTTCGAAGGTTTCGTAGTTTTCGTACTGGAAATACGCCCCTTGAAAAAGATAAGACTTGACCAGGAGACCAAAAGATTCACCTCGGGATTTGAGGTACATTTCATTCCAGTTTTTCGTACCCTGGGCTCGATGACCATATCGCACACCGTCGTATTTACCGGCACTCGAAGAGGCCTCCACGGAACCGATTACTCCATGAACCAGAGGAAACAAGTCAAAATCTTTGAACGATACATCCGATACGGCAAGACCAAGGTCAGAGAATTTTCGGATACCGTCCCGAAAGGCCTTCCTCTCCGATTCATCCAGCATAGCGGTCGCTTCCGGAATAACGCCAACCCGCCTGATGAGCCGCGAAATATCTGCTTTTTCGGAAAAATCGGGTTTTTCTCGGTCGGGCATGGAAAAATCACGTTCATCGTAACCTGAAATGCCGTCCATGACGGCAGAAATGGCTTGGGGAGTTCCGGCCATCACGCCGTAGCATTCCATGGAGGGGACCAATCCGATGAGACCGAAGCGGGATACCAGTCCATGTGTCGGTTTGAATCCGTATACACCGGCGCCTGCAGCGGCCATCCGTGCCTCTCCCATTGTATCGGTCACGAGTACTACTTCCGCTTTGCCATCTTTCAAAACTGTTTCCGCCGTATCTCCGCTCAACCCGAAACCCAGCTCGCTCATGTAAGTACTGCCGACGATCACCCCTCCACGGTCCCGGAGTCTTTTCACCACCGTTGCATCCTCAAGGGCAACGTATCCTTCCAGGGCCAAGGACCCCGCCGTCGTCGGCCACCCTTGAACAGACATATTGGACTGAACAGCAATCAGATTTCCCGCGAGGGGCCCTTCTTCCCGTGATTGCGGTGATGGATCGCAGTAGAAATAATGATTCGACACGTGTTTACTCCTCTCATTCCAGAATGCTGGCGACCTTAAAAAACGTTCCCTTCACTGCGGGAGCATTTTTTAGAAGCTCTCCCTTTTCCGTCAGGGGAGAGTTTTTCGCCTCGGCATGTTTTCTCATGTGATTCTGCACGGGAAAAACGGAAAACATGGGATCATCCTCTCCGCACCGCTCTTCTACCAGTACCGCCATCTTCTCCGCCTCCTTCAAAGTGGCGGCAATTATGGGTCGTTCTTCCTCGCTGATGGCGATCCGTGATAGCCAGGACAGGCTGTCGAGAGGATCCTGCCGCTCTTTTGTCCCGGGCAGATCTTTCGGCAAGCCTAAATTCAGCAGGCTCAGTTCCGCCAGCTGTGCCTCGGAAACACCCGAAGGGGCTTCCGTCAGGGGACAGTAGGCGCTCCGGTTCTTTGGAAAGGCAATGACTTCGCGAATCGAAGATGTGCCCATGATCATCGATATAACCCGATCCATTCCGAGGGCAAGACCGCCATGGGGAGGAGCGCCGAAGTCCAGGGCTTTCAGGAAGAACCCGAACTTGTCCTGCACCTCCTGTTCCGAGAGTCCCAGGGCGCGGAATACCTTGTATTGGAGAGCTTGGTCATGGATGCGGATACTGCCGCCGCCCAGTTCTTCACCGTTCATAACCAGATCATAGGACCGGGAACGGAGACTTAACAGATCTTCCTTGTTGAATGCATCGAAATCGGTCCGGTCCGGAGCGGTGAAGGGATGGTGATTCGAAGTAATTCCCTCTTCCGTATGCAAAAACAGGGGAAAATCCGTCACCCAGAGGGGGCAGAAAGAGTCTTCAGGAATCAGTTCGAGCCGTTTGGCCAGGTGAAGACGGAGTTCGCCCAGGGCCGAGGTCACCACATCGTAGGAGGCATCGGCAATCATGATAATGACATCGCCGCCTTCAGCGCTGAATCTCTCCCGTATCGCCGCCTGTTCCCGGGGACTGAAGAACTGGACGATGTTCGATTCCAGCTTTCCGTCGAGAACCCGCATCCACGTCATTCCTTTGGCTCCGAAACCGGGAACGATCTCCTTTGCATACTCATTCTGAAGGACATTCTTGCTCAATTTTTCCGATTGTTTCTTGATGTTGATCCCCTTGATACAACCGCCCCGGTCGATAATCTGCCGGAAGATGCCATAGGACGTGTCCTTGAATATATCCGTCGTGTCGACAAAACGAAGGCCGAAACGGGTATCGGGCTTGTCTGATCCCGTTGTGTCGATTGCTTCCCGGTATGTCATACGGGGGAAAGGCCTGGGAAGGGTTATCCCGCCGTGGGCAAACATCCTGACCGCCAATTCCTCGATAAGTTCATAGAGAAATTCCTCGTCAATGAAGGACGCCTCCAGATCAAGCTGGGTAAATTCAGGCTGGCGGTTGGGCCGCAAGTCCTCATCCCGGAAACAGCGGGCGATTTGGAAATACTTTTCCAGGCCGCTCACCATGAGAAGCTGCTTGAACATCTGCGGAGACTGGGGCAAGGCATAATAGTTCCGGGGATGAACCCGGCTCGGCACCAGGTAATCTCTCGCTCCCTCAGGAGTGCTTTTTGTCAGGATTGGGGTCTCAACCTCAATAAAACCGCGTTCATCGAGAAAATCACGGACGCTCCTGTTGATCTTGTGCCTCTTGATCAGATTGGCCTGCATGGAGGGCCGCCGGAGATCGAGGTAGCGGTACTGGAGACGCAAATCCTCGGTAACAATCCCGGTGCTTTTCGTGATTCCCGCCACCATAGCCTTTTCAGAGACCTGGAAGGGCAAGGTATCGGACTGGCTTAAGATTGTCATATCTCTTACAACGACCTCAATCATCCCCGTTTCGAGGTAAGGGTTTTCCGTTCCCGGCATCCTCTTGACGACATCCCCCGTGACGGCGACACAGTATTCACTCTTCAGAGAGCCCGCCAGCGCATACGCGTCGGGGGATGACCCATCCGGTCTGAAGAGCGCCTGAACAATACCGCTTCTATCCCTTAAGTGAATGAACAGCACATCTCCGTGATCCCGCAGCGCATCCACCCACCCGGCAAGATGTACTTCGCGTCCCACGTCGGGAAGACCGAGTTGACCGCAATTTGAACGTCCCTTATCTATCATTCCATTCCACCTTTATAATTGTCGTTTCGCCTGACCTTCAGCAGATCCGTAGGCAAATCCACCCAGAAAATTGCCGGTACGTTATCAAACTGTCTGCATTGTTTCAATGGATGAATGAATATTTTTATGAAAGAATTATCAAAGGAAAGAATATGAAGTGTGTACGTCTTCAAATGGTTTTGGACAGATTGGATCAAAAACTATGAGAGAGTTTCAGGGCTCATATAAACCTTTCCTGCCTTTTCAGCAAGGCTGAAAGTACGCTTCTGCTTCCTTCGTAAAAGCATCGTTTTCTGTTTAATCTGCCAACGTCGTTCCAGGACTTCAAGGTCACGTCCATGATACATATCCGCTGGAGTAACATTCTTCAATGCCTCGTGATACCGATCGTGGTTGTAATAATCCACAAATATGAGGATTTGATCTTCAAGCTCTGATGGACTGTAATCATGATTCATTCTACATAAAGCCAAGCGAGGACAGGGGACGGCACCAGCAGAGATGCTATTCCCTTATCCCCCGAAGCCGCCATACCCTCGTCGGGTTAATGGCGCCGCTACAGACAAGATTATCCGGAAGGGGCAGCAAATCGCAAAAGAATAACCTATTCCATAAGCTGCTTTTTCCTTGGAACAGTCCGTTTCAGATAATGTTTATAGTCCTCCTTATGATGCGTGAGAACAGCTTCCAGGTAGCCCATATTTCTCTCGATCGCCGTAATGTAGAGATTCTCGTCTATATCCCAGCGATGGCGGAAATGAGCCCGGGCATATTCATAGACATACCCCAGTTCACAGGAAAGTCTCTGTTTCGTCATATCGTAGAATCCAAATGTTTTTTCAAGAAGGTCCAGTTGGTTGGCAAAGTTCTTGATACCCGCCTCGACGAATTCATCATAAAGTTCAGGCAGCTTTTCGAGATAATACCGGTCCGACATCTGCCCCAGAAGGTCGGCCGAACCCAGCATCTTCCCCAGAAGTTCGATGGCACGCGTCGGGAAAACGATTTCGCCGACCTTCGTATACAGACCCGTACAGTTGAGGATGTCCCGGAAGAACGGCATTTTTCCTTTGAATTCCGGATCATCCCTGAAGTGCTTTTCCACAAATTCAATGCTGCGGCTGATATGAGTCACGGTATATTTTGCTCCGGTACCATCCTGATCGTCCATCTTTTGAATATAACCCGTATCGTGCATGAGAGCGCTGATGATAGCGAGATTCAACTCCTCTCGGGTGAAGCGCACACCTTCCACGAAAGCGCCATGAATCAGCCTCACCAGCGCCAGCGACACATGCATGGTATGCGCCAGATCGTGGTAGGAGGTATTGGACCCACGGTAGCCGGAGTAGCGTCCGTCGAAGAGCCGGACGACATCGCCGTATGCCTGTTCGCAGGGAAGGAAGTCATTGTCCGACTCCATCAGCAGGGCGATTTTTTTCAGTTCCCCGAAAACATCGCCAGAGTCCTCCATGTAAACGAGGTTTGCCAACTGATTCATAGTCCCTTCCATTGATAACCCCCTATCGACGTTACATATCCGTTCTCATAAAGGCCGAAGTTCATCCCCATCGCCGTCCTCGACTAGGCCATGACCTGTTCTATTAATACGCCGTCACAATAAAAAAATCGTGCACCATCTCAACCAATGTCGTTGATTTTATAGCGTATAAAAGCCGTTGTGCAGATAGCCGCAATCAAGATACCGGTAAATGACTTACTGAAGATAGGGACGGTAGAACTCGTACTGACGTCCAAACCGCTGATTATAGACCCTGACAAAGACTTCAAAATGGACCTACGCGCACCAGTAATAACAATTATTGCTTGGCACCCGTCCAATTTCCGGTAGCCGCACTACCACAGCTACCACCGCCATACGAACCGTTAATGCTATTGCCACTGATAGTCCCTGGTGCATTTAGTTGGCATGGATTGCCTGTGCAGCCAAAAGCATTCACAACACAAGATATACCGTTGTCTGAAATAGTGCAAGTTGCGGGGAACGACTATAACTGGTCCAGGAACCAAGACAGGAACATCTTGAGCAAGTCATGACCCAAGTGCCGTTATCTGAACCTCCACATACGTTCCTGAAAACATGCCGCTCCATATTCCGTCCGTATTGCTGCAAGGTGTCGCAGTCGGAGTCGGTTTCGGTGTTGGTGTTGTAGTGTCCCCGCCACCCCCGCTGCTACCATTGACAAGATATTGCTTTTGACGGCTCGGAATATAGAGGAGGTATTTTTGCCTGTCAAGAAATACTATTCATCGAAAGACGGGGGACGGTGATGCGGTTGGGCGGGGTATGTGGATTGGCGGCGGTCCTTCTGGCGCCATCGGCTCTCTTTCTGGACGGCTTGCCCGTCAGGTAGTCATTTTTAAGCGCTTTTCGGGCAGACCTTTCCGGCACGCCTCTTTTTACGATGTATTCACTTATTGATAAACGGATTGAAATCCTGCATTTTCTTCAAGGTTGGCGTTTTACTGATGACAGGAAGGCTTCAATAAAGAAAAGTTGCCTCATAATATTTCAAATAGCCAAATCACCGCAGTATCCTATGCTGCTTTCAGCGGCTGGATGCGTTTTATTTCATCACGGTGACTGTTCTGAGCATCCCACAGGT
>Ga0209254_10004241_pt1 | contig 13133 bp, 9 predicted proteins | sample FrelakmetDIP11DI_FD_187148 | JGI IMG/M metagenome (GOLD analysis project Ga0209254, IMG submission 187148) | Freshwater lake sediment microbial communities from the University of Notre Dame, USA, for methane emissions studies - DIP11 DI (SPAdes)... | ecosystem: Environmental > Aquatic >...
TTCGCAAGGACTTCATCGTCGATGCGTACCAGGTGGTCGAAGCGCGCGCGATGGGCGCGGACGCGATCCTGCTGATCGCCGCCGCGCTCGACGACGCGCAGCTGCGCGAGTTCGAAGGGCTTGCGCTGGCGCTCGGGATGGCCGTGCTCGTCGAAGTGCACGATGCCGCCGAACTCGAGCGCGCCCTGCGGCTGACGACGCCGCTGGTCGGGATCAACAACCGGAACCTGCGCACGTTCGAAACGACGCTCGACACCACGCTGTCCCTGCTGCCGCGGATGCCGGGTGATCGCATCGTCGTCACCGAGAGCGGGATCCTGGCCCCCGCCGACGTGGCGCGGATGCGCGCGGCCAACGTGAACGCCTTCCTCGTCGGCGAAGCCTTCATGCGCGCGCCCGATCCCGGTGCGGAGCTGGCGCGCCTGTTCGCGTGATCGATACAGAGACGCTGGCGCGCGGCTGGCGCGATCCGATCGAGGCATTCCTCGCCTCCGCAGACGGCAGGCGCGTGGACCGGTTCCTCGACGAGCGGCGCAACGCGGGCGCGTCGATCTACCCGCCGCAGCCCTTCGCCGCACTCACGCTGACGCCCTTCGACAGCGTGCGCGTCGTGATCCTCGGCCAGGACCCGTACCACGGGGCCGGGCAGGCGCACGGCCTCGCCTTTTCGGTCCCGCCTGGCGTCAAGCCGCCGCCGAGCCTGCGCAACATCCTCCTGGAACTGCAGCGCGATCTCGGCTGCGCGCCACCGCCGCATGGTTCGCTCGAAGGCTGGGCGCGCCAGGGAGTGCTGCTGCTGAATGCCGTGCTCACGGTCGAGGACGGCTGTCCCGGCGCACATGCCGGCCGCGGCTGGGAGGCGCTGACCACCGACCTGCTGCAGCGACTTGCCGACGATGCGCAGCCCAAGGTCTTCATGCTGTGGGGCGCGCTGGCGCAGGCGCGCCGGGCAGGGATCGGGGAACCTCACCTCGTTCTGGAGGCGAATCACCCGTCGCCGCTGTCGGCGCGGCGTCCACCGGTTCCCTTCCTCGGCTGCGGCCACTTCTCGCGCGCCAACGCCTTTCTCGAAGCGGGCGGCCGCGGGAAGATCGAGTGGTGCTAAGGGCTTCGCCCGTCCGCCGCTATCGCTGGCCAAGCCAGCCCGCCTTCAGCCGCTGCACCGCCTTCAGCGGCTTCTCGTCAGCGGTCAGCGTGTACTTCAGCGGCGGCTGCGTGGCGAGCTTCAGTTCGAAGCGCATCAGCTCGTCGCGCCGGAACGCGAGGCACTCGACGACGTCGCCAGCCGCGTAGCGCGTCAGCAGTCCGTCGAGGTTGGAAGGCGTGACGCGCAGTCCGCCGAGCGCGACCAGGACGTCGTTCGCTGACAGGCCGGCGCGCCTGGCCGGCGAGCCGTCGAACACGTGCGCGAGCCTGCAGTCGGCGCCTGAAGTCGCCGTCTTCACTCCGAGCAGCGCGAAGTGCGGCGTCTCGACCGCGGGCCGCGCCGCGAACTGGATGCCCACGGGCGCCAGCAGCGCCGCGAAGTCCGGATCGCGCGTGCCCTCGGTCCACTCCCGCAGCCGGCGCTCCAGCGCGAGGCCGCTCAGCCGCTCTGCGACTTCGACGAACTCGCCTTCTTCCACGCCCGCGTAATCCGCGCCGCTGTCGCGCGCCCGCTTCCACAGCGCGCGCATCACGTCGTCGAGCGAGACGCGCCCCTTCGTCTCCGCGCGCAGCGTGAGGTCGAGCGCGAGGCCGACCAGCGATCCCTTCTGGTAGTAGCTGACCACGCTGTTCGGCGCGTTCTCGTCCTGCCGGTAGTACTTGATCCAGGCGTCGAAGGAACTGTCGGCGATGCTCTGCTTCAGCCGGCCCGTGCGCTGAAGCACGGTGGTGAACGTCTTCGCCAGCGTCTCCAGGTACTGCTTCTCCGTCAGGAGGCCGCTGCGCACGAGCATCAGGTCGTCGTAGTACGACGTGAGGCCTTCGAAGGCCCACAGCAGCCGCGTGTAGTTCTCCTGCGTCAGGTCGTAGGGCACGAAGGCCGCGGGCTTGATGCGCTTGACGTTCCACGAATGGAAATACTCGTGGCTCGCGACGCCGAGGAAGGTGCGGTAGCCCTCGGTGGTGTCCTTCATGCCCTTGAACGGCAGGTCGTCGCGCTTGCACACCAAAGCGGTCGAGTTGCGGTGTTCCAGTCCGCCGTAGCCGTCACCGACCGCCATCGTCATGAACGTGTACCGGCTGAACGGTGCCTTCTTCGAGCGCGGCTCGAACAGGCGAATCTGCGCCTCGCACACGCGCGCCAGGTCGGTGGTGAGGCGCTCCATGTCGAGTCTCGGCACGCGGCCCGTGACGGCGATCTCGTGCGGCACGCCGAGCACCTCGAAGCGACCCAGTTCGAACGTCCCCATCTCGACCGGGCAGTCGATCAGTTCGTCGTAGTTCGTCGCCTGGTACGTGCCGAAGCCCAGCCGACGGGTGCCACGCGCCGGCGTCAGTCCGGTCGCCACCTTCCAGCCGGCGTACGGGTCACCGGCCGGCGGCAGGATGTCGACGGTGCACGGGTCGTGCTCCAGCCCGATGGGCAGCAGGAACACGGACGTGCCGTTGAAGAATCCGTGCGACTCGTCGAGGTGCGCCGCCCGCACCGACAGATCCCACGCGTACAGCTCGTACGCCAGTTCCACCGGGCCGCGGGCGGGAGCGGCGCGCCACGTGTGCTTGTCGAGCTTCTCGAGGTCGACCTTGCGTCCGCCCGCGAGGGCCGTGATGCGGACGATGTTCCGCGCGAACTCGCGAATCATGTAGCTGCCGGGAATCCACGCCGGGAGCATGAACAGCTGGCCGGCGGGATCGGGCTTGTCGACGCGGCAGGTGACGTGGAACAGGTGGGCGGCGGGGTCGGCCGGGCGAATGGCGTAGTGGGTCGACATGGCGGTCCTGGAGGGTGGCGCGAGTGTAGCGAGCGCCTCCCGCCTGCGCGCCCGCGCGCACCGACATGCCGGCCGCCGGATCAGCTGCGCAGCGTGCCGAGGATCTCGGAGTGGAACTCGCGCTGGTACAGCAGGTAGACCACGCCGGCCGCGCCGATCGCGAACGCGATGGGCGAGAGGAACCAGAGCATGGCCGCGAATGCCATGTAGTAGGCGCGCAGGCCGTCGTTGAAGGTCTCGGCCGCCAGCCCGACGACCCTGGCGGCACGGTCGGCGTATGGCTCGCGCTGCGCCTCGCCGCGCTCGAAGACCTTGGCGTCGGGCATCGAGGCGATCAGCAGTGCTCCAAAGGTGTACTGGCGCATCGACCAGGTGAAACGGAAGAACGCATAGACGAAGACCGCCAGCAGGGTGATCAGCTTCACGTCGAACACGAACGCCGACGTGCGCGCGGCGAAGGGAATTTCGCGCACGAACTCGGTCGCCTTGTCGCTCGTGCCGAGCAGCGCCAACAGGCCGCCGATGATCAGGATCGTGGTCGATGCGAAGAACGACGGACTGGTCGACAGGTTCTGCACGACCACGCCGTCGACGACCCTGTTCTCGCGGATGGTGGTCTGCATCATCCACAGCCGGCGGTACCGGTTGGTCGTGGCCAGCAGCGAGCCCGATCGTTCGGCGCGCCGCTTGGCGAACACGGCATAGCCGACCCAGACGGCGAGGAACCAGACGATCGCCAGCCAGTCGGCCAGCGGCATCAGCATCATGGATTGCAGCAACTGCATCGGTCCGACTCTCGGCCGTCAACCGATGCAGCATAGAGCACCGGTTCGCTATCGGCCCTTGCGTTACCTAGCCGACAGGCGCTTCGCGTTCGCGGCGACGCGGCGACTGGCCGGACCTAGCGTCCCTTGAGCACGCGCATCAGGACCCAGGCGGCGAGACCGAAGCCCATCACCCAGAACGTGATGTGAACGGCCTGCTGCGACTGGGCGTACGTCACGCTCGAATAGAACAGGTAGCCGCAGGTGATGACGAACACGAGCGGCAGGATCGGGTAGAGCGGGACCTTGAACGGCCGCGCGACGTGCGGCTCACGGAAGCGCAGGATGAACAGGCCGACGCCGGTCAGCAGGAAGAAGAACCAGAACACCGGGGCGGTGAACTCGACCATCGCGGAGAACCCGTCCTTCTGAAGGGCGCCGAACGCGATGAGCGCGAGCGCGATCGCCCCCTGGACGACGAACGCAACGACGGGCACGTGCCGCGTGCCGTGCCACTGACCGATGAATGCAAGCAGAGGCCAGTCGCGCCCGAGCGCGTAGTTGGTTCGCGCGCCGACGATCATGGTCGCGTTGATCGATGTCAGGGTGGCGACGCCCACGATCACCCCGATCAGTTGGGCGCCGAACGGGCCGAAGGCCGCCTGCATCACATCGGCGCCGACGGCCTTGCTGTTCTTCATGCCCTCGAGGCCCAACCCGTTCAGCACGGCGAGCACGAACGCGACGTAGACGGCCGTGATGACGAGGATCGACAGCACGAGCGTACGGACGATCCCGCGCGGGCCGCCCTTGACCTCGGCGGAGATGTACGCGGCTTCGTTCCAGCCGCCGTATGTCAGCAGCACGAAGACCATCGCGAGTCCGAACATCGGCGGAATGGCGTTCGGCGATGCAGCGGCAGCGGCAGGCACCGCCGGCGCGGCGGCCGGCGCCACCGCGATGAGGCCGGCGACCGCGACGAGCACCAGGCCCGAGACCTCGAGGATGGTCAGGATGTTCTGCGTGCGCGCCGATTCGCGCAGACCGAGCAGGTTGATGGCGGTCAGGACGATCACCGTCAGCGCGGCATAGATCGCCGACGAGTTCGGGCCGAGCGACAGCACGCGGCTCATGTAATCGCCGAACACGAACGCGAGCAGCGCGATGGAGCCCGTCGTGATCACCGCCACGCGCGCCCAGGCGAAGAAGAAGCTGAGATCCTTGCCATAGGCGCGCGACAGGAAGTGGTAGTCGCCTCCCGCGCTGGGGAAACTGCTCGCGAGCTCCGCGTAGCAGAGCGCGCCGATCAGCGACAGCACGCCACCCAGGGCCCATGCAATCAGCATCCAGTCCACCGCGCCGGTGACGCCCGCGACCATCGACGGCGTCTTGAAGATGCCGGCTCCGATGACGATGCCGACCGTGATCATCACGGCGTCGAACACGGACAGCACCGGGCGCGGCGCGGCCGGTGCGGGTTCGAGGGAATCCTTCGGTTCGGCGGGGCTCATGTTCCGGCTCCTGGCCAACAAAAAGCCCCGCGCGGGCGGGGCCGGACTGCTTGATGAACGGCTACTTGCGGCTGCCGGTGACCTTGGTCTCCGCGCCGCCGGCAGCTTTCAGCACGCCGGTCAGTTCGTTGCCCTTCACCGTGCCGGTCAGTGTCCGCGTGACGCCCTTGTCGTCGTTGAACGCGAACTTGATCTCTTCGCCGCGCAGCGCCGCGCCGACGAGAGGCTGCCTGGGGCCACCCGCAACGACTTCGCCGCTGATCTTCTGGAAGACCTGCTTCAGGTTGACGCCGTACTGGGCGCCAGCCTGGTCGCGGAGTGTCCAGTTGCCGTCGACCTTGGCCGGAACGATCCAGAGGTAAGCGGTGCGGTAGTCGATCTCCGCCGTCTCGTCGGCCTCCCAGTCGCCCATCGTGAACTGATGCGACGTCACCCGCGTGCCGGGCTTCATGTTCAGGATCGTCGGGCGCAGGCGCAGGTTCAGCTCGGGCAGCAGGTACATCGTGACGACCGTGGCCTTGCTGAAGTCTTCCTTGAAGATGTCGCCCTGGATGATCTTCACCTTGTTGCCGACGCCTTCGGCCTGGACGAAGCACTGCGCCAGCTTTGCCATGTCCGGGTTGTATTCGATGCCGACGGCGGTTGCGCCGGCCTTGCCGGCGGCGATCGCGATCTTGCCGTCGCCTGCGCCCAGGTCAAAGACGATGTCCTGCGGCGTGACCTTCGCCATGCGCAGCATCCGCTGGACCAGTTCATCGGGCGTCGGTACCCAGACGACGTCCTTGCCCGACTGACCGACCTGCGGCTTGTAGTCCCGTTCGCAACTCTTGCGGTCCTGGGCGTGCACCGCCGCGGAGGCGACAAAGCCGGCGACGGCGATCAGGGCGATGCTGCGGATCAAGCGAGAGCTCATGTTTTCCATTCTCCTGTGGGCGGCACTCCTTGCGAAGCGCGGATTCTGCCGAAACCGGGGGCGGCCGTCAGCCGCAATCCGCACCGGCACTCGAGCGCGGGGGCCGCCGGTCCGCGGGATCGTGCAAGCGTACGGCAAATGGCTGCCGCGCCGGATCAGCGGTTGACGTCGACGATGAGCCGTCCGCGGACCGTGCCCGACAGGATCTGCCGACCCGCCTCGATCGCCCCGGCGAGCGGAATCTCGTGCGTGATCGCATCGAGACGCGGGCGGTCGACTTCCTCGGCGAGGTGCTTCCATGCGGCGGTCCTGCGGTCGACCGGGCACATTACCGAGTCGATGCCGAGCAGGCGAACGCCGCGCAGGATGAACGGCGCGACCGTCAACGGCAGGTCCATCCCCTGTGCCAGCCCGCACGCGGCCACCGCTCCTCCGTAGCGCGTCTGCGCGCATGCGTTGGCGAGCGTAAAACTGCCGACCGAGTCGATCACGGCGGCCCAGCGCTCCTTCTGGAGCGGCTTGCCGGCGGAGGAAAGTTCCGCCCGGTCGAGGATCTCGACTGCGCCGAGTTGCCGTAGGTAGGCCGCTTCTTCCACCTTGCCGGTGCTCGCGAAGACGCGGTAGCCGCGGCGGGCGAGGATCGCAATCGCAAAGGAGCCGACGCCGCCGCTGGCGCCAGTGACCAGGACGTCGCCCTCAGCCACGCCTGCGTCCCGGATCGCCATGCACGCGAGCATCGCGGTGTAGCCCGCCGTGCCGATCGCCATCGCGTCGCGCGTCGACAGCGGCGCCGGAACGCGGATCAGCCAGTCGCCGCGGTAGCGGCCGCGCTGGGCGAGTCCGCCCCAGGCGGTCTCGCCGATGCCCCAGCCGTTCAGCACCACCTTGTCGCCGGCGGTCCATTGCGGCGATGAACTGGCGACGACGGTCCCCGCGCAGTCGATCCCAGGGACCATCGGCCACTTGCGCACGACCGGGGACTTGTTGGTCAGCGCCAGGCCGTCCTTGTAGTTGATGGTCGAATAGTCGATGTCGACGGTGACGTCGGTGCCCGCGGTGTTCGCTTCCAGCATCGCATCGTCCAGCTCGCGCAACTCGGCGTGAAAGTGGTCGTTGTCCTTGCTGAGGTAGATGGCCTTGAACATGGCTTGGGTCGTTGGGCGCAGGGGAGGTCGACGATACTCCCGGCCGCGGTCGCGCGCAGCGCCAGAGTCGGTGCCGCGTTTACGCCCGGACTGTTCACGGGCCGGTTTGCTTCACCGCAACGGCGGTCAGCCTTGCCTCACGCCGCAGCGATGAGTTTGCTTACGCACAAGGCCGCGTCCGGGGCGAGTGCAATTCTTCGGTCTTCTTGGCATTGGTGGAATCCGCTATGGCAACAGACGTCCTCGTGATCGGCGCCGGGTTATCGGGCCTTGTGACGGCGTTCCGTGCAAAGCGCGCGGGACTCAGCGTTGCCGTGTTCGAGATCGCCGCCCGGCCGGGCGGCGTCATCGGTTCCGGGCGACGTTCGAGTGCTCTGTTCGAGCGGGGGCCGAACAGCGGCCTGGACACGACTCCCCTCATCAACGCCATGCTCGACGACCTCGGGATCCGCGCGGACCGCATCGACGGCAGCAAGGCATCGTCGAAGCGCTACGTCCTGCGTGACGGTCGGCTGGTTGCGCTGCCGATGTCGCCGGGCGCCTTCCTGCGGACGCCGCTCTTTTCGTTCGCAGCGAAGCTGCGGCTGTTTGCTGAACCGTTCATCGGCAGGGCAGCCCCGGATGTCGAGGAGTCGATCGCGCAGTTCGTCCGTCGGCGGCTGGGGCCGGAATTCCTCGACTACGCGATCGAGCCGTTCGTGGCCGGCATCTACGCAGGTGATCCGGAAACCCTGTCGGTGCCCGCCGCTTTCCCGCGCCTGCACGCGCTCGAGCAGCAGTACGGGAGCCTCATCAAGGGGGCGATCCTCGGCGCGCGCCAGCGCAGCAAGAACACGGACAAGGCAAAGAACGCGGCATCTAGCTTCTCGTTCCGGGACGGCATGCAGACGCTGACGGACTCGCTGGCGCGGGCCGTCGGCCACGTCGAATGCGAGGTCAAGGTGACGCGCGTGGAGCGATGTCCCGATGGCGAGTTCACCGTCACCGGCGAGCGCTTCGGCATGGGATTCGAGCGGCGGGCCAGGGCGGTCGTGGTCGCGACGCCGGCCTACGCCGCCGCCGGGATCGTTCAGGCGATGGCTCCGATCGCCGCGCAGGCGCTGCGGGAGATTCCGTATCCGCCGGTCACTGTCGTAGTCAGCGCGTATCGGCGGCGGGAGATCCTGCATCCACTCGACGGTTTCGGCTTCCTCGCACCCGCGAAGGAGCGGCCCGCCGTGCTCGGCACGCTCTTCTCGAGCACCATGTTCGAGAATCGAGCGCCGTCCGAAGTGGCGGTGCTGACCACGTTCGTCGGCGGGCGTCGCAACCCCGAACTCGCTGCGGCCGGCGATGCCGAGGTCCGTGGTGCCGTTCAGGAGGAGCTCGCGCGCCTGCTGGGTGCGGGTGCGGATCCCATGTGGAGCGAAATCACCCGCTGGCCCCGCGCGATTCCCCAGTACACGATGGGGCACCTGCAGCGCATCGCCAAGGTCGAGGAGGCCGAGCGATCGATCCCGGGCCTGTACTTCTGCGCGAACTATCGAGGGGGCGTGTCGATCGGGGACTGTGTGAAGGCCGGGCACGCGACGGCCGAGCGCGTCGCCGTTCAACTCGGCGGGGGAGCGGGCACGGCGGTCGCCTGACTGAACTTCCGGCGCGAGGCTGCGCGGACCTCGTCCTCTTGCTCGCTGCAGGAGTGCTACGCGCAGCCGGGTCGCGTGGCAGAATCGGTGGCGAACGTGGGGCCGAGTTTCCTGCAGCGAGCCCCCATCACCGAGGTGCGTTTGGCATCCACAGTAATTCCTCTGCGTCAGGCCGCTGTCGAGCGGTCGTTGCGCCAGGCGGCGTTCGAGAACGCCGCGGTTCCGATTCTCTGCGTCAACGCGAGCGGACAGGTTCTCGCGTTGAACCAGGAGGCGACTTCGCTTGCGACCGGCGAGCCGCCTGTCGGTCGCAGCCTCGCTGAACTGCTCGCCTATTCGACGCACGCGGCCTTCGCGCGCCGCTGGACCCGGTTGTGGGTGCGCGCAGCGGCCCGCGACCGCGCTCGTGTGGAGGCCAAGCTGCCGCTTCGCAGCGGCCGCCTGCTCGTCGCGTCGATCACGATGCGCCTCTTCCGTTTCGAACAGGACGAGTTCGCGACCATCGTGATCACCGAAACGCACGTGACGCGGGCCGCCGCGCGCGGTGTGCGGGCGGCCACGGCGCGCGCCCGCGCCCTGGCCGAGCACCAGACCGAGCTCACGGTGGTGCTGAACCCGGATCGCCGCGTGACCTACGCCAGCGCCGCACTCGAAGCGATCACCGGCGAGCAGGAGAAGGACGTCATGGGCTCGCCGTTCGAGTTCATCCTCGACCAGCCGTCGCGCATCGAGTTTCGCCGCGCGGTGGACCGACTGCTGCACGAACCGGCCGGCCGTGGACAGTCGACGCATCTCCAGCTGCGCACGCGCGCCGGGCTGACGGGCAACGGCCGCAGCATCTCGTGCGTGCTCGCCAACCGGCTCGACGATCCGAACCTGCGCGGGCTGGTGCTGACGGCGCGGGATCTCGGCCCGGCCGAACGAGCGCAGGCCCGGCGGCTGCGTTTTCGCGAACGCCTGCTGGAACTCGCGATCCAGCCGAAGTCGGACTTCACGCAGGCGCTGTCGACCATCCTGCGCACGGCGGCTGAAGTGCTCGATGTCAGCTCGGCCAGCTTCTGGCGCCTGAGCCATGACCCGGACCTGCTGCGCTGCGAGTCGCTGTTCGACCGCAAGAGCGAGCGGTTCCAGCGCGAGTGGGTCGGGCGCGAATTCTCCTCGACGCGCTTCCCCGCCTATTTCGCGCCGCTGAACGGTCGCCAGACGGTGATCGTCAATGACACGCGCACTTCGAGGCTGACGACCATGTTCGCCGGCGATCCCGACTGGTTCCACGTGCGTTCGATGCTCGACGCGCCGGTCCTGGTCGAAGGGGAGATCGTCGGTGTCCTGTCCCTCCGCCACCAGGAGATCCGTTTCTGGGACGAGGACGACGTGAGTTTCGCGAACGCCACCGCGTTGATGCTGGCGCTCGCGGTCGAGGCGGCGCAGCGGCAGGAAGCGGAAACACGCATCGAGCACCTCGCGTGGTACGACGGGCTTACCGGGCTGCCCAACCGGAACCTGCTGCGCGAGACGATGCGCGACATGATCATGACGGCGGCCAACCGCAAGCGGCGGATGGCGGTGATGCTCATCGACCTCGATCGTTTCAAGGACGTGAACGACACGCTCGGCCACCTCGTCGGCGATGCGCTGATCAAGTCCGCGGGGGAACTGTTGCGCGAGACGGTGGGCGACACCGGCGTCGTCGCGCGGCTGGGAGGCGACGAGTTCGTCGTGCTGGTGAGCGAGTTCGTGCACCGGCAGGAAGTCGCGCTGCTCGCGGCGCGCGTCGCCGAGGCGCTGCACCGGACGGACCTCGTTCCGAACATCGACACGCAGGTGTCCGCCTCGATCGGGGTCTCGCTGTTCCCGGAGCACGGGCGGGACATGAGCACGCTGCTGAAGAACGCCGACGCCGCGATGTACCAGGCGAAGCGCGACGGCCGCAACCAGTTCAGCTTCTTCAACCCGATTCGTTACGAGCGCGCGGCGCGCGAGGTGCAACTGGGCATCGAACTGGTCAAGGCGCTGCAGGGCGACTGCAACCAGTTCCTCTGCGAGTACCAGCCCCAGCTGGAAATGACCAGCGGTCGCGTCGTCGGTCTCGAGGCCCTGATCCGCTGGAACCATCCGGTGCACGGCATCCTGGCGCCCGACCGCTTCATCGGCGTGGCGGAGATCAGCGGCCTTTCCGAGCGGATCACGCGCTGGGTGCTGAACGAGGTCTGCTCCCAGATCAACCGCTGGCGCCGCGTGCGCCCGGACTTCGACGTGCCGGTGTCGGTCAACGTCGCGGGCCGCGAGATGGGGTCGACGGCGCTGCCCACGCTGGTCCGCTCGGCGCTTGCGAAGCACGAGATCGATCCGCACCTGATCGTGCTCGAGATCACCGAGCGCACGCTCGTGAAGGAAAGCGACATCGACAACGACGTACTCGCGGAGCTCGCGGCGCTGGGCGTGGGCCTGGTGCTGGACGACTTCGGGACCGGGTACTCGATGATGGGGTACCTGAAGCGAATGCCCATCACCGCGCTGAAGATCGACCAGTCGTTCATCGAGGGCATCCCAGACGACGCCGACAGTTGCGCGATCGTGCACGCGATGATCGCCGTGGCGAAGCACTTCAAGCTGAAGGTCGTCGCCGAAGGGATCGAGTCGCTCGAGCAGGTCCAGTACATGCGGGACATCGGGTGCGACTTCGCGCAGGGGTTCTTCTATTCGCGGTCGCTGACCGCCGGCAACATCCTCGAATACCTGGAGCGCTCGGGCACCGCCTGAGCCTGCGTCGCCCGCGGTCCGCCCTCGTTAAGATCGAGGGGAAACGGAACGAACACACGCGAGGAGGCGCAATGAGCTACGAGAACATCCTGGTCGAGATCCGCGAGCGTGCGGGATTGATCACCCTGAACCGTCCGAAGGCGCTCAACGCGCTGAACGACAAGCTGATGGATGAACTGGGCGAGGCGCTCCTCGCCTTCGATGGCGATGATGCAATCGGCGCCGTGGTCATCACCGGGAGCGAGAAGGCGTTCGCCGCGGGTGCCGACATCGGCGCGATGAGCACGTGGTCCTACATGGACGTGTTCAAGTCGGAGTACATCTCGCGCAACTGGGAGACGATCAGGCGCATTCGCAAGCCCGTCATCGCAGCCGTGAGCGGTTACGCGCTCGGAGGCGGCTGTGAACTCGTCATGATGTGCGACATCGTGATCGCCGCGGAGACGGCGCGCTTCGGACAGCCCGAGATCAAGCTCGGAATCATCCCGGGCGCAGGCGGCACTCAGCGCCTGCCGCGCGCCGTCGGTAAGGCAAAGGCCATGGACCTCGTCCTGAGCGCGCGGATGATGGATGCGCGCGAGGCTGAAAGCGCCGGGCTGGTATCGCGCGTCGTTGCTGCCGACAAGGTGCTCGACGAAGCGCTCGCGACGGCGAATGCCATCGCGGGGTTCTCGCTGCCTGCGGTCATGATGGCCAAGGAAGCGGTGAATCGCGCTTACGAGGTCCCGCTGTCAGAGGGTCTGCTGTTCGAGCGACGGCTCTTCCACTCGCTGTTCGCGACGGAGGATCAGAAGGAAGGAATGACTGCCTTCGTCGAGAAGCGCGGCCCCCGCTTCAAGCATCGATGACGAGCGCTTGCGAGGCATCGGCGACGAGAGCTTTCTCGAGAGCGAGCGTCGTGCAGCGAGTCGTGACGCGGAATTGCGCTGCGACAAATTCGTTCACTGCAGACCGCGAGCAATCGCGACCCGGGCTGGATCGGATTCGGAAGAAAGGAAAGTTCTGGACAGCAGTCCAGCCTCTCGCGAGGCCTCGGCGAAAAGCGCCGCAAGTCGTTGAAGCAAAAGGCGTCAACGGAAAGTCGAGAGAGCGCTCCATGTTCCGCCCCGGTGGGTTGGCTTGACAGGCCTTTTGCCGGGCCCCATAATCTCGCTCTTCGCTGCTTACGAATAGTTGCGCCGCAATAAGGGTGCCCACGCGGAAGCCAGCAACGCTCTTTAAAAACGAAACAGCCGATAAGTGTGGGCGCTTAATGAGGGCGCAACCGGCACGTGGAGTCTCACGACGAAGCGCGCCGGCATGCTCAAACCATAAGTGCTCACGCAAGGAAGAAGAGGAAATCATCCCGATGGCAACATCGAGATGTCCTCGATTCCAGCGAGAGGAATCAAGCACACAGAATCGAACTGAAGAGTTTGATCCTGGCTCAGATTGAACGCTGGCGGCATGCCTTACACATGCAAGTCGAACGGCAGCACGGGGGCAACCCTGGTG
>Ga0209254_10004242_pt1 | contig 13131 bp, 10 predicted proteins | sample FrelakmetDIP11DI_FD_187148 | JGI IMG/M metagenome (GOLD analysis project Ga0209254, IMG submission 187148) | Freshwater lake sediment microbial communities from the University of Notre Dame, USA, for methane emissions studies - DIP11 DI (SPAdes)... | ecosystem: Environmental > Aquatic >...
GCTGCGGCCGTAGTGGCTCTCGCGCCACCAGTCCGCGTAGAGTTCCCACGGCAGCGTCAGCAGCGACGATAGCGCGAAGAACGTGGCCGCCACGACGAACGTGCGGAGGTTGACACCGCGCCGCGCCATCCGCGCCGACACGCCGTCGAGGATGCCCCAGCGTACGATCACCCACGTGAAGATGCCGGAGACCACCAGGCCCCAGAGCAACAGCCAGTGATTGCCTGCGGTGTAGGCGGCGGCCTTCGCCAGTGCGTCTGCGCCGAGCGAGTCGATATGAGCCGCCGTCGCAGCCTGCGGGTCGAATGCCATGGGGATCCTCGGGTCGGCGACCCTGCGGGGCCGGCAGTCTAACCCGCTCACGAGAGGCAATGGATATCTTGCCAATTTCGCGTATCCCCAGCGCCGGTCCCCGGGGGCAGACTGCAGTCTCAGGGGAGACAAGCCATGGGTATCGCGATCCCGATGCTCGACCTGATGTTCTTCCTGACGGAGAACCAGGACAACCCGAGGCACGTCGGTGCCGTGCTGATCTTCCAGCACCCACGTCGTGGAAGCGCCCGGATCCTGAGTGAGATCGTCGCAGCGTACCGGCGGGCCAAACCAGTGCCGCCGTTCAATCGCATCCCAGTCCTGCTGAGGGCGGGCCTGCCTGAATGGCACGAGGTCGACGATCTCGACCTGAACTGGCATGTGCAGCAGCGGACGTTGCCCGCGCCGGGCTCGGATGCGCAGCTGGACGAACTCGTCGCCGAGCTGCACGCACCGATGCTCGAACGAACCCGGCCCGGTTGGCGCGTGCACTTCATCGACGGCCTGGAACGGAACCGGTTCGCGATCTTCATCAAGGTCCACCACTCGCTGGTGGACGGGGAGTCCGGGATTGCACTGGTCCATCGTTCGCTGTCGCGCGCGCAGCGGAACCGGCGCATCCGAACGCTCATCGAGACCCGGCTGCCCGCTCCCGTCACGGCGTCGCCCGATGCGTTGCTGCCGCGTCTCGAGACCGAGATCATGAAAGCGCTGCGGGCGGCCGTTTCAACCGGCTGGGGATCGGCGCGCCTGCTCGAGGAGGGCCTGGCCGGTCTGCGCGGGTTCTCGAAGGAAACCGCCCGGCCATTCACGGCGCCGCTGACGCCGATGAACGAACCGATCCGCAACGCGCGGGCAATCACGCACATGGTCCTGCCGCTGCGGGCGATGAAGTCGGTCGCGCGCGCCTGGGGAGCGACACTGAATGACGTCGCCCTTTGCGTGCTCGACGCCGCAATGAATCGCTACCTGCGCAGCATTGGACGGCCGGCCGAGCGCGCGCTGGTGGCCATCTGCCCGGTCTCGCTGCAGGACCGCGAGATCAAGCAGGCGACCACGGACGTGTCGATCTTCTGGACGCCGCTCGGGACGCCCTCGGCGACCGTGGGCCGTCGCATGCGCGAGGTGATCACCAACACACGTGCGGCCAAGGAACGCATCCGCACGCTGCCCAAGAGCGTGGCCTACGCGTACGCCGTGCTCACGTTCGCGTTCGGGGAGACGCTCGCGCTCGTCCCGCGCGGGTCGGTGGACTACTTCCTGCCGTCCAACGTGCTGATCTCGAACGTGCGCGGCCCGAGCGACCCGCTGTACCTGAACGGGGCGCGGCTCGAGGCGCTCTGCCCGGTGTCGACGCTGATCTCGGGCATGGGCCTCAACATCACGTTGATGTCGTATGCCGGGCAAGTCGTGATCGGCTTTACCGCCAATGCCTCGGCGCTGCCAGGGGCCGACAGGCTTGCGCTGTATACGCGCGACGCGTTCACGGCACTCGAGCGGCAGGCACGGCGGGCCAGGAGATGACGTGCCGGTGGTCGGATCTGGCGGCTTTGATGACCGCGTGGCACCCGAAGTCCATACTCGGCTGACCGTCCAGGCAGGGATCGAAATGCCGGCACTGAAACCCGAAGAGCTGGAGTACGTCGGCTTCTGGCCGCGCGTCGGCGCCGCGCTGATCGATACGTTGCTGGTCCTGGTGATCACTGTCCCGCTGGTGACCGCGGTCTATGGCAGGCAGTACTGGCTGTCGGAATCCTGGATCAAGGGCCCGGCCGATTTCCTGATCAACTGGGCGCTGCCCGCGATTGCGGTGGTGCTGTTCTGGGTCTATCGGCAGGCCACGCCCGGCAAGATCGCCATCGGGGCACGCATCGTCGATGCCGAAACGGGCGAAAAACCGAGCACGCGGCAACTCGTCGGGCGCTACCTGGCCTATTACGTCTCGATCATTCCGTTCATGGCGGGCATCCTCTGGGTCGCCTTCGACCCGCGCAAGCAGGGATGGCACGACAAGCTGGCCGGCACGGTCGTCGTGCGGCCGAAGGGCGGCGCCTAGTCTTCCCGCCACTCCCGTCGGACGGCTGACTCGATCAAGCGGAACACCTTCCCGTCGTCGCTGGCAGTCGTCCGCCCGAGCAGTCCCATCTGCCAGCGCCCGGGCAGCCCCTGGCGGCCGTGCAGCGCGCCAACGGCCGCGCCGACGATCGCGGCGACCGTGTCGTTGTCCGTGCTGTCGTTGACGGCCCGGACGATCGCTTCCTCCGGATCGTGCGCGTGATTGGCGAGGATCCACAGCACGCTCGGCACGGTCTCGAGCAGGTAGGCGCCCGAGCACCACGCATCGCAGGCTTCGCGCGCGCTCCAGCCGTGTCGCCGCGCGTCGCCGAGCACGAGTTCGAGGTAGTCCGGGAACGTCCCGTCCCAGTCCGCGTAGCGCCCGCCACGGGTCCGATACGGCCGGTCGGTGCAGACCAGGCGAACGGTCTCGAGGAACGACGTGATGATCCACTCTGGCTTCGGCGGCGCGGACAGACGCAGCAGTCGTGCGAGCAGATCCACGAACGCGACGCACGACGCCACCGAGCTGGCATCGCGGTGGGTGACGATCGAGGCCAGGGCCGTGTCCAGCCACAGCGCGGCATTGGTGCCCGCTGGATGCAGCAGCACGAGTGGCGCGATCCGCATCAGCGCACCATTGCCAGCGCTCTCGGCGCCGCAGTGGTACCAGGGCGTGACGCCCTGTTCGCGGTTGCTCAGGAACTTCCTGACGGACTGGCCCATCCCGAAGATCTCGCGTGACGCGAAACGCGCGGAGAGGTCGTCCGGATCGAGTCCGCCGCACTCGAGCAGGCTCTCGAGCGTCCAGAACGCGAGCTGGCTGTCGTCCGACGGGAGGCCCGCGCGGTGGCCAGAGGCGTGGCGGTTGGGCAGGTAGTCGCGGATCTCGCCATGCACCTCTGCACGCTGAGTGGCCGTCAGGCTCTCGCTAGTGTTGCCGAGCGCATCGCCGATCGCGAGGCCCAGCAGCATGCCGCGGATCCGGTCGGGCGGAGCCGATCCCGTGATCGGTTCGCTGGGGCCCTGCAGCAACGCCAGTCGGGCCGGGAGGTACCCCTCGGAGATGACGCGGGCGGCGAGGGCGAGCTTGTTCGACACGGCGGCGCGTCAATGCGCCCCGGGGCGCTCCACCACCGCGTTCACGTCCAGGTCGAACGGTCGCTCCCGGGGCGGCACGAAGTCCTTCGGAAACCAGACGAACGACAGCCGCATCACCTGCAGCACGTCGGGAACGATGTCGATCCGCGTCAGGTAGATGCCGAAGCGATTGCCGCTCGGCAGCAGCGTGTTGTCGGAGAACGGGAACGAGTACGGCGACAGCGTGAACTCGATCGGCGGCGTGAGGCGCTGCGATTCGCCCTCGGGGCCGAGCACCAGGGCATAGATGCCGACCGTCTGCGCCGTCCAGCTCACCGCCCGGATGTTGATCTGGAGGCTGTCCCGGCCGTCGGGCGAGACGACGCGCAACGGCGCCCCCTGCGCGGTGCTCGAGCAGGTCAGCGTGATCGCGCCGCCGGCCGAGGTTGGCGCGGGTTCCGGGATTGCGCACGACTGCAGCCCGTCGGAGAGGTCGGCGACGTCGGAGTTCAGCGAGATCTCGAGAAAGGCGGGGTGCTGTCCGTCCCCGCTCGCGACCGACGACAGCAGCGGCGCGAGTTGCCGCGAGATCACCCGGCGCGAGGTGCTGCGCAGCCTCGCCCGCGCTTCCTCGGTCTGGCCAGGCAAGGTATCGACGTATCGCAGCAACGGCCCGAGTTCAAAGTGCTCGTGGAAGTTGAGCGCGAGCAACTCGGCGAGCAGCGCGAGTCGCTGGGCACGCGGCAGGTCGGCCTGGTCGCCCGCCGCGGTCTTGCCGCCCTCGCTCTGCAGCAGCGGACCGACGAGTTCGCGGAACATCGCCGAGCGCAGGTTGGTTTCCGATTCCTCGCGCTGGTTGCGCAGCGACTGCTGGTTGTTCTCGCTGGCGATCGCGATCTCGCGTTCCTTCAGCGAATTGGTCGCATAGAGGCCGACCACGGTGGCTGCGACCGTCAGCAGCGGTATCGCGAGCGTGTTGACGATGTCCGCGGCGAATCGGGCGTTGGCCCGCCAGCCGCTCAGCTTGGCCGGGGCGGGCTGCGACGTGTCGCCGGGCGGCTCGGCGGGTCCGGAAGCTTCCGTCACCGTGGCGGGCTATCTGCAGTCGATGTTGACGGTGACGGGCTCGGACAGGCTCAGGAAATCCTGTTCGCCCTGCCGGGGCGCCTCGCACTTCGCCTTGTACTTTCCCACAGGCAACTGCAGCTGGTATGGGCCCGCCTTCAGCTGCGCAACGGTGGCGCCGCTCTTGTCGACGACGATGACCGTCGCGTCCGCAGGGGTGACGGTGCCGGTGACGACGTCGGCGCTGGCGGCGCGCGGCAGGCCGGCCAGCGCGACGGCGCCGACGACCGTCAATGCAAGGCGATGATCAAAGGCGTGCATGGTCCTCACTCGTATCGAGACGGTCCGGGAAAGGTACGCTCGGCGCCGGGCCGTGGCAACACGAGGCTAGCTCGCCAGCCGCAGTTGCCGCTGGATCTCTTCCTCGCGCGCGTCGTCGATGACGAGCATCACGTCATTCGGATCCACGACGGTTTCGTCGAGCGCGAAAGCACCGCTGAGCAGGCTGTCCGGCCGCAGTTCGCCCTGCTCGAACAGGGACCACATCTCCCGCGCGAACTCGGTGGCCAGCAGCTCCGGCGCGAAACGGCCGAGTGTGGCCCGCAGGTTGTTGACGTCCCGCTGGAGCATCGCGAACGCTGCGTTGTTACCGGCGGCGTTGACGGCCTGCGGCAGGTCGATGATCACCGGGCCGTCGGGATCGACCAGCACGTTGAACTCCGACAGGTCGCCGTGCACCAGCCCGACGCACAGCATCCGGACGACCTGCCGGATCAGGAAATCGTGGTACTCGAGGGCGGTCTCGGCGGAAAGCTCCACCTCCCCGAGGCGCGGAGCAGGGTGGCCCTCCGCATCGGCGACCAGTTCCATGACGAGGACGCCATCGAAGTACCCGTAGGGCCTCGGCACGCGCACGCCAGCCGCCGCGAGCTGGTAAAGCGCATCGACCTCGGCATTCTTCCAGGCGGCTTCCTGTTCCTTGCGGCCAAAACTCGTGCTCTTGCTGATCGCGCGCGACTGCCGGCTGCCACGGACCGCGCGGCCTTCCTGGTACTGGGCACGCTTCTGGAAACTGCGCTGCGCCAGGTCCTTGTAGACCTTGGCACAACGCGTCTGGGTGCCCGCGCGCACCAGGTAGACGGTCGCCTCCTTGCCGCTTTTCAGCGAGCGGAGGACTTCGTCGATCACGCCGTCGTCGATCAGGGGCTGCAGGCCGGGAGGGGTCTTCATGTATTGCCAGGGCGCCGCGTGGCGGGCCACCACGGGGCTGGAGGGCCGTGGATCATACCGATTGCCGCGAACCGCCGCATACTGTCGTGCAAATCGGGCCGCAGGGCCGGGAGACGCGGTTGAGCGACTGGGACGAGGAACGGCAGCGGCCGCTGCCGGTCGAGGTGCCGCACGACGAACTTTCGGAGGAGGCGCTGCGTGGTGTCGTCGAGTCATTCGTGCTGCGCGAGGGCACGGATTACGGCGAGCGCGACGTGTCCCACGAGACCAAGGTGGCGCAGGTGATCCGGCAACTCGAGCGGGGCGAAGCGCGGATCCTGTTCGATCCGCTCGACTCGAGCATCACGATCGTAGTCGTGAACCCGGGCGACCGGCAGCGGGTGAGGTAGGATCGCGGGCATGAGAGGGTACAAGTCATGACCAAGCCGACCGTCCTGATCACCGGCATCTCAGGCTTCATCGCGAAGCACTGCGCCGTCGAGATGCTCAACGCCGGGTATGCCGTCCGCGGCACGGTGCGATCGCTGCAACGATCGGGCGAGGTGCGCGATTCGCTGGCGCGTCACGCCGATGTCGCGCAGCTCACGTTCGCCCAGGCGGATCTCGAGGGGGACACCGGCTGGAACGAGGCGGTCGCCGGCTGTACGCACGTGCTGCACATCGCATCGCCGTTTCCCGCGAAGCAGCCTCGGGACGAGCAGGAGCTGATTCGTCCGGCCGTGCAGGGCACGTTGCGGGTGCTGCGCGCGGCAGCCGCCGCCAAAGTCGAGCGGCTGGTGCAGACTTCGTCGATGGTCGCGGTCATGTACGGCCACCCGCACGAGCGATCTGCGCCCTTCACGGAAGCCGACTGGACGCGAATCGAGACCCCGGGCGTCACGGCGTACGCGAAGTCGAAGACGCTTGCGGAACGCGCCGCGCGCGAATTCGTGGCCGGGGCGGGGGCGGGGCTGCATTACTCGTCGGTCAATCCCGGCCTCGTGCTGGGGCCGGCCCTCGACCGCGACATTGGCACCTCGGCCGAAGTCGTCCAGATGATGCTGCGCGGCAAGTATCCCGGCGTGCCCCGAATGGCGATTCCCTGCATCGACGTGCGCGACGTGGCGCGCATGCACCGGCTTGCGCTCGAGGTCGACGCGCCGACCGGCGGCCGTTACCTGGGCTGCGCGGACTGCCTGTGGTTGATCGAGATCTCGCAGGCGATCCGGGCCAGCCTCGGCGAGGCCGCGCGCAAGGCGCCGACCCGTGTGCTGCCCGACTGGGCGGTGAAGCTGGCCGGCCTCTTCGATCCTGCCGCGCGCCTTGCGGTTCCCGAGCTCGGCAAGCAACTCCGGGTCGACAACACGCTGACGCGCCGCACGCTGGGCATCACTTTCATCCCGGCGCCCGAGGCGGCCGCTGCAATGGCGAAGAGCCTGATAGAGCTGAAGCTGGCTTGAGGGACGGGCCGTCGCGGACGCCATCACGTGCAGTTTCCGACCCAGACTATCGCGGGCTGGATGGCCGGCCGCTTCGTCCTGTTACTGGTCATCCTCGCGACCCTGGTCGCGCTCGACGCCTATCGCGACGAATCCTCGCTGCTGAAGGCGCAGCTGAAGGGACTGGTTCCGGACGCGGAGCTCGTGACGAGGCTCGAGAGTGGCCGGGACGGCCTGGCGGAGTTTGCGGGCGCCGGGGTACGGGCGGTCAACGAGCGCTTGCGGGCCGCGCAGACGCAAACCGACCGCGCCCTCGACCTGCGGATCGCCGACCTCGCCAGGGAGATCGCGGCGACTGAGAGTCGCCGACGTTCGAGCACGCAGAAGACGCTGGCCTTGTTGACCGGAAACGGGTTCGAGGAGGACTTGCGCACCGAGATCGAGCTGCAGTTGCTGACGGCCGAGCGGGACGCGCTGCAGCGGCTCAAGGGGCAACTGGCGGAACGCCGGTCACTGCTGCGGGCCACCGCGCAGGATTTCGAGAACGCCCGGCTGCGCACGCTGCAGACCTACGACGCCTACCTGGCCCGGAAGGCCGCGTTGGACCGCTTCGAGGCCGAACGATCGATGCTGGCTCGCGTGCCGGGCTCCGCGGCGTGGCGGGATCGCAATCGGCTGGTCCAGGACGTCAATCGCGCAGCTCGCGAGTACGGCGTGGCCAGCACGGGCTTTTACGTGGCGCGCGATCGCCTGAGGAAGGCACGCAGCGTCAGTCGCGTCGAGACTGAACTCGTCGAGTCGGCAGGTGCGGCGATCCTGACGCCGCTCGACGACTTGATTGCCACGAAGCGCGCGGCGCTGGAGTCCGCCGAGCGCCAGGCGGAGCGAATCCAGCGCACGGTACGGAAGGTCTTCGTCGATGCGCTGCTGATCCTCGTGCTCGTGACGCTGGCGCCGGTGGGGATCAAGGCATTCTGGTACTTCGTCGTCGCGCCGGCGGCGTCTCGCCGGCCGCCAATTCGCCTGCGCCAGCACGCCGGCGGCGCGCCAGACGCGATCCCTGCGGATCCGCCGGACGCAGCGTTGCGGGCGAAAGTCTCGGCCGTCTCGCAGGAGATTCGGATCGGTGAGCACGAGGAACTGCTCGTCCACCCGGATTTCCTGCAGAGCTCGGCGGATCTCGGGCGCAAGGACACGAAGTGGGTACTCGACTGGCGCTACCCGCTCACGAGCCTGGCCGCCGGCATGGTGGCGTTGACGCGCATCCGCGCCGCCGGTATGGAACCGTTCGTCGTTTCGAGCAAGACCGATCCGTTTGCGGAGGTCGGCGTGCTCGAGTTGCCCGAGGGCGCGGCCCTGGTGCTGCAACCGCGCAATCTCGTCGGCGTCGTGCAGAACGTCGGCCGGCCGGTCCGGATCGAGCGCCGCTGGCGATTCGGCCTCGGCGCGTGGATCACGTTCCAGTTCCGGTACCTGATCTTCGAGGGTCCCGGCCGGCTGATCGTGCAGGGCTGTCGCGGCGTGCGGATCGAAGCCGCCGGTCGCGGGCGCAGCATCGACCAGGGTGCCACGATCGGCTTCAGCGCCAACCTCGACTACTCACGGCGCCGGTCGGAGACGTTCGGCGCGTACCTGATGGGCATGCGCGGCCTGTTCAACGACAACTTCTCCGGCGGCCCCGGGTACTACGTCTACGAGGAAATGCCGTACTTCGGCCGGAAGGCCGGCCTCACCGGCCGCGGTCTCGAAGGCCTCACCGACGGCTTGCTGAAGGTGTTCGGAATCTGATCGCGGCGGCTCAGCCGTTGGCCCACTTCATGATGTCGTCGACCGCGGCGTCGGGCAGTTCGGGCGACGTGCCGGGATCCTCGATGCGCCGGTGGCCGAGATGACGCGCCCCGCCACGCTCGAGCCAGTCCTCGAAATCGCGCGCCTTGAGCGGCGGCGACACGTGTTGTCCCTGGATCTCGTCGCAGCCGAGCGCGCGCAGCATGTCGAGCGTCCCGGCGTCGTCGATGCCGTCCGCCACGGAGCGGATCTGCATGGCTCGCGCCATCGCCAGCACCGCGGCGGTGACGCCCTGCGCCCACGGGTCCGTGTAGAGGTCGGCCATCAACGCGCGATCGAGCTTCATCGAGTTGAACGGCACGCGGCGGATCTGGCCGAGCGAAGAGTGGCCGGTGCCGAAGTCGTCGATGCCGATGCGCACGCCGCGCTTGCGGAGTTCCTTGAGCACGGCGTGGGCCGCGTCCGGGGCGTCGATGATGCTCGCCTCGGACAGTTCGACCTGCAACGCATCGATGGGCAGGTGGTAGCGCTCGATCGCGCCCAGGATCATCGACACGAGTCGCGGATCCCGCAGCTGGCGGCCGGATACGCGGGTGGACGCGAAGAACTTCTGGTCGTAGCGCTCGCGCCATCCGGCCAGCGTGCGGCCGGCCTCCTCGAGCACCCAGCGCCCGATCTCGTCGATGATGCCCGCTTCCTCGGCGATCGCGGTGAACTCCTCGCGGCGGATCGCGCCGAACTGCGGGTGGTCCCAGCGCACCAGGCACTCGACGCCGGTCAGTTCGAACGTGTCGATCGTGACGCGCGGCTGGTAGACGAGCTGCAGCTCGCGGCGTTCCGCGGCGCCGCGCAGCGAGGACTCGATCAGCAGTCGGCGGCGCAGCTGGGCCTGCGGCAGCGGCGAGTAGAAGGTGCAACTGCGCGGATCGGAGGCCAGTTCGGCGGCCGAGTGGGCGTTTGCCAGCAACTGCTCGGCGCTCGCCGTGTCACCCTCCGCCAGTGCGACGCCGGCGCTGATCGCCGGGACGTAGCCGGCGTCGCCCTGCAGGGCCTGCGCGGAGATCGATTCGAGCACGGCGTGGGTGACGGTCGCGATGTGCTCGGCCGAGACGCGGCTGCGCAGCAGGATCGACAATTCGCCGTCCGTGGTGCGACAGACCGACGGCAAGTCGGTGCGCCACAGGATCGTGCCGCCATGGCTGATGCGTTCGAGTTCCGCTTCGATGCGTCGGGCCATCTGCACGATCAGCGCGCTGGCCGCCTCGATGCCCTGCGCCTGCGCGACGCGATCGAAGTTGTGCACGCGGAACGACACGACGCCGAACGCGGCCGAGCTGGAGGCCTCCTTGAGGGCCAGCGCGACCTGCTCGGACAGGTGGCGACGGTTCGGCAGGCCCGTCGGGGTATCGAAATAGGACAGGAGCCGGACGGTTTCCTCGGCACGGTGCAATCGCGTGAGGTCCTGCAGCGTCACGATGACCACGCCATCGCCAGGACCGCCGGCACCCACGACGAGGTCGGCCTCCTGGTGCACGCAGATCACGCTGCCATCCGGCTTGCGGATCCGGTGGTCGAGGCCGAAGCGGCCATGGCCCGTCGCGCAGGTGACGAAGGCCTTGCGGGCGTCGTCCCGCTCCGCGGCATCGAGCAGCGCGACGAAATCCTCGTAGCGGGCCAGGCGGCCGGCATCGACGCCGAGCAGCTCGCCGAGCATCGGCGAGACGTGCACCGTGCTGCCGTCGATGCCGATCTCCCAGTGCCCCACGCGCGCGATGCTCTGGGCGAGCAGCAGCTTCGAGCGGCTCGAGCGGAGTTCCCGCTGCAGCTCGCGATCCCGAAGCAGGAATCGCACGCGCTCGACGAGCAGCCGCGGGTTGATGCCCTTCTGTGCGAAATCGCTGGCACCGGCGGCATACGCATCGCTGATCGCGGGCAGGTCGTTGCGGCTCGTCAGCATCAGGATCGGCACGAACTGGCCGCCGGCCTGCTCGCGGATCTGCCGGCAGGCCTCGATGCCGGTGAGCTTCGGCATCATCACGTCGAGCACGACGCAGTCAGGCTTCACGACGCTGAACTGCTGCACGGCTTCCGCGCCGTCCGCGGCGGTGTGCACGAGGAACCCAGCGCCGGCGAGCGCAGCCTCAGCGAGCATCAGGTGCGACGGATCGTCGTCGGCGATCAGGATGGTCGTCATCTCGGCGGTCTGGTTCATGGGTCGTGCGTTCCTCAGCCGGTCGCCGCGCCGCGACGCAGCTCGGCTTCGAGCGCCGCGACCAGCGCGGCGTAGTGTGGTTTCAGTGCGGTGGCCGCGCGACGCACGACCGCGAGATCGGCACTTTCGAGTGCCGCCGTCTCGCAGCGCTCGAGAAGGTCGGCGAGGCGTCGTCCACCGAGGTTGCTGACGGGCGACCTGAATGCGTGAGCCGCTGCGGCGACCTCCTCGAGATGGCCCTCGGCCAGTGCCGTGTCGAGCCGCGCAAAGGCGTCGCTGGACGAGCTGAACAGCATCTCGCACAGGCGCTCGAACACCAGCGGCTTGCCGAGACCGCGGATCGCCTGGACCTGCTCCGGATCGAGCACCGGCAGCCGCGAGATCGGTGCGGCATTCGGGACGGAGGTATCGAGCAGGCCGTCGACCTCGGCGTCAGTCAGTGGCATCTCAGCCTTGTCGTGGGCCACTGCGGACGGCGGCGTCGCGACGGCAGGTTCGCTCGCTGGTGCGCCCGGCGGGTGGCTGAGATTCGCCCGGGCATCGGCGATCGGCCGGAGTATCTCCAGCAATTGCGCGCTCTTGAAGGGCTTGGCGAGGAACGCGTTCATGCCCGAGGCGATGCAGCGCTCGCGGTCCCGGGCCAGGACGTTCGCCGTCAGCGCGACGATCGTCGCCGGCGCCAGGCCGCGCTCGCTCTCGTGGAGACGGATCGCTTCGGTCGCGGCGTATCCGTCCATGCCGGGCATCTGGCAGTCCATCAGGATCGCGTCGAAGCGCCGCTGCTGCGCGTTCGCCACGGCGTCCCGACCGTCTTCCGCGAGCACGACCCTGCAGTCGAGTTCCTCGAGCATGGCGACGGCCACCTCGCGATTGATGGCGTTGTCGTCCACGACCAGCACGTCGAGGCCGAGCGCGGGCTGGTCGCCCCGTTCAGTCGTCGAGACACGCTCGACGGGCGCGGCCTCCGCCAGGTAGGGCTTGCGCGGCAGGCGCGAAGCCTCGAGCGCGCTGCGCAGGAGCTGCTGGCGAACCGGCTTGGCGATGCAGACGTCGGGCGCAATGGCCTGTGTGCCTTCGTACGAGGCGTTGAAGTCGAGCGCGCTCAGCAGCACGACGTAGGTTCCCGCGATCGCCGGGTCGAGCCGGATGGTGCGCAGCAGCTGCTCGGTCGTCGCATCGGGCAGGTTGTGGTCGAGCAGCACGATGTCGAAGGGCTTGCCACGCGTGGCGACGTCGTGCATCCGGTCGCCGACGAGCCGTGCGCGGTTGAGCACGCTGACCTCGACCGACCAGTTCGAGAGCATTTCCTCGAGCAGCATGTAGCTCGTGGCGTTGTCGTCGACCACCAGCACGCGCAGCCCGCTGAACTCGTCGCTCGCTCGGTTGGGGACGGCGTTGGCCACCTTGATCTCGAACGGCAGCACGAACGAGAACGTGCTGCCGCGGCCGACCTCGCTGGCGAGCGCGATCTTCTCGCCGCCCATCAGGCGGACCAGGCGGTTCGCGATCGAGAGACCCAGGCCGGTGCCGCCGGTCCGCGAGGCATTGTCGAGCTGGGTGAACGCCTCGAATACGCCGGTGTGGTCGGCCGCCGGGATTCCCGGCCCGGTGTCGCGGATGCTGAAGTGCAGCCGGCACTGGCCGTCGCGCGAGTCGTCGAGCCCGACGCGGATCTCGATCTCGCCTTGATCCGTGTACTTGACCGCGTTCGACAGCAGGTTGCCGAGCACCTGGCGCAGCCTCAGCGCGTCGCCCACGACGATGCCCGGCACGGTCGGCTCGATCCGGCAGATCATCTCCAGCTTCTTGCTCTCGGCCTGCCCGGCATAGAGCTGGCCGGCCTGCTCGGCGAGTTCGCGAACGTCGAACGGTTCCTGCACGAGGTCCATCTTGCCGGCCTCGATCTTCGAGTCGTCGAGGATGTCGTTGATGATCCGCATCATCGTCTCGGCCGCGGCGCGCATCGAGTCC
>Ga0209254_10004243_pt1 | contig 13130 bp, 11 predicted proteins | sample FrelakmetDIP11DI_FD_187148 | JGI IMG/M metagenome (GOLD analysis project Ga0209254, IMG submission 187148) | Freshwater lake sediment microbial communities from the University of Notre Dame, USA, for methane emissions studies - DIP11 DI (SPAdes)... | ecosystem: Environmental > Aquatic >...
CCCCGGCGACCGGCGCTCGCCGCTGGCGCGCCGCCCACCACTGTGTCAGCCGCGCAAAGGCCAGGTAGGGGTCGGCGCAGACGATGGCGGCGCCTCGCGCCGTCGCGGCGTCACGCATCGCGGGGCCGACGATCACGCAGCCGGCCTGCGAGGCCGTCAGTTGGGCGGCGTAGCGGGCGTTGGCCAGGAAGGAGATGGTGTTGCGGTCGGCCGTGTCCAGCGGGCCGATGCGGCTGACTTCCGAATCGGCATGGCCGATCAATTCACCGCCGAGCAAGACGGCAAGTTCACCGATGCGGGCGTGCACTGTCTGCTGGCCCGGCGAGTGAGCTGCCCCGCGCCGTCACTTGCCCGCGGCGGACGCGCTGTTGAGGGCCTTGATCACCTTGTCGGTGATGTCGATGCGCGGGCCGGCGAACACGACTTCCTGCAGGATCAGGTCGTACTTCTCACTGTCGAAAATCTGCTTGATGGCGCGGTTCGCGCGTTCCACGACAGTGGCCAACTCCTCGTTGCGGCGCTGGTTGAGGTCTTCCTGGAACTCGCGGCGCTTGCGCTGCAGGTCGCGGTCCTGCTCGACGAGCTCGCGCTGGCGGCGGCTCTTCTCAGCCTCGGACAAGGTCGGCTCTTCCTTCTGAAGCTTGTCGGCGGCGGCCTTGAGGCGACTGGTCACTTCGTTGAGCTCGCGCTCGCGACGGCTGAACTCGGCCTCGAGCTTGGTCTGGGCAGCCTTCGCCGGCGCCGCCTCGCGCAGCACGCGCTCGCTGTTGACGTAGCCGATCTTGAGTTCCTGTGCGGCCACGGGGGCCGCCACGGCCACGGACAGCGCTGCAGCGGCAAGCACCTGAATGGCAAGGGTCTTCATCAGAAGGCAGTCCCGATCTGGAATTGGAAGCGTTGGATTCTATCGTTGCGCTGCACCCGCACCGGCACACCCCAGCTCAATTTCAGCGGGCCCACCGGCGAGATCCAGGACAGGCCCAGGCCCGCCGACGCACGCAGTGAATCGAAGGTCGCCTTCTCGTCCTCGCGCCACACGTTGCCGGCGTCGGCGAACCCGAAGACGCGCAGCGTGCGGTCATTTCCGGTGCCCGGAACGGGAATGTACAGCTCGGTGTTGAGGTTCAGCCGCTTGGCGCCGCCGATATAGGCCCCGGTGGGATCCACCACACCCAGCGAGCCCTGCTGGAACGTGCGCACCGTCCCCAGGCCGCCGCCATAGAAGTTCTTGAACACCGGGAAGGGCTTGCCGCCCAGACCCCTGCCCACGCCGATCTCGGCGTTCACGCCGAGCGTCAGACGAAGGGGCAATTGCCAGTATTCCTGGTGCTGCAGGTTGGTGCGCAGGTAGCGCACGTCGCCGGCGAAGCTCCACTCGAAGTTGACGCGCTGGAAGCGCCCGGCGCCGGGCGCGATCAGGCTGTCGCGGCCGTCGCGTGCCCAGCCCACCGTCAGCGGGAACGCGTTGCTGTTCTCGCCGTAGAGCACGCGGTAGTTGAGGTAGCTCAACGGGATTCCGATGGCGCTGCCGATCTCCGTGCGCTCGAAGCCCAGACCAAGGAACACCGTGTCAAAGTCCGAGAACGGGATGCCAAACCGCACCGTTCCGCCCGGCGTGGTCAGGTCGTAGGTCTCGCCCAGGCTGTTGTAGGGCTTGCTGGCGCGGTAGAAGAGCTCGATCGCGCGAGAGATGCCGTCCACCGTCCAGTACGGATCGACGGTGCTGAGCACCAAGGTGCGGTTGTACTTGCTGGTGTTGACCTCGATGCCCAGGTACTTGCCCGAACCGAAGGCGTTGTCCTGCTTGATCGACGCCGTGAAGGTGAACTTCTCGGCATTGGAATAGCCGGCGCCGACGAGCAGGTTGCCGGTCGGTTTTTCGGTGACCTTGACGACCAGATCGACCTGGTCGGGCGAGCCCGACACCTCGGCGGTCTCGACCTCGACATCCTTGAAGTAGCCCAGGCGATCGATCCGCTCCTTGGACAGCTTGATCAGCCCGCCGTCGTACCAGGCCGATTCGAGCTGGCGGAATTCGCGCCGCACGACCTCGTCGCGCGTGCGCGTGTTGCCCGCGACATCGATGCGACGCACGTACACGCGGCGCTGCGGCGTCGCGGCGAGCACCAACACCACCTGGCCTGTCGCACGGTCGATCTCCGGCCGTGGCTCGATGCGCGCAAATGCATAGCCGTAGAGGCCGAAGAGGTCCTGGAAACGGCGCGTGGTCTCGGCCACGGCGTCGCCTCGATAGGGTTGGCCCGGACGCTGCAGCACGAGGGCGCTGAACTCGTCGTCCTTGCCCAGGAAGTCGCCCTCCAGGCGCACCGAGGTCACGGTGTAGGGCTGACCCTCACGCACCGAGATCGCGATGGAGATCGTCTGCTTGTCGGGTGAGATCGTGACCTGCGTCGATTCGATGCCGAACTCGAGGTAGCCGCGGTTGACGTAGTAGGCACGCAGCTTCTCGAGGTCGGAGTTGAGCTTGCTGCGCGAGTAGCGGTCGGTCTTGCTGTACCAGGTGAACCAGCCGCTGCGCGTGAGTTCGAACAGTTCCAGCAGAGTCGACTCGGCAAACGCCGTGGCGCCGACGATGCGAATGTCCGCGATGCGCGCAGCGTCGCCTTCGGTCATCGTGAAGGTGACATTGACGCGGTTGCGCTCCAGCGGGGTGATCGTGGTCACGACCTCGGCGCCGTAGAGGCTGCGGCTGAGGTACTGGCGCTTGATTTCCTGCTCGGCGCGGTCGATCAGCGCGCGGTCGAAGGGCAGACCCTCGCCGATGCCGGCATCGCGCAGCGACTTGGTCAGCGGCTCCTTGTCGAACTCCTTCAGGCCGACGAAGCTGACGGTGGCGATGATCGACCGCTCCTCGACGATCACGACCGCGACGCGTCCTTCGATTTCCAGCCGCACGTCCTTGAACAGACCGGTGCCGAACAGTGCGCGCAATGCGGCCGAGCCCTTGTCGTCCGTATAGGTGTCGCCGATGCGGAAGGGCAGCGCGGCAAAGACCGTGCCCGGGTCGGTGCGCTGCAGGCCCTCGACGCGAATGTCCTGGATGAGGAAGGGCTCGACGGCTCGCGCCGCCGGTACGGCCGCGACAAGTGCAACCGCGACGATGAGCGCCGCAGCAGGGCGCAGCGGCCCGATCGGAAAGACTGGGAACATTTGCTTCAGTGAAGACCCAGAAGTCGGGCCACGTCGTTGAAAAGGGCAACCGACATCATTGTCAGCAGCACCACGATGCCGCCGCGCTGCAGCCGGGCCAGCCAGAGGTCGGAGACCGGGCGGCCGGTCACGCCCTCGAAAATGTAATACATCAGGTGACCGCCATCGAGCATGGGCAGCGGCAGCAGGTTCAGCACCCCCAGGCTCACGCTCACCAGCGCCAGGAAGCCCAGGTAATAGGCCAGGCCCTGCTGCACCGACTGCCCGGCGTAATCGGCGATGGTGATGGGCCCGCTCAAGTTCTTCAGCGAAGCCTCGCCAACGAGCATGCGGCCCAGCATCTTCACCGTCAGCGCCGACACCTCCCAGGTGCGCGACGCGCCCCGCACCAGGCCCTCGAGCGGGCCGTGGCGCACCTTCACCATCTCGGGCGGCTGGCCGACGAAGGCATCGATGCGGCCGACACCGGCGGCACCGTCGCTCACCACACGCGGCGTGACCTCGATCTCCAGGGCGCGGCCGCCACGTTCCAGCGACCAGCGCTGCGCCAGCGGCTGGCCGTCGCGCACGCCGGCACGGATGCGCTCGCGCAGCGTCTGCGCGTCGGAAATCGCCACGCCGTCGATGCCCAGCACGCGGTCGCCGGGGAGCAGCCCGGCCTTCGCGGCGGGGCCGCCGCTCTTGACTTCGCCCAGCACCGGTTCGCTGAACGGCGCGCCCAGCCCCACCGTCTTCATCAGAGTGGCATCGACGTCGCGCGGGTCGATGCCCGAGAGGTCGAGGACCAGCGTGCGCGAACTGCGGCCATCGCGGCCGCTGACCTGCAGCCGCAGGGTCTCGCGCTGCATCGCGGCCTGGGTGATCTCCCAGCGCAGGTCGGTCATCGACGACAGGTCCTGCCACTGGCTGCCGTCGCGCGACAGCGCGCGCACCCAGTCGCCCGCACGCAGGCCGGCGCGCTCGGCCGGGCTCGCCGCAGCGGGCGGGCCCAGCACGGCCTTGGCTTCATCGACGCCGATCCAGTGCGCAGCGGCATACAGCAGCACTGCCAGCGCCAGGTTGGCCAGCGGGCCCGCCGCGACGATGGCGGTGCGGCGCAGCAGCGTCTGGCGGTTGAAGGCACGACCCTGTTCGGCCGGCGCAACTGCCGACTCACGCTCGTCGAGCATGCGCACATAACCACCCAGCGGCAGCGCGCAGAGGACGAACTCCGTCGACTCCGGTGTGGCCTGGCGGCGCCAGACGACGCTGCCGAAGCCGACCGAGAAGCGCAGGACCTTCACGCCACAGGCCACCGCCACCCGGTAGTGGCCGTACTCGTGAATGACGATGAGCACGCCCAGGGTGAACAGGAAGGCGAGCACGGTGGTGATCACGCCGCGAGCTCCTTCATGGCCAGGCGAGCCTCGTCACGCGCACGGGCATCGACGTCGAGCAGGTCCTCCACCGTGTGAGTGGGTCCGAGTCGGGGCTGCAGGCGGTCGAGTGTGCGGGCATTGACAGTGTGAATGGCGGCGAAGCCGATGGCTCCGGACAGAAACCCGGCCACCGCTTCTTCGTTGGCGGCGTTGAGCACGGCCGTCGTGCCCGTCGGGCCGCGCAGGGCATCCCAGGCCAACTGCAGGCCGGGAAAGCGGCGCGGATCGGGGGGCTCGAAGCTCAGCGCCTGCAACTGCTCGAAGTCCAGGCGCGGTGCGCCGGATTCGATGCGCTCCGGGAAGGACAGCCCGTAGGCAATGGGCACCTTCATGTCCGGCGTGCCCAGCTGCGCCAGCACCGAGCCATCGCGGCACACGACCATCGAGTGGATGATGCTCTGCGGATGGATGACGACGCGGATGCGCTCGGGCTCCAGATCGAACAGCCAGCGCGCCTCGATGACCTCGAGTGCCTTGTTCATCATGGTGGCCGAATCGACCGAGATCTTGCGGCCCATGACCCAGTTCGGGTGCGCCACGGCCATCGCCGGCGTCACCTCGTGCAGCGTCGATGGGTCGCGCTGCCGAAAGGGCCCACCGCTGGCGGTGAGCACGATGTGGTCGATGCGCCGGGCCCAGGACAAGCGGTCCTCCGGCAGGCACTGGAAGATCGCCGAGTGTTCGCTGTCGATGGGCAGCAACGTCGCCCCGCCCTCGGCGACTGCCTGCATGAAGAGGCGGCCACCGACGACCAGCGCCTCCTTGTTGGCCAGCAGCAGCCGCTTGCCGGCACGTGCCGCGGCCATGCAGGGGCGCAGCCCGACCGCACCGACGATGGCCGCCATCACGGCGTCGACGTCGTCCGCCGCGGCCAGCTCGCACAAGGCCTCGGGACCGACGCGCACTTCTGTCGCCAGCTGCTCGATGCGCAGCAGGCGGCGCAATTCGGCGGCCCGCTCCTCGGTCGGGAGCACGGCCACTCGCGGCCGGAATTGCCGGCACTGCTGCAGCAGCACGTCCACCCGCTGGTGCGCCGTGAGGCCGACGACCTCGAAACGCTCCGGGTGGCGCGCCACCACATCGAGCGTGTTTGCGCCCACCGAACCGGTGGAACCGAGTATGGCCAGCCGCAGGCGCTTCGTCATGGTCCCGCTCACTGGAATACCCTCCGCGCTGTACGCTGCGGGATGAGCGCTTTGGAGCGGCCATGCGCGCTCACTGGAATACCCTCCGCGCTGTACGCTGCGGGATGAGCGCTTTGGAGCGGCCATGCGCGCTCATGTCGCCCTGAGGGTCATCAGCGCCAGTGCCGCCGGCATCACGGGCAGCAGGGCATCGACACGGTCGAGCACGCCGCCGTGGCCCGGCAGCAGGCGGCTGCTGTCCTTCGCACCGGCGGCACGCTTGACCAGCGATTCGATGAGGTCCCCGACCACGCTCAGCCCGCACAGCGCCGACACCGCGAGCGCGGCACCGACCCAGCCCAGCGCCTCCACCAGGCTGGAATACAGGCTTGTACTGTCGAAGGCGAAGCGCTTATCCAGCCACGTCCAGAACAGCGCCAGCGCCAGCGCGCCAGCCATGCCCGACCACACGCCCTCCCAGCTCTTGCCGGGGCTGATGGACAAGGCCAGCTTGCGCCGGCCGAAGGCGCGGCCGCCGAAATACGCCGCCACGTCGGCCATCCACACCAGGCACAGCAGCGACAACATGAAGTTGATGCCGATGGCACGCGCATGCGCCAGCGCCAGCCAGGCAGACCACAGGGCCACCAGCCCCAGCCCCCAGCGTGCCGGTCGCGGCAGCTGCGGCCAGACGGCGGGCCCGGCGCGCAAGGCGAATGCGCCGCAGATCAGCCACAGCGCCGTCACGCCCCACCACAGGGCCGCCGGTGCGCGCTCGCTCCAGTCACCGACCAGTGCCAGTGCGCCAGCCCCTGCGAGCGCGGCACCCATGGCCAGGGCCAGCCGGGCGCCAGCCTGGTTCAGGCGACCCCATTCCCAGCCGGCCGCGGCAATCAGCACCAGAGCCAGTGCGGCGAAGGGCCAGTCCCTGGAGGACGTGAGCGAGCCCAGCAGCAGCCCAATCAGAACGAGTGCCGTGATGACACGCTGGCGCAGCATCTCAGCTGTCTTCGGGTGCGTTCTGCTGCGGGCGGATGCCGCCAAAGCGCCGGTCGCGCTGCGCGTAAGCGGCAAGGGCGGCATCGATCTCGGCCTCGCCGAAGTCAGGCCACAGGCACTCGGTGAAGAAGAGCTCCGAGTACGCCGCCTGCCAGAGCAGGAAATTGCTCATGCGCATCTCGCCGCCGGTGCGGATGAAGAGGTCGGGATCGGGCGCAAAAGACAGCGCCATGTGCTGCGACAGCCACTGCTCGTCGAGCAGGGCCGGATCCACGCCCGCGGCCAGTGCGCGTCGGCAGGCCTGCACGACGTCCCAGCGGCCGCCGTAGTTGAAGGCCACGGCCAGCGTGATGCGGTCGTTGTCCTCGGTCAACTGCTCGGCATGGTCCCAGGCGCGCCGCAACTTGTCGGAGACGGTCGAGCGGTCGCCGACGATGCGTATGCGCACGCCGTCGGCGGCCATCTTGTCCAGGTACTTGGAGACCGCCACCAGAACGAGGCTCATCAGGCCCGAGACTTCTTCGGTGGGGCGCTTCCAGTTCTCGGACGAAAAGGCAAAAACGGTGAGGTAGCGTACGCCGCGGGCGTTGAACGCGTCGATGGCGCGCACCAGCGTGTCCACGCCCTGCTTGTGGCCGAAGAAACGCGGCATGTAGCGCTGGCGCGCCCAGCGACCATTGCCGTCCATCACCACCGCCACGTGGTGCGGCACCGCACTGCGGCCGGCATCCGCCCTCGGCACGACGCCTATCGCGTCAGCCGTGGCGGTGTCGGCCGCCGGGTTTTCGGCAAAGGGCAGTTCGGACATCGGCTCGGAGGGCAAGATGGCGCCTTCAGACCGCCATCACCTCCGCTTCCTTGCCGTGCACGAGCCGATCGATTTCGGCGATGGTGCGGTCGGTCAGGCGTTGCACTTCGTCCTGTGCGCGGCGTTCGTCGTCCTCGGCCACGGCCTTGTCCTTGAGCAGCCGCTTCAGGTGCTCGTTGGCCTCGCGGCGCACGCTGCGCACGGCGATGCGTGCTTCCTCGCCGGTGTGGCGCACGACCTTGGTCAGTTCCTTGCGACGCTCTTCGGTCAGTGCCGGCATGGGCACGCGCAGCAAGTCGCCCTGCGACGACGGATTGAGGCCGAGATCGGACTCGCGGATCGCCTTCTCGATCTTCGGACCCATGCCCTTCTCCCAGGGCTGCACGCTGATCGTGCGCGCATCGAGCAGGGTCACGTTGGCGACCTGGCTGATCGGCACCGACGAACCGTAGTAGTCGACATGCACCTGGTCGAGCAGCCCGGGGTGGGCACGGCCGGTGCGGATCTTGTGCAATTCGTTCTTGAACGCCTCGATGGTCTTGCCCATCTTCTGCTCGGCGGTCTGCTTGATGTCTGCAATGGTCATGGCTGATGCGGCTCCTCAAACGTGCACCAGGGTGCCTTCGTCTTCACCCATCACCACGCGCTGCAGGGCGCCGGGCTTGTTGATGTTGAACACCCTGATGGGCAGCTTCTGGTCGCGGCACAGCGCGAAGGCCGTGGCGTCCATCACCTGCAGGTTCTTCGCGATCGCCTCGTCGAAGGCGATGCGCGTGTAGCGCGTGGCGGTCGGGTCCTTGTGGGGGTCGGCGCTGTAGACGCCATCGACCTTGGTGGCCTTGAGCACGATCTCGGCGCCGATCTCGGCGCCGCGAAGCGCGGCCGCGGTGTCGGTGGTGAAGAAGGGGTTCCCGGTGCCGGCGGCGAAGATGACGATCTTTCCTTCTTCCAGGTACTGCAGGGCCTTGGGCCGCACGTAGGGCTCGACCACCTGCTCGATGCTGATGGCCGACATCACGCGTGCCGTCATGCCCTCCTGACGCATGGTATCGGCCAGCGCCAGGGAATTCATCACCGTGGCCAGCATGCCCATGTAGTCGGCGGTGGCGCGGTCCATGCCCACCGAGCCGCCGGCCACACCGCGAAAGATGTTGCCGCCGCCGATGACCACCGCCACCTCGCAGCCCAAGCGCGTGATCTCCTGCACCTCGCGCACCATGCGCACGATGGTGGCGCGGTTGATGCCGTAGGCGTCGTCGCCCATCAGGGCCTCGCCCGACAGCTTCAGCAGGATGCGCTTGTAAGCCGGCATCGACTCAACTCCCATGCAAAGCCTGCAGTGTAAGGGTGCGCACCTTGCGCCCCTTGCACCCCGACCCGCCTTACTGCGCCTTGGCTGCGGCCACTTGCGCGGCCACTTCGGCGACGAAGTCGTCGGTCTTCTTCTCGATGCCCTCGCCCACGACGTACACCGTGAAGCCGGCGACCTGGGTGGCCTTTTCCTTGAGCATCTGCTCGACGGTCTGCTTGTCGTTCTTGACGAAGGGCTGGTTCAGCAGCGAGACCTCCTTCAGGAACTTCTGCACCGAGCCTTCGACGCGCCTGGCCACGATCTCCGGCGACTGCGCGGGCTTGCCTGCGGCCACCGCCGCTGCCGAGTCCTCGGCCGCCTTTTCGGCGGCCACGCGGCGCTCGACTTCGATCAGGTCCGCCGGCACGTCGGCCGTGGCCAGCGCCTTGGGTTTCATCGCCGCGACGTGCATCGCGACGTCCTTGGCCGCGACTTCGTCTCCGGTGTATTCGACGATGACGCCGATGCGCGTGCCGTGCAGGTAGTTGGCCAGCGTGCTGCCGCCGGCATAGCGCTTGAAGCGGCGCACCGACATGTTCTCGCCGATCTTGCCGATCAGGCCCTTGCGGACGTCTTCCACCGTCGGGCCGAAGCCGTCCTGCGCCAGCGGCAGCGCCGACAGCGCCGCCACATCGGCCGGGTTGTGCGCGGCCACGAGCGCGGCACAAGCCTTGGTGAATGCCAGGAAGGCGTCATTCTTCGACACGAAGTCGGTTTCGCAGTTGACTTCGACCAGCGCGCCGGTGCTGCCCTCCACGGCAGCGGCGATCACGCCTTCGGCAGTGATGCGCGAGGCGGCCTTGCTGGCTTTGCTGCCGAGCTTGACGCGCAGGATTTCCTCGGCGCGGGCAGCATCGCCGTCGGCCTCGGTCAGGGCTCTCTTGCACTCCATCATCGGCGCATCGGTCCTGGCGCGCAGTTCGGCCACCATGCTTGCAGTGATTGCGGGCATCGTCTTCTCCATGAAATACGGTCGGCCACCGGTCGCGGCGCGCCCCGGTGGCGTGGACGGCAGCGCGGCGCCTCCAGCGCCGCTGCCGCAGGAACCCGTGGTCAGGCTTCTTCGTTGACCTCGACGAACTCGTCGCCGCCGGCAACCGCCTGCACCACCTCGTTGGTGGCGTTGGCCTTGCCTTCCAGCACGGCGTCGGCCACGGCGCGCGCATACAGCGCCACCGCCTTGGCCGAGTCGTCGTTGCCGGGGATCACGTAGTCGATGCCGATCGGCGAGTGGTTGGTGTCGACGATGCCGATCACCGGGATGCCCAGCTTCTTGGCCTCAGCCACCGCGATCTTGTGGTATCCGACGTCGATGACGAACATGGCGTCGGGCAGTGCGGCCATGTCCTGGATGCCGCCGATGTCCTTCTCGAGCTTGGCCAGCTCGCGGTCGAACATCAGGGCTTCCTTCTTGATCATGGCCTCCATGCCGGCGTCCTTGGTCGCCTGCATTTCCTTGAGCTTCTTCAGCGAGCCCTTCACCGTCTTGAAGTTGGTCATCATGCCGCCGAGCCAGCGCTGGTCGACGAAGGGCATGCCGCAGCGGTGCGCTTCCATTGCGATGACATCGCGCGCCTGGCGCTTGGTGCCGATCATGAGGATGGTGCCGCGCTTGCTGGCGAGCTTGCGCACGAACTTCATCGCGTCCTCGAAGAGCGGCTGCGTCTTCTCGAGGTTGATGATGTGGATCTTGTTGCGATGGCCGTAGATGTACGGGGCCATCTTGGGATTCCAGAAGCGCGTCTGGTGTCCGAAATGGACACCCGCTTCCAGCATTTCACGCATGGAGATAGTCATGGAAACTCCGAAGGTTGGGTCTAGAATCCCGCCGCTCGATCGCTGGCCGCAGCGCGGTTCCTCAAGAACCGCCGCGCCACGCAACGACACCTGTCGGTTCGGTCGGGTTCGCGATTTGTCTGCCTCTGCTCAACTCCAGGCTGCTCCAAGCATGGTTCCCGGTGGAGATGGTCTGACCGTGCAACCGAAGGGCGCCGCACCTCATACCACCCCAACGTCGATCGAGGCAAACCTGCAGATGTTAGCACGCGGCAAGTGCCGAGCCAGCGCATGACGATGCGCGTCGCCGTCGTCGGCGCCGGCATCGTCGGCGTCACGACCGCCTTCGAGTTGGCAGCGCAGGGCATGGAAGTCACCGTCTTCGAGCGCCGCGGCAGCGTCGCCGAGGAGGCGAGCTTCGCCAACGCGGGCGTCTCGGCGCCCGGTGACGTCGCGCCCTGGGCCGCACCCGGCATGCCCTGGCGGGTGCTGCGCCACCTCTTCAGCCGCCATGCGCCGGTGCGCTTCGGCGGCTGGGGCGCCGTGTCGCAACTGCCATGGCTGTGGCACTGGTGGCGCGCCTGCAGGCCGCAGGTGCACGGCATCAACCGCGCGGCCATGCAGCGATTGGCCCACTTCAGCCACGAGCGGCAGCTGGAACTGACGCGCACGCTGCGCCTGGACTACCAGCAGACGCCAGGCTACCTGGTGCTGCTGCGCAGCGAGCGCGACCTGGCGCTGGCGCGGCGTGTACTGGCATGGCTGCGCGAACTCGGCGTGACACACGAAGTGGTCGATGCGGTGCGTTGCCGCGTCATCGAGCCCGGCCTCAACCCCGATACGGCCTTGCACGCGGCGATCCACCTGCCGCAGGACGGTGTCGGCAACTGCCGCCACTTCGCTCATCTGCTGAAGGCCGAGGCACAGCGGCAGGGTGCGCGCTTCCGCTTCGACACCGACGTCCTCGCCCTGGTGCCCGGCGTGCAGCCGCAACTCACCACCGGCGACGGGCAGCGTCACGAGTTCGAAGCCGTCGTCGTGTGCGCCGGCGTGCAGGCCAACGCATTGCTGGCTTCGATCGGCCTGAAGCTGCCGCTGGCGCCCATCCACGGTTACTCGTTGACGGCACCGCTGCGGCATGTCGACGGTCACCCGCAACTCGGCCCACGCGCGGCTCTGATGGACGAAAGACACAGGGTTGCCATCACGCGGCTGGGGCAGCGCATCCGCGTCGCTGGCAGTGCCGAAATCGGCGGCCGGCTCGACCGGCTCGACGCGGCACCTCTGCGCACGCTGTACCGCGTGCTCGACGACTGGTTTCCCGGTGCCGCGCTGACCCGCGAGGCACAGCATTGGAAAGGTGCGCGCCCGACGCTGCCCGACGGCCCGCCGGTGCTCGGCGAAAGCGGCGCGCCCGGCATCTGGCTCAACCTGGGCCACGGCGCCAGCGGCTGGGCACTGGCCTGCGGATCGGCGCGAGTCCTGGCCGAGCGCATCGCGGGCCGCGAGGCACCGCTGGACATGACGGCGCTCACGGTCGCGCGGCTGCGTTGATCGGCACCGGCAGGCGCGCGCCGGCACCCGGCGGCGCGACAATCAGCGCATGAGCACTCTCGGCGGCATCGCCCGCATCACGCCGACGGGCGGACCGTGGCCGCTGCACGACGCCGAGGCGTCACGTGCGGCGGAGCAGGCTGCACTGACCCTGCACCCGCCGCATGCGCTGATGGAGCGTGCCGGGCTCGCCGTCGCCCGGCTGGCGCTCGCGCTGGCACCCCACGCAAGGCAAGTACTGGTCTACGCCGGTCCGGGCAACAATGGCGGCGATGGGATGGTGGCTGCGCGCCACCTGCACCTGGCGGGCAAGTCGGTCCGTGTTCTGATGCTTGCCGACCCCGCGCGCCTGCCCACCGACGCCGCACGGGCCTTGAGCCTGGCCGAGGCGGCGGGTGTGGCCATCCATGCCGGTGGCGTCGACACCGACGGCGCCGACATCGTCGTCGATGCGTTGCTCGGCATCGGCGCGCGTCGTGCGCCGGAAGGCGCGATCGCCGCCGCCATCGAGGCCATCAACGCACGACAAGCACCCGTGCTGGCGGTCGACCTCCCCTCCGGCCTGCAACCCGACAGCGGCGCCCTGCTCGGCCACGCCGCCGTGCGCGCCACCGCGACGCTGGCACTGCTGACACTCAAGCCCGGTTGCTGCACCGGCCACGGGCGTGACCAGGCCGGCGAGCTCTGGCTCGACACGCTGGGTGTGGCGGCACCCTCGCCCAGCGCCTGGCTGACCGGGCCGCCGACCCGCCCATCACGCCCCCATGTCGCGCACAAGGGAAGTTTTGGCGACGTCGCCGTGGTCGGCGGCGCGCCCGGCATGGTGGGTGCCGCCTGGCTGGCAGCGCGTGCCGCGCTGGCGGCAGGCGCGGGGCGAATCTACTGCAGCCTGCTGGACGAAAGCGCCAGCACGCTCGACCCGACGCGGC
>Ga0209254_10004244_pt1 | contig 13129 bp, 7 predicted proteins | sample FrelakmetDIP11DI_FD_187148 | JGI IMG/M metagenome (GOLD analysis project Ga0209254, IMG submission 187148) | Freshwater lake sediment microbial communities from the University of Notre Dame, USA, for methane emissions studies - DIP11 DI (SPAdes)... | ecosystem: Environmental > Aquatic >...
GGATGTGCTTCAAAGTTTCACCGCGTATCCCGATCCTGTCAGCCACCCGTAAGGTCATTTCAATCACCCGGTGGGCATGACCAACCGTTTCACGGTCGCGTAATTCCAACGCCTTTGCCCATCCTTCCAGGGTGGCATCGTATGCAATGGAGAGCTCGGTGTTCGAATCTTGCAGTTGCTCAAACAGGCTGGAGTTGTCGACGGCAATCGCTGCTTGTCCAGCTAACGCCTCAAGAAATTCCAAGCGGTCTGGCTCAAAGGGTCGATCTGTCCGAAGGAAAATTTCAAGCACTCCCTTTACCGATCCTTTCGCAATCAACGGGATCCCATAGTAAACCTTGAATCCCTCAACTTCAATGGGAAGTGGCTGATTTTCGTCCTCATTCATGACAGAAAGATCCGGAATGTGGACCGTTTTTTGCGTCTGAGCAGCTCTTCCTGCAAATCCTTTCCCTATACGAAGCCTAGAATGCAAAACTGAATCCGTTCGGAAGCCGTGGGTTGCCTCATACTCCAATCCTTGGGTCTCAGGTTGATAGAGCAGGATCGCTGCCGCGTCCACACTAAGCTGTGACATAATTTGTTCAAGCACAATTCCCAAGGTGAATTGTAGATCCGGACCCGCTGAGATAGCGGTATCGATGGCACGCAGGGCTTGAAAACGACGTACCTGGCGCTGGATTTGTTCTTCTGCTACCTTCCAGTCGGTGATATCGGTAATGAACCCTTCCAATAGTTGCCGATCCCCGTGATCACCTGAGGCACATACCCCAAGCTCACGGACCCATTTTATTTGTCGATTGTGGGTATTAATGCGATATACCAACTCGAATGATTTTTGTAAAATAAATGCATTTTGAATATTGATCCAGACCATTTCCCTGTCTTCTGGGTAGATTAAATCGCCGTAAGCAGTGACATGGTTCATGATCAAATCATCCGCTGGGTACCCAGTTAATGCGTAACAACCTTTACTGGCGTACTCAAGGGTATGCCTCCAATCATTCCGACACTGGTAAGCCATGCCAGGCATATGGTCAAGCAGCGTATTAAAGCGGGGAGATATCTCCCTTACCACAACATCTGTGTCCAGGATAGCACTTCCTAAAATTTAAAATCGTTGATTATGATCTTACGATATTAGTTCACCCGAACTAAACAAGGCACAGGTTCAACTGGCAATTTCACCTTGCTTTCCTGTTGATATGAAACCATGTTTGCGGCGAGATCAACCAGGGTGGCAGGGCGGATTGAATATAGCCAGTTCCGGTCTTCAGGGCTCAAGTTAAATGTTTCGCCCTGATAACCCGAAGTTACCGCAATTTCGGGGTTTGTCAGCAACATATTCCGAAAACTTTTGCTGACCACTGCCGCACTGAGCAGGCGGTTTAATTCATCATAGGAAGGTAGATTGGTCACTTGCCGTTTGATGGGTGTTATGGGGGTATCAATCATTAACATTGGATTTACCTCAATTCATAAATACGGAAAATATGTGGGGTAGCGATAAGCTTAGCTGTTTGGATAGATTTCATGCACAGCATCGGTGATTATGAACCCACATCACCATGGATGGGCAGGCCTAAGATCATCCCACCTGAAGTAACCAGGGTTAAGACCATGAATGCAAAGCGGATATAGCGGGTATCGATCTTATTAAGTTTTAAATATATAGTAGAAAAGCAGGTATTCATTTTAATATCTCCTCTAAGATAGAATGGGTCTTGCTTGATTTATATATTATTACACAATCATGTCCTCCAAACAGTCTTTTAAAGATTAAAAAAATCCCCAATTTAGGGGTCTTTTGGGCATTTTATTGCTGATATCAGCGGATTAGTTTATATAATTTGATTGTTTCCGGGGAAGGTTCTAATCCAAGCTCGTCCCATAACAATTGCTTGCACAGTTCAAATTGGTTGGCAACTCCAGACCGATTACCGAGTGCGGCGTAAGCCTGCATTGCCAGGCGATGGGCTGATTCCATGCAGTGATTCTCAGCTAAAATCGTTTGGCAGTGAAGCAATGCAGTTTGAGGCTCGTCTTGTTCCAGGTGAAGCTGTGCCAGGACAAGTAGAGAATGTTCGTGCATCTGGGATAAACGCCCCCGCTCTGTCATCACCCAATCGCCATCACCTTCTGGGTAATACTCTCCCTGGTAGAGTTGGATGGCTTCCTGCAACAGCTCAATCTTCCTGGTAGGGTTTTCGACACTCTCCGCCTGCACAATCTTACGCTCGAACTCCTGGACATCGTAGCTGTAATCCATATCTGAATTGAATTGATACTTGCGTTCATTATTACTGATCACGTCCTGACCTAATGCATACCGCAGGTAATAAATAGTGTTCCTGAACTGCAGTCTCAGTTGTTCTGTAGAGCTTTCTGGCCATAATACGACCCCAATCTCTTCCCTGGTCATGCCTTTATTGGAATGGGCTAGCAGGAAGAAAAACATCTCTCTGGCACGTTTCTGATTGACCCAGGTTGGGCTGGTCACCGGTTTTCCATCCACTTTTACCTTGGAATTACCCAATGCACAGATGCTTAATTTTGGCGGGATGAGCAAGACCGTGGCTGCATGGGGGCGCAAGCGGCGGCGTAGCGAGGCAATGTGCCTCTCGAAATATTCAATCTGGTTTAGCAGCTTCACAGCACCAGGACCAATGTTTATATCCTCTACCTGGCTTTTTAGCTCTTCCTTAACATTTCTCCCCACAACAATCAATGGTTGTAGGCTATCCAAATCTTTTACCAGTTGAAGGGCTTGATCCATTGTCGTTTGGACTTTTAGGCGTTCATTCGTGTGTGAATATGCCCGGCATAATAGTAGTGCTGCACTTGCAGCTTCTAGCTTTTGTCCACCTTCATTAAATAACGCAAATGCATCTGAAAGCTGGGGGATTGCTTTTTGGAACTTGTCTTCAGCCAGTGACAGGCTTCCGGCTTCCATTGACCAAATGCTTTTCTCAAAATTGGATTGGCTTTTTTGAACCAATTTCTCTGCCGATCGAAGATATGCATTGGCATGCGAAAATTTACCCTCCCGCCTGGCAAGGGTGGCTTCTGCCAGGTCGACATTTAAGAGCAGGAAATGGTCATCCAATGTCTGGCAGGCCTTGCGAGTCTTCTCAAGAGCATCTCTGGCGCTGTCATTTGCCTCCAGGTCTGCATAAAGATTCCCCAGGTTGAATAATAAGTAAGCCTCACTGCGCAGGATCCCATTACTTCTCGCCAGGATCAATGCTTGTTCGAATAATTTTGCGGCTTCATTATAATTACCTGATAAATGGTGCAGACTCCCCAGATTGTTCAAGACAAAGGATTGGCGGGTACTGTTCCTGACCTCCTGCCAGTAAGTAAGCGCTTCTTCATAGTGCCTAACAGACTGGCGTGTCTTCCCTTGATACTGACAGCATATCCCTAGTTCCATATTAACCATGGCGGTGTTTTGTTCATCATGGATCGATTGATATAATAAAAGAGACCGCTCCAGCATCGTGAAAGCATTATCAAGCTGTCCCTGGTGATGGAGGCTGACTCCCACCGCACAGCAGGCATCTGCCTGGACATAACGCAATGTAATATCATTTTCCGAATATTTGATCGCCTCCAGGCCATCTTGGATAGAGGCCTGATACTTCCCCAGATAACGCTGAGCTGTTGCTCGCCTGGCTAATGTGTGTGCCAGACCTGAGAAGTCATAAATTCCTCGTTGGGCAGCCTCCGCCCTGTTCAGATAATCCAGACTTTTTTCCACCTGGCCCTGTATCAGCAGCACTGTGCCCTGATGCGATAGCAGGTTTGGGCGCGAGTCTAGTACATCAACCGGCAACTCGCCTATCCATTTTGCCAAAGTAGCGAATTGTGCATTACGGACGAGGGATGCGCCTGCCTTCTCGATAAGGTCTGCAGTGGTTGAAGTGTCTTTGATCCGGCTGTAGAGGGCATAAGCACGACCCCAATCCTCCCGCTCAGTGTATACCGCTGCCACCCTGCGTAATAATCCTTCAAGCTGGTCTGACCTTTCCTTCTCAAACTGTGCTCTTAAAAACTCACCAAACAAGTGATGGTAGCGCAGCCACTTTCCTTCTTCGCCAACCGGTAGAACAAACAAGTTGTTCTGTACCACTTGGTTGATCAAATAAGGCCAGTTGTCCTCGGCTCCCCAAATGGAAGTACAAAGAGAAGCATCAAATTCCTCCAAAAAGGAGGTGCGCAGCAGGAAGTCCCGGATCTCAGGAGTTTGTTGATCCAGGATTTCTTGAGCCAGGTAGGTATATAACTCCACCCCTGTCACCCGTGCTGCCCTCATCTGGTTGGTCATTCCTTGCCCCATCACCTGGGCAGATAACATTAAACCAGTGATCCAACCCTCGGTATCGCGGGCCAGGTCCTGCGCAGCCGAATCAGAGAGCGTAACGTGGTAGTACTGCAGCACAAAGGATTGAATTTCATCTGGACGGAAAGCCAGCTCTTCAAAGCCAATACCACCCACCTGTGAACGGGCAACTAGCAATGGCAGATCTGGAAGGCTGAGCAGGGTTCGAGAACTGAGGACTAAATGACAATTTTCTGCTGATTCATTAATAAACCTGCTGATGAAGGTCTGAATTTCCTTAATATTACTTACCAGGTGGTAATCATCCAGGATAATCAAGAAGTGTTCTTGAATGTGTTCATACGCATCATTGACAATCACCGAAACCAGCTGATTAATGTCAGGATTGAACTGGTTGAGGGCTTTAACCGCGGTTTTGGAAGCCTCACCAAATTCAGGGAAGCATCGGTGTAAAGCGGCAATAAAAAAAGAAAAAAACCTTTCCGGAGTCTGGTCAAGCTCATCCACTGCGTACCAGGAAGCCGGTAAATCCACTTGATAGGCAAAATCAATTAATAATGAAGTCTTTCCATAACCAGCAGGGGCGATTATCAGGATGAGTTTTTCATCCAACAGGTCATACAGCAAGTTGATCAGGCGCTGCCGGGTGAATAGCTCTTTCCGGCGCTGAGGAAGGATGACCTTCGTGGGGGTGAGTTTTCTTGCCATATGCCTGTCAGTATAGGATATTCTTGACCATTTTTAGTATAGCATAATACCGTCGTTTTCATTCATATGCATTGTCTTTGGTGGAATTGCCTCTCGCTGGATGAGCAATAAACGATACGTATCGCTGCTGCGTTGGATCGGTGGTCGCATCTGGGGCAATGATGCGGACTCAAGTAAACTGATGGTCGAGATTTCTATTTCCCATATCTACACTCAATTTTTCATTTTCTAAGGTCTTTTCGATGGATGGAATATTGCTTCTTTTGTAGAAGCCAAGTCCATGACCCATAAATGGTAAGCACGAAAAAAAAGCGAGCCCTGAAAGGCTCGCTGCGTATCAAAACAATTCAGTTTAATTCCGCTGCTGGACCTAACCTGTCCAGGAACAGCCTTCCATGATCATTTCAAGAGCCATTGTATGACTGCACGTCTGGCGCGTCAGAAAGAAATCACAATCACACTGCCAGGCGTCTTCGTTATACTTCACAGTGTGGGGGTTATTATCCCCATCGAATGTTACCAAGATCGATTTTACATGGATGCGTTCACGCTGTTCGGCATAGCGTTTTGCTTTTTCTCGCTTGCGGATCAAGCCAGAATCCATAACTTTTCCCTTTTCTCCTTTCATTTTTCAGGTTTTTATACAAAAAGGCACGCGTTAACAAATGCGTGCCTTGCTTAGCCAAAATCAATATTCACTTTTAAGAGAAAAACTCGCATAGCGGTATCTTCTCCGGGTAAATTCAGTATAAGTCAAATTGATAGTAAAGTCAACCATCCTAGTTGACTTATTCCCTACGATTTACCTACATTGTTACATGGGCTCTAGTGCTGATATTTATACTCCATCCAGATTAATGTTTGATGGGGGTAGAAACCTGCCTGGCGTAGCACATCCACTGCCTCACCAGCAGGGTAATTTAAGCTCAATGGTTGTAACCGTCTGATGGATGTACGTGCTTTACTCAACAAAACCTGAAGGGCCTGCTCATCAACTTTCTCAGGAGTTGCCAACCATAACGGGTCGGTATATCCACGGCTATGTCTCCAGGTGAGAATGCCCTTTAATTCAGCATTATGTTTCACACTCCAGTGTTTTGGGTTTTCAAGGCTAATGAAACGATAGATAGTTCCCAAGAAGCCCACGCGAAATAAATTCCAATCAAACGGTAGGCTCCACTCTAAATCAGATGGGTAAATGCGTTTAAGCCATTCTTGATGTTGAGGCCACTGCTCAGGGCTACGAGTGCCAACCTTGATCCCTGCGGTGTATGGGTATGCCCCGATACTTGGTCCACTATACCAGCTGGTACGTCGAAAGCATTCCTTAAAGCCGCTGGTTTTATAGATATGGATGGCACTGGGATTATCATCCCTTACTTGCAGCCACGAACTCACAGCATTACGGCTTTGAGCGTAGTCCAGTGCAGTCAGTGTAAGCGCCCGCGCGATACCGCGTCCACGATATTCCGGGTGGGTAGCTACATTAGCGATCATGTAGCCTCGTTTGCCCTGTAAATTGATCGGGATCAAGCTCAAATTCCCCACCAGCCGCCCATCTTCTTCCCACACAAATCCTGATGGCGGCATAGGCGCTTCATCAATCATGCTGCTCGCCCACCCTAATAAATTAGCATTTTGAGCAGCCCTACGCATTTCTTTCAGGTATTGCTTGCCTTCTGGGTCTAGCGTATCGTAGAAGCACAGCTCGACCAGATCAGCGACCTTTTCCAAATCTCTCCGCATATCAAGCCGGCGTAGATGTCCTTCGGCAGATGCAGGTATCGCAATATCCACAACCATATTAGTTTTGATTTTACCCCATTTGCTACCTACCTGTTGGCAATTTATAATGAACCTTGGTAAAATTTATGAGTATATCAATATGATATAAAACTCTCGAAAAATAATCTAATATGATTACCATTGCCTGCCTATGCAGATGATCGGGGAGAGATTTCAGCCATTTGAATAATACTTCAGCATGGACGATTAATCGAACGGAATATTCAAGCCCGAAATAGTCTGTAATCACAATGTTTAGATTTACCCTTCGTCGCCTCGCCATACTTCCTCTAGCTATCATCCTGATCCACTTTCTCGGGTTTACATATGCATACGTTGCACGACCAATCCGCGCCGCCCGCACACCATATTTACGTGAGCAAGTAAATAATCCACTTCCATTGCTAGAGTCATATCAGCAACATATCCAGGATATTTTTGATGGTTCATTGGCAAAACCAATCCAGAAGGGTCCGCAGATAGGTTCTTTTGCTCAGGACCTTAGTAAGGGATTCGTCGCCAGCGTGGGTTTACTATTGATTGCTCTCTCTATCAGTACCCTCCTAGGTTTGTTATTAGGAATGCTGGCAGTACGCAACCAGCCGCCGGGATTACACGGATGGTTTACTCCATTTACCTCTCTTGGATTGGCAATGCCTAGTTTCTATGTTGGTAGCCTGAGCATTTTAGCCATTGTTTATTTGGCCTTGGCAACTGGTATAGCAACCAAGCAAGTGGTACCCATCCGTGGCTATGGCTGGGATAATCACCTGATCCTGCCTGTAATAGCCCTCATGCTATTCCCGACCGTGCAAATCGCACAAGTGACGGCAAATTTAATGGCGGGCGAGTTGGGAAAACAGTATATTATCGCCTCACGGAGTTTTGGTCACACCTGGAATGATATACGCTGGCGGCAAGCTATGCGTAATATCCTCTCCGCGGTTATCTTAACCATTGCGAGCACCTTTCGGATGCTGGTAGGTGAATTGGTTGTCGTTGAATGGTTGTTCAACTGGCCAGGGTTAGGGAGAATGTTAGCCTCCACCTTGGTTCCGGGGAATTTAAGTACCAACCTGGGCGCTTCAGGTTTGTTTCTTGATCCACCAACCGTTGGGATAATCATTGCCATTATTGCGTTATTATTTCTTCTTACTGACTTAGTAGCCTCCGTTTTGGTACGAATAGTCGATCCTCGCTTGAGAACGCAGGACGAGCCAAACTCATCTGGAGGTCCGGGGTGAGTATCGATAGATTGGCTGAAGCTCGACAAGCCATGCAAAAGGGTGACAGGATCCAAGCCCGTAAGCTATTGAGTCAGTTGCTTCTCTCAGATCCACGTAATGAACAAGCCTGGTTGATGATGGCAAGGTTGGGAGATAATGAAAAGCAAGTTGTTGATTGCCTGGAATGGGCTTTGAAGATCAACCCAAACAACGAGTCAACCCGGAATGCACTGGTTGCCCTTAAACGTAAGTCTGCAGTACAAACTTGGTCTACCACAGTCCAAATCAAAGAAGGATCTATTCAGCCTGCAAGACCTGAAGAGCGCCCAGCCCAAGCTCAAATTCTGCGGGAGGAACCGTTTGAGAAGCAAATCCAGCTTAATAAAGCAAATGGAAAGAGTATTCAACCCCCCCATCGTAAGATTAACTGGTCTCTCCTGATTGGATCAATCATTGTATTATTCGTTGTTCTGATTGCTATCATCGGACCACGGATTGCCCCCCAAGACCCGATGGAAGAACATGCTATTTTACAAATTGAAGATAAATGGTCTATCCCGCCCTTCAATGCGTTTGAGGTTAAAGGATACATCTTAGGGTCCGATGAGTTTGGTCGTGACCTGCTCAGTCGAATCCTTTTTGCTGTTCGCCCTACGCTGATCATGGTCATTATCGTTGCTTTGGTGCGGCTATTTATTGGTACATTGATTGGTTTGGGTGCTGGTTGGTCTAATGGCCGGGTTGGTCGTATCCTGGATGGATTAATCTCAGCTGCCCTCTCCGTACCAATCTTTATCGTGGCTCTAGCTGCAATAGCAATGCTGGGAGCCGAGATTGGCTTATTAGCCTTTATTGTCGGATTATCTATCAATGGGTGGGGAGAGACAGCTCGATTTGTACGCGAGCAAACCAAGCTTATTAAAGGACAGCTTTATATCGAATCAGCCCAAGCATTAGGTGCATCAAGCATCCAGATGCTTACCCGGCATGTCCTGCGCCAGATCATGCCGATGGTATGGATGCTCTTTGCTTTTGAGATCAGCGGCACATTGATGGTGACTGCCGGATTGGGATTCTTGGGTTATTTTATTGGCGGAGATATCTGGATCGAAGTAGGTGATTTTGTCTCGCGCCGTACGAGTGGATCACCAGAGTTGGGTCAGATGTTGGCTACTTCCTGGGTTAGCCTGTTGCAACCCTGGCCACTGGTCCTCACCGGTTCGGTGATTTTTATCACCGTGCTTGGTTTTAATCTGCTTGGGGATGGCTTGCGCCAACGGTTGAACCCCGAATACATCAATCGTAATAGCCCATTAGCTCTCTTTAGTAGCCGCTTTAGTTTTTGGTTTGAGCAATCCGTCAGGTTCCCGGTCTCGAGTTGGTTCAAAGTTAATCGACTGCGGCCAGTATTAGTGATCGCTGCAGCAGTTGCCCTGATGGGCAGTATCTATCTTTATCAAATCAAGGTTGCTAGTCGCTTTAATTCATCGCGGGCTACTCTGACGGTTCCTGGTGGTCAGATCTCGGCTGCTGATCGGATCGATCCATATGGGACATTGTTTATGAATTCTACCGGTCCGACCGATCCCACAGAACTTTGGATTATTAATCACCCGGCTGGTTTTTCAGGTAACCCAGTGATATCTACGGATGGCACAATCTATGCAGCCGGTTTGGATTCCATCCTGATAGCTCTTAACCCTGATAGCACACCCCGTTGGAAAACCAGCCTGCCTGAAAACCCGTTGGGTCCACTCGCTTTAGGACCGCAGGGGATCATCTACGTCACCGATTCCAAAGGTGGATTATCTTCTTTTAGCCAGGATGGTAATCTATTGTGGACTTTTACAACTGAGGTATTTGGTAAGCCTAATCATGGTCCGATCGTAGCATCCAACGGTACCATATATTACCTTCTTGAAGACTTCCGAGGGGATAGCTTGTTTGCTCTTCTGCCCAATGGGCAGTTACTTTGGTCCACACAACCTACCACGCGCAGTGTGGATACTGGTTTACGCCTATCACCCGATGGAAAGCAGATCTTTATTAAAAACGTTGTGATCAATACAAGCGATGGGTCGCTGGTCGACTTAACTCTGCCCACCCAGGATGACCCCCTGCTCTCCAATAAAGCACAACTGTTTGTAGGAGCAGATGGGAAAACCTACCTGCTTGCCGGACATACCGTCATGCAGTGGACACAGACCTCGCAGGGATTCAATCTGGTGCAGAGCGCGGATTGGAATTACCGCGCAGCTGGAATTAGCCAGACCAGTGGTTATCCCGTGGATGCTGGGGCGACTCCCAAGGGGGAGATCTGGATTTTCTATTCTGGTTTTTATGGAGGAACAGCGGTTTATTGGCTTGATCCAACGGGTAAAATCCTTGGTAATTATTTTCCTGTATATAATGAGAATACACGACTAATTGGCATCGATGGGACAGACATGGCATATATTTGTGGATCTTATAATAATACTGATCAAGGTCCAATAACTACATGTGAAGCTTATCGCCAGAATGGTATAGAACCTATTTGGACTTATGCCTTCCCTGAAGGTACTTATGGAGTTACGGGTGGGGCGATGGCTCATGGCAGACTATACATCATCACACCTGATGGGAGCCTGACTGCATTGGGGGAATCAAGCACATTCACTCCCGTACCAACCAGTGCTCCTTGAGAGATATTTCATTGAGGATACGCGATAGATCTTTCATCTGTTCAGATGATCGTTTCTCTCTTTCTCTATAGTTATTAGCTAATTTACACAACTCATATACAACTCTTACATGGCACACCTCTTGCACATACATACTCGATGTTATAATCCTCCTGACAAGGAAGGAAAATTTACCTATGATGCGATTTGATCGATTTACTGAACGTGCCCAAGAAGCAGCTCAACGCGCTGCTGAGATCATTCAACGCTATGGGCACAATCAGATAGATACTGAACATATCCTGCTGGCACTGATCGAACAGCCGCAGGGAGTGATTCCACAGATATTGGAATACCTAAAAGTTGACTCCAATGCCCTCACTGAGCGTTTGGATTATGTATTACGCACCAGCCCCAAAGCGAATATCTTTGGTGGGGGGGCGGGTCAAATATTCATCACTCCACGGGTCAAGCGAATCATTGACCTAGCGAACGAAGAAGCTAACCGTCTTAAAGATGAATATATCTCCACGGAGCACATCTTTCTGGCGATCCTTAATGAACGCAGCACTCCAGCAGCCCGGCTGTTGGAAGGCGCTGGGGTGACACGGGAACGCGTATATGAAGCAATTCAGCAAATCCGCGGTGGGCAACGGGTCACCGACCCTCAGGCAGAGACACGTTACCGCACCCTTGAGAAATACTCGCGCGACCTAACCCAAATGGCGCGGGAAGGCAAGCTTGACCCGGTTATCGGGCGCGATACTGAGATCATGCGCGTTATCCAGATTCTCTCCCGCCGTACCAAGAATAACCCAGTGTTAATTGGTGAAGCTGGCGTTGGGAAGACTGCCATCGTTGAAGGTCTGGCGCAGAAAATTGCTTCCAATGATGTTCCTGAAATCCTTACTGGCAAGAAGGTGATTTCCCTAGATCTAGGCGCCATGATCGCCGGCTCACGATTCCGTGGTGAGTTCGAAGAACGCCTCAAAGCTGCCATTGAAGAGATTCAGCGTGCCCAGGGAGAGGTCATTTTATTCATTGATGAGCTGCATACTGTTGTGGGCGCTGGAGCTGCCCAAGGAGCCATGGATGCCTCCAATATGCTCAAGCCTGCCTTGGCGCGTGGTGAGCTGCAGTGTGTTGGTGCCTCCACCCTGGATGAGTATCACAAGCATATTGAGAAAGATGCAGCCCTCGAGCGCCGTTTTGCTCCCGTATATGTCGAAGAACCCAATGTGGAAAATACCATCCAGATGTTGCATGGTTTACGTGACCGTTACGAAGCCCACCACAAGGTGCGCTTCTCGGATGATGCCCTGGTTGCAGCCGCCAGGCTCTCCTCACGTTATGTGACCGATCGCCACCTGCCTGATAAAGCTATCGACTTGATGGATGAAGCTGCTGCTAAGTTGCGTGTAGCCTTGTACTCCCTTCCTCCTGAGCTAAAAGCAATGAAAAGCGAGGTGGACCGCCTGCAGGCGGAAGAAGAGCAATCGGGGTTATCGCGTGACTACGAGCGCGCGGCTGAGAAAAAGGCGGAACGTATGCGCCTGGAGACCGAATTTAATACCCTGCGCGATAAATGGGAGAATGAGCATAAGCTGGATGAAGTAGTGGATGTCAATGACATTGCCGAAGTAGTTGCCCAGTGGACAGGTATCCCTGTATCCCAAATGATGGAGACCGAGTCAGAGAAGCTGCTCAGTATGGAAGAGCGTCTGCATGAGCACATCATCGGTCAGGATGAGGCTATCCATGCCATCTCCGATGCCATTCGCCGTTCCCGTTCTGGTCTCAAAGACCCTCGTCGCCCGATTGGTTCATTTATCTTTATTGGCCCCTCGGGTGTTGGGAAGACTGAGCTTGCCAAAGCCCTGGCGGAATTCATGTTTGACGATGTGGATGCACTGGTGCGCATCGATATGAGTGAATACCGTGAGCAACACACTGTCTCGCGCCTGTTTGGTGCTCCACCTGGTTATATTGGCTATGAGGAAGGTGGTCAGCTTACTGAGGCTGTCCGTAGGCGTCCTTACCGGGTTATTCTATTCGATGAGATTGAGAAAGCCCACCCTGAAGTATGGAATGCCCTGTTGCAGATCCTTGACGACGGGCGGCTGACCGATGGTCAGGGTCGTTCGGTGGATTTCCGCAACACGGTGCTGATCATGACCTCCAACCTGGGTACCGCGGATCTGCGCAAGGCCAACGTCGGCTTCTCCAAGCGTGACGAGGCCGTCACGTACGAGCGCATGAAGGAGAAGGTCAACGAGGCGCTGAAGGCCCACTTCCGCCCCGAGTTCCTGAACCGCATCGATGACGTGATCGTGTTCCATGAGCTGTCCAAGGCCGAGGTCACCACGATCGTCGATCTCATGGTCAAGCGGGTCGGCGAGCAGCTG
>Ga0209254_10004245_pt1 | contig 13128 bp, 10 predicted proteins | sample FrelakmetDIP11DI_FD_187148 | JGI IMG/M metagenome (GOLD analysis project Ga0209254, IMG submission 187148) | Freshwater lake sediment microbial communities from the University of Notre Dame, USA, for methane emissions studies - DIP11 DI (SPAdes)... | ecosystem: Environmental > Aquatic >...
TATCAATTAATATTCTGACAACAATTAGGTAAGATAAGGTTAATACAGGATCAATACTATTGCTGCTCAAATATAAATTTATCATGAAAAAAATCAGCTACGCTATTCTCGGGCTATTCTTTTTTGTGGCCTGTACCAAGCAGGACCTCACAGAGAAGGATCTTTCAATCAGCAATGGAAATCCATTAATAAAAGAATCTGTTACATTCGGAGAGGTTGGTACAATTGATTTAGGCAATACGGGTGCGTCTGAGATCAGTGCTTTTGACCCCCTGACCAATAAACTATTTGTTGTAAAAAACGATGTTACACCAGGGAGAATTGAAGTTTTAGACCTAAGCAATCCTTCAATCCCTTCAGTAATTGGGAATATCTTAATCGGCGGTTTTGGTGCGGCAGTTAACAGCGTATCCGTGAATAGTGGAATGCTGGCTGCTGCCATTGAATCAGATCCCAAACAGAATCCCGGAAGGATTGTGGTATACAGGACAACGGATTATACCGTACTGGCAAATAAAGAAGCAGGTGCTTTACCGGATATGGTAACTTTTTCACCAGATGGAAAATTTATCCTCAGCGCTAATGAAGGAGAACCCAACGCTGCATATACAATTGATCCCATCGGCAGTATTTCCATTATTGACGTTGCCCAAAACTTTGCTATTACCACACTTGACTTTTCAGGCTTTGCAAACCAGGAAGCAGAATTAAAAGCACAGGGGCTGAGAAAATTTGGTCCTAATGCCAGCTTTGCACAGGACATAGAGCCCGAATATGTTGCAGTATCAGCTAATTCAAAAACGGCCTGGGTATCTTTACAGGAAAATAATGCCATAGCAAGGATTGACCTCAGGTCTAAATCCATAGAGAAAATTCTTCCACTTGGTTTTAAGGATTACAGCCTTTCTTTTAATTCCATGGATCCAAGTAATGCAGATGGTATCATAGGGAATTTAAACCCATGGCCCGTGAAAGGCATGTATTTACCCGATGCGATTGCCGTAATGCCACATAACGGCGTTCCCTTTGTTTATAGTGCTAATGAGGGTGATGCCAGGGATTATACCGGATTCAAAGAAGAATTCACTTTGGCGCAAAGCCCGGCAACTATCATGGATCTAACCACTTTTCCAAACAGGGATCAGTTAAGATTACCAGCAAACCTGGGAAATCTTAAACTCACCAAAACCCTTGGAGATACTGACGGTGATGGTGATTTTGATGAATTGTATTCTTTTGGTGGCCGTTCTTTCAGTGTTTGGAATGGTCAAACCGGACAATTGGTTTATGACAGCAGAAATGAACTCGATAAACAGGCTATTGCAGCAAATATTTATGCGGATGGGCGCAGTGATGATAAAAGTACAGAACCGGAAGGTATCACGATTGGCCGTGTGGGAAATAAAACACTCCTTTTTCTGGCGTTAGAAAGAGTAGATGCTGTTGCAGTATATGATGTTACCAATCCGGTAAAACCATCCTTTTTACAAATGTTGTTAACAGGAGATGCGCCCGAAGGCATTTTATTTGTTGAGGCGTCGAAAAGCCCCTCAGGAAAAAGCCTGCTGATCGTGAGCTGTGAAGGTGATGGAATTGTGAAGGTTTACACAACAGAAAGCCTGGTTCCTTAAACCTTTTTACAGTTAGCAAACAATCAGCCTACTTTATCAATCCCTATATTCCGGGTGCCGGTTTTCCGGTGCCCGGATTTTTTTCAAATAGTTTGTTTTAAAAACTATAAACTGCAACATAATCCATACGGCTTCACTTTGTAAAAGGATTTTCCTGATTCTACATTATAAGTTTGTAAATTAAATCAAATTGAATGTCAGGCTCATTCTGACACGTACCTTAGATACTTTAAAGTTCAACGCATGAATAAGATAATAGCTTTTCTATTTACGCTGACTGTAGCTGGTATTTCTGTAATGGCACAGCTTCCAAAACCCACACTGCTGCCCAATGGCTGGTCTTTATCGCCCGCAGGCAGAAGTTTCCCGCTGGGCGACCTGCCGCTTAATATTGCCGTGTCGAAATCAAAAAAACTCATGGCGGTTACCAATAACGGGCAGAGCGTTCAATCAATACAACTTATTGACCCTGTAAAGGAAAAGGTTTTACATACCATATCCATTCCCAAATCATGGTATGGATTAAAATTCAGCGCTGATGAAAAAAGCCTCTACGCTTCAGGCGGTCATGACAACTGGATACTCCATTATGCGGTAAACAAGAACAAGCTTGTACTGAAAGACAGTATCAAACTGGGAGACAAGTGGCCCAAGAAGATCGGCCCGGCCGGTATGGAGATCGATGATGCCAGCCAGACAATGTATGTGGTGACAAAGGAAAATAACAGTCTCTATGTGATTGATCTGAAAACCAAAAATGTAAAACAACAGGTATCCCTAGGCGCGGAAGCCTATACCTGCCTTCTTTCGCCTGATAAAAAAATACTCTACATCTCTCTCTGGGGAGGTGATAAAGTGCTGGTATGGGATGTAGTTGCACAGCGAAAAAAAGAGTGGCCGGTTGGTGATAACCCTAATGAAATGTGCCTCACTAAAGACGGTCAATATCTCTTTGTAGCCAATGCCAACGACAATTCAGTTTCGGTTATAGATACCCGGTATGGCTTACCGGTGGAGACACTTAATGCTGCGTTATATCCTGATGCACCCAGTGGTTCTACTTCAAATGGTGTTGCCCTCTCGGAAGATGAAAAAATACTTTACATCGCCAATGCGAGCAACAATTCACTGGCCGTATTTGATGTAAGCAAACCCGGGAAAAGTCATTCCGAAGGATTTATTCCAACCGGCTGGTATCCGACCAATGTAAAAGTCATAGGTAAAAAAATATTTGTTGCCAATGGAAAAGGATTTACTTCTTCGGCAAATCCTTACGGGCCCAATCCCATGCGTAAAAGGGAAGAAGTGATCTACCAGAAAGGAGATAGTACTAATCCGGTGGATGTTCAATACATTGGCGGGCTTTTTAAGGGAACAATGAGTGTGATTGATATGGCAGATGAAAAAACCATGGCTGTTTACTCAAAGGCAGTGTATGATAATGTCCCTTACAATAAAGAAAAGGAAAGTACTTCAGCAGGTGAGGCTGGAAATCCAATCCCTTTGAAAGTTGGGGAACCCTCACCCATTAAATATGTGTTTTACATAATAAAAGAGAACCGTACATACGACCAGGTGCTGGGTGATATGCCTGAAGGGAATGGTGATACCAGCCTCGTTCTTTTTGGTGAAAAAATCACTCCCAACCAACATGCTTTGGCCAGGGAGTTTGTATTGCTGGATAATTTTTATGTGGATGGTGAAGTGAGTGCCGATGGGCATAACTGGAGCCTTGGAGCTTATGCAACAGACTATCTGGAAAAAACCTGGCCAACGAGTTATGGCGGCAGGGGCGGCAGTTACGACGCAGAAGGCAACCGTGAAGTGGCCAATAATAAAAACGGTTTCATATGGGACCTTTGTAAAAGGAATGGTGTCAGCTTCAGGACCTATGGAGAATTTGCCGATGATTATAAAGCGAATATCCCGGTGCTGGAAGGAAATTTCTGCCCTTATTATACAAGCTGGGATGAAAGTGTGCGCGATACCAGCAGGTTCTATCAGTGGAAAAGGGAATTCGACTCACTGCTTTCAGTAAACGCAGTTCCAAAACTCAATACTTTGCGCTTTATAAATGATCATACGGAAGGATTACGTATCGGAAGGCCTACACCATTTGCACATGTGGCCGATAATGACCTTGCTGTAGGGTTGTTTGTTGAATACCTCTCCAAAAGCCCGATCTGGAAAGAGACGGCCATCTTTATTGTTGAAGATGATGCACAGAATGGCCCGGACCATGTGGATGCACACCGCACTACAGCTTATATTGCGGGTGGTTTTGTAAAAAGAAAATTTGTGGACCATACCATGTATTCCACATCTTCGATGCTGCGAACCATAGAGCTGATTCTGGGTCTTCCACCCATGACACAATATGATGCAGCAGCAACGCCGATGTGGAAATGCTTCAGCACTTCTGCCAACCTTACTCCTTTCTCTGTACGTCCGGCGAATATCGACCTGGGTGAAGTGAATACTAAAATGAATGATCTGGCACGTAAAAGTGAGACCTTTGATTTTTCAAAAGAGGACCAGATTCCCGACCTTGAATTCAGCGAGGTGATCTGGAAAGCGGTAAAGGGGGAACACAGCATCATGCCCGCCCCGCGAAGAAGCGCTTTTTTGAAAAAAGGCGAGGATGATTAAAAAATGATCTTTGTGTTCTTTGTTGCCTAGCGGTTAATTAATCGTAACCCTTTTCAGGTAAAACCCTTTCGGATCAATGACCGGAAGAGTTTTACTTATTATCTCCAGGCCATTCTCGTCAACAATCAGGCGTTCCATACCCCTTTCTGTTGATATATCCACCGGTAATGGCATACCGGCATTGGCTAACCGAATAGTATATTTATCCGTATCGGTTTGTTTAAGTTCAATTTCCAGTTTTTCTGTGGTGCGTAAAAACAAATCAAAAACAGGTTTGAGGCTTTTTCCATAAGCGCCGCTGAAAAGCTTTTCCACATCATCTGTTGTTACCGTGTTATCATACGTATACTTAGGATCTGTAGCCAGTTTTTTCAGGGTTGGAAAGAAAATGCTGTCCCCCATGATGTAGCGGAGACTATGCATGAAGAAAGCCCCTTTCCCATAAATATCCGGGTGATAGGTTTGCTTTGCATCGATTACTTCTCCCTGAACAATGGGTAAGAGGTTGCGTGTTGCCCTACCTGTTCGACGCATCCTTTCGAGATAGGCTTCTTCTCCCTCGGCCTCCCTGACATACATGGCATCACCAAAAACACAAATACCTTCCTGTATCCACATATGTGCCCAATCACGGTTAGTGACTTTATTGCCCCACCATTCATGGCCAAATTCATGATGCAGGAGCCAGTCGAAGTCTTTGCCCCCGACCTGGGTGTACTTAAACTTATTTCCATAGGCATTCATTGTCTGGTGTTCCATGCCCAGGTGAGGCGTTTCAACAATTCCGATCTTTTCTTTAACCCAGGGGTATTCGCCGAAATATTTTTCCTGGACCCTGGCAGAGCGTTCCATAAGATCAAGCAGGCAGGCAGCTTTGCCGGCGTGTTCTTCCAGCACATAAAATTCCATAGGAACGCGGTTATTGTTCACCGTTATGTACTCTTTACGAACCACTTTATACTTGCCCACATTAAAAAGGATGCAGTAATTACTGATGGTATAATTTGTTTTCCAATGGTAGGTAGCCAGATTATTTTTGGTTGATACGTTTTTCAGCAAACCCGGGCCGGCAACCACCAACCCTTTTGGTACTGAGATAATCAAATCTGCACCATCATTAGGTTCATCGCTGGGGTGGTCTTTGCAGGGGAAATAAATCTTTCCCCCTTCACTCTGGCAGGTAATGGCGATCCAGGGATTTCCGGTTGAATCCTTTTCCCATTGGAATCCGCCATCCCAGGGTGCCCTTTTGGCAACCGGAGGCTGACCACTGTAAGTGATCTTTAGTAAATGTTTACCAGCGGAAAATGAGTTGGTTGATGACATGCTGATAATATCTTTTTCATGTGAAAAAGAAAGCGTTTTGCCATCCAGTGTTATTTTATCCACTTTCATTTGCTGTACGAGGTCGAGCAATATGGTGCCGGCAGGCTGCAAAAGCAGGAAACTGATTTCGGTATATCCACTGATCCGCTGAGCTGCAGGATCAACTTCCAGCGATAAGGTATAATGGCGGATATCCATATTCGCCTGTTCCGGCTTTAGCGGACCGCCGGAAATGATTTGCTGGGCCTGCGTGAAAAATGAACAAAAAAGCAACAGGGAAAGAAAAGATATACGCATTGGTTTTATTATTTTTTAAATGGCTGATCTAAGTTTGTACAATTAAATATATGATGACATACCTTTAAGGTACAAACGAGTTTCCTGTTTTTCGATTTAAAAACCCCAATAAAATGAAACTGACAAACATTTTTCTGACTGCATCGATTGCGATGATGACATTTTCCTGTGTAAGTACAAAGAAATACCAGGCACTTAACGACAAACTGAATGAAGCCAACACTTCGTTAACGGGCACGCAAAATGATCTGCGGGCATGCCGTGATGAAAAAGCTGAACTGGAAAGACAAAAAGCAGCCATGGAAGCAAGAATTGGCGGATTGGAAGAGCAGGCTAAATTTCTGAAAGAAAATAATACCCAGGCATTAAGGCAATTACAGGATCTTTCTGTAATATCCTCTTCACAAGCTGAGAGTATAAGAAAGTCTATGGAAAATATTGGTGCCAAGGATTCTTATATTCAAACATTGCAACAGCAAATGGCTCAGAAAGATTCCCTGAATATGGCACTGGTGATGAACCTCAAAGGCGCAATCGGCAACATGGCCGATGAGGATATCAACATCAAAGTGGATAAAGGTGTTGTGTTTATTGATATTTCCGACAAACTGCTTTTCAAAACCGGAAGTTATGATATAACCGATCGAGCAAATGAAGTGCTGGGAAAAGTTGCCCTGGTGTTAAAAAATCAGCCGGATATAGAATTCCTGGTAGAAGGACATACAGATAATGTGCCGTTTTCAAGAGGTCTCTTAATGGATAATTGGGACCTCAGTGCCAAGCGGGCAACAACTGTAGTTCGCCTGCTGCAAAAAAAGTATGGACTTGATCCTGCAAAAATGTCTGCTGCAGGACGTGCAGAATATCATCCTGTAGGGGCTAATGATACACCCGAAGGCAGGGCTGCAAACCGCCGCACACGGATTGTAATACTTCCACAGCTTGATCAGTTCTTTAAGTTACTGGAACCGGCTAAATCCTGAAAATAGTTGATAGTTGTTAGTTGGTAGTTGATAGCAAAGCCATAAAAGTGTTGTTGCTTTAAACTAACATAAAACAGCAAAATTTACGAGTATAGTTGTTACATGATGGTTGTTAGTTGATAGTAAATGCTCATAGTGGCTGTTTCTACCAACTAACAACCATCAACTAACAACTTTTTTAATACCGGTAACAAATGGCATTGATATTCATCCCTGCGCCAACAGAAGCAAACAGGATCACATCTCCATGATGAATCTGATGATCTTTATCGAGCCCTTTCAGCACCTGGTCGTATAAGGTTGGAATGGTGGCAACTGAACTATTTCCCAGCCAGTGGATATTCATGGGCATGATAAACTCCGGCGCTTTCAGGTAGCCATAGAGTTTATATAATTCCCGGATGATCGCATCGTCCATTTTAGCATTGGCCTGGTGGATAAAAATTTTCTTTACATCTTCAATCTTTATCCCGCTTTTTTCTAGGCATGATTGCATAGCCAGCGGCACTTTTCGCATAGCGTATTCAAAGACCTTACGCCCCTTCATTTTAATATATCTTACGCGCGGATCGCTGTTGGGGAAATTGGATTTATCCATATATATATAATAGGCTTCCTCCACGGCATGTGTTTGAACACTGTGTCCCATTATTCCCGGACCTGTTTCGGCTACTTCTTTATATTCGAGGATACAAGCTCCGGCCCCATCAGAAAAGATCATGCTGTCCCTGTCGTAAGAATCAATAACGCGCGAAAGTGTTTCCGTTCCTATGACCAGGCAACGTTTAGCCATACCCGCTTTAAAATACGCATCTGCCTGGATCAGACCCTGTAACCATCCCGGACAGCCAAACAAGAGATCGTATGCAACACAATCCGGGTTTTTAATACCAAGGTTATGCTTGACCCTGCTGGCCAGTGAAGGCACTGCATCTGTCTGGATGGTATGGCTGATCACATTACCGAAATTATGGGCCAGGATTACCTGGTCAAGTGTTTCGGCGTCAATGCCACTGTCTTCAATTGCCTTTCGGGCGGCTATGGTAGCAATATCGGAAGTATTTAGTTCCGGACTCGCATAGCGCCTTTCTTCAATTCCAGTAATGAGCCTGAATTTTTCAACTACTTCAGCAGGAGGCGTATCAATGCGCTTATGGTCTTCGCTGTAAAAATTGTGTGCAGTAAAATCGCGGTTTGTTTTTACTTCGGTAGGAATATAACAACCTGTACCAGTAATGACAGATCTGTTCATGATAGATTAGGGGAGTTTTCGCTTGCTGGCAGGCAATACACTCAAATATAACTAAAAATTCAGGTGATGACCAATTTAAGCAATTGTACTTTTTAATATTTTATAAATATTTCCTAATTGACTGAAATATTACAACTCTTTCACCCATGCAATACAAATAAAAGTACAGAGCATGCAAATTTGAATCCCCGATCCCAAAAAGCGAAACATTATATTTTTCATGCAAGTATCTGGAAAAGGGAAATTCGGGGTTCTGTTTTACCCTTATCCGGTTAAGTAAATATAATTTCAAACCCAGCAATCAATAAACCTTGATTTGGCCTGGACCGGTAAACATACCCATGAATAAATTTAAAAGTAAATCAAAATAATAATCGTAATTTTTATATGAACAACATTTCTCACCTAAAAAACACAGCCATGAAATCACTTTTCAACAAACCGGCATTGGTTATTTTTTCCATTCTGTGCTGTCTTACCCTTGAAAATGTTGCCCAACAAATATTTCCGGTAGATCAGGATTTAGCAAAGAGATCCATGAAAAAACTCAAATCAAATTTGAAAGACACAACAAAAGGAGGAACTGGCATTAAAGTTTCCATAAGTGAATTAAAAGCCCTGGTGGAAAATGCTGAAGCCTTTGGAGAGAAAACTGTCTTGCTTTTTGTTGTTGGTATGGATAACAGCGATAAAAAAATCTGGGGCGATTCTTTAAACCCAACGCGAAAAGTATCTGACTGGGTTAATCGCCAGGCGATAATTTTTAAGTTCAGCAAAAGTGTTGTTTTTTCATCATCACCTGAAAACAATGCGGCATTTTTTAGTCCATTTGCCCTGATGTATGGCAATGGCTTCCAAATTCCTTACCAGGCATCTGAATTTTTTGCACTTGGTGCCCTTTGTCCGCCACCAAGAGACTGTACACTGTATTAATTGGTCATATTTTTTTCTTATACAGCAAATCCCTTTCCTTTATACGTATGGAAGGGGATTTTTTTTTAATACGGATATGATGTCTGTCCACTTCATTTTTATGTCCTTTAAGTAAATTCCTGGTAGTAAGATAATCTATTACCTGGTGCTCCAGCCAGTGATGCAAAGGAAGCATAAGGAAGGCAAGCAGGAGCATAAATAAAAGATCCTGCCAGGGGGTACCATGGGTAAACTGTGTCATCCATTTTTTGGACAACAGGATAATATATTCAAAAAGTAATAAAAAAGAAAAAAATCCAACCATACGCATGGTTTTTCTGGATACCTTATAAAGGCCCATCATAGCGAGCACAGTAAACAGTGAAATGATGATTACTGCTATTAATAAGTACTGGAGATTATATGACCTTTTTTGTGCTTCCAGCGCTAATTCCACTTCCCTTGCTTTCTCTTTCTGGTCATTTTCAAGAGTGACCAGATCTACTTCATTTTTCCTTGACTGATCCGCATATTTTGTATTGTATTCATCAAAAAGTTTATTATAATCATATGCCTTCCGATAATCACCCCTAAATTCAAATAACTTCATCAGTTCGGCACTGGATTCAGCCATACCACTCCAGCTTAAAGTCTTTTCATGGAGATTCAGCAGATTTTTATAGTTTATGATGGCCGCAGGTATATTATGTTTACTGTTGGCAGTGGCAAGTTCCTGGATAAAATTTTTCTTTCTGGACATAACCAGGGTTTTATACAGCGAATCTTCGGCTCTGTTAAAATAATATACAGCAGAATCCTCTTTACCCTTGTTAACATCATAGAGAAAAATCTGACCATAGACCCAGTCAATATTACCCGGCCCAAAGTTTCTGAAATATGTTTTCAGATCCTTGTCGGCTTCCAGCGCCCGAAACATACTGTCTGAAGAATATTTGTCAAAAAGAGAGTAGAAACTCAGCCTTTTACATTCCATTTGCACTTCAGTCTCGTTCAATGAATCAGCGAGATGACTGGCATGCTGCAAGTAAATCCGGTCGCAGGAACTTTGGTCAGTTTCGCACATTTTTGCCATCATCATGTAATCATCCATCAGGCCTTTGGCATTTTTATGTTTTTGGTTCAGGGCAATGCTTTTGAATAACAAGTCCCTGCTTTTACTCATTTTTTGCAGTTCCTTATAAAACTGTGCCATTGCATGATAAACCCTGGTTTCAAGCACATATAATTCTTTATCAACGGAAAGGTCAAGTGCATTGGAATATTTTTGCAGTGCTATTAAAACCTTGGACATAGCCTTACTGACATCACCCTGCTGCAGGTAACTTAAAAAAATGGCCGTATCATTACCGGAAGCCATTGCGTTTGTATTTGCCAGTTCGGCAAAATTGTCGGCGCCCTCCAGGTTGCCATTGTTCAGGTGAAAGGCAGAAAGCTGGATATAGGCAAGCGCCATAAGGCCCGCATCATTAATTCTCTTTGCATAATCCAACGCACGTTCTGTATATTTTTTCTTCTGTCTAGCAACATCCAATGTATGTATGCTGGTTAAAAGAAAAGCTGGGTTTTCAAAAAGTGCCGTTTTAATTAATTTGGTATCCTGGCTTTTTTCAGCCAACAAGATCATTTGATCGATGAGGATATCACCAGAATCTTCCTGTTTTAAGCTGTAATAATATTTTGCAAGATTTTGAAGGGCAAAAACTTTTTCATTGTCATTTTTAGCCTTTTCAATTTTCCCCTGTAAAGTTATTTTCCAGTTTGACTGTGCGCTTATCTGGATTGAAAATAAATTAGCGAGTAAAAATGGTATCAGCCACTTTATAACAGAATGTTTCATAAGAAAGCCGTTATATTAAGTGAAGCAGGATACGTGAGTTCTACATGGGCAGGTGTATTTTATTGCTGATTTAAGTTAAAATAATTCTCACACTATGCCTAATTTAAGTGAGTAAATGACCATATTAGCTGGTATTTTACGTCGATTTTAATAATGCTTTAACGCAATTCTTCAAATTCGCCTGTTTGTTTATTCTTTCGTACATTATCCCAGTTAAATATCCGGCCATTCATGGCCACATAAACTCCCTTGGGTAGAGCCTGAACAAAAGCCAACGCACTACCCAGGTTGAACAAACCATCAGAACTGCCGAATTTATAGGGGATCATGGCGCCGGTCAGTACAACTGTCTTATCCAAAACCCTTGATGCCAGCATACCTGCGGTATTAGCCATTGTATCTGTTCCATGTGTGATGACAATCTTCTGTTCATCCGCATTTATGCAATGGCCGGCTATAAGCTCCCTGTCGGCATCGGTCATGTCAAGGCTGTCGATCATCATCAGTGTTCGGATATCCACTTTAAGCCGGCTTCTTCCAAGCCGAAGCATTTCCTGAAGATGAGTGTCCTTAAAAAATAATTCACCGGTAATCTCATTGTATTCCTTATCAAATGTTCCGCCTGTTACAAATATTCTAATGGCCATGACCTTGGTTTTGAGGATGTAAATTAGCAAATCTGCAGGATTCCCTTAATACTGATTTTTATATACAACCTAAATTTAAAAGTGCTGTGCTTCGTGTGTTCACGATCCACAACACTTTTTGGATGGATACCAGGACTCTGGATATTGGAAATAATTCCGGATGGTTTTCGTGCAGACACGATCAACAACATCCTATGCAGTCCCGTATTGTTTCTTCACAGAACGGAAAGCCAAAAATTCTTTACGGATTCAATTTTGAAAAAATGTATCCGGCTAAAAAAGCCTGCAGGATACCATACCCAAGCCAGGTAAGTACCATGCCAAGGGAAATATCGATTGAACTGTATGTAAGCCAAAGTACCGGAAGCATGGCAATTATGCCATACACCAAAGCAACTTCAAATGCACGCAACAGATCGCTGCCTTTGAAAATATCTTTATACCTTTCCCAGAACCATTTAAGCGAGAAGCTCAGAATAAAAGGATGTACATAGAACATCCAGTCTGTTTCAGCAGAAGACCATCTGAAAACAGGGCTAAAATATTCTTCAGCGAGTGTTGGAAATATTTTTATGACCATGAACATCAGGCCCAGGCTTACCAGGAGCAAAACAAAACCAGCGGTAAATCCAGCGATCAGTATTTTTTTCATATTCAGTGTTTAAGTTTGATTTGTAAATGTATTTATTCAGGATATTTTTCGAAATTTAAGCTGAACCTTTACAAGGATGTCCTGGTTGATTTTGATAAGTCCGGCCATTTTTTTGGGAGGCTCCAGTTTAAAATCCGAAAAATGCATCTGCCGGCTTCCTGTTAAATCTAAGTATTTATCATGCTGGTTACTAACTGTGTATACAAGCTCCATTCTGCGTAAAACGCCAGCCAGTTCAATATCCACAATTCCTTTAACACTATGTCCCTGGTTAACTGCAGTGGGGTCTTCCATTGAAATAAAATGGATCTTCATATTCGGATATTGCTGGTACTTCAATGTTTTGCGCAGATCTGCGGTGATGAATTTATGGTGACAGTCAAACTGGCTCACTTCAACGGTTAAAGCACTTCTTTGAAAAACCAGGCGCTTTCCCTTTTCATCCGTAAAAAACACCAGTGTATCCTGGTTCATATATTGCTTCACATCACAGGTAAACTCATTGATATTTGAACTTCCTTCAATGATCAGGCTGCTGTTCTTTTCTATTACCCAGGCTTTCATACCCGGCGCTTTTTTATCTGCACCTGCAGGGTCCGAAAAAAGAATTAGTATTAAGCAGAATAACCATTTCATCTGATGCATTTTTAAAGCAACATAAACCGGTAGTGTTATTGTAAAAGCCAGGTTGTTTCTTGGTTCCAACCTGGCTTTTTACATGCATATAACTTTAAAACATGGTTTAGAAACCTACAATTGCTTCTATTACTACACCGCTGAATTTCCCACTGGACCGGTAATCAGTTGTTGGGAAATCGTTATAGTTCTGTATAACGTATTCGCCTTTCAACAGAATATTCCTGGTAAGGAACCATCCGGCAGCAAATGCAGTGCGATTAACAGAAATATCGTCTGTGAAAG
>Ga0209254_10004246_pt1 | contig 13126 bp, 12 predicted proteins | sample FrelakmetDIP11DI_FD_187148 | JGI IMG/M metagenome (GOLD analysis project Ga0209254, IMG submission 187148) | Freshwater lake sediment microbial communities from the University of Notre Dame, USA, for methane emissions studies - DIP11 DI (SPAdes)... | ecosystem: Environmental > Aquatic >...
AAGCCGCTAATCGTATCGGTTCGGTCTGGCGCGCCTGTTTCCATGCCGGGAATGATGGAGACCCTGCTGAACATCGGCCTGTGTGAGCAGACGCTTCCCGGGCTGCTGCGCCAGACTGGCAATCCCCGACTGGTCTGGGATGCCTATCGACGCCTCATCGCCAGCTATGGCGAGGTTGTGGCGGGCCTGCCCGGTTCGCTTTTCGAGGAAGAACTGAAGCAGGTCACGCAGGGGCTTGACGAGCGAGGGCTGGATTTCAGTGAACTGCGCGATTTGACCCGCCGGTTTCTGAGCCTCTACCAGCAGCACGCGGGGAAACCCTTCCCGCAGGACGTCACGGAGCAGCTCTGGGGTGCCGTCCGCGCCGTGTTTGCATCATGGGACGCGGAAAAGGCGCAGGCCTACCGCAAGCTCAACCACATCGACGCAGCCATGGGGACCGCTGTCATGATTCAGGCCATGGTGTTTGGCAACAGCGGCGGCCACTCGGGTGCTGGGGTGGGCTTCACCCGCGACCCGACCACCGGCGAGCCCCGGCTATGGGTCGATTTCCTCGCCAACGCGCAGGGCGAAGATGTGGTCAGCGGCCGGCGCAACGCCCACGGGCACCAGGCCATGGCCAGTCTGGCACCCCAGGCGTGGCGCAGACTTGAAGAATCGACCCGCATGCTGGAGCGTGAGTTCCAGGACATGCAGGATTTCGAGTTCACCGTGCAGGATGGTGTCTTTCACATGCTGCAGACCCGCTCCGGCAAGCGCACACCGCTGGCTGCCGCCCGTATCGCGCTTGACCTGCGTGATGAAGGTGTCATCGACTGCGCCACCGCGCTCGAGCGCACCGCCGACCTCCGGGAGGAAGACCTCGCAACGGTGAAAATCGTCCTGAAGGGAGCCCCGGGTTCCCGGGCCAACCCGCTGGCTTCGGCCATGTCCGCCTGCCCTGGGGTGGTATCGGGCGAGATCGCGCTTGACGAAGAGCGTGCTGCGGCACGTGCACTTGCGGGTGTGGCTGTCGTGCTGGTCCGGCAGGATGCAGAGACGAATGACATCGCGGCCCTCGAATCGTCGGTCGGCCTCTTGACGCAGCGCGGCGCGCGCACTTCGCATGCCGCAGTGGTGGCCCGACAACTGGGCAAGGTCTGCCTGGTCGGATGCGAGAACTTGCGAATCGACTCCCGGTCGCGAACTGTTCGGCTGGGTGAAGCGCTCCTGGGCGAAGGGGATGTCATCACGCTGGACGGCAATGACGGGCAGGTGTACCCCGGCGCGGTTGAATCGGTCAGGGTGCCCGACGAAGCCCTGCTGGGCCGCCTGCGGGCGCTTCGAACGCTCGAAGCGCGCAACCATCAGGGCAAGCGCCACAAATGAGAAACGGCACCGCAGCGGCGCCATCGCGGACCGCTCTGCTGGCCAATCCTTCAGTCCGGGCATCAGCCGGATACGGCAACCCATTGGAAGGATGCTGGAAAGATGTTGCAAAAAAACCATTATTTATAGCAACAAAGGGTTACCGCCATTGTCGAAAACGGTCCACTTCGCTTTAATGGTATATACCGTTTCGTCAACCCTATCAAAAGCGAGGAGTCCAATGTTCTTCAAGCAGTTCTTGAAAGCGGCCCGCTTCATTCTGGAGCGGCTCAGCCAGCATGGGTCCGCTGAGCTTGCCGGCCGCGCGCCGCCCCCCAAGCAGCTGGGGTACTCCGCGGCCTGCATGATTTCGCGCGACAACCTGCCGCGTTGATTCGGCAAGTCAGCCGCGCCTCCAGGGCGCGCACCAGCCTGAAACTCAGCCGCTGCGCTGGGTTTTTTCATGGCCGAACGCATCGGTGGCATCCATAAACGAGGTATACTGTATATATCGTTAACACCCAGGAGTCACCACATGGCGACAGCAGAAAACGCACTTCCCACTGTGCCGCCGGCCAAAGCCGCGACAGCCGTGGCTCTTCCCGCCAAGGTCGTGGCGGTTGAGGCGCCAAAACCGCCTGCGGCGAAAGTTGCACCCAAGGCGCTTGTCAAGAAACCTGCCAAGCGACCCGCCCCCGACAGCAAGTCGGGCGGCAAGACAGCCGCCCCGACACCCGTGAAGAAGTCGGTCACGCCGGTTGCGAAGGCAGTCGCCAGGCCTGCGCCCAAGTCAAAAGCCATCGCGCCAGCCAAGGAAAAGAAAGCGAAGCTGGTGCGTGACAGCTTCACCATCCCGAAAGACGAGTATGGTGTTCTTGGTGAACTCAAGCATCGCGCCGGCAAACTGTCCATGCCGATCAAGAAGAGCGAACTGCTGCGTGCTGGCATCAAGGCGCTGACAGCCATGTCGGACAGTGCGTTTCTGGCGGTGTTGAAGGCTGTTCCCACGATCAAGACCGGCCGTCCCGCCAAGAGCTGATTGAGCAGGAGGGATTTGTCGGCGCCGTACTGGTGTTGTACGGCGGCCCGGCATCCTCCGCTTCATCGTGGTCCCCGATGTGTCCGCGGCTCTGGCGGACCGTGCCCGACAATCACCCCGGTGAAAACCCGCCATTTCGCGCAGCTGGTTGCGCTTTCTGCCCTGTGGGGCGCCTCCTTCATGTTCCTTCGCATTGCCAGCCCGGTGTTCGGGCCCAATGTGATGGCGGCCTTGCGCATCGGCCTGGCCACGCTCACGCTCGCGCTCATCATGGCCGCCATGAAGCAGCGCTGGCCCTGGCGGCACTGGCGCGAGCTGACGATGCTCGGCGCGCTGTCGGTGGCGGTGCCCTTCCTGCTGTTCGCCTGGGCCGCGCTGCGCCTGCCGGCCGGCTACAGCGCCCTGCTCAACAGCACCGCCGTGGTGTTTGGCACGCTGGCGGCGGCCTGGATGAAGGAAGACACGCTGACCGCGCGCAAGCTGACCGGCTGCGTGCTGGGCTTTGCCGGCGTGGCGCTGATCGTGCGTCTGGGCCCGGTGGCGCCCACGCCCGAGGTGCTGCTGGCCGCGCTGGCCTGTATCGGCGCGGCGGCCTGCTACGGCGTGGCCACGCCGCTGATGAAGCGTGCGACCCAGCGGATGGAGCCGCTGGCGATCGCGGCGGGCATCCACCTCGCCTCCCTGGCCTTGCTGATGCCGGGTGCGGCCTGGAGCTGGCCGCAGGCGCGCTATTCCGAGGCAGCGATGCTGGCCCTGCTAGTGCTGGGCGTGGTGACCTCGGGGCTGGCTTACTGGATGCACCTGCGGGTGATCCGCCATGTGTCGTCGGTCGCGGCGATCAGCCCGGCCTTCATGATCCCGGTGTTTGGCGTGACCTGGGGCCACCTGTTTCTGGGCGAGGCGCTGGGCTCGGGTATCTGGGCCGGCGGCGCGCTGATCCTGCTGGCCACCGCGCTGATCACCGGCTTCAACCCTGTGCAGAAGATCCTGGATGCTGTAGACGCCAGACCTTGAAGGCGCAGCCGGTCGCTATCAGACTGGTAGCTATAGATAGCCAGAAGACGCTGGACAAGCCGTATTTTGAGCTTATAACGCCGCCTGCCAAACCCCCGAGAACGCCCGGCAGGCCGTAGGCGATCACGGTGTACAGTGCCTGCCCGCGCCCGCGCAGTTGTCCCGGGAAATGGTGCGACAGCAACGCGATGCACACCGTGTGATGCGTGGCAAAGGTGAATGCGTGCAGCGCCTGGGCCAGCAGCAGGGCCACCAGCACGCTGGCGCTGCTGGCCGTGATCCCCATGCGCAGCACCATCGCCGCCGAGCACAGCACCAGCCAACCGGTCAGGCTCAGCATCGGCAGCCAGCGTGACTGCGTGAAGAACCAGCCGATCTCGACGATCACCGACACCGCCCACAGCACACCGATCATGGTCTTGCTGTAGCCCAGCGAGTCCAGGTACAGCGAGAAGAACACATAGATGCCGATGTGCGAGAGCACATGGAAAAACGCGGCGGCAAAAAACCACCGAACCGCGCGCTGGCGCAGCACCGGCAAGACCGAGACCTTGGCCTCGTGCGCAGGAATCGCTTCCTTCAGGTCGGGCAGAAACCAGACCGCCAAGGTGACGGCCGCCAGGCTCAGCGTGGTCCAGGCCGGAAAGTCCTTCATGCCGAAATGTTCGAACCAGGCGCCCGCCGTGAACACTGTGACCAGGAAGCCCAGCGAACCCCACAGACGCACGCGGCCGTAGCGCCGGGCGTCGAAGCTGCCGCCCTGGCTGACCAGGTGCGCCATGGCTGCCTCGCTCATCGGCATCATCGAACTGGTGTGGGTGAACATCACCAGCAGCACCACGCCGAGCCACAGCGGGCTGAGCTCGAACCAAAGGCCGACGGAGACGAGCAACGCGGCCGTGGCCCCGTAGCGCAGCAGCCTGACGCGCTCGCCGGTATGGTCGCTGAGCCAGCCCCAGCCGTAGGGCGCGAACAGGCGCGTGGCGGCCTGCACAGAGGTCAGCACGCTGATGGCGAACAGGCCGAAGCCCATCTCCTTGAGCCACAGCGGCAAGTAGGGATTGAAAAAGCCGATGTGCGCGAAATAGCCGGCCGACAGCGCCGCAAAGGGAATCAGCTGGCGGCGGCCGGCGGCGCCCGCGCTCATGGTGATGACTTTCTACGGGTTTGCATTCAAGCGCAGGACAAAACGCAAAGCCGAAGACAGTGCTGTAGCACGGCGAGGCAAAGCAACGCAGTAATAGGCTTGAAGCCGAATCCGTATCAGAGGAAAGAGGCCTTGATCGGCGACACCGGCAGGTTCACGTCGGCGCACTGGGCGCGGTGGCGCAGCGCGTGCTCCATGACCACCAGCGCCAGCATGGCCTCGGCGATCGGCGTGGCGCGTATGCCCACGCAGGGGTCGTGGCGGCCCTTGGTGACCACCTCGGTCGAATGGCCTTCGATGTCGATCGACTCGCGCGGCGTGAGGATGGAACTGGTCGGCTTGATGGCGATGCTCACTTCCAGGTCCTGCCCGGTGCTGATGCCGCCGAGCACGCCACCGGCGTTGTTGCCCTTGAAACCCTGGGGCGAGAGCGAATCGCCGTGCGTGCTGCCACGCTGCGTGACGCTGGCAAAGCCGGCGCCGATCTCCACGCCCTTGACCGCATTGATGCCCATCATCGCCCAGGCGATGTCGGCGTCCATCTTGTCGAACAGCGGCTCGCCCAGGCCCACCGGCACGTTGCGGGCGGTCACGCGCAGGCGCGCGCCGCAGGAGTCGCCGGCCTTGCGCAGTTCGCCCATGTAGGCCTCCAGCGCGGACACATCGGCCACCGGCGCGAAGAACGGGTTGTTCGGCACATGGTCCCAACTCTCGAAGGCGATGGCGATGTCGCCGATCTGCGTCATGCAGCCGTGGAAGGTGGTACCGTACTTTTCATACAGCCATTTCTTGGCCACCGCGCCTGCCGCCACCATCGGCGCGGTGAGGCGCGCTGACGAGCGCCCGCCGCCACGCGGGTCGCGCAGGCCGTATTTGTGGAAGTAGGTGTAGTCCGCGTGGCCGGGGCGGAAGGTCTGCAGGATGTTGCCGTAGTCCTTGCTGCGCTGGTCGGTATTGCGGATCAGCAGGGCGATCGGCGTGCCGGTGGTCTTGCCCTCGTAAACGCCGGAGAGGATTTCCACCGCATCGGGCTCATTGCGCTGGGTGACGAACTTGCTGGTGCCCGGGCGACGGCGGTCCAGGTCGCCCTGGATGTCGGCCTCGCTCAGGGCCATGCCGGGCGGGCAGCCGTCGATCACGCAGCCGATGGCCGGGCCGTGGGATTCACCGAAGTTGGTGACTGCGAATAGGGTGCCGAAGGTGTTGCCGCTCATGCAAACGATTATCCCCGACCCATGGCGGGCCGGGGCCCCCACGCCGATCTGGTGCAAACCAGCTGGAACATTTCATGCTTGATGCTGCGCCGCAGCAACTCTTTTCACGCTGCCCAACCCGGAGGAACCCCATGCTGGACCGCACCGCCACCCTGTTCTCCCATGTCAAGCCCGCCGATACCGATTACGCCCCCGGCGGCCTGCGTGATTTCTTTCTCTACCGCGACCTCGGCGTGGCCGAAGCGACGCACGGCAAGGTCATCGCGCACCTGGTCAAGGCCAATATGGCACCTGAAAAGGGCACGGGCTGGCACCGGCATGAGGCGGATTTCCAGATCGTCATCATGGTCAAGGGCTGGGCCAAGTTCATGTACGAGGACCATGTGACCCTGGTGCAGGCCGGCGACTGCGTGCACCAGCGCCCGGGCATCCGGCATTACCTGTTCGACTACTCGCCGGACATGGAGTACCTGGAGATCGTCTCGCCGGCCGACTTCAAGACCGTGGATGTGGAGCCGGTCTGCCCGATACCCGATCCGACGCCCTGGGCCTGAGTCTCGCATGACCGGTTGGGGACAGAGCAGGCATCGCCCTGGTCTGTCCCGCAAGACCCAGTCAGTTGAGGACAGAGCAAAACTTCACTGCGTGTAAATTCTTGGTCTGTCCCGCAAGGTTTCAGAATTCCGCTTCGAGCTCGTCGATTTCGTCAGGCTCGAGTTGCGCCGCAGCGACCCACTCCTTCATGGCGGGCAGTGCCATGATGGTCTTGCAGTAGGCCGCGCAGACCGGGTCCAGCGCCACGTCGTAGGTCCGAAAGCGCGTCACCACCGGCGCGTACATGGCGTCGGCCATGCAGGGGTGGGCGCCAAACAGGTAAGGCCCGCCGTAGGTGGCCAGGCATTCCTTCCAGATCTCGACGATGCGGGCAATGTCGCCCTGCGCGCGAGACCACACCTTGTACTTCGGGAAAAACGCCTTGATGTTCATAGGCAGGGCGGAGCGCAGCGAACTGAAGCCCGAGTGCATTTCGCCGCAGATGGCGCGGCAGTGCGAGCGCGCCGCCAGGTCGGCCGGTAGCAGGCCGGCCTTGGGCTTGATCTCGTGCAGGTACTCGCCGATCGCCAGCGTGTCCCAGACCTTCAGGCCCTGGTGCTGCAATGAGGGGACAAGCATTGACGAGGAGAGCAGCAGGATCTCGGCCTTCATGGCCGGGTCGTCCGGCGGCACCACATGCTCGGTGAAATCGAGCTTGGCCAGTTTCGCCATCAACCAGCCGCGCAGGGCCCAGGCGCCGTAGTTGCGGCTGCTGATGGTGAGTACGGCTTTGGACATGAACAGACTCCTCGGGTGGTTGACCCGGCAACGCAAAGGCTGTGCCAGACCGGGGCGCACCGGCCCGGTGCACGCGCTGCGGCGCTGGCTGGCCCGCTAATTGCCTCAAGGACAGCGACACGACCCCCTCTTCAGGAACCCCATGCTTTATCAGGCCTACCAACTCCAGTCCGACCTGATGTCGCCGCTGCGCCTGATGGCCCAGCACGCCAGCGCCAGTCTGTGGCTGCAAAAGACCGAGCGCAGCCTGGTGCGCCGCCTTTCGGCCGCCAGCGAAGTCATTTCGCGCATGCGCCTGACGCATGCGCGCCCCGCCTACGGCATTGACACCGTGACCGTGGCCGGCGAGGAAGTGCCGGTCACCGAGGAAGCCGTGATGTCTGCGCCCTTCGGCACGCTGGTTCGGTTCCGCAAGGCCTACACCGGCGGCGAACCGCACCCGCCCGTGCTGCTGGTGGCGCCGCTGTCGGGCCACTTTGCCACGCTGTTGCGCGAAACCGCGCGCACCCTGCTGCAGGACCACGACGTGTACATCACCGACTGGCACAACGCGCGCGACGTGCCGCTGAGCCAAGGCGCGTTCGCACTGGACGATTACATCGACCACATGATCCGCTTCCTGGCCGCCATTGGCCCCGGCGCCCATGTGGTCGCCGTCTGCCAGCCCTGCGTGGCAGCGTTGGCGGCCGCGGCCGTCATGGCCGAGGACGACCACCCCGCCCAGCCGCTCAGCCTGACGCTGATGGCCGGCCCGGTGGACTGCCGCGTCAACCCGACCGGCGTGAACACCCTGGCAATGAGCAAGCCGATCGATTGGTTCGAGAAAAACCTGATCAGCCGGGTCCCCCTGCCCCATGCCGGCTTCATGCGCCGGGTCTACCCCGGCTTTGTGCAGCTCACCGCCTTCATGAGCATGAACCCGGAGCGCCATAAGCAGGCCTTCAAGCACATGTACGAGCACCTGGTGGAGGGCGAAGTGGAGCAGGCGCGCGTCATCCAGAATTTCTACGACGAATACCTCGCGGTGAACGACCTGCCCGCCGAGTTCTACCTGGAGACGGTGGAAAAGGTGTTCCAGACCTTCGATCTGGCGCGCGGCGCGCTCAGCTATCGCGGGCGCACCGTCAACCCGGCGGCCATCCGCCGCACGGCCTTGTTCACGGTGGAAGGCGAGCGTGACGACATCTGCTCGGTGGGCCAGACCGTGGCCGCGCACGACCTGTGTCCCAGCATTCGCCCCTACCTGAAGACGCACCACGTGCAGACCGGCGTCGGCCACTACGGCGTGTTCAGCGGAAAGAAGTGGAACCAGCAGATCTACCCGCGCGTGCGCGAGGTCATCCATGCGAGCATGGGCTGATCGGAGCGGGTCAAAGGTGATTCACGCCAGAACGGCGTGAATCGCGAGGCCTGACTTCAGGGGACGTCGGGTCCGGTCTTGCCGTCAGTTTCCGGCTCTTCAGCCGGCCAGTCGTGGATGTAGGCCTTGAGCATCTTGTTCTCGAAACTCTGGCTCTCGACAACGAACTTGGCCACGTCGTAGAAGCTGATCACGCCCATCAGCATCTTCTTGTCCATCACGGGCATGTAGCGGGCATGGCGCTCCAGCATCATGCGACGCACTTCGTCAATCTCGGTCTCCGTGGTGCAGGTCAGGGGGTGGTCGTCCATCGACGCTCGAATCTTCGTGGTGCCCAGCATGCCGCCGTTTTTCACGATGGTCTGAATGACCTCGCGGAAGGTCAGCATGCCGACCAGATCGCCGTGTTCCATGACCACCAGCGAGCCGATGTCGCGATCCGCCATGATGTTCACGGCGCTGGCCAGCGACTCATCGGGAGTGACAGTGAACAGGGTGTTGCCCTTGACGCGTAGGATGCCGCTGACTTTCATGGTGATCTCCAATGTCGCCGCCATGGCGTATTTTGAAAAGAATATAGCCCACAATTGGCAGAAATAACACCTTCCGCAAAACAGAAGCTCTTGGAGACCCGCATGTCCGGCTATTCCGACCCCGGTTTTGACACCCTGGCACTGCACGCCGGTGCCGCCCCGGACCCTACGACCGGCGCACGCGCCGTGCCGATTCATCTCACCACCTCCTTCGTCTTCGAGTCCAGCGACCACGCCGCGGCGCTGTTCAACCTGGAGCGCGCCGGCCACGTCTACAGCCGCATCAGCAACCCGACCAACGCGGTCTTCGAGCAACGCATGGCGGCGCTCGAAGGCGGCATCGGCGCCATCGCCACGGCCAGTGGCCAGGCGGCGCTGCATCTGTCGATTGCCACGCTGATGGGCGCGGGCTCGCACATCGTGGCCAGCACCGCGCTGTACGGCGGCTCGCAAAACCTGCTGCACTACACGCTGCGCCGCTTCGGCATCGACACTACGTTCGTGAAACCGGGCGACATCGACGGCTGGCGCGCCGCCGTGCAGCCGAACACCAAGCTGTTTTTCGGTGAAACCGTGGGCAACCCGGGGCTGGACGTGCTGGACATTCCCACGGTCAGCGCCATCGCGCACGAGGCGGGCGTGCCGCTGCTGGTGGACTCCACGCTCACCTCGCCCTGGCTGATCAAACCTTTCGAGCATGGCGCGGACCTGGTCTACCACTCGGCCACCAAGTTTCTGTCCGGCCACGGCACGGTGATCGGTGGCGTCGTGGTCGATGGCGGCAGCTTCGACTGGGAAGGCCCACACTCGGCAGGCAAGTTCGCCGAGCTGACCGAGGCCTATGAGGGCTTCCACAACATGGTGTTCAGTGAGGAAAGTACGGTGGGTGCCTTCCTGCTGCGGGCGCGCCGCGAAGGCCTGCGCGATTTCGGCGCCTGCATGAGCCCGCACACCGCCTGGCTGATCCTGCAGGGCATCGAGACCCTGCCCTTGCGCATGGCACGCCACATGAGCAATACGCAGAAGGTGGTGGAGTTCCTCACCAGCCAGCCCTTTGTCAGCCGTGTCGGCCACCCGATGCTGGACACCCACCCGAGCCATGCGTTGGCGCAGAAGTTGTTGCCGCGCGGCGCGGGCTCGGTCTTCAGCTTCGACCTCAAGGGCCATCGCGAGCAGGGCAAGAAGTTCATCGAAACGCTCAAGGTCTTCAGCCACCTGGCCAACGTGGGCGACTGCCGTTCGCTGGTGATCCACCCGGCGAGCACCACGCACTTCCGCATGAGCGACGAGGCGCTGGCCGGCGCGGGCATCAGCCAGGGCACGATCCGCCTGTCGATCGGGCTGGAAGACCCGGAGGACCTGATCGACGACCTCAAGCGCGCATTGAAAGCAGCGGAGAAGGCCGTATGAAACTCCTCGTCAACGGTGCCGAAACCTACTGCTACACCGGCGGCAAGGCCTTCGATGCCGCCCGGCCCACCGTCGTTTTCATCCACGGCGTGCTGCATGACCACAGCGTCTGGATCCTGCAAAGCCGCTACCTGGCCAACCACGGCTGGAACGTGCTGGCGGTAGACCTGCCGGGCCACTGCCGTAGCGCCGGCGAGGCGCCGTCCACGGTCGAGGAAGCCGCAGACTTCATTGGCGCGCTGCTTGACGCCGCCGGCGTGCAGCGGGCGGCACTGGTCGGTCACAGCTGGGGCTCGTTGATCGCGCTGGAGGCCGCATCACGACTGAGGGAACGCATCAGTCACCTGGTGCTGGTGGGCACGTCCTTCCCGATGAAAGTCTCACAAGTCCTGCTCGACGCCTCGTCGAACGAACCCATGAAGGCGCTGAAAATGGTCAACGTGTTTTCGCGCAGCACGCTGGCCGCGCCGCCGTCGGCGCTCGGCCCGGGCACCTGGGTCTATGGCGCCAGCATGGCGCTGGGCCGGCGCGTGCTGGCCAGCAACCGCGCCGTCAACGTGTTTCACCGCGGCTTCAAGGCCTGCGACAGCTATGCCAACGGCGAGGTGGCCATCACCCAGATCACCTGCCCGGTGCTCTTCGTGCTCGGCGCGCAGGACCAGATGACAATGCCGCGGGCCGCGCAGGGCCTGATCGGCAAGGCCCGGGAATCGGGCAAGACCGTGCGCGTCACGAACCTGCCGGTTGGCCATCACCAGATGACCGAGACGCCCGATGAAACGCTGTTTGCCATCCGGGATTTCATCGCCTCATGAATACTCATTTCACGCTGACCGCGGCGCAAATCACGCCACCGATGAGCGAGGCCCGTGCGCGCGAAATCGCTGCGTCCTTTGACCTGCGCAAACTGCCCGCTGATTTCCTGGCCAACCCCTACCCGGTGTATGCCATGTTGCGCGAAACCGAACCGGTGCGGCGCATGCCCGACGGTTCGGTCTTCCTCACGCGTTACGCCGACCTGATCACCGTGTACCGCGATGCATCGACCTTCAGTTCAGACAAGAAAGTGGAGTTCGCGCCCAAATACAACCATGCGCCCTTCGGTGGCGACCGGACAGATTCCCCGCTGTTCGAGCATCACACCCACAGCCTGGTCTTCAACGACCCGCCGTTGCACACCCGGGTGCGCAAGCTGATCATGGGCGCGCTGACCCGTCGCGCGATCGCCGACATGGAGCCCGGTCTTATCACGCTGGTGGACGGCCTTCTTGACGCCATCGAAGCACGGGGCGGCGGCGACCTGATCGAGGACTTCGCCTCGGCCATCCCGGTCGAGATCATCGGCAACCTGCTCGGTGTGCCCGTCGCCGACCGGGGACCGCTGCGTGGCTGGTCGCTGGCCATCCTGGGCGCGCTGGAACCGGTGCTCACGGCTGAACAGGAAGCCCTGGGCAACCAGAGCGTGAGCGACATGCTGGTCTATCTCAAAGGCCTGGTGGCCGAGCGACGCCGGCGCCCCGGCAACCCGGAGCACGACGTGCTGACGCGGCTGATTCAGGGCGAAAGTTCAGGCGAAAAACTCAGCGAGGTCGAGCTGCTGCAAAACTGCATCTTCCTGCTCAACGCGGGCCACGAAACCACCACCAACCTGATCGGCAACGCCTTGCTGAGCTTGCAGGAATACCCGGCAGCCCGGGACAAGCTGCTGACGGACCTGGGACGTCATGCCGGCGATGCAGCCGCGCATGAATCGGTGTTGACGCTGGCGGTGGACGAATTCCTGCGTTTCGAATCGTCCAACCAGCTCGGCAACCGGCGTGCGCTCAAGGCGGCCGACGTTGGCGGCGTGGCGCTGGACGCTGGCACTCTGGTCACGCTGTGCATCGGCGCGGCCAACCGGGACCCCACGCAGTACGCCTCGCCCGAAACGCTCGACCTTTGCCGCGAGAACAACAAGCACCTGGCCTTTGGCTTCGGCATCCACCAGTGCGCTGGCCTGAGCCTGGCGCGGCTGGAGGGGCGCATTGCCGTCGGGCGATTCCTGCAACGCTTTCCCGGTTACCGGCTCAGCGCAGTGCCGATGCGCCGGGGCCGCGCGCGCTTCAGGGGCTTTCTCAACGCGCCGTTCCGTATCGACTGATGCCCGCGCCCATCACTTCAGCGCCCGGATTGCTCCATTATTTGTAGCAGCTGACGTCCATTCAACGCTGGGATCTGGCTGTTTTTCATGAAACCCTCGACGCTGGGGTCGTCGGCGAGCAACAAGGCGCGCACCAGTGGTGCGGCGCTGGTTTTTTCAAGGTCCACCAACAGGACATCCCGCCCGTCGTCGAGCTGGCCCACCCAGTCCAGGGCCAGCAAGGTGTCGATGACCGGCTCCAGTTGCAGGCCGTCCACCTTGAGATGGCGCGCCAGATCCGCCACGTCGAGGCCCTTGGCCGGGCTGGCGCGCGCGGCGTCGAGCGCCCGGATGGCCTCGATCGCCAGCTGGAAGCGCCAACCCGGTGTGCCGCCGCGGCGCGCCACGCCCGCCAGCAGGCTGGGCAGGTACGCCGCAATCACCGCGCCCAGCAGCACCACCACCCAGACGATGTAGATCCACAGCAGCAGAATGGGCACCGCCGCGAAGGCGCCGTAGATCGCGGACATGGCCGGCAAGGTGTTCAGGTACAGCGCGAGTCCTTTCTTGGCAAGCTCCAACCCGACGGCCACGAAGAAACCGCCCGCCAG
>Ga0209254_10004247_pt1 | contig 13126 bp, 11 predicted proteins | sample FrelakmetDIP11DI_FD_187148 | JGI IMG/M metagenome (GOLD analysis project Ga0209254, IMG submission 187148) | Freshwater lake sediment microbial communities from the University of Notre Dame, USA, for methane emissions studies - DIP11 DI (SPAdes)... | ecosystem: Environmental > Aquatic >...
AGGGCTGAGGTAAGTTGGTCAGTAACTTGTTCTAGCAAAGAAGTTTCCTCATCACTCCAGGAGCGATTTGGATCTCTATCAAGTACCTCTAGAAGTAAAGTTTGAGGATTCAGGTGATCAACTTCATGAATTGTCTCAGATTTCACTTCTTGACCTTCAATAGTATCGGGAACCTTCCTTTTCATTACCCCACCTGTCAGGCGGGCATAGGCTAATTTGGCAGGTTGATCTTTTTGAGTGGTTTCTGCAACAGGATGCCCCATACTAAAACTCTTCAAGGCGATTGGATCTAGGATTGGAGGAGCTGGTGTTATCTCTTCTTCATCAGGGCTGCTAATAACTTGAATAGCAGGTCGAGAGACCGGGGTTTTCCTGGTTGCTAAAGTATCATGAGAAGTGGTTGGTATAGTTTCAAAGGACTTAGGTATTGCAGTATCCAATTCCTCTGATTCAATTAATTGTAATTGGTCCACATTCTGCATCATGGCAGAAGCTAGTTGTAAGGATATGTCAGGTTTCTGGTCAGTGGTTTCTACTGGTTGTGGCTCGGGAATTTGTTCTACCTCTAAATCGGAAAACATTCCCTCTAATTTTTGAAGTACAGCTTTCTTGGAGGATTTTTTTTGTGTTTGGCTGTCAGGAGTAATAAATTCTTGACTGGTCTTCGCTTTATGGGACATACTGAATTATCTCCTGTGCCAGGGAGGTGTACTGTAAAGCGCTTCGGCTTTGACTCCTGTGGTGGGTGATAGGCAGACCTGCTATAGCACTCTCTCGTATTTTGGTGTCGATTGATATTCTTGTCTGAAATACACCTTCACCGAAAGTAGATCGTATTTGTTCTTCTACATCGCGGTGAATGCGGTTTCTCAGATCAGACATCGTGATCAGAATCCGATAGATCATTTTAGGATTTCGTAATTTTCGTATCTGGCGGATAGTCTCCATCATCGTACGTAGAGAACGAGCAGAGAAATATTCGGGTTGGGTTGGAATGATAAGCAAATCTGCAGCTATCAAGGCGTTTGTCGTCACAGCGCCTAAAGAAGGAGGACAATCTAGAAGTGTAAAGTCATAGTGGATTATTGGATTTGGTATGCTGGAAGTCATTACAAGGTCGTTGGTGGTTTTTGTAAGAGTGGTGGTTCCCTGCCCACTTTCACTTGCAGGTGAGGATTTATTATTGCTTTCTGGTTTATTTTCCGATGCGGCTTGATAAAAAGTGTTGTTTTCATGTGATCGAAGCTCTGTTTTTATGGCGCGTTGCAAGATGGTCTCATAATCTTTGCGAACGGGTAAGAACCTTTCAGCTAATTCCATTCCAAAGTTCGAGGGTATAAGATCCAAACCTGAGACTTGGGTCTCCCGGCTTACACTTAACATCGTCGCTGAATTAAACAAAACTTCTGTAATAGTACCTCTCACACTAGCCGGATTGTTTCCCAATGCTAAAGTGAGGTTCGCCTGTGCATCCAGATCTACCAGTAATACTTCCTTGTTCTGTTGAACCAAAGCCCCTCCAAGTGACACAACAGTTGTAGTTTTCGCTACACCACCTTTCTGGCTTGCAATCGCGATTACATAAGTACTTCCTTTCATTGGAGATGTCCCCGATTCTCTGGACAATTCTTCCTGAGTGGTTTCGGATTTTTCTCTAAAGTCAGATGCTGCTGGATAATTCATATAGTTTACACTTCTCGATGGTCCCTCTCTAAGGGAAAATTGTTATCATAAAGTTGTTACCGTTACTTGGGTAAAAATGAATAATATAAAATCTTTCGGATCCGTTATAAAATGATTAGCTTTGTCATTATGTGACTTCCTCAATGTCACCCTCTGAAGAAAGAACATTAAGGCCAGGTTGGTCCGTCCTTGATGTATTTATAATATTCTCCTCAAGGATATCCCTGGTGTGATTATAATCAGTCGATTTAGGAATAAACGACTCTAAAAGTTTGCTCTCAGTATTTAGGAGACCATTTATCTCAAATGAAGGATTTTGTATAAGTATTTGAGCCTGGTCTGCTTGTAGCGCTCGCCTTAGCTCTCTTACAGCTGTTTGTAGGATGATTCTGGGATCGTTGGAAGACCTCAATTGGGTAGCTATCTGACTTATCAAACGCTCTCGTTCAGACCTTTTGCGAGTCTCGTCGAATAATTGAGCAGTTTCCAATGCTATGCTCAAATGTTCTTTGATGGTATTTAATAGTTCAATTTCATCTTCACTCCAACTATCTTCTTCTGTTTTTCGCAATTTAATTGCTCCAGACACTTGCTCTCGTATTTTTATTGGGAGTATTATGGTTTGCTGGTCTACAGTCACCATTTCCTCACGATTTCTTGCCATTAGCATTGTCGGATCCCAATCTCCTTTTACCACCACAGGATCTCCCTCCTCACAGCATGCATAACCAATCTCAGGCTGAGAACGAATTGGTTTCTGCAAGGCTTCACTAATGGAAGAGCCATAAGTTCGCTGTACTTCCTCGATAGTCAATTCTTTTCTTGATGATAATTGAACATTTTCTATGGCAATTGCGATATTTTCAGCCAAGTTTTGTAGAATTGAAGTCTGATCCTGGTTGAAGCTAGAAGAAAACTCGCCACCAGTAAAATTAATTATTGAATCGCGGTTTTTGACTTGAATGTCCAGAACTCCCAAAAGTCGATCCCCTGAAATTAATGGTAGGGCTATTTCAGAAATCGCTATTTTCTCTATTGTGATTTGTGATAATGGGGATTTGATTAACTCTAAATGGAATGGATCACGAGTTGCATCCCCTGATTGACAAGGGGAGAAGGTGTCGGCTGCATTTCCTACAATGCTGGTTGGTCCGATCTCTAAAGTATAACCATGTGCGATCAATTCTTTCCCTACTTCTTGATTGGATGCTCGTAAAATCAGTACCTTTCCCGTTTTATCAACCAGGAAAATGCTCACGAGGTTGTACCCAAGCAGCTCGCTGATTAACTTCACAGTTTCATCAAGCAGAATATTCATATCCCGCTTGGAAGCGATTGAATTAGAAATCGATAGAGAGGATTGCATTAACTTTACACGTTCTTCAAGATCTAAAGCACGTTGCTCAACTCGGATTCTCAACTCATTCTGAGCTTTTTCTAACTCATAATTACTATCTTCTAGCAATTGGGCATAATTATGTGAGCGCACCATGGTGGTGCGTAAAAATCGATAAATTAATATTGCCAAGAATACCCCAATGAAAAGAATAACCGTAAGAATAAACCACCGTTGGGTTAAGGAAGCGGGTGGGATCCAGCTTGGTTGGATTTGGGCGATCTCCAGGATGAACATAAATGTCAGAGCGATTATGGTCATAATACCCAATGGAATTGCGTATATTGGACCCATTAATAATGCAGCTACCATTACAATGGCAATCAAGAAGATGAGCAAGGGACTGGATATACCACCCTGAAAGAATCCAGATAGTAAAAATATTATCCAACTCCCAAATGTGAAAACTAAGCAAGCAGCTTTGATCTTCTTGAGATGCATCAGGTAGAGCACCATCAACTCCAAGAGAAGCATGGCGATCAATACCCATAATAGTGGCAAGGGAGTAGACAGGAGCAGGAAAATGGGTATGAGACCGATTGTGATAATTATCGCGGACCAATTAATTGCGCTTAGCTGAAAGGCAATCCGAGATAAATCTTCATTCTCGGAAGTGGGAGGAGTAAGTAAATCCTTAATTTGGGATAGCATAGGTATCCTCTATTTATTTCTACTCATTGTGCATATCCCGAGTATGATCTTTATCAGGATTCTCTCCCATCCCGATGCGAAGTTCTACTTCTTGGAGTCTCAGGGCATCCCTGATTTCTTTCACAGCAGTTTGTATAACTGTCTGGACATCGAGCGATGCCCGTATTCGATTGGAAACTTCACTTATAAGTCGTTCTCTTTCTGGGGAGTGATGAGTTGATTCAATGAAACGCACACTGTCCAATCTATCCCCCATTTGGTTAGCTAATGTTTCTAGCGACGCTAATTCTTCTGGTTTCCAAATTTCTATATCCTGGTCAAAGTTCGAAATTTCTCCTGTTGTTTCCTCAAAAGGCTGTTTGTCAATCTCCGATCGTTTCTCAGAGCACTTCTGAGTATTAATATAACCGATAGTGCGACCATGTATTTTGATTGGTACTTTCTTCACCCATCCTTCGTTACCTTGGTCAAGAGCTTTGGCTGGAATTAACCCAATAGAGTCTAGTTGGTTTCCAACTGGTAAGGCGCATAGCTTCTCAAGCCATGACATGTGAGTGGTTTTGCTGTATTTCTTAAGGTCTATCACTATGGATTGCTGGATTTCTGAGTAAAGTCGTGAATTGTCTAGAACAAGTGCAACCTGATCGGAAATGGTCTGTAGTACAGTGATCATTTCTTCATCAAAAGTGCCTGGATCTGAGCTTTGAAAATAAAAAGCACCAAGTACTTGCCCTCCTGATCGTAGTGATATAGAAGCCTCTGAAAGAGTAACTGGTAATTCATGAGTGTTTAATCGCGAAGACTCCTGTTCTGCTTCTAATAAGACTTGGGCTTGATTGTTGACTATACTCCAGCCGACCATTGACCTCTCTTCAATCCGGATGCGATGACCACGTTTAACCATAGCAAGGCCATCTTGACCGGTTCCTGCCTTTAGCACTGCATATTTCTGTTTGTCATCTATTAAATATAAACCAACAAAATATAAGTTTAACCTTTGCTGGATTAGTTCAACAACCTGTTGAATCATTTCGCGAGTATTCGATGTTGAGATTAATGATTTACTAACATCCATTGCAGAAATCAGTTGTTCGTTTTTGCTCTGCAATTGGTGAGTCCGTTCCGTTACATGCTCTTCCAGTGTTCCTGATAAATTCTGAACTTGAGCCGTCATATCATTTAATACAACAGCGATTGGACCTGTCTCATCTTTTCGATCTGTAGCTGCACGAATATTCAGGTTTCCATCTGCTATCTGTCCAGCAATTTGGGTTAGCTCGGTTAGGGGTTGAGTAAGGGTGCGACTGATTATAAATGCCGCGATGATGGTTAGAATTATTGAACCTATAACTATAAGTATAGTAAGTACTTGTGCTTCTCGGGCAGATTCAAGGACTTCACTTTTATATATTTCGGCAAGTATTACAGCTTGTAAATTGGGTAACCAATAGTAAGATCCAATCACCGGAATGCCCTGGTAGTTAGAATACTCCATAGAGTCATTTGGGAGGTTTTGTAGGGCTGTCGTAATACCTGAACTATGAATGAGCGATTTCTCAACGTGAAGTTCTGGAGAGTTGATCGGAGTGAGGAGTATCCCATTTGATCCAACCAGATATATCTCGCTTGTCTTACCTAACCCTGTTTTCTCAGTAAATACCTTACTCAGGTTATCTAGATTAGCACGTCCAGCCAATATCCCAATGACTTCACCTTGATCAGCTGTCAATGGGCTGGCTGCAATAACCGTTTGATGTCCTATCGATGGTTCAATAGTGGGAGGTTGCAAGTATGATTTTATTAATCCGTTTTGAAAGAAGCCACTTGATGAGTAGTTCTTTCCTTCTTGAGATTTGTCGGTGGAGAGAATCACATTGCCTTGTTGGTTTAGTAAGAACAACTCCTCAAACAAACCTTGACCAGTGATTGAGTCATTGAGGATCCCTAATTGCGAGTTATGGATGTTTCTAAACTCTGGAGAGTTCGAGTCTGATTGTAAAAGGAATAATAACCAATGTCGTTCTGCATCACTCTCTATCTCGGCATTCAATTCGGTGAACAATTCCTCAGTCCACCCCTGAACTCTATTCCCTTTTAGAGCAGCTATCGCGCTCAAATTGTTTTGCGTTCTTCTAAGTACTGCATTTTCGGCAGACTTGCTTGCAACATTACTGATAATAAGAACTGGTATTAAAGCGAAGGCTATCAGAACAAGTGTCAATCGATTGCGAATGCTACTAAAGACTAACTTTAACCATCCTAATAGATCATCACGCACTCGAATTAGCTTGTGAGTCTTTGTATTAGGGAAATTTGTTGGGGGGATCATGGTGTTTTCTTTTCGAAGAGTGAGATGGATTCTCGATCTAATTTAGGAATCCGCTCCAAGTTGTTGGAAAATTAACATCAATATCTTCTAATCACTCTTGTTCGATTTGATTTAATGAGACGCTTGCCTGTTTTTGAGAGTTGATACCCTTATCCAAGACGTATTGATCGTAGGGTGGTTGTATTGAGGGATTAGCTGAAAGAAATGGTCGTCCAAGTCCAATGCTCGAAAGATTTTATTAGCCTTCGATTCTTTCCTCTGAAGGATTCGACTATCCAATTTACTACTTCCGTTGTTGTTTTCTAAAAGGAAAATGGCCCTATGATCTGAGGAGAGGAGTGATTCGAGCATCTCGAACATATGGAAAACATTCTATCTCTAACCAGGAGAGAACCTTGGAACTCACAATATACTCCTTGAGGAGAGCAGAGTGAACCTTCTTGCTTTTTATGTGCATACTGGACATTCATTATCCAGAGCGGGTGATGGGATTCGAACCCACGAATAGTAGCTTGGGAAGCTACTGCCTTACCTCTTGGCAACACCCGCGGATCATCAGTTCTTTTTATTCTATGAATTCCTAAAGCCCTTCGAATTGAAAGGCTCCAGATTTCTACTAATTATACCCGATTTTTTCTTAATTGATATTCCAGTGCCGCAAAATATTTACCATCCACACTAGAATCAAAGCCAATAGGGCAAGCTAGATCAGGACGATCACCACTGCGGCTATATTGTTGGTCGGTTTATCCTGGTTAGGTAGATTCTGAGCACGCTCCTGGCATTTGACCGGCACGTCTTTGGGGATCATCTTCAACGCTAGCAAAAATCCCAGGGGCACCAATACCAGGTCGTCCAATTAACCCAAGATCGGAATTGGATCGGGGGTCAAGTCAATGGGACTGAAGGTGTAAGCTATAACGCAGGCTGCGAAAATCTGTGCATACCAGGGCACACGAGGATCTTTATACGCCAGGTAGATGGCGTAAACTTCGACCTTCAATTCTCCGGCTCGCCTTTTCCAGCTCTCGAGAAAATCTTTCATGAATGTAGACTACTTTTCCTTAAGGGCTCTTTGAAGCATTGGCTTCAATAAGCCATTTTCCCTGACCTCCAGGATTTCCGAAACCTTTTCTTTTATATCTTCGGGGGCAGTGTCGGGGGTAAAGGAATAATCGGCTAAGCTTAGAAGAGGAAGGTCGTTCTCCCCGTCACCAGCAACATAGATCGGAGAGAAGTTCAATCCGAGCTTTTCTCGAAGTACCACTAGCCCTTTCCCTTTGTTCACCCCTTGAGGTGTTATCTCCAAGGAGGTAGGCATGCTTAGAGCTAATTCAACTTGAAGTTCCTCAAAGGCCAAACGGACCTCAGCCAGGTGCTCCAATTTTTTCGAGAGACACATCAGCTTACTGAAGGGGGTGTAGCTACCTGGGTGCATTGGGTGGACCTCAAACTCGAATCTCTGGCTTTCAGTTATCCCGAAAGAGCTGGGATGCAGGAGATGAATTTCCTCCAGCCCCAAGAACAGGAAGGTAACTTGGGGAAAGTTGTTTGCAAGAGCGATTAGCGCCTCCTGTATGTGGGATTCGAAGGGATAATAAGCTACTAAATGTTCACCGCCCTCGATCAGAATTGACCCATTCTGGAGGATCATTGGAAAGGTGATGCGTTGCCTGACAAATAGACCATTCCGATTGAAGGTACGGCGAACGGATTCTAGCGAGCGACCAGTTGCTGGGATGAATAGGGCGGGCGTACCAGGATTCGCTAGCAGATCCAAGTCGCTTGGATGGATACGACCATGAGGATCCAGCAGCGTGCCGTCCAGGTCGAAGCAGAGGATGGGTAAGACCATTTTGTCGCAGGTGACAGTCATGTCAGAAGTGACTGCCACCCGTTTTGTGCTTTATGCCCAGAACATCTCACCGAGGGTTTCGATGGTGACTGCTTCTTTCAATGCGGCCAGTCCCTTTGCCAGTCCTTCATCGAAGGACATTAAACCGTCCTCATGCTCGATAGATATTGTATGGTCGTAACCCACCATCCGAAGGGCGCTAACGATGTCCTTCCAGACCTTGATGTCGTGACCATATCCGATGGTGCGGAAGGTCCAAGAGCGTTGAGATATTTTATTGTAGGGTTTGTGGTCGTTGCAGCCGTTGATTGCCACGTTTAAATGATCAACGTAGCAGTCCTTTCCGTGCACATGAACGATGGCATCGCCTAGTTTGCGGATGGCCGCTACCGGATTGACACCGTTCCAGAATAAGTGACTGGGATCGAAATTGCTGCCCAAAGCAGTTCCGCAAGCATCACGCATGCGCAAGAGGGTCTCCACGTTGTAGATTAACATGCCGGGATGCATCTCCACGCCGATATTAACGTGATGCGCTTCAGCGAATTCAGCTGCTTCTCGCCAATAAGGAATGCCCACCTGGTTCCACTGGTAATCGAGTATTTCGAGAAAATGAGGAGGCCAAGGACAGGTGACCCAGTTGGGACTGACGTCCCCAGGAGCGCCAGCTGGTAGCCCCGAAAGCATGTTCACTACTGGCACGTCCAATTTTTGCGCCAGCTCGACCGATTTACGGAACACTGCATCTGATTCCATTGCAACCTTTTTATCGGGACTGATGGGATCCCAGTGGCAACTCAAGGCGCTGATGATCATGCCTCTCGATTCAACCGCGTTTAGATAATCCTGCCGCTTTTCCTTACTGGTAAGTAGCTGATCTACTGGGCAATGATGGCTTCCCGGAAGCCCACCACTACCGATCTCCACCGCAGTTGCACCTGCTGAGGCGATTTTATCTAAAGCTTGATCGAATGGAAGATTTTGATATAGAACCGAAAATACTCCTATGTGCATACATAACTCCTTTTTATTCTATAAATTCTTAGTCTTCATTGTTTTCCAATGGCGTAATCCACAAAAAACAGCTTTCTGCAAAATGCACCTGGAACATATCCACAATTTTACCTCGCCCGGTTTGATCCCAAGAAGCTCAGCGATCAATAATTTGTGAGGGATGATTCCCGAGAACAAGATTTTGATTGAGGAGGAAATCACCACCAGCGCATACCATCTGTCAAAATAAGGATACAAGTCAAGCCTTTCCCTGATATCCGCTCAATCACGAAGCTGCAACACTCCAGATCCCGGATGATCAAGTTTTCACCCACTAGCCCTGATGGACAGTGATTCAGCTGATGTTCTCGCAATTCATTATCTCAGTTCGAAAGAGATCAAATCGCCTTACTGCCACTCGCCAGGCAGAATATTTTCTGAGAGTATCTAATAAAGCTGCAGGTGAAAACAGAGACTGCTCATAAGGATGATATTCCGAAACTGGTCATAATGTTGGATAGGAAGTGCAACTAAGACCTAATAGAAAGAAATCAATGTGTTGCTAAAAATTCTTTGGAGAATTGAAAGAATCTACCTGGACTACCGATTTGTTGAATTCCTCTCTATCATCCTTATTAATAATTCAGCTGAGGTCTGGACAAAGCGCGGGCATACGGCTTCAAAATTCCCAGACTTTTTCACCTGATCCAGATTTTCTGGAGTGCTGATGTCGTAACCTAGAAGCTCCCTGCACATGATGCTTCCACATTGGCTTCGAAAATTGTTGAGGAATTCTAGAGCCATGGAATAGGCAAAGTTCTTTTCCTCCAGCAAGGGCAATTTCTTGCTTCCTGCCAGTAAACCCAAGACCATGATCCCACCGGTCACTGCGCCGCAGACCTCCCCCTGGTAGCCGATCCCTGCTCCAAAAGGGGCAGCGATACATTGTGCCAGTTCGACTGGCAGGTCTAGATCCGGACCGAAGGTCATTAGAATGGATTGGGAGCAGTTATGGTTGTTGGAGAAGAGATTTATTGTTTGATCGATTCGGTTCATTTAAGTATCCTTGAGTGTCTGATCAAGTAAGGGATTCTAATCGAAAATGGACGCTTCATTTATTTTTATAGGATGGAGGTTCGCAACTTTATTAGACGTTTCTTCAGGCGGTATTTTTGATGAATTTTTGTCTAAAAACAGCGGTGTCCTTATTTATAATACATATTAACAAGCATTTATTAATAAGCTTTTGAAGGAGGAGTGTCTGAGAGAAAACAAAAATGGGAATCCGCCTCCAAGACATTCGATGCCGTGGTCGCGCCTCCTATTCATGACAGGAGTGGTATTAATTCTGTTGCCATGCTTGGGGCTAATGAGCAGTCTTATTTACTTTAAAGCACAGCAATCTGGGGTACTATCGCGCTGGGAATCTCTGGGAGAACCACCTGAAAACGGAATTAAGATAGTGACTGGAGACATCGATGTAGTCTACGTACTGAGTCTGGCAGCACTTTTAGGTGCAAATATGAAGTTAAGAGTGCGATTAATAAATGCTGGATAAAATACCATGAGCCTTTAAATATTGACAGTAAAGCCAGGTTCGATCAAAGGCTTTTTCGAGGTGAAGTCGATCCACCACCTGGAATTGTGAGGGCTACACAAAATGTAACGGTTTGGTTCCCTGAGGATGCGTTTGAGACTCGTTACGTTTTGCTCAATGACGACACAGTTTGGAAGTGGGAATTCGATGTAGGCGCTAGTCTCAGCCTGTTCATCTTTGTTCTCACCCAATATTGAGCGACCAATGGATAGGAGAATCTGAGGTCACATATGTTTCTCGGAAGAGAATTGCCTTTGATATATTAAATAGAGGAAAAAGCTGTGCAAAAAAAATCTAGTGAACTCCATTTGCTCCCGTGTATAGATTCACCGGAAATGTCCAATTCTCGACATAGTGAGTTAAAAATCCCTAGATTAGTGGCTGCTGAGCTTGGCAGGACTGCTGTAGAAGCGATGGCTAAGGGATATTATGTCAATAGGGCAGGTAAGAGAGTTGATTGGAGTGGCTTCATACGAACTGCTTGCTCCGCAAAGCAAAGCATACCTCCGGATGCTGCTCTCCCAGCAAATGAGGGGATTTCCTTTCCTGCGACAAGCATCCAGGTCACCAATGAAACAACACTTGGAGCTTCTCTCCGACTTGTTGAGAGGGGGTTAAGACCCCTTGCCCTAAATTTTGCCAATGGTGTTCAAGCCGGAGGAGGCTTTGTAAACGGTGCCAGAGCCCAGGAGGAAGTTCTCTGTCGATCCAGTGCGCTTTACCAAACTTTGGAGGGCGATCCGATGTATGAGGAGCATAGGAAGCGTGACCAACCTGATTCTACTGATTGGGCAATCTATTCACCTGATGTTCCTGTCTTTCGAAAGGATGATGGCACTGAACTCGATCAACCTTGGTTTTTAAGTTTCCTTACGTGTGCAGCACCTTATGCGCCAGCAATAGGACTACTGGAAGCTGGAAACCTCTTGCGTAAACGTATACATCGCGTCCTGGAAATAGCACAAGCGTATGAACATCATAGCTTTGTTTTGGGTGCCTGGGGTTGTGGAGCTTTTGGCAACGATCCGCACCGCACTGCCATCGATTTCCGGCGAGCTTTGAAAAGTGATTTCTGCGGAGCGTTCTCTGAAATCGTTTTTGCTATCGTCGATTGGTCACCGGAAAGAAGATTTCTTGGACCCTTCCGCGATATCTTTGCTCCAAGGATCAAATGATAGGTGAATTTATCGATAATGCAACCAGGAACATCATTAACCGCGATTAAGCCGCTGACTTGCCCAATCCTTCTTCTTCCTCTTATAATTGCAGCAAGTTATTAATAATTTGGATATAGTGATTACAAATGAGCACAGTCAAACTGGCACTAGATTTGCTTGAAATCCGTCTCAAGGCTTTGGTGGAGAGCAGCACTTCCCGTCTTTTTTCGGAAAGTATACTGTTACAGGAGCTATCTGAACGGGTAATTGAAGCCTTGCGTGAGGTGATTCAATCACGAGAGGAAAAGGGATCTACCTCCCCCAATTTGTTAGTCATTGTCCTGCCTCCTGACCAGGCAGAGATACTACAAACTGACCAGGAATTGCTTGTGGGTTTGGAGAAGGCGATTCAAGAGACTGCATCGGATATTGATTTAAGATTTTCCATTCCATTGAGCCTTCAGATTGAGGCAGATCCTGGTCTTCAGCATGGAGAGCTACAAGTCATTCCTCGAAACAACTTGGAAGATCTCTCACCAACCTACGGGATGGAAATCTTTTTAGATGATGATACAGAGAATGTTCCTATAAATGCCTTCTTGATTGTTGATGGCACTCGGGTGATGACTCTAGACCAGGCAGTGATTAATATTGGTCGCCGACCGGACAACCACTTGGTTTTAGACGATCTCAGGGTCTCCCGGCTGCATGCCCAGCTGCGGGCAATCCGAGGACGATATGTTATTTTTGATTTAGAATCAGTTGGTGGGACCTGGGTGAATGGTGAGCGTATCTCCCAACAAACCTTACTCCCCGGCGACGTCATCTCTCTCTCGGGTGTGCCAATAATTTATGGACAGGAGGACTTGGAGCTAGGAGAGACCCAGGAATATGTTCCATTGCCTTGAGGATTAGCAATCTATGAGCGGCTCATTTCTACTTTTCTTACGTTTGCTTTTAGTCTTGATTCTATACAGTTTTCTAGGCTGGGCACTTTACACCTTGTGGATCGACCTTAAGCGGCAGAGTTCCAAATTGGTTATTTCCCCTTCTCCAGCATTGATATTAGAGAGGCAGGTCGAACCCGCACCAGTTCCCTTTCGGTTCACTGGTTCTCAAGTCACCATCGGTCGATCTCCGACTTGCGATTGTTACATCGACGATCACACAGTATCGGCTACACATACCCGTCTATCCTTCCACAGCAACCAATGGTGGGTGGAAGATTTGGGATCCCGTAACGGTACTTTTTTAAACCAGCAAAGAGTCACTGAGGAATTAGTTATCGCTTCAGAGGACGAGTTACGTTGTGGGCAAGTTTTATTCAAGATCAGGCTTGGTGAATAATCTGGTGGCTTTCTTACTATCTATTATTGACTGTCTTGAAAATACCTATACAGTGGCACAAGTAACGGATTGTTGAAGAGTAACCGAATAGCCCAATCGCTCAAGACGTTTTACGAGA
>Ga0209254_10004248_pt1 | contig 13126 bp, 9 predicted proteins | sample FrelakmetDIP11DI_FD_187148 | JGI IMG/M metagenome (GOLD analysis project Ga0209254, IMG submission 187148) | Freshwater lake sediment microbial communities from the University of Notre Dame, USA, for methane emissions studies - DIP11 DI (SPAdes)... | ecosystem: Environmental > Aquatic >...
CCCCGATCGGACGCGCGCTTCTCCCCCTCCATGAGCATCTGCAGCGCCGAGTACTCGAGATCGGGGACCCGGCTCATGTCCAGCACGACCACCCGCGGCTTGTGCTGCGCCATCAGTTCGTTGACCTGGTCGGCGACACTCTGCGCGTTGGCGAAGAACAGCCGCCCTTCCGGACGCAGGATCAGCAGCCCCTCGAAGGTCTCGTCGTCCGGGTGCTCGGGCGAGAGCGGCCGAAGCACGTCGGCGCCGCGCTTGCGACCGATGACGTATACGCGCGGGCTTGCGACCTGGCTGGCCAGGCCGATCATCGACACGATGATCGCCACGACGATGCCCTTGAGAGTGCCGAACACCAGCACGCCCAGGCAGGCCACCAGCGCCCAGCGGAATTCCATCGTCCGGACCCTGAGGATGTTGCGGAATTCGGCTGGCTTGATCAGCCCGACCGAGTAGACGATGACGACCGCCGCGAGCGTGGCGTTCGGCAACAGGCCCAGCAGCGGCGCGAGCAGCAGCATCGTGGCCACCGCGGCGCCCGCCGTCACCAGCGACGCCTTCTGCGACCGCCCTCCGGCGGACCGCACAACCGCCGTCTGCGACGTGCCACCGCCCGCCGGCATGGCGCCGGTCAGCGCGCCGCCCAGGTTGGCAGCTCCTGTCGCGATCAACTCCCGGTTCGCATGGATCGGCGGGTCGGCGGGACTCGCAAAGGCGCGCCCCGCCGCGATCGTCTCGGTGAAGCTCATCAACGCGATGCCGAGCGCACCCGGGGCCAGCTGCGCGATCAGCGACACGTCCGGCATCGTCAGGGACGGGAACCCCTGCGGAATCAGGCCGACGATCGACACGCCCTGCGACTGAAGGCTGAAGAGCCAGGAGGCGGCAATGGCCCCGCCGACCGCGACCAGCGGCGCCGGGGCGCGCGGCCACAGGCGCTCCATGCCGATCAGGACCACCAGTGTCGCGATGGCGACCGCCAGCGTCAGCAGCGAGGTTTCGGGCAGGTGATGCACGACGCTCAGCAGATCGCGGAAGAATCCCGCCTTGTCGATGTGGATGCCGAGCAGCTTCGGCACCTGGTCCAGCACGATCACGAGGCCGATGCCGGCCTTGAAACCCGTCAGCACCGGGGTGGAGATGAAGTTGGCCACGAAACCCAGGCGCAACACCGATGCCAGCACCAGGAACACGCCGACCATCGCGGTCATCGTGGCGGTGGCGGTGATCAGTTTCGCAGGGTCACCATCCGGCACGACCAGGCCGAGCTGCGTGCCGGCGAGGATCGCCAGTGTCGTGGTCGAGCTCACGCTGAGCACCCGCGACGTGCCGAGCAGCGCGTAGATGATCATTGGAATGAACGCGGTGTAGAGGCCCACCGCGACGGGCAGACCGGCCACGGTCGCGTAGGCCATGGCCTTGGGCAGGACGACCGCCGCGGCCGTCAGGCCCGCGACCGCATCGAAGCGCAGCCCCGGTGGTTGGGACTGGACCGGAGCGGTCTGCGCGGGCTGTGGGGTCATGATGCCGGCCATTGCAGCCAACGCTGCGTTCGGCAAGTATCTTGACGGATTTCGACAGGATTAGGGAGCGTCGGTCCGCAGCCGAACCTCGAATGGCCCGGCCGGGAACAGGTGCACGTCACGCTGCGGGAAATCGATGTCGATGCCGCTTGCGCGGAAGAGCTGGTCGATTCGCATGTGCAGGTCGTGATTGATCTGGACGACACCCCGTGCCGCGTCGATCCAGACATACAGGCGGAACTGCAGAGCACTGTCCCCGAACTGCTCGAAGACCGCCTGCGGCGGCGGGCTTGCGAGAATGCCCTCCACGCCGTCGGCCGCCTCCAGGAGCCTGCGCACGACCAGCGTCGTATCCGAGCCATAGGCCACGCCGACGACGACCTGCAGCCGCCGCTTCGAGTCAGTCAGCGTCCAGTTCGTCACCTGCGTCGATACCAGCTCCTTGTTCGGAATCACGATCTCGCGTCCGTCGAAATCCTCCACCGTGGTCGCACGCACCTTGATGCGCCGGACGATGCCCGTCTTGTCGCCGACGGTCACCAGGTCACCGACGCGGATCGAACGCTCGGACAGCAGGGTCAGGCCGGAGAACAGGTTGGCGGCAGTCTCCTGCAGGCCGAATCCGAGACCCACGGACAGGCCGGCCGCCATCCACTGCAGCTTGGACCACCCGATGTTGAGCAGCGAGAACGCAGCCGCTAGTCCGACGATCAGTACGGTGTAACGCACCAGCGCGACGACCGCATACCGCGTTCCCACGCTGCGTTGCGTCGAATCCGTGGCCTCGGTCGCAACGATCAGCGGCAGGGCCCAGAAAGCGATCAACGTGCCGCCGAGTACCGCCAGGCAAGACAGCAGGTTGGCAACAGTGACGGTCTTCAGGCCCTCGACGGTCTCCGCGGTCCACAATGGGACATTCTGCAGATACAGCAGGTCGGAGAACACGTCCCGCCAGATCCAGGCCAGGCACGTCAACACCGCCAGCGTCACCAGTACGTGCAGCAGGTCGAGACGACCTTCGCGCAGTGACGACCACTCGGTCGAGCCAACCTCGTCGCCCGATCCGGGCGTGAGGAACAACACGCGCACGGTTCCGGCGACGATCAGTACCAGCAGCGTGCCGATCAGCGCGCGCACGACGTCGTACGCGGCGATCGTGAAGCCCTGCACGAGTAGCGCGACGAACAGCAGAGGAATGGTCACCGCCACGACGTGGAGGGCCGCCGCTGCCCACGACCCGCTGCGCTGGGCAGCGTTCACGGGCTTACGCGCTCGCTGGCTCCTCGCGCGGCGGATGCCCAGCGCCATGAGCAGCGCCGCGATCAGCAGGGACAGCCGCGCGCCGATCTCGCCGTGCTCGACGAATCCAGCGGCGCCCGCGACCCACAGCATGCGACTCACGACCAGCACCCCGAGCAGCGCCACCAGGTACCAGGCGATCGGCCTGAAGCGATCGGCCATTGCCGCAAGAGCCGGGTTGACGCTGCCCGCGCCGCCGCTGCGGGAGAAAAGGGCGTGCATGAAACCTGCCATGAACAGGCCGGGAGTGACCTGCAGCAGGCCGCGGCCCAGGGCTTGCGACGCCACAGGCGCATCGGGCACTCCAGCCAACCACCATCCCACGGCTGCAGACATGGATAGCCAGGCGAGCCCGTTGAGCAGCGCAGCCCCCAGCACGATCGTCGGGCGGATCCGTTGCGTCGCGGCAGTTCCCGGCGCTGCAATTCGTCTCTGGCGATGCCGCAAGGCAAGCAGGACCGAAAGGGCGGCGATCACTGCAACGGCCGCCCACAGTGCTCGTTGCGGCCGCTTTGCAACATCCGCCGCGACGGCCATTGCGCTGCCGGCCCAGAGCTGCGGCCTCGGCAGCGCCGCGAGCCCGACGAGTGCGGCGGGCAGATCGGCGAGGGTTACACGGCGACCATTGCGGACCCAGGGCTCCCGGGAGCGCAGATACCGGTCCATGTCCTGCACATCCTGCAGCAGGACACGCTCCCGGGCCTGCAGTTCGACCAGGCCATTCAGCAGCTTGTCGAGGTCGTTCAAGAGCGGGTGCAGGACGCGCTGCCGGGCTTCGAGCAGATTGCTGACGACCCGGATCGCCTCTTCCCGATCCGCGGCAGGCAAACCCGCCAGCCTGCCGACGAGCCGGTCACTTTCGCCCGGCCGATCGCGCTCGAGGCGCCGCAGCTCACTGGCGAGCTCGACGATGCGCAACTGCGCTTCGTTGATCGCAATGCGGCGCCGTTCCAGGCTTTGCTGGTGAGCGACGACGGACGGCAGCTGCTCAATCCCCTGGCGGATCAGGACACCGGCCGCAAGGCTCCTGCCTAACCCATCCAGGCGCGCGCGCAGTTCCTTCGCGTCGCTGCCGAATTCCGCGATAGCCTCCTCGAGGTTCGCAAGATCCCGCTGCACCTGGTCGACCCGCTGGGTGACCGATGCGGAACCGCCGTACATCCCTGCCAGCTCGCGGTTTGAATCGACAACGGCCGCAACCGCCTCGTAGTCGCCGACCGACGACTGCCGCGATTCGGTCGTCTGGGCAACCGCTTCCGCCAGCCTGCGTCGCGCCAGTTCGGCGCGCAGCGCCTGCAGGCGTTCGTCATGAGCCTTGACCTCGCGCTCCGCGGCGCTCGCCTGCGCAGCCAGCAACTGCTCCCTGACGTCGGCGCCGCTGCTCAGCTCTTCCAGCAGAGCCAACCGTGCTTCGCGTGCCTGCTGCCGTGCCCGCGCCAGGAGCTGTTCGCTGCCTGTCCCCCCGACCTGCTGGCCGGCGACACTGGACTGCGCAACTTTGTCGGCGGCATCGGCCGCCGCGTCGCGCGCCGCGGCCAGGTCGGCACCAAAGAGCGGCCGGCGGCGACGCAGCTCCGCGAGTTGTCGGTTGGATTCCGCCACCTGCTGGCGCGCAACACGCGTCAGGTTATCGGCCGCTGCGGTCTCGATCTCGAGCTGCGCGAGCGAGAGGCTGCTCCAAGCCTGCATTGCCCCGGCTGCCGCAGGCGCCGACGCATCCTGCGACTGTGCCGAGGCATCGTCAGCGATTCCGCCAATAGTGAGTTCAGTGAGACGTGCGGGGGCGGCGTCGCGCTCCGCGGCCAGGCGGGCTGTCTCGGCTCGATCGGCTGCGGCCGCCTGCAGCAGGTTCTGCGCGTCTCGCAGGCGGACCAGTGCCGCATCGCGAGTGGCCGGGTCGAGCGCAGCGTCGGCGCTGATCGCCACACTGCGCGCGGCCACCTGGGATTCGAGCGAGTCGGACCCGGTCGTCGTATCTGGTGTCGTGACCTGCGCCGCGACCGGCAAACACGCCGACAGCAGCATGAGCACCATCGCGCCAGGCAACCACGTGCGAATTCCGTGCTTCACGGACTGCATCGCCTCTCCCCGTCGCAGCAGCAGCCCCCGGCCGGCCAGCCCACCGCCGGGCGCATCCGCCCAGTGGCAAGTGACGCATGCCCGTTCAGCGACGGCCAACTCGGTTGACGGGCCCGCCTACGTTCGCGGGCGTGTTGACTCCAGGTGCCGGTGTGGCGCCGACACCCGGCGCCCCGACTCCGACGCCCGGTGCAGGTGTTGCGCCGATTCCCGGGGCCCCGACGCCGGGCACCGGCGTCGCGCCCACGCCAGGCGCACCCACTCCGACCGTGGAGCGCCGGGCCACGCCGGCATAGCTGACCGGCGTCACGGGCGCGCCGACGACCGCCGACGCCTCGGCCACGACGCGGACGTGGTTCGGCGAAACATCGCCATTGCAGAGCCACAAGGCAGCGGCAAGGCTGAGTGAGAATGCGCACTTGCGAACGAAGTGACTCATGGATTGCCTCCCACTGGCGCTTCTGGCGGCAGTTCATCGAGTTCGAGAAGGTCGTTGGCGTCGATCTGCTCCGCCCCGGCAGGCGGCGCGAACTTGAATGCGTTCCGCGCAGGCTCGAAGCCGGTCTTCCAGCTCTTGATCCGGAACGTGTACTGCGGCGCGCCGTTCAGGGTCTTGCTGGTGATCACCAGCTTACGCGGAATCGGCTTGTCGCCGACGTCCACCCACAGCTGCCAGTCGGTATCGAAGTTGCGGAACGCGAGGTGCTCGCACTCTACGCCGTCGACTACGCCTCGACCGATGTGCTTGGCTTCCATGACGTCGGCCACGAGCACTTCATACGGGCGTGACAGCAGGAAGTCCGCGCCAGGTAACGCGACACCGTGTCCAGCCCTGAGCGCTTCGATCAGGTGGTCGACGGTGCCTGGGACCTCGAACTGCGCGTAAGCATTGATGTTTCTGCCGTAGACGCTGGCGACCTTGCCGTCGAAGATGAGTTCGACATCCGCGTATCCGCCCACTCGGTGTGCCCGCAGCTTGTCCGGGCGACTCAGCAGCGCCTCGCCGGAATTCGTGAACTGGATCTTCTCCAGCTGTGGCGTGACGATCTCGATGTCGCTGTCGAACTTGAGCTCGATCGTCTGCTGGCTGCTCACGTAGTCGGCCGTGGCCTTGAGAATCGACTTGGCGTCGCCTTCCTGTCCCTGTGCCCGGGCGTCGTGCATTTGAGTGAACAGTGCGGCTGCACAGCCCAGGGCGAAGATCCGCGGCACCCGGCGCCGCTGCTGACCCATCGTGCGGGGATTCGCTTTCATGCTGCAGGTCCTCAAGGCTGCGCCGTGACGTAGACCAGGTTGTTGCCCTGGAACACGGCCCGATAGTAGTTGGCACCGCACTTGCTGTATTGCACGCCACCCTGCGCGACTTGCGTGCACCCGGCCGGCAGTGCTGGCACCACCGTACCCAGCGGCAAGGCCTGGCCAGACGCTGCCGGGGCCGCGGACGTTGATGCTGGCTGCTGCGCGGCGGCCGCCGCCTGCTGCTGCGCCGTCGCCGACTGCTGCTGTGCCGTGGCGGACTGCTGCTGCGCCGTCGCGGATTGTTGCTGCGCAGTCGTCGCCTGCGCAGCGGACTGACTGGTTGCGGTCGTGCTGGCCACGGCCACCGTTCGGCGCGTCGTGCGGCGCGCGACACCGGCAACGCTGACCGGCGTCACCGGCGCACCGACGACCGCATGTGCTTCGGGCAGGAGTTGCAGCCCAAGCGGCGACTCGGGCGCCACCTCGACGGAAAGCATCACGACGATCGATGCGGCACACGCCGCCACCTTGTTCAGGGTCATCATCGCGGCGCTCCTGCATTGCCGACCGGGAGGAATTCGATCTGTCTCGCGCCCGGCGGAGGCGTGAACTCGAACTGCCGTGCGCTGACGTCGGGCGTGATCGTCCAGTTGCGCATCGAGATCTCGAACTGCGGGGCGCCGCCGAGCGCGAGTGTCGTGATCACGTACTTGCGGGGCAGCGCCCGCGCTCCATCCTCGATCCAGATCTGCCAGTCGATGCCATCGCCACGGAACGCGAGATGGTCGCAACGCACGCCGTCGATGAACGACTTGCCGACGACGAAGCCCGAGCTCGTATCCGCCATCAACCGCGTGTAGGCGTCCGTGGTGATCAGGTCGCCGGCGGGCGCGATGACATCGAGCGAGTCGCGCGCGAAGTCGATCATCGCGTCGAGCGTGTCGGGGGCCGCCACCGTCGCGTAGACACTATCGTCGGGATTGACGAGCGTCAACGTGCGACCGTCGTAGTAGAGGGACTGGCTGACGACATCGCCGACACGCGACGCGTGCAGCCTGTTCGGCCGCTGCACGGTCGCCTTCGCAGCGCTGGTGAACTGGATCTTCTGGCCCGAATGCAGCACGACCTCCACGGTATTGGCGGTATCCAGCCCGAACTGCTGCAGGCCGCCGACGTAGTCCGTCATCCGCTTCAGGATCCCCGCTGCCTCTGGGTCCACGCCGGGACTCTCGGCCTGCGCGGGAGCTATGGCCAGCGACGCCAGAGCCAGCGCCAGCCCGGCCAGCCGGCGACTGGTCCTCCACTTCGTTCGAACTCGCATGTTCAGCTCCTTTGCATTCGAATTGCCATCATTGAGTCGCTCATCGGAAAAGACCGTCGTCCAGCACCGACCCGGTGCCGATCGGCCGACCCAGCGACAACCATACGCCCCAGCTGTCTTCGGCTGCGCCAACGCCGAGCGTGAACGTTCCGATTGGGGTAGGGCCGCCGACATAGGCCGATACGCCGTAGACTTCACCGTCCTCCACGAGATCGACCCGGTCATAGAGGCCGGCCGCCTGCAGGCCGAAGCCGCCGTAGATCGCCTGGTTCTTGACCGGCACGAGTTCCTTCAGGCGCCACAGGAAGCTAGCCTCGGCGAGCCAGTAGCCGCGCACGCGCAATTCGTCGAGCTGGTACGCGGGAAGGGTCCGCGGCCCGCCGAGTGAGAATGCGCGGTCGCCCGGAAGATCGTCGTCGAAGTCCGTGCCGCCGGCGACACCGACCCACATGAAGTTTCGACCGACCGGAAAGGCCGTTCTCAAGCCGGCCTCGACGCTCTCCCAGTTCCGGTCGCTCCCCAGTGAGTCGTCCGCATGGATGTATTCGACCGAGGCTGCAACGCCGTGGGTCGCGAAGGTGCCGGCATCGCGGGAATCGTAGATCGCCGAGATCGCGACCCCTGCATCGCGCGCATCGATGTCCGGGAACTGAGGAGGTCCGGTCTGCACCTCCGCGCGACGCTTGCTCGACAGGTAGCCGACCCGGAACTGCGCGGTTCGACCCATGTTCAGGCCGAGGTCGAGCCGTCCGCCGATGTCGATGAAGCGGTAGGCGGCGACTCGATCGCCGTCGAAAAAGACATCCTCGGCCGAGCGGAGGGCGAAGAAGCCCGGCTCGACGAAGAAGCGCTGGCCGACATCGAAGGGCTGGTAGAAGCTCGTCGCGAACAGGGTCTCGTACCCCACCTGGAAGTTGTTGCGCCACTGCCCGCCCCGATCGTTCACCCAGCGGCGTACGTGCTGGACGCCGAGCAGGAACTTCAGGTCGCCGCCGCCCGCCGCGTACATCCCCAGGCTCGGGCGCAGCACGTTCGGACCGATCGATACCTCCTTGGGCAACCACACGAGCGTGGGATTGGACGGATCTCCCTCGAGGCGGTAGGCAACCGCATCCAGGTCCTCGAGCGCGGCCATGCGCATCGCATCGTCGCTCAGGGCCTCGATGTCCACGGCGTCGCCGGGCTCTATCGTCGCCACCGTCCGCAGGTACTCGGGATTGACGCGCTGCAGACCCTCGATCCTCACGTCCGCGACCTTCGTTTCGATCTCCTGCGGCATCGTGACCCGCTGCCGCCAGGCGACGTATTCACCCTGCGGCACCGAGTAAGCGGCGAGTCGATCCGCAACCGCCAACGCGGCCGCCTCCCCGAGCGGAATGGTTTCCGGCACGCGCTCGAAGTCGCCCGTAGCAATGTCGCCCATCGGCACGTCGATGCGAATGTCCCGTTCCGTCAGCGACTCGAGCTGGATGTTCTCGTTCGACTCCAGCAGCAGATCCATGCTGCGTGCCACCAGTTGCGACGCCTGGACGAGCTGCTCTGGCGAGGTCGTGGGCTCAACGAGGTTGACGACGATTACGACTTCCGCGCAAGTCTGGCGCGCGATGTCGACTGGAATGTTGCGGACCATGCCGCCATCGGCAAGGATGTAACCGTCACCGACCACTGGGGCGAATGCGCCCGGAATGGCCATGCTGGCCCGCATGGCGCGCGCCAGGTCACCGTTCTTGAGCACCACCATCTTGCCGGTCACCATGTCCGTCGCGACGGCCCGGAACGGAATCGGGAGCTTGTCGAAATCGGCGACCATACGGGCCTGCGCCACGTAGGTGCGCAGCAGGTTGTCGATGCCGCTCGTGTTGGCCAGCCCGCCGGGCGTGACGAGATGGCCGTCGTGAAATCCGAGTTCCACGGGCGTGCTCGCGGCATCCTCAAACCGCTTCTGCTCGATGGGCTGCAGGAGTCGCCGGCCCGCTCCACCGACGACGGCGCTCCAGTCGATGCCGGTGATGAAAGTCTCGAGCTCCCTGGCCGGCAGGCCCGCCGCGTAGCCGGCGCCGATCAGTGCGCCCATGCTCGTGCCCGCGATGCAGTCGATCGGCACTCGCTGCTGCTCGAGCACTTTGAGCACGCCAACGTGCGCCCCGCCCTTCGCGCCGCCTCCGGCCAGCACGAGGCCGATGCGGGGTCGCTGGTTCGCCGCGCCGGGATGTGCGGTTTCGGCTGCCGCGGCCGATGCGCCATCCGGCCACGGAGCGAGCATGCAGATACAGGCCGCGAGACCCGCGGGGGCGCAGCCCGAATGCGTGCGTGCCATTGGCATCTCCCTCTTGACCGGTCCGGCCAGGTTGGCGTCACCGGGCCGACTTCGATCGATTGCGCTGCTCGCGGCCCGACGCTGAGCGGGCCCTACTTGCCGACGATCTGCGGCCGGCCTATGCGCAAGGCCGGATCGAGGCAGTCGATCCGCTGTGCAGCCGGCACGTGTGCGTTGTCGAGGCGGCACGCGAAGCGCTGGCTGTATTCGTTCATTGCCGCAACCAGTGCGTCAAAGTCTATTCGCTGCGTCGAATCGGCGCCCTGGCCACGCCTGATGACGGCGGCCCCGAGCACGTCATGCTTGAGGCTGTCCTGGATCTCGATCTGCAGTGCCATGTCGAGGATGTCGTACTTGTCCATGAACTCCTGCAGCGCCTTGACACCCGTGTCGACGACGAAGCCGACCGGCGTGTAGGCGAGCACGTTGCGCTTCTTCTTGGCGATCTTCAGGTCCGTCAAGGCGACCCGGACGTACACCGCGTCCGCCGCAGGTTTGTCGACAATCACGTAGCCGCGTTCCCGCAGCGCTGCCGTAGCCGTGCTGCGCAGCGCGCCGGCGATCGCCGCGAGGTCTTCTGGCTTGGCGCCCATGTACGGCGAGTCCCTGCTGATGAACACCTCGGGCTGGTCCAGCATCACCTTGCTGGTCCTCTTGATGCGGGTGTCGGCCCCGGGTGCGACATACATGTAGTCCCTGCCCTTGCTGTTCTGCATGGGCTGGAGCTTCGTGTAGTCGGTCAGGAAATGGTCGACATCCGACGATTCCTGGGCATGCGCGGAGACGATGCCGAGAAACCCTGCTACGCAGGTGGCCAGCAGGCCCAATTTGCGATGTTTCGCCTTCATCATCGGGTCTCCTCAGAACGTGAATACGACGCCCAAGGCCGGTCCGGAGAAGGCCATGTCGTAAATGAATCGATCCTGGCCGCTGCCATTCTCGTAGTCCATGTCCATGTACCGGTACGCGGCCAGCACGCCCACGCTCGGCGATGCCTGCCAGCGAAAGGTTGCGACACCCTGCCATGCGAAGTCCGACCCGACGCCGAACCCGCCGATGTCGCCGCGCATGGTCAAGGACCACACGTCCGAGAACGGGATTGAGTAGTGAGCGCCGATGACGGGATCCACCCAGCTCTCGTCGCCGTCCGCGGATTCCACGTTGCCCAATGGGCCGGTCGCTTTGACCTTCGCCGACAAGTCGTTGTAGCGGAGCCCGCCAAATACAGTGAATCGCTCGACCAGCTCGTAGCCGACGTCGACCTCGAGCGCTATCTGGTCCATGTCGATGTCGGCCTTCACCAGGCCGCCCGGTCCGCGCTCGGTAGCGCCGAGACCCATGTACACGGCGTCCACCGTGATCGAGAACTGATCGCGGGACGCACGGTACATCCCCATGAATCCCATCTCGAGGTTGTCGAGGATGTCGCCGAAGCTGATGTCGACGTCGGCGACCACGTTGCCCACGCCGCTGGTGCCGTCCATGGCCGCGCCCCAGAGGTAGGGCGCGACCTCGTGCTTCCACTCCTCTGCGTGGACCGGGCCTGCTGCGAGCAACAAGACACCCATGGCCGAGGCCAGACGACCGCTTTTCATGTTCCACCTCTCCAAACTCGTGTTGATCGGCCCCGACTCGAGGAATGCGAGCGGCCGCCGCCATGCGGCCGCGTTGCGTCATTGTGCAGTCGCGCAGGTCGAATCCGAGTTTGGACTTGACGAAATTACTTGAGTCTTCGCGACATCAGCCCGATGATTCGCGACATGCGTTCCAGCCGTTCCCAAGGCACGCCCGGATCCATCCCGCGCTCAGCCGTCGCGACGACTGCAAGAGCGCACGTCACCGCCCTGGGCCGCATTCCTGAACTCCTCGAACGCTTCGGCGTGAACAGCGAGCCGATACTTGCGTCCGCCAACCTGCGCCGCGAGGACCTCGACGATCCGGATCGCAGTGCGTCCTTTGCCGACATGGATCGGCTGATCGGCCAGTGCGTGCGCAGGACGCGGTGCAACCACTTCGGCTTGCTGCTCGGCCAGCACGTGAACCTGCAGTCTTTTGGCATTGCCGGGCGCCTCGCCCGCAATGCTCCGTCCGTCGGCGCAGCCCTGCGGGATCTCGCGGCCTATTTCATCCTTCACGACAACGGCGGCTCGGTCGGTGTCTCGATCCACGACGGCAGCGTGACGATGAGCTACGGGATCCACGTGCCCGGCATCCGGCACTCGGATCATGTCTACGATCTCTCGGTGGCCACGATGATCAACATCATGCGTCAGCTCTGCGGCGCAAGCTGGCGGCCTGATGCAGTACTGCTGCCACGCAAGCGCCCCCCGGACATCCGGCCGTACCGGGATTGGTTTGCCGCCCCGCTGCGCTTCGACTCGATCATTGCGGGAATCGTGTTCCAGGAGCGCTGCCTGTCACAGCCGATCGCAGACGCGGATCCACTGCTGCACACATTGCTGCAGGAGAATGCCACCGTGGCCATCGGCCGCCAGGATCCGCTCCTGCACGGCGACGTGCGTCGCACGATCCGCCTGCTGCTGCTGAACCAGCGGTGCTCACGCGGCAAGGTCGCGCGGAGCCTGGGCATGCATCCGCGAACCCTGGGCCGGCGCCTGCAGTCCACCGGGGCGACCTTTCAGCAGCTGCTCGACGAATCCCGCGCGGATCTCGCCCAGCAGCTGCTTCGCGACACCCGCATTACGATCGCGCGCATCGCAGCGACGGTCGGGTACCGGGACCCGACGATATTCACCAGAGCCTTCACACGCTGGACGGGTCGCACCCCATCCGCATTCCGCGCGGAACTGCCAGGTGACTCCCGGGTCCCGCCGTGACGCGGTTCATCGGCCTGTTGTCCCGAAAGGTCGGCAGGGCTTCGGTTCGCGCGGATGGACCGTGCTAGGCTGCCTGAAATAATCCCGACGTCGACACGGCGGTCGTCGGCCGCATCTCTACCGGCTCTCAAAGGGGGTATCCATGTCGGATCCAATGGCACGCGTCTCGCTGCTAGCGACGGCCGTGCTCGCGTTACTGACCGGCACTCCGGCCCTGGGGCAATCAGCCGGCACCGCGATCGATCGCACCGTCCTGCCCGTCGCCGAGCCCAAGCGCCTGAACTACCAGGATGTGGATGCGCGCAACGTCAAGGCGCCGCCGCGTTTCGAGGTCAAGGCGCCGGCGGGTGCGCCAAACGTGGTGATCGTGTTGATCGACGACCTGGGCTTCGGTGCCCCGAGCGCATTTGGCGGTCCGATCTCCACGCCGACCCTCGACCGGCTGGCCCAGCAGGGCCTGCGCTACAACAATTTCCACACCACGGCGCTGTGCTCGCCGACGCGTGCGGCACTG
>Ga0209254_10004249_pt1 | contig 13125 bp, 11 predicted proteins | sample FrelakmetDIP11DI_FD_187148 | JGI IMG/M metagenome (GOLD analysis project Ga0209254, IMG submission 187148) | Freshwater lake sediment microbial communities from the University of Notre Dame, USA, for methane emissions studies - DIP11 DI (SPAdes)... | ecosystem: Environmental > Aquatic >...
ACGAGCAGCCCCTATCAGGTGCCGTGGGACACGACCACGGCAACGCCAGGGCAGCACACGCTGACAGCGGTTGCGCGAGACGCGAGCGGGAACACGGCAACGTCTGCGGCGATCGGCGTCACCGTGCAAAACTCCACAGCCTGCCCGGCGGGCCAGTGGAAGGCCGAGTACTTCACCAACCGCACACTCACCGGCTCGCCGACCGTGACCCGCTGCGAGAACGCGATCGCCAACGACTGGGGAAGCGGCAGTCCCGTCACGGGGATCGGAGCCGACAACTTCTCCGTCCGCTGGAGCGGCCGTTTCCCGTTCCCGGCCGGTTCCACCACGTTCTTCGTCACCGCCGACGACGGCATCCGCCTCCGCGTCGACGGGGCCCTCGCGATCGATCAATGGAAGGATCAGTCGGCGACCACGCACCGTTCTCGGCAGACCCTCGCCGTCGGCGACCACGACGTCAGCATCGAGTACTACGAGAAGACGGGCTCGGCCGTCGCGAAGGCGAGTTGGCGCTCGTCGCTCGTCGCTGCGTACAGCTTCAACGAGTCGAGTGGATCGAGCGTCGTCGACGGATCGGCGAATGGCAACACCGGCACGATCACGGGCGCCTCGCGAACGAACAGCGGCAAGTACAGGCGGGCGCTCTCGTTCAACGGTACGAGCAACTGGGTGACGATCGCCGACGCCGGCGTCCTCGATCTCTCGACGCAGCTGACGATCGAGGCGTGGGTGTACCCGACATCGCTCGGGTCCGCGAGTCGTTCCGTCGTCGTCAAGGAAGCCGCGGCGACGCTCAGCTACGCCCTGGACGCCCATCGGTCGTCGCGTCCGGGCGGTCGCGTGAACACGGGCACGGTGCAAAGCATCCAGGCGCCGGTCAGCCTTGCGACCAGCACCTGGACGCACCTGGCCGTGACCTACAACGGCGCTGTCCTGCGGTTCTACGTGAACGGCACACTCGTGACCTCTCGAGCCGCAACCGGCACGATGGCTCCGTCGACAGGAGTGCTCCGAATAGGCGGTTCGAACGTGGCGAGCGAGTGGTTCGCGGGGCGCATCGACGACGTGCGCCTCTACGCACGCGCCCTCGAGCAGTCGGAGATCCAGACCGACATGGCGGCTGAGCTTCCATGATCGTCTTGTTGACTCTTCTGTAAACCCCAGGGATGCGTCAGCCGGTCGTCCGTGATGCGTGCGCGCGCTCGAAGGCGAGCAGCGCTGCCTTCGCGTCGAGCCCGCCCGCGAACCCCCGCAGGGCGCCGTCGCTCCCGACGACGCGGTGGCAGGGCAGGACGATCGAGAGCGGGTTGCGCCCGTTGGCGGCACCGACGGCCCGCACGGCGGCAGGGCGACCGATTGTCGCTGCCTGCTCGCCGTAGGTGCGCGTCTCGCCGTAGGGGATCTCGGCGAGCGCGTTCCAGGCGGCAAGCTGGAAGGCCGTTCCCCGGAGGTCGAGTGGGAGGTCGAACGCCGTCCGGGTGCCGGCGAAGTACTCGGCGAGCTGCTCCGCCGCGTCGTCGAGCACGTCGACCGAGGCGGCAGGCAACGCGGTGCCGGCGAGGCCGACCCGCGCCGGATCGTCTTCGGCCCAGAGGATCGCCCGCAGGCCCGCGGCCGAGCCGACGAGCGTGAGGGGCCCGAGTGGTGTCTCAACCCGGTGGGTGGTGAGGTCGGTAGGAACTGTGAGTGTCGTCATGCCATCATCAACGTGCGGAGACGCTCGTGTGTGAGATCCGGGACGATCGGGTACGTCGCCCACCCCGGCAGAGGAGGAACCGGATGCTGTTCATGATCATCGAGCACTTCGAGGGCGGCGATCCTGCGCCCGTCTACCGTCGCTTTCGCGAGCGGGGTCGGCTCGCGCCCGAGGGGCTCGACTACCTCGGCAGCTGGGTCACCTCGGATCTGACGCGCTGCTACCAGGTGATGGAGTGCGCCGACCGCGCTCTGCTCGACGAGTGGATGGCGCAGTGGGCAGACCTCGTTCACTTCGAGGTCGTCGAGGTGATGACCTCGGCCGAGGCCGCCGAGGCCGTGGCGCGACGATTGTGAGCGCACCGCCCGATTGTCGTTCTCTCTTGGATGGCTCCGCGCGTTGAGCCCTACCTCGGCGCCCAGGGGCCGACGCCACCGAGGCGGTCGACCGTGATCCGCATCCTGTGGCCCGGCGGAGGGTCGTCCATCGGTGGGAACCGCACCTCCGGGCCGAGGTAGACGTGCGCGAGTCGCTGCAGGAGCTCGGGGGCACCGCCCTCCTCGATCTCGGCGGTGCCGTGGACGACGAGATACTCCTTCAGCCCGGGCGGGTGGATCTTCGTGCCCTCGAACGACAGCACCACCTTCGGGTTGCGGGCGACGTTGCGGAGCTTCTGCTGCGGGAACAGGTGGGCCGAGACGAGCTGGTCGCCGTCGAGCCCAACCCAGATGCATGTGACCTGCGGCGAGCCGTCGGGGTTCAGCGTCACGAGGTGCGCGAGGGAGCCGGACTCGATCAGCTCGCGGGCGCTTGCAGGAATGTCCATGGGTAGCAGCCTACGCGAGGTGGGAACCCTGGCGCCCGGCTGAAGTCAGGCACCCCGCGGTGTCCCTCGTCAGCCGGACGCCAGGCCCCGCGGGGTGTCCGGCTTCAGCCGGACGCCGGGGTTTCGCTGTCTGTCACGTCCGCGAATGTGCGCATGGTGAAGGTGCGGCTCCTTCGATCGTCGGCAGCACCGCCGTGAACCGGAGGCCGGCCGGGAGCGCGGTCAGGTTCGTGAGGTGCTTCGCAATCGGGATCCCGGCCTTCGACAGGATCGAAGGCACGGGCCGCTGGGTCGGCGGCGGCAGTATCGTCCGTGCTCGCGATGGTCACTCCGCGAACGATCCGCGCCGCCGATTGCCGGGTGATGCCGTGGAAGAACGGGCTGGGCACGACGATCGAGCTCGCGGTCGAGCCGCCGGGAGCAGCGCTCGACGGCTTCCTCTGGCGCGCCTCGATCGCCGAGCTGCGCGCGCCTGGGCCGTTCTCGGCCTTCCCGGGCTGCGACCGCATCATCACCCAGCTCGACGGGCCGCCGATGACGCTCACGCACGGCGGCGGTTCGCCCGTCACCCTGCGACCGCTCGTGCCGCATGCGTTCTCGGGCGACGACGAGACCGGGTGCGTAGTCCAGGGCGTCTCGCACGACTTCAACCTGATCGTCCGTCGCGACCATGCGCGCCCGACGCTCACGGTGCACCGGCTCGCCGAGGGCGAGACGCTCGCGGGCGAGGCCGATGCGGTGACCGTGCTCCACCTGCTCGCAGGCGACATGGCCGCATCCGACGGGGAGCTGCTCGGGTCGGGCGACACCCGCGTCGACGCTGCCGGCAGCGGGATCTCCTGTCGCGCCGACGGGAGCGCGCTCGTCCTGCTCGGGTCGCTCCGGCATCCGGCACAGGCGTAACCCTGGTGTCCGGCTGAAGCCGGACACCAGGCGTGGGGTGCAGCCGGGCCGCTACATGCGGTCGATCATCGCCTGGCCGAAGGCGGAGCAGGAGACCTCGTTGGCGCCGTCCATCAGGCGCGCGAAGTCGTAGGTGACCTGCTTGTCCCCGACCGCGGCCTCCATCGACGAGATGATCAGGTCGGCGGCCTCCTTCCAGCCGAGGTGGCGGAGCATCATCTCGGCCGAGAGGATGAGCGAGCCGGGGTTGACCTTGTCCTGGCCCGCGTACTTCGGCGCCGTGCCGTGGGTGGCCTCGAACAGCGCCACCGTGTCGGACATATTCGCGCCGGGCGCGATGCCGATCCCGCCCACCTGCGCCGCGAGCGCATCGGAGATGTAGTCGCCGTTCAGGTTCATCGTCGCGATCACGTCGTACTCGCCCGGGCGCAGCAGGATCTGCTGCAGGAAGGCGTCGGCGATCGCGTCCTTGACGACGATCTCACGCCCGGTGTTCGGGTTCGTGAACGTCAGCCACGGGCCTCCGTCGAGCGGCTGTGCCCCGAACTCGCTCGCGGCGAGGCCGTAGCCCCAGTCGCGGAACGCGCCCTCGGTGTACTTCATGATGTTGCCCTTGTGCGTCAGCGTCACGGAGCGCCGGTCGTTGTCGACCGCGTACTTCAGAGCCTGCCGCACGAGCCGCTCGGTCCCTTCGCGCGAGATGGGCTTGATGCCGATGCCGGAGGTCTCCGGGAAGCGGATCTTCCGCACGCCCATCTCGTCCTGCAGGAAGGCGATCACCTTGCGGGCGCCCTCCGACTCGGCCTCCCACTCGATGCCGGCGTAGATGTCCTCGGTGTTCTCGCGGAAGATCACCATGTCGGTCTGGCTGGGGTCCCTGAGCGGGCTCGGCACGCCGCGGAGGTAGCGCACCGGGCGCAGGCACACGTACAGGTCGAGCTCCTGGCGCAGGGCCACGTTGAGCGAGCGGATGCCGCCGCCGACCGGGGTCGTCAGCGGGCCCTTGATCGAGACGGAGTACTCGCGCAGCGCCTCGAGCGTCTCGGCCGGCAGCCACACGTCGGCGCCGTACAGCCGGGTCGACTTCTCGCCGGCGTAGACCTCCATCCAGTAGACCTCGCGGGCTCCGCCGTAGGCCTTCGCGACCGCGGCGTCCACGACCGCCTTCATCACGGGGGTGATGTCGACGCCGATCCCGTCGCCCTCGATGAACGGGATGATGGGGTTGTCGGGTACCGGCTCTCCCGGGACGATCTTCGCGCCGCCCTCGGGGGCGACGATGTGCGAGGTGGTTGTGGCCATTCCGTGCTCCTCTGTCTGCGGTCTCGTTTGTCGCCCAACAACCTAAGGCACAACGCGTCCCTGCGGCGGCCTCTACGCTCAGTGCATGGTGGGCACCGCCTCCACGCAGGACGACGAGATCGCCCAGCGGATCGCCGACATCACGATCGCCGGCTTCGACCACCACTACCGGGTGTTCCGGGAGACGAGCGCCTCCGCGAAGCGGCTCTTCGAGGATGCAGAGTGGGCGACGCTGCAGCACGCGGTGAAGGAGCGCATCCGCTTCTACGACGAGCGGGTGCGGGAGTGCGTGGAGCGGCTGCGGAACGAGCTCGATGCCGGCTCCTTCGACGACGCGACGTGGAACCGGGCCAAGCTGCTCTACATCGGGCTGCTCGTCGACCACAAGCAGCCCGAGCTCGCCGAGACGTTCTTCAACTCCGTCGTCACGCGGGTGCTTCGGCGCACCTACGTGCACAACAGCTTTGCCTTCGTTCGGGCCGCGATCTCGACGGAGTACATCGAGTCCGATCCGCCGATCTACCGCAGCTACTACCCCGCTGAGACGAGCCTGCGGGAATCCCTTCTCGAGGTCTTCGGCGACTTCGGCTGGAGTCGCCCGTTCGCCGACCTCGAGCGCGACGTCGGGTACGTGCTGCGGGCAATGCTGGAGTGCTTCGGGGGCGAGTGGCCGACGCGCGAGCCGAACTACCAGGTGCAGGTGCTCGGCTCGGCCTTCTACCGCAACAAGGCTGCCCACGTGATCGGGAAGCTCGTCAACGGCCATGACGAGACGCCCTTCGTCGTCCCCGTGCTCCACGACGCCGACGGGAGGCTCCACCTCGACACGGTGCTGCTCGACGAAGCGTCGATCTCCGTCCTCTTCTCCCTTTCGCGGGCCTACTTCATGGCCGACATGGACGTGCCCTCGGGCTACGTCCAGTTCCTCCAGTCGCTGATGCCCGCAAGAGCACGTGCCGACCTCTACACGGCCGTCGGGCTCGCGAAGCAGGGGAAGACGCTCTTCTACCGCGACCTGCTCCACCACCTCCTGCACTCGCAGGACGCCTTCGTCGAGGCGCCCGGGACTCCCGGCCTCGTCATGCACGTTTTCAACCTGCCCTCGTACCCGTACGTCCTCAAGGTGATCAAGGACGAGTTCGGGTACTCGAAGCAGACCGACCGCGCGACGGTGATGCGGAAGTTCGAGATGGTGAAGCAGATCGACCGTGTCGGCCGGATGGCCGACACGCTCGAGTTCAAGAACCTCGCCCTGCCGCGCTCCCGTTTCGCGCCCGCGCTGCTCGAGCAACTGCTCACACTCGCCTCGCAGACGATCTCGCTCGAGGACGACAACGTGGTCGTAGGGCACTGCTACGTCGAGCGCCGGATGACGCCGCTCAACCTCTACCTCGAGACGGCGACCCCCGAGGAGGTCGAGGACGTCGTGCGCGAGTACGGCGACACGATCCGCGATCTCGCGATCGCGAACGTGTTCGCAGGGGACATGCTCTGGCGCAACTTCGGCGTCAACCGCCACGGCCGGGTCGTCTTCTACGACTACGACGAGATCGAGTACCTGACCGACTGCACCTTCCGCGCCATCCCGCCGGCGCCGAACCCGGAGGCGGAGCTGTCGGGCGAGCCCTGGTACCCGGTCGGCCCGCTCGACGTCTTCCCGGAGGAGTTCGGGACCTTCCTGCTCGGCAGCCCGAAGGTGCGGGAGGCGTTCATGCGCCACCACGCCGACCTCCTGCGGCCGGAGTTCTGGCAGCGCTGCCAGGAGCAGGTGTCACGGGGCGAGATCGTGGACTTCTGGCCGTACCCGGAGGCGCTGCGGTTCCGCCGGCGGTACGCAGGACGCGAGACGAGCCGGCACCCCGAATAGCGGAGCACTCACGACGTCCACGCCCGCGTAGATCCCGGGTCGGGGCACGCGATGAGATCGAACGTCGGCCCCTGGCTTGGCTACCTGCGGGCCAGCTTCGGCAGCTGGAGCCGCGCGGGCTGGCGCCGCGGCAGGCGCGGGACGAGACCCAGCAATGCCGGGCGGCGCCGCGAACGGGCGAGCAGGATCCGGCCCCCGACGATGATCGCTGTCATCGCGATGATCTGACCGCCCAGCACGATCCGGTTGACGTCGATCGCGGGCTTCCAGGTCACCTCGCCGTCCTCGACGATCCACGCTCCGCTCGGGCGGGCCACCATGCCGAAGCCCCCGCCTCCGCCGGACTCGCCGGCTTCGTTGTCACCCATGCCGCCACCGCCGCCACCGCGGACGGTTGCGGCGGGGATCACCGTGAGCCCGTTCTTCTCGTACGGGTCGCCGTAGACGCGCTTGACGCTCACGACCTCGCGGGCGCCCGCGAGCAACTCCTCGACCTGCATGACTCCTCCTTCGGGATTCGGTCCAGGCACGGAGTTGCGCACTGCCGTGCCTTGTCACGCCCACGTTGCCGCACCGGGGCCCGCGGTGCATCCGTGCCGTCGCTGAACCTGCCTACCCGGAACTACCGAGCCGTGCCGCCGGGGCGGGCTCAGCCTGCGCGCGACCGGTGCGCCCAGGATGCCGATTGGCCTCGCGGAAGAGTCACATGGTGCTTGCTCGTGTCGTTGCCTGGATAACGGGTGGTTGACCTGCGGTGGTCGATCGTGCGGGCTCGGCCTGGCACGTGATACATACGACCGGTGCTCGGGAACACGTTCACACCAGGCGCCGCTGACCTCGAGTCGCGGATCTCGGTGCTCGCGGAGCGGCTCACGCCCGGGTTGCGTCCGCTCGCGCGCGTCGCCTACAACTACCGCTGGTCGTGGGCGAAGGACGGCCCCGACGTGTTTCGCGACATCAACCCGCACCGGTGGGCGCTCTCCGGCGAGAACCCGGTGCGCTTCCTGGGTGACCTCTGGCCGGGGACGCAGGAGGCCGCCGAGCGCAACCCGGCGCTGCTCGAGCGCGTGCGGTCGTTGGCCGACCGCGTCAGGGCCGACCTGGATCGCCCCGCCCGCCCGCGCCCGGGCGTCGACGGCACCGTCGTCTTCATGTGCGCCGAGTTCGGCTTCCACCAGTCGCTGCCGCTCTACTCGGGCGGTCTCGGCGTGCTCGCGGGGGACATCCTCAAGGAGGCGTCCGACCAGGCGCTGCCGATGATCGGGATCGGCCTCCTCTACCGGCGCGGCTACTTCAGGCAGCGGATCGACGCGTCCGGCCGTCAGCAGGAGTACTGGCTCGCGCTGGACCCGAAGAGCCTGCCGATGGTGCGGGTGGCCCACGCGGGCGGCGAGCCCCTGATCCTCTCGGTGACGGTCTTCGACCGCGAGCTCGCGTTCCAGGTCTGGCGGGTCGACGTCGGCCGCGTTCCACTGCTGCTCCTCGACGCCGAGCTGCCTCAGAACGACCCCGTCCTGCGCTGGACGAGCGCACGGCTCTACGAGTCGAACCGTGCCGTGCGTCTGCAGCAGTACGCCCTGCTCGGCCTCGGCGGCGCGCGTGTGCTCACCGAGCTCGGGGTCGAGCCGGGGGTGATCCACCTCAACGAAGGGCATCCGGCGCTCGCGACCGTCGAGCTCGCCACCGAGCAGGCCGAGGAGGGGATGCGCTTCGAGACGGCGCTGGCCGGTGTCTCTGCGAGGACGGTCTTCACGACGCACACGCCGGTCGCCGCCGGCAACGAGACCTACGACCCCGGCGAGTTCCTCTCCGCGTACGGCGACATCCCCGGGCGGCTCGGCATGGACGACGACACGTTCGTGGGAATGTTCCGCGTCAATCCCGGCGACCAGGACGAGTGGCCCGGGATGACGCCCTTCGCGATCCGCGCGAGCACGCGGCGCAACGGTGTCAGTCGGCTTCACGGCGAGGTCGCGCGCCACATCTGGCGGCCGATGTTCGGGGAGCGTGATGATGTCGAGGTCCCGATCACGCACGTCACGAACGGCGTGCACGTCCCGACCTTCACGGCGCCGGCTCTTGCGACGCTCTTCGACCGGTACCTCGGTGACGCCTGGAGGACGCATGCGGCTGAGCCGTCGTCGTGGGAGGCGGTGCGCTCGATTCCCAACGAGGAGCTGTGGGCCACACGGTGTGCGGCCCGCCTGAGCCTGGTCGAGTACGTGCGCGAGAAGAACCAGCAGGACCGCCTCCTGCGCGGCGAGCAGATCGAGTACGTCCGCTCCGTCGAGCGGCTGCTCGACCCGGACGCGCTCACGCTCGGGTTCGCCCGGCGGCTCGCGACGTACAAGCGCCTCCACCTCCTGGCGCAGGATCCCGAGCGGGCGCGGCGGATCATGGGCGGGCCGTTCCCGGTCCAGCTCCTCGTGGCGGGCAAGGCGCACCCGGCCGACGGGCCCGGCAAGGACACGCTCCAGCGCCTCTACAACCTGAAACGCGGGGAGAACGTGTTCGCCGAGCGGCTGATCGTCGTCGAGGACTACGACCTCTCGGTCGCGCAGCAGCTGGTGGCCGGCTGCGACGTGTGGATCAACCTGCCGCGGCGGCCGATGGAGGCGAGCGGCACGAGCGGGATGAAGTCCGCGATCAACGGCGGTCTGCAGCTCAGCGTGCTCGACGGCTGGTGGGCGGAAGGCTACGACGGCTCGAACGGGTGGGCCATCCCCGGCGACGAGGATCCCGATCAGGCGGCGGCCGACTGGCGCGACAGCGCCCGCTACTACGACCTTCTCGAGCACGAGGTGATACCGCTCTTCTTCGACCGCGACGAGAGCGGCGTACCCCACGGCTGGTGCGAGCGGATCAAGCACTCGCTCCTGACGCTCGCGCCCCGGTTCAACACCGCGCGCATGATCAACGACTACGTCGAGCGGATCTACCCGGCTGCCTGACGGCGGCGTCTGGCTTGTCGAGGCTGCCTGAAGACGTCGTTTCGTGGGCGTCGGACAAGAGGCTGGCCAGAGGTTCACCGATTTTCAACCCACGCTCGTCCCGCGCCGCGAGAGACTCGGGGCGTCGTCTGTGAGCGCGTGTCGATCCGCAGCTCACGACGCGCCTGGAGCGGGGGAGGGGCCGGTGGGGACCACGCACATCGGCCTCCTCTCTCGTTCGCCGTGCTCCTGGGGCGTGTGAAGAGAAGGTGCCCGGGCCGAGCGGAGCTCAGGACTCTCCGTCGATACCGTGTCGCGCGAGGGCGAGTCGCATCAGGGTGGCGTGCGTTCCTTCGAGCTGGGCGCTGTCTTCCGGATCGGGGTGAAGCTGTCGGTAGCCGCCGTCTGACTGCAGTTCCCAGGCGTTGCGCCGGTCCGACAGGCAGGTCTCGAGGATCTCCCAGAGTCGCAGCCGCAGGCGCCGGTCGATGATGGGGACTGCTGCTTCGACCCGCTCGGAGAGGTTGCGGTGCATCCAGTCGGCGGAGCCGATCAGGAAGGTTCCCTCGAGCGGGTCGTCCGAGCCGGCGGCGAAGTGGAAGATGCGGGAGTGCTCGAGGAAGCGGCCGACGACCGAGCGGATCCGAATGTTCTCGGTGAGGCCGGGGACGCCGGGGGCGAGACAGCAAAGCCCGCGGACGATCAGGTCGATCGGCACCCCGGCTTGTGAGGCGCGGACGAGCAGCAGGCAGATCTCCTTGTCCTCGAGCTGGTTCATCTTGCAGACGATGCGGGCCGGGCGTCCGGCTTCGTGGTTTTCGATCTCGCGTTCGATCAGCTCGGCGAACCGCGATCGCATCTGCATTGGCGCGACGAGCAAGGTCGGGAACGACGGCGTGCGCGAGCGGCCTGTGAGGAAGTGGAACAGGGTGACGACGTCCGCCGTGACCTCCGGGTTGCAGGTGAGGAGGCCGACGTCTTCGTAGAGCTTTGCGGTGCGGTTGTGGTAGTTGCCGGTCGCCACGTGCGCGTAGCTGCGGATGCCGCCGTCCTCTTTGCGGACGACGAGCGCCGTCTTGCTGTGGGTCTTCAGGCCCATCACGCCGAACATGACATGGACGCCAACCTTCTCCAGTTCCCGCGACCAGTGGAGGTTGCGCTCCTCGTCGAAGCGTGCGTTCAGCTCGATCACGCAGGCGACCTGCTTGCCGGACTCGGCCGCCCGGATCAGAGACCGCACGAACGGCGTGTCGTCGCCCACGCGGTAGACGGTCATCTTGATCGAAACCGTGAGCGGGTCGTCTGCGGCGTCACGAATGAACCGTTCCACGCTTGCGTAGAAGCTGTCGTAGGGGTGGTGGAGGAGGATGTCTCCACTGCGGATAGCAGAGAAGATGTCCGTCTCTACGTCCTCGAGTGCGATCGGCGACAGCGGTGTCCAGGGCGGGTCGCGCAGCGCCTCGATCTCCAGCCCGGCGATCTCGAAGAGCGTCGTGTAGTCGAGCAGAGCGCTCATCTCATAGACATCGTCCGCGCCGAGTCCGAAGCGCCCCATGAGCTCGGACACCATCTCGGGCTCGGCGTCCGGCTGCACCTCGAGGCGGACGACCGGCTCGAAGCGACGCTGCCGTACCTCCTGTTCGACCAGTGCGCGCTTGCTCATCGCGTCGTCCTCGTCCAGTTCGACCTCCGCGTCGCGGCAGACCCGGAACAGGCTTGCCCGTGCGACCACCATCCCCGGGAACAGCATCTCGGCGTTCGCCCGGATCACCTGATCGAGGCCGACGAAGACACGCTCCGAGGAATCGCGATCCGCATGCACCGGCAGCCACTGCGGAAGGTCGCTCGGCACCTTGACCCGGACGAGCACGGACTCGTTGCGAACCGGATCCTCGAGCCTGAACGCCCACGAGGTGGAAAGGTTCGAGACATACGGGAACGGATGCGCCGCATCGAGGCTCAGCGGCGTCAGCACGGGGGAGATCTCCCGCTCGAACACCGCCGACACCTCCTCGCGCTGCGCCTCGGAAAGGTCGCCCCAGTCGAGGAGATGGATCCCGTGCTCGGCAAGCCGGGGGCGTACTACCCGGGCGTAGCAGGCAGCCTGCTCTGCCAGCATCGAGACGATCATCGCCCGCCTGCGCTCTGCGCGCTCCCTGCGATCATGCGCTCTCGGGGTCAGGTCGTCCGCCGGCGGCCGTACGGAAGCCATTCGCTTCATGAAGAACTCGTCCAGGTTCGAGGAGAAGATCGCGAGGAACTTCACCCGTTCCAGCAGCGGGGTGCGATCGTCGATCGCCTCCTGCAACACCCGCCGGTTGAACTCCAGCCAGCTGAGGTCGCGATCGATCCAGACCTGACGGAGGTCGCCGTCGCTCACGTCGCCGGCCACGGTCGCATGGCCGCGCCCGCAGGCAGCCGAGTCCGAACCGGCAGAAAGCAGACTCGGCGTTCCTCTCCACTGAATTCCGGTCGGTCTCCCATGTCGGGCGCAGCCTAACCAGTCGCAGGGCATGCTCGTGACGGACGTGCAGGTCGGGGGAAGGCGGCTTCCGCCGCCGATTCACGTGCTGCTTGCTGTGCCGGACTCAGCAGTCGCGATCGCAGATCCCGCCAATGTTGAGAGGTGGTGTACACCCTTGAATGCTGCCCGGCCCCGGTTCTACTCTGCAGCCACGTCCACCGAGAGAGGCAGGCATGTACGCCCGGATCGCACGCTTCGACGGACTCGACCCATCCCGCATCGACGAGCAGATCGCAGAGCGCAGGCGGCACATGGACGGCGCCCGCTGGCGACGGCTACCGGACGGTGCGCCCGAGCAGGCGCTCACGCTCGTCGAGACGGTGAGACAGGTGTACCAGTGCGTCGATCGCGAACGAGGGACAGCTCTCACGATCATGTTGTGCGACACGCGAGAGGACGCACTGCGCACAGACACCGCCCTGAACGACATGAACCCCGCTGAAGGAGAGGGGCAGCGTTCGAGCGTCGAGATCCTCGAGGTCGTATGGGACGAGGACTTCACCTGGGACTGATGAAGCCCGCCGTCCGCCCGAACCCGGACGAACCACGCAAGAGATCGCTGGCGCTGCTTCGAACGAGGCTCGCGTTGTCTGGATTCAGGCACAGACGACCTGACCATAATCCCGGTCGTGCCGGCAGTCGTGTGCCACTCCCCAACTGCTCGGTGAAGCTCCGGTAGCCGAGGAGCGAAAGGGTGGAGACGAGTGTTGCGTTCATCGGGCAGTGTGAGCAACACTCGGTCGTGCAATGGGCCACGCGGGCGGTAACCGCTCGCACGAATGCAGGCGGAGGTTGTGATGACCGAACAGGCGATTGCCGACGTGGAAGCGGTTCGTCGCCGTGCCCACGAAATTTCGCTTGGCCCCGATGCGGGGACGGCCGAGGAGAACTGGCTTCGGGCCGAGGAGGAGCTTCGCCGTCCAGCCGAGGACGAGGACGCGGTGCGTCGGGAAGAGGGAGAAGCGGCTCGGAGCGCGCAGCATGGCGAGCGCCTGCAGGCGGATCTCTCGTCTCTCATGCATCCCTAGAACCACCGGGTAGCAGCCAGGGTTGCGGGCGAGCCGCCGAGCCGGCGGG
>Ga0209254_10004250_pt1 | contig 13121 bp, 11 predicted proteins | sample FrelakmetDIP11DI_FD_187148 | JGI IMG/M metagenome (GOLD analysis project Ga0209254, IMG submission 187148) | Freshwater lake sediment microbial communities from the University of Notre Dame, USA, for methane emissions studies - DIP11 DI (SPAdes)... | ecosystem: Environmental > Aquatic >...
AAGTCACCGAAGCTGCCCGAGGAGCAGCCGAGGACGACGTCGCCGGCCGCAAGCTGCGGCGCCAGCGCCGCCACCGGATCGTCGTCCGGCACCAGCGCCTCGACGCCCCGCTGCCGCAGGTCTTCGGCAAGCGTGCGCCGATCGAGCACGAGCGACGCCTCGAGGCGGTCGCGGTGGAAGGGCACCGCCACCAGCGCCATGTCGGCGCCGGCCAGCGCCGCCGCGTAGGCATCCTGGAAGGCGCGCCGCGCGGCGGTGATCGAGCGCGGCTCGAAGGCCACCACCAGCCGGCGCCCCGGCCAACGCTGGCGGGCGGCGGCGATGGTCGCGGCGAGCGCGGTCGGGTGGTGGGCGAAGTCGTCGACGACGGTGACCCCGGCCGCCTCGCCGATCACCTCGAGGCGGCGGACGACCCCCGGGAAGCGCGCCATCGCCGCCACCGCCGATCCCGGCTCGACGCCGCAGACGGCTGCGGCGGCCACCGCCATCGCCGCGTTGTGCAGGTTGTGCTCTCCGGCCATCGGGATCTCGAGCCGGTGGTCCTGCCCCTGCCAGCGGATGGTGGCGGTCGAGCGGTCGGCGGTGTGCGCGGTGGGCGTCAGCTGGAGGGTGGAGCCGGGCTCGGGTCCGACCGTCACCACCCGGGCAGCGGCGTCGCGGGCGGCGGCGAGGGCGCCCTCGCTGAAGGCGTTGACCACGACCGCGCCGTGGCGCGGCACCATCGCCGCTCCGGCCCGGAAGGCGGTCAGCACCGCGTCGAGGTCGCGGTAGATGTCGCCGTGATCGAACTCGACCGGGCCGAGCACGAAGAGGTGGGGGCGGTAATGGAAGAACTTGGGGCCGCGGTCGAAGAACGCCGTGTTGTACTCGTCGCCCTCGATGACGATCTGGCGGCCGCCGCCGCGGCGGTAGGGGCGGCCGCTCCAGCGGGGAACGCCGCCGATCAGGAACGAGGGGTCGCAGCCGGTGGCCTCCAGGATGAAGGCCAGCATCGAGGAGGTGGTGGTCTTGCCATGGGTCCCGGCGACGACCAGGCTGTCCTGGCCGCGGGCGAGCACGTAGTGCGCGACCGCCTCGGCCTGCGACAGGTAGGGGATGCCGCGCTCGAGCACGGCCGCCACCTCGGGGTTGCTGCGGGGGACGGCGTTGCCGATGACCACGCGGTCGATGGCGGCCGGCAGGCGGGCGGGGTCGAAGCCGAGGCGGACCGGAATCGCGAGCTCCGCGAGCAGGGTGCTCATCGGCGGGTAGAGCTGGCTGTCGACGCCTTCGACGCGGTGGCCGAGGTCGTGCAGCAGGCCGGCGAGCGGCGCCATTGCGGTGCCGCCGATCGGGAGCAGGTAGAGGTGCTCGGAGCTAGCCCGCATATCTCACCGGCCTTCGTCCCGAGGGTAACGATCCTGCAAAAGGGCCCTCCTGCTCCTTGTCGCCCGGTCGGACGGTCCCTACGATTGTCGATGGTTGCGCGGATGATGACAAGGAGGAGCGAATGCTGAAGACGACGTCCAAGCTGATCGCGGCAGCTGCGTGCTGCCTGATCGCGAGCGCGGCGGTCGCCCAGGGCTCGGGCCCGAAGATGGTGGTGCCGGAGAAGATCAAGGACATGGGCACGGTCGCCCAGGGGGCGGTCGTGGACATCACTTTCGCGATCTCCAACGAGGGCACGGAGCCGCTGCAGATCAAGGCAGTGCGGCCGACCTGCGGCTGCACGGTCGCCGACTACGACAAGGAGATCGCGGCGGGCGGCACGGGCGCGGTCAAGGCCAAGCTCGACACCAAGGACTTCTCCGGTCCGATCTCGAAGTCGATCCTGATCATGACCAACGACCCGACCGAGCCCACCCTGTCGGTGGTCATCAAAGCCAACGTGCAGCCGATCGTCGAGGTGCTGCCGCGGCCGCTGATCCGCTTCAACGCGGTGCAGCGCGAGCCGATGACCCAGAAAGTCGTGGTGGTGGCGACCGACGCGACGCGCGCCTTCAAGGTCACCAAGGTCGAGTCGGACATCCCCTTCCTCGCAACCGAGGTGCGGCGGCTCGCGGGCAGCGAGCTGATGGCGGACAAGCCCGGCGACCAGTACGAGGTCGCGGTGTCGCTGGCCAAGGACGCGCCGGTGGGCCCGGTCAGCGGTACGGTGACCATCACCACCGACCACCCCAAGGCCGAGCAGGTGACGGTGAAGGTCTACGGCGTAGTGCGCGCCCTGGTCCACGTGACGCCGACCCAGCTCGAGTTCGGCAGCGTCGAGGCGAAGGCGCGCCCGGGACGGAACCTGATCGTGGTCAACAACCGGACCGACGGCGCGGCGGTGAAGGTGACCGGCGCCACCGTCGACGACCCGGCCTTCGAGGCCTCGGTGTCGACCATCGAGGAGGGCCGGAGGTACCAGGTGGCGGTCACGGTCAAGGGCGATGCGGCGGTCGGCCCCCACAACGCGACTCTCACGGTGAAGACCAGCGACCGCGACTTCCCCGAGCTCAAGGTGCCGGTGAAGGCGAGCCTGCGCTAGGAGTTCGTGCCGTATTGGCCTTTTCGGCGGGCATGGTTGATCGAAGCGTAGGCGGTCGGCCACTGCGGCACGAACTCCTCGGGATGCGCTGCGCGCATCCTGACGATGGGACGTAGTTTCTCATGATCGATGATCTAGTATTGGTTACTGTCGCGCTGCAATAAGGCATGTCGAGCAAGCACTATCGGACGTGGGATCTTGAGTCGTCAAACCCCTGGCGGGAGGCGACTGCGGGGCTGCACGGCGGCCCCACTCGGCGAGCCGGGGAACGGCAGCCATGACGCTGCTGCGGACCCTCGGCATCGAGACCTCGTGCGACGAGACGGCGGTGGCCGTGCTCGACGGCGAGGGGCGCATCGAGGCCGAGGCGATGTCGAGCCAGGTCGCAGCCCACGCCCGCTACGGCGGCGTGGTCCCGGAGCTCGCCTCCCGCGAGCACCTGCGGGCGCTGCCGTGGCTGACCAACCAGGCGCTGGCCGCGGCCGCGCGGCCGCCGGAGCTGGTGGCGGTGACGGCCGGGCCGGGCCTGGTCGGGGCGCTGCTCGTCGGCGTCCGCTACGCGGCGGCGTTCGCGTGGGGCCGGTCCCTGCCGATGGTTGCGGTCGACCACCTGGAGGCCCATCTCGCCTCGCCCTTCCTGGAGGCCGATGGCGGGCCGGCGGCGCCGATGCCGGAGCGGGTGCTGGCGCTGGTCGCCTCCGGCGGACACTCGAGCTGGTACCTGATCGATCAGGGGGGCTCGCACCGGCTGTGCCGGACCCGGGACGACGCGGCCGGCGAGAGCTTCGACAAGGTCGCGCAGGCGCTCGGCCTGCCCTACCCCGGCGGCCCGGTCGTGGATCGGATCGCCCGCGACGGCGATCCTCACGCCGTGCCGCTGCCGCGGCCGCGCCTCCACGACAGCCGCCTTGACTTCTCTTTCTCCGGCCTGAAGTCGGCGGCGGTGCGCTGGATCCGCGAGCACCAGCTCTCCGCCGACGACGCGGCCAGCTCGGGTCGGCCGGTGCGCGACCTGCTCGCCTCCTTCCAGCGGGCGGTGGTCGACCAGCTGCTGGCGCCGCTCCCGGAGCTCGTTGCGGAGCACCGCCCGGACCTGCTGACGGCATCCGGTGGGGTGGCGGCCAACAGCGAGCTGCGGCGGCGCCTCGCGGAGCAGGCCGATGCCCTCGGGATTGCGCTGCGGCTGCCGCCGCCGCGGCTGACCACCGACAATGCGGCGATGGTCGCCCGGGCCGGGCAGCTCGCGCTCGCGCGCGGCTTCTGGTCCGACCCGCGACGAGTCGACGCCTGGCCGCGCGAGGCCTGGCAGCCGCCGGGCATGCGCGGGCTTTCGCCCAGCGGCGGGGGAGTGTAGGATTCCGGGGATGAGCGGCAGCAAGTCGGCGCTGCGCGAGTACTACGAGGCTATCCTGGTGGCCTTCATCCTCGCTCTGTTCGTGCGGACCTTCGTGTTCGAGAACTTCAAGATCCCGTCCGGGTCGATGGAGGACAACCTCCTGATCGGCGACCACCTGGTGGTCAACAAGTTCATCTACGGCCACCACCACTCGTCGCTTCTCCACCGGCTGTTCGCCTACCGCACGCCGGGGCGGGGCGACGTTGTGGTCTTCAAGTACCCGAACCAGCCCCGGCGCGACTTCATCAAGCGGTGCATCGCGGTGGCCGGCGACACGGTGGAGATCCGGGACAAGGTGCTGTACATCAACGGCGAGGCCCAGGACGAACCCTACGTGGTGTTCAAGGGCGATCAGGCGGGGCGCAAGCGGGGGCTGGCGGGCGACAGCTTCGGACCGCGGGTGGTGCCGGCGGGCACCATCTTCTGCATGGGCGACAACCGCGACAACTCCCTGGACTCGCGGTTCTGGGGGCCGGTGCCGCTGACCTATGTCAAGGGGCGGGCGGTGCTCATCTACTGGTCCTACGAGGCCAAGCGGGACGACTGGGAGTGGCGGGGCGTGCTCTACCGGATGCAGCAGCTCGCCGAGGTGTTCGTCAACTTCTTCACGAAGACCCGCTGGAGCCGGTCCTTCCAGCTCATACACTAGGACCGTGTGGGGCATAGGCCCCCACACGCTCCTCGGGATGCGCTGCGCGTATCCTGACGAAGGGGAGTGACTTCTCGATCAGGATTGCCCACAGGGGCCCATGCATGACACGCTCCTGGCGAAGGGGCGGCCCGCGCGGAGTGCTACCATTTCATAAGAGCGATCGTTACGGAGGCCTGAGCCGATGGACAGATGGCGCAGCCAACGGGGGGATGTCCCGGTCGGATGCCTGATCGGGTTCGTGGTGGCCGTGGTCGTCGCCCTCATCGCGATCAAGACGATCCCGGTGTTGGTGTCGGTGGGCGAGTTCGACAAGGAGGTCAAGGCGTACGCCGACCGCGCGAGCCGCCCTGACTACGACGACAAGCGGATCCGCAAGGACCTCGCCGCGATCGCGGAGGAGCGCAACATTCCGATCGGTGCCAAGGACATCTGGATCAACCGTGCCGGCAACCGGATCAAGATCCGGATCACCTACGACTACCCGATCGTGTTCCCCGGCTACACCTACGTGTGGCACAAGGAGCACTACGAGGACCGGCCGCTATTCTGAGGCCGCACGGGCCATCTCCTCGAGGATCCGCCGCGCCGCGTCGAGCGGCACCGGCGCGCCGGTGATCGGCCGGCCCACCACCAGGATGTCGGCGCCCGCGCGCACCGCCTCGGCCGGGGTGGCGGTCCGCCGCTGGTCGTCCTGGCTATGCCCCGCCGGCCGCACGCCTGGCGTCACGATCAGGAAGTCCCGGCCGCAGCTGGCGCGCACCGCCGATGCCTCGCGGGCCGATGCCACCACCCCGTCGACCCCGCTGCTCTCTGCCAGCCGAGCCCAGCGCAGGACCGTGGCCTCGGCCGGGCCGGGCACGGCGAGCTCGTCGAGCGCGGCCTGGTCGAGGCTGGTGAGCAGGGTGACCGCGACCACCCGCGGCGGCTCCTGGGCGGCGCCCTCGCGCGCGCCCTCGACGGCGGCCTCGAGCATCGAGCGGCCGCCGCTGGCGTGGACCGTGACCATGCGCGCGCCGCTCGCAGCGACGTTCGCCGCCGCCCGTCGGACGGTGGCGGGGATGTCGTGCAGCTTGAGGTCGAGGAAGACCTGCGCTCCGAGATCGGCGACCTCGCGGACCAGACGCGGCCCGTGAGCGACGAACGCCTCGAGCCCGATCTTCATCCAGCCAGCCGAGCCGCTCAGCGACCGTGTCGTGTCGAGGATCCAGCGGCGGTCGCTGCCGTCGAGCGCGATGCAGAGCTGAGCTGAGCGTGACGCCATTTCGGTTCCTCCGGAGCCTGGGAGAGTGTACGGGATTCTCCGGCGAGCCGGTGGTCGCAGGGCGTCGCCCCCCGCCCGCTCTCGTCACGGCGGAGCCGCGGGCGACTCGTCACGGCAGAGCTGACTCGTCACGGCGCAGTCCGCAGGACGGAGCCGGAAAGCGAAGCCGGACTTGTCACGGCGTAGCCGAAGGCGAAGCCGGAAGCCGGATCCGCGCCCACGCCCGGATGACGTCGCGACAGGCGTTGCGGGGGCGCGCTGCGGATGCGCGCTCGCATGCCGGGCGGTGGCCTCCGCAGGACCGTGCGGTCAGCCGCGGCCCTCGCTGCTACCATGATCTCCTGATGGTGGAACGGCAGGGACGGCTGTGGATCGATGCCGCCGCGGCCGGCGCGGCGGCCGGCGTGCTGGCCGAGGTAATGGTGTTCCGTCTCAACCCGGAGGTGCCCCAGCACGCGACGGCGGTGCTCATCGGAGCGCCGCTGTGGGCGGCCTGGGGCGCCCTCGGCTTCGGCCTGCCGCTGCTGGCGCTGGGGGCCGGCCTGCGCGCCCTGCGCCGCCGTCGCGACGTCTGGCTGGCGCCCGAGCTGACCGCGGTCGCCTACCTGGCCGCCGCGATGATCTGCTCGGTCAACGCCGACCTCCACGAGTTCCTGCTCTCGGCGGACGCGCTGCGCGTCCTCGCGCAGGACGCCGTGGCGTGGGCGGTGTGCCTGGCGCTCGCGCTGCTCGGCGGCGCCGCGGTGCGCAGGGCGGGCGCCCCGACCCGGCTCAGGATCGCGTTCGCCGCGGCGATCATCGCGCTGCCGTTGGCGCGGATGCTGCTGCAGCCGACGCCGCCGGGGTTGCCGCTCGAGGTGGCGGCGCGGCCGATCGGCGCGCCGACTCGGCGACTGCTGGTGGTCGGCGTCGACGGTCTGGACGCGGCCGTCCTGCTCGGCCGGGTCGACGACACCCGCGCGCCGCAGCTGGCGGCGCTCGAGCGCCGCGGCTGCTGGGGGCCGCTCACGCCCCACCGGCCGCACCTGCGCCGGTCGGCCTGGACCTCGACCGCGGTCGGCAGCTACCCGGGCCGGCACGGGGTCAAGTCGAAACGGGGCTGGCTGCTGCCCTGGCTGCCGGGGGAGCCGCTGCGCCTGCTGCCGTGGACCCCGCAGGGGTCGCGGCTGATCCTGCCGTGGGGGCTGGCCCGCGAGGTGACACCGCCCGCCGCCTCGGTGCCTCCGCTGTGGGAGCGCCTGCGGGCGTCGGGCGTCCCGACCGCGGCCGTCGGCTGGCCGGGGATCTGGGGCGCGACGGTCACCCTCGAGCCCTGGCGCCCCGTCGACCGGCAGGGCCTGGAGCCGGCCGTCCGGTCGTCGCTGGAGTGGGCGCTGGGGCCGTTCCCTGAGCAGGCCCCGGCGGTGTGGCAAGCGGTCGGCGAGGACCGCGGCAGGGTGGCTGCTGCGCTGGCCGCGCTCGAGGCGGGCGCGGGCGACGTCTGGGTTCATCTTGAAGTGCTGTCGACCGCGCGCACCGGGCTCGAGCCGCTGAAGCCGCGCCACACTCGGGAGCGGGAGGTGGTCGAGCTCGCGCTGCAGCTCACTGACGATCACCTGGGAGCGCTCCTTGCCGCGGCCGGCGACGGCGCGACAGTGGCGGTCGTCGCGCCCTATGGGTTGGCCCCGCCCACCCCCTGGGAGCGGCTGCAGCGCCTGCTCGGCATCGGCGGCGCCTGGCGGGTCTCCCCCGACACCAACCCCGATGGCGTCCTGCTGCTGGCGGGCCCCGGGGTCGCGCCGGGGCAGCGGTTCGCGGGGGCGCGGCTGGTGGATGTGGCGCCCACCCTCTGCTACCTGCTCGGCCTGCCGACCGCGCAGTACATGGAGGGTGGGCTCATCGTCGACGCGATCGCGCCCGAGTTCCTGGCCGCCCACCCGCTGCGTGTCGCGGATTGAGGAGCTGGGCGGCGGGAATCCGGCTTCGCCTTCGGCTGCGCCGTGACACGTCGCCGTGACAGGAGCGGAAGCGGAAGCGGGGAGGAGAACCGCGAGATCGATCCGAAAGCCGCGCGATGGTAGAGTCCCCCCATGAACCGGCTGTCGGTCGTGATTCCGATCTACAACGAGGAGCGGACCGCGGCCGCGCTGCTCGACCGGGTGGCGAGCGCGCCGCTGCCGGCGGCGATCGAGGCGCTCGAGGTGGTGGCGGTGGACGACGGTTCGGCCGACGGCACCTGGTCCCGCATCGAGGCCTGGCAGCCGGCCCCGCGAGCCGACGGCCGGCCGGTCGCGCGCCGCCTGCTGCGCCATGAGCGCAACCGCGGCAAGGGCGCCGCCCTGCGGACCGGCTTCGCCGAGGTGACCGGTGACGTGGTGCTCGTGCAGGACGCCGACCTCGAGTACGATCCAGCCGAGTACCCGACGCTGCTGCAGCCGATCCTCGACGGTCACGCCGACGTCGTCTACGGATCGCGCTTCCTCGGCGGACCCCACCGGGTGCTGTTCTTCTGGCACCACCTCGGCAACCGTTTCCTGACGCTGGTCTCCAACATCTTCACCGACCTCAATCTGACCGACATGGAGACCTGCTACAAGGTCTTCCGCAGCGAGCTGCTGCGCCGCCTCGACCTGCACTGCGACCGCTTCGGCTTCGAGCCGGAGGTCACGGCCCGGATCGCCCGCACCGGCTGCCGCATCTACGAGGTGCCGATCTCCTACCACGGGCGGACCTACGCCGAGGGCAAGAAGATCGGCTGGCGGGACGGCGTCGCCGCGATCTGGACCATCCTGAAGTACAACACCTGGGCGCGCTAGCGCGATTGGTGGTACCTCGGGTCGACCTCCACCCAGGCGACCGCGTCCGCATCGAAGCCCGTCCTTCGAGCCCAGCGTTGCAGTCTGGCGAGCAGCTTGTGTCTCTCCTCCGGGGTCGCGAACTCCGGCCGATCGAGCTCCCAGCCGGGGGGTACCTTGCCGGAGCGGCCATTGACGGTCGGGACACCTGTGGCGAGCGCAACCCACGCCGCCTCGTCGTGGACGTGCTCGTGCCACCTGGACCCCTCGACGAAGAACAGAAACGAGCCGGCGTCGCCGGGTACCCGCCGGGCGAGGCCCGCGATCCGCACGCGGTTGGCCTCCTTGTCATAGGCCTTGGTGCGGTGTGACTGCTCTGCGACCACGACGAGCGACAGCAGTACGACGATGGCTCCCCGCCTCGCCCCCACCAGCCGATCGACGACAATCGCCAGGCCGAGCGCGGCGGGGAACAGCGTCATGAGACCGACCCGAGCGACCGCCCGAATTGCGGCCGCCGGCGGCAGCAGCTCGCGCACCAGCAGCCACGGGCTCCACCCTCCTGGCAGCACCAGGGTGAGGACGATCAGGCCGCCGAAACCGGCCAGCACCAGCTGCACCGCCGGGCGTCGGCGCCCCAGCCAAAGGCCGCAAGCCGCCGCGGCGAGCGTGACGCACCCGAGGCCGTTGTTCTGTAACGGCTTGCGGTCGTATTCGAGATCGAGCCCGGCCTGCAGTCCGCCATAGAAGCGATTGGTGCGACCGGTCAGAAACCACGACGGAACCCGCGGGTAGGAGACCCGATGTGCGGGCCGGAGCCCCACCTCGGAGGCGGCTGTGGCGTAGCCGATTGCCGCCGGAGCGGAGAGGGCGGCGGCGCACATTCCCGTCACAATGAGGGGCACGGCGTGGTGCTTGAGGGCGGTCAGGGCCGAGGTGCGGAGGCGCGGCACGAGCAGCGCCCAGATCGCCGCAGAGGTTGCCGCCAGCACGAAGAACACCAGCGGATAGATGGCCGTGTACAGCTGAGCCACGACACCGAGCCAGAGCAGCGAGCACGCCCACCAGGCACCGGATCGTGAGCGAGGCCGCGTGGGCCGACCGAAGATAGCGACCGCACCGGCCAGGGCCGCAAGGAGAAAGAACCTCGCCACGAGCTGCTGGTGGACGATGTTGACCATCATGGAGCTCGCGAAGGCAAACAGATAGGCCCCCGCCGCGGCGCCGAACGGGCTCGCTCGAAGGCCCCGTCGCAGCAGCAGGTAGGCGGCGACGAAGTTGATGCTCCAGACGGTGAGCATCCAGAGTTGGTACGCGGTCTCCGGCTCGCAGCCGAGCCACCGCCACGGCCAGTACAGCGGGGCGACACCGAGCAGGAGGTCGGTGTAGAAGGCGGTGCTTTGGATTGGAAAGAAGATCGGCGGTGACCAGAGGTCCTCGGCCAGGGGCATCCCCATCAGCCACCGGTAGCTGTGCTCGAGGGTGAAGTTGATCAGGCGAGTGTCCCCGAGGTCTCCCTGGACCAATCGGAAGCCGCTCGTCAGCGTCTCCCAGCAGCTGACGACGAGTCCGACGGCGAGGGCGATCGTCGGGACCAACCACCCCGTGGCGGCGACTGCGCGGATCGCTCCGCCACTGCGTGCCTCGCCGGGCCGTGATGGCTGGTGGTTGAGCATGGGTTGGGTCTTTCCATCCCCTTGAACATTCGCTATGTTAGCGCGTGCGGTCACGGGGGACCGGGGTCGCGGCTGTGATTCTGGAGGGAGATGATGGCTCGAAGGACGGTGGTGGTGATGCCCGGTGACGGGATCGGCAAGGTGGTGGCGCCCGAAGCGCTGCGGGTGCTCGAGGCGGCCGGCTTCGAGGCGGACTGGATCGAGGCCGACATCGGGTGGGAACTTTGGATCCGCGAGGGCAACCCGCTGCCCGACCGCACAGTCGAGCTGATCGACCGCCACAAGGTGGCGCTGTTCGGGGCGATCACCTCGAAGCCGAAGGACGCCGCGGCGCGCGAGCTCGCGCCCGAGCTGCGCGACAAGGGGCTCGTCTACTACTCGCCGATCGTCGGCCTGCGCCAGCGCTTCGACCTCGACGTCTCGATCCGGCCCTGCATCACCTTCCCGGGCAACCAGCTCAACTTCATCCGGCGCGGCCCCGGCGGAACCGTCGAGGAGCCGCGGGTCAACGCGGTGATCTTCCGCCAGAACACCGAGGGCCTCTACGGCGGGGTTGAGTGGACCAACCCCCCGGATCAGGTGTGGGACGCGCTCAACACGCATCCCAAGTTCAAGGCCTTCCGGGAGGTCCCGCGCGAGGACCTGGCGGTGTCGACCCGCATCCTCACCCGTGCCAAGTGCCGCCGCATCATCGAGGAGGGGTTTGCCTACGCCGACCGCCACGGCTACACCAACGTCACCGTCTGCGAGAAGCCGAACGTGATCCGCGAGACCTCGGGCATGATGCTGGCCGAGGCGCACAAGGTCCACCAGCGCTATCCACACATCCAGCTCTGGGACACCAACATCGACGCCCAGATGATGTGGCTGACCAAGAACCCCGAGGACTACGGCGTGGTGGTCGCCAGCAACATGTTCGGCGACATCATCTCCGACGGCTTCGCCGGCCTGGTGGGGGGGCTCGGCTTCGCGGCCTCGGCCAACATCGGACGTGACGTCGGAATCTTCGAGCCGACCCACGGCTCGGCGCCCAAGTACGCCGAGCTGTTACCGTCGATCGTCAACCCGATCGCGATGGTCCTGTCCGCCGTGCTCATGCTCGAGTGGCTGGGCGAGGCCGCGTGCGCCGAGCGCATCCGGACGGCGGTGGCCGCGGTGGTCGCCGAAGGTCGGGTCAGGACCTACGACATGCTCAAGCTGCGCGGCGGCGCGCAGGCGATCGCACAGGGCGCGGCTACGACCTCGCAGATGACCGACGCTATCATCGAGAAGCTGTAGCGGCAGAACGGGGCGGGGCGAGCGCATCCTGCGGAACGCGCTATCCTAGCCCCGGATCGTGGCCCGTGGCCCCTGGCCGCGACGGAGTGCGCCATGAAGAAGCCCAAGATCACCGAGGCCGCCGCCGGACCGCACGGCGAGGACGTACGCTCGGACGTCCACGTCCACTACCGGCCGGGCGCGGCGCCGCTCGAGATCGCGGTCACGTCCAAGGTCGACTACCTCTACGGCGGGGCGATTGCCGTTGCGGCGCAGCGCGTCGCCGACGCCTTCGCGGTCAGCTCCGGGCGCCTCGAGATCAACGACCAGGGCGCGCTCGAATGGGTGCTGCTGGCCCGCCTCGAGGCCTGCCTGCGCCGGGCCGGCTTCACCGGTGAGCCGGTGCTACCCGTGCCGGCGCCGGGCGCCGATGCGCCGCGGCGGCGCGAGCGCCTGCGCCGCAGCCGCCTCTACATCCCGGGCAACCGCCCGAAGCTGATGCTGTCGGCCGGGCTCTATGGCGCCGACGGCCTGATCCTCGACCTCGAGGACTCAGTGCCGCCGGCCGCCAAGGACGAGGCCCGGCTGCTGGTGCGCAACGCGCTGCTCGCGCTCGACTGGGGGGTCTCGGAGCGGATGGTGCGCATCAACCAGGGCGCGGCCGGCGACGACGACCTGGCGGCGATCGCGCCCTGCAACCCGCACCTGATCCTGCTGCCCAAGGTCGAGGAGGCGGCGCAGGTCCGCCACGTCGCCGGACGGCTGCGCGAGCTGCTGGGGGGTGGCGAGGTGCCCTTCCTGATGCCGATCCTGGAGTCGCCGGCCGGGATCTTCCGGGCTGAGGAGATTGCCGCGGCCGAGGAGTCGGTGGTGGCGTTGACCCTCGGGCTCGAGGACCTGTCGGCCGAGCTTGGCGCGCCCCGCACCGCCGATGGCTGGGAGAGCTTCCTCGCCCGTCAGACCACGGTCTACGCCGCGCGCGCCGCGGGGGTCCAGCCGATCGCTTCGGTTTTCTCGGACATCCGCGACGAGCAGGCACTGGCGCAGTACGTGCGCCGCGAGCGGGGCCTCGGCTTCGACGGTATCGGCTGCATCCACCCCGGCCAGATCGAGGTCGTCCACCGCGAGATGACGCCGACAACGGCCGAGGCGGAGCGGGCGGTGCGGATCGTGCGCGCAGCCCGCGAGGCGGAGGCGAAGGGCCTCGGCGCGGTCGCGGTCGGCTCCAAGATGGTCGACCCGCCGGTCGTCCGCCAGGCCTTCCGGACGGTCGAGCTGGCGATCGCGGGCGGGGTGCTGCGGGAGGACTGGGAGTCGGCGGGATGAGTTTCGGTTTGCCCGTCTGCACGGGCACCCGGAGGCTCGATCGGGGACGGGAACCCTTCGACTCGCGGCGTTGCTGCGCCGCTCGCTCAGGGCAGGCTCCACGGGCGCGGAAGGCGGTGGGTGGGTGCCGTATCGCCTATCACGTATCACCTATCACGTCCCGGAAGCGGGCTGGGTGCAGGGCCCTTCCCCGTAACCCCCAACCCCTACCCCCTGGCTGGGAGGGAGTGCGACATGAGTCATGACATGGAGAGGAACGCGGCCGGGCGG
>Ga0209254_10004251_pt1 | contig 13119 bp, 10 predicted proteins | sample FrelakmetDIP11DI_FD_187148 | JGI IMG/M metagenome (GOLD analysis project Ga0209254, IMG submission 187148) | Freshwater lake sediment microbial communities from the University of Notre Dame, USA, for methane emissions studies - DIP11 DI (SPAdes)... | ecosystem: Environmental > Aquatic >...
GAGGATCCGCCGCCGCGCGATCTCGGCCCGCCGGAGGAGTCGCAGGAGCTCGTCGGTCTTGCCGCTGAACATGCAGCCGGAGATCACCTGGACGTGGCCACGCGCCGCCACGGTCATGCCCTCCCCTGCCCGCGCACCAGGATGCGCTGGTCGCGCTTGCCACGCCGGACCAGCAGGTACCGCCCGGCGAGGAGGTCGTCCGCGGTGAAGGTGGCCGCCGCGTCGCGGACGGGTGCGCCGTTGACGTGAACCCCGCCCTGCTCCACAACACGCCGGGCATCGCCCCGCGACGAGGAGGCCCCCGTCGCGACGAGGAGCGAGACGACATCGACCGCCTCCCCGCCCTCCGGCCAGGGCGCCGCGGGGATCTCGGCGGCGAGGTCGGCGAGGGTCTGGGCGTCGGCCCGGGTCGGGTCGCCCCCGAAGAGGATCTCGCTCACCCGGCCGACCCGGTCCGCGGCCGCCCGCCCATGGGTCAGCTCCGTGACGTCGCGGGCGAGGACGCGCTGGGCGACGCGTCGCTCGGGGGCGGCAGCGTGGTCGGCCTCGAGCTCCTCGATTCGCCCCCGGTCGAACATCGTGAACCAGCGGAGGTAGAGGCCCACGTCGCGGTCGTCCGCCTCGAGCCAGTACTGGTAGTAGCGGTACGGCGACGTCAGCGACGGGTCGAGCCAGATCGAGTCGCCGGACTCGCTCTTGCCGAACTTGGCGCCGGAGGGCGACAGCAAGAGGGGGTAGGCCAGGCCGTGGGCGCGTTCTCGGGCGCCTTCGCCGGGACGCGCGGTCCGCCGGATGAGCTCGAGGCCGGCAGTGATGTTGCCCCACTGGTCCGCCCCGCCGCACTGCAGCTCCACGCCGTGTGAGCGTCGGAGGTGGGCGAAGTCGGCTGCCTGCAGGAGCATGTAGCTGAACTCGGTGAACGAGAGGCCCTTCGCGAGCCGGGCCTGGACCGACTCCTTGTCGAGCATGTAAGGGACGGTGAAGTGCTTGCCGACGTCCCGCAGGAAGTCGAGCAGTCGCGTCTCCCCCAGCCAGTCGAGGTTGTTGACCACCAGGGCCTGCGTCGGACCCGCCGCGAAGTCGAGGAAGCGGGCCAGCTGATCGCGGATGGCGTGCACGTTGACCTGGACGGCGGCGCGGTCGAGGAGGGGTCGCTCGTTGGCGCGCCCGGACGGGTCGCCGATGAGGCCGGTGGCGCCGCCCACGAGGGCCACCGGCTGCCCGCCGGCCCGCTGGAGCCGCATCAGCCCGTAGATCGGGACGAGGTGGCCGACGTGGAGGGAGCGGAACGTCGGGTCGAACCCGTTGTAGGCCCGGATCGGCTCGTTCGTCGCCAGGCGGCCCTCCAGGCCGTCGGTCACATCGTGGACCAGGCCGCGCCAGCGCAGGTCCGGGAGGAGGTTGGCGAGGCGCGTCGCGCTCACCGCGTCACACCCGGTGGCATGCGCACGTCGCAGCATCCCGGGGGGATCGAACGGGGATTCATGACCGCTATGCTATCGTGACCGGCGCCATGCAGACCAGCCTCGCGCGGCGGCAGCGCCGTCGCAGGACGGGCTCCGGCCAGCGCCCCTCCAACACTGGACGCGCCGTCGCCGGCGTCGCGATCGCCATCCCGCTCTTCCTCTTCGCCTCCTTCCTCGTCGCCGGCTTCGTCGGCTTCACCGGGGCCGTGAGCGCGTTCTCGCACTACAGCCAGGGCCTCCCCGACCCGAAGGAGGTCTTCGACAACCTCGATCTGGCCGAGGAGACGCGGATCTACGACCGGGCCGGCAAGATCCAGCTCGCAACGTTCGCCCGCGAGCGGCGCGACATCGTCACCTTCGACGAGATCCCGGGCGAGGTCATCGACGCGACCACCGCCATCGAGGACAAGACCTTCTGGGAGAACGCCGGGTTCGACCCCGCCGGCTTCGTCTCGGCGGCGGTGGACACCGTCACCGGCAACGCCCGCGGCGGCTCGACGATCACCCAGCAGCTGGTCCGCAACCGCCTCCTGCCCGACTCGGCCTTCACCACGACCTACGAGCGGAAGATCCGGGAGATCATCCAGTCGATCCGCCTCACGCAGGCCTTCCCGGGCGAGGAGGGCAAGCGGCAGATCCTCTCCGCGTACCTCAACGACAACTTCTACGGCAACAACAGCTACGGGATCGCCGCCGCCGCCCGCGGCTACTGGGGCATCACGGACCTCTCCAAGCTGACCCTCGCCCAGGCCGCCATCCTCGCCGGGATCCCCCAGTCGCCGACCACCTACGACCTCGTCCGGAACTCCGTCGAGGAGGAGCTGGCCGACGGCTCGACCGCCATCGTGGTCCCGGCCGACTCCCCGATCGTCGTGCGGCGCAATCGCATCCTCGAGCTCATGAAGACCCGCTCGGTCATGACGGCCGGGACGTACACCGCCGAGGACTACGACAAGGCCATGCAGGAGCCGGTCGTCCTCACCCCGCCGGGCAACAAGCGGATCCTGGCCCCGCAGTTCGTCCTCCAGGTGCGCAACCAGCTGGGGACCATCATCTGCGGCGCCGACGCGGCGGCCAGCTGCCCGCAGGTCGACACCGGCGGCTACCGGGTGATCACCACCCTCGACTGGAAGATGCAGCGGATGGCCGAGAAGTGGACGGAGGCGGGAGCCCGCGCCCCCAACGCGAAGGACACGGCGGCCTATCTCGAGCGCCTCGGGGTCCGCTACGAGCCGTGGATCCGCAACATGCGGGGCAAGGGCGTCCAGAACGCCGCGCTCGCCGCCGTCGACTATCGGACCGGCGAGGTGTACGCCTACACCGGGAGCGCCGGCTTCTACCTCAAGGGCAACCGCAAGTTCCAGCCCCAGTTCGACGTCCTCGAGGACGGCTGGCGTCAGCCGGGCTCGGCCTTCAAGCCGATCAACTACATCATCGGCCTCGAGGACCGCACCCTGACCGCGGCGTCGCTGTTCATGGACGTCGTCACCGACTTCGGGGGCGGCTGGACGCCCGTCGACGCGGACCGGATGGAGCGCGGGCCGCTGCGCCTGCGCCAGGCGATCCAGGTGTCGCTCAACATCCCGGCCATCAAGGCAGCGATCCGGATCGGGCCCGACCGCGTCTTCGAGCGGGCCAAGGACTTCGGCATCCGCTACCAGAGCGCCTCCAATCTCGGCGGAGCGGCGATCGCCATCGGCACCGTCGAGGTCCACATGATCGATCTCATCAGCGCCTACGGGGCGATCGCCAACGCGGGCGTCCTCGTGCCCCGGACGACGATCCTGGAGGTCTACAACGCGGAGGGCGAGAAGATCTGGCCGCTCGCCGGGACGCCCGCGAGCGGGAAGCGCGTCGTGAGCGCCCAGGCCGCCTTCATCATGACCGACATCCTGTCCTCCAACACCGATCCCGCCCAGAACCCCTTCTGGAGCAAGCGGGCGATCATGAACGGCAAGCAACGCCGCCCCGCGGCGCTCAAGACCGGCACGACGGACGCCACGATCGACCTCACCGCCGTGGGGTACCTGGCGCCCCCGGAGGATCCCGACGCCCCCGCGCTGGTCGTCGGGGCCTGGATGGGGAACAGCGACAACTCCGCGCCGCCGGAGGGCGTTGTGGCCCTCGAATCGGCCGCGTCGCTGTGGCAGTCATTCCTGACCCAGGCCAGCAAGGGGACCCCGATCGCCTCCTTCCAGCGCCCGCCCGGCGTCGTGCAGGCGACCGTCGACGCCTTCAGCGGCATGAAGCCCGGGCCCTTCACGACGAAGACCGTCAAGGAATGGTTCATCGAGGACTCCGTCCCCCGCGAGATCGACAACACGAAGGTCGGGATCGAGATCGACTCCGCCACGGGCAACCTGTGGCAGGAAGGGTGCGCCGGGCCGATGGAGGTCCAGGGCTTCCTGAACCTGGCGAACGTCGAGACCGAGTTCCCGTCCTGGGGGAAGCACAACCGCAACTGGGTCGCCCGCGCAGCCCGCGGCTCCGGCGTCTCGGGCGGGCCCGAGAAGACCCGCACGACCTACTTCTACGAGACCGGCGTCTGGACCCCCTTCGGCGGCACCTGGGGTGCGCCTTTCGCGCCGACGGATACCTGCGAGATCCCGGAGCCGACGCCGCTCCCGTCCGATTTCTGGCCCTTCCCGGTGCCCACGCCGAGCGACGGCAGCTTCCCCGGCGATCCCGGCATCCCCGGCGATCCGGGCATCCCCGGCGATCCGGGCATACCAGGATCCCCCTAGAGCCGATCCCTAGAAGCTCACCACGGTCGCGCCGTCCCCGCCCTCGCCCCGCTCGCCCGGCCGGATGGCCCGGACCAGCGGATGGGCGGCGGCCGAGGAGCGGACGGCGTCGCGGAGGGCCCCGGTCCCGAGGCCGTGGATGATCGTGGCCCGCTCCAGCCCGGCGAGCGCGGCGTCCTCGAGGTAGCGGCCGACGACCTCGAGCGCCTCCTCCACGCGAGCGCCGCGAACGTCGAGCGACGAGGCGATGGTGCGGGCGCGGTCGAGGCGGAGGCGGGCGATGCTCGACGCGGCCTCCTCGGGCACGCGCGCCGTCCGGCGTTCGTCGGGCGCCGCTACGGGCACCTCCAGCTCGTCCGTCGCGGCCGTCACCCGCATCCCGCCGACCTCGAGGGTGGCCCGCTTTCCGCCGCGCTCGAGGGCCACGATGCGGCCCTCCCAGCCGCCACCTCGGCTGCGGGCGCGGGCCCCCACCTGCCAGGTCACCGGGGCCGCGGCCGGGACGGGAGCGGGAGCGGGGGCCGGCAGGCGTCCGAGGCGCTCCTCGGCGCGCTCCACGAGCTCGTCGAGCGCCGGCGCGGTGACGGTCTCCCGCTCGAGGCGGCGCCGGGCGCCCCGGATCTCGGAGCGGAGGTCCTCCACGAGCCTCTCGGCCTCGCCCCGGGCTGCGGCGACGGCCTCGTCGCGCTCGCGACGGGCCCGCCGGCGCTCCTCGTCGGCCGTCCGACGAGACTCCGCGGCCCGCTGCTCCGCCGCTCGCGCCCGATCGAGCGCCTCCCGGGTCGCCAGGTCGGCCGCGCGGATCGAGGCGAGCGTCTCCTCGAAGGCCTGCTGCCCCTCGGTCAGGCGCGAGCGGGCGGCGGCGACGATCTCGACCGGCAGACCGAGCCGCTCCGCGATGGCGAAGGCCTGGCTCCCCCCGGGCAGGCCGGTCCGCAGGTGGTAGGTCGGGGAGAGGGTCTCGAGGTCGAACTCGACCGACGCGTTGCGGGCCCCCGGCGTGGTGTGGGCGTACACCTTCAGCTCGGCGTAGTGAGTGGTGGCGGCCACGACGGCGCCCGAGCGGAGGAAGTGGTCGAGGAGCGCCTGGGCCAGCGCCGATCCCTCGGTTGGGTCGGTCCCGGCCCCGAGCTCGTCGAGGAGGACGAGCGTCGCGGGCCCCGCCGCCGCCACGATCCGGACGATGGACCCGAGGTGGCTCGAGAAGGTCGAGAGCGACTGGGCGACCGACTGCTCGTCCCCGATGTCGGCGAAGACGTCCCGCAGCACGGGGAGCCGGCTCCCGGGGTCGGCGGGGACGTGGAGGCCGGCCTGGTGCATCAGGACGAGGAGGCCGATGGTCCGCAGGGTGACGGTCTTGCCGCCCGTGTTCGGCCCGGTCACGACGAGCGCCCGGACGTCACCGCCGAGCGCCACGTCGATCGGCACGACGCGCCCCGCCAGGCCGGGGTGACGGGCACCCCGGAGGGCGATCTCGGGGCCGGGTGCCGTCTCCGCCCGGACCGCGTCCATCTCCTCCGCGAGGCGGGCCTTGGCGCTCCACAGGTCGAAGCGGGCGAGCGCATCGAGCAGCTCCCGCAGGAGGCCCGCCTGGCCGCCCACGAGGGCCGACAGCTCGTCGAGGATCCGCTCGATCTCGGCGACCTCGGCCACCTGGCATTCGCGCCAGGCGTTGCCCATCTCGACCGCCACGAGCGGCTCGACGAACAGCGTCTGGCCGCTCCCCGAGGCGTCGTGGACGATCCCCTTGACCCGGCTCCGGGCGTCGGCCCGGACTGGCACCACGTAGCGGCCGTTGCGGAGCGTGACGATCGGGTCCTGGAGGGCCGGGCCCACCTCGCTGGAGTGGACGAGCTGCTCGAGGCGCGAGCGCAGCCGCTCGTAGGCGATCCTCGTGGCACGGCGGAGGCCACCCAGCCGGGGCGATGCCGTGTCGAGCAGGTCGCCGGACGGGTCGAAGCTGCGCTCCAGCGTGGAGCGGAGCGCGGGGAGCGGGTGCAGGCTGCGGGCAAGCTCGTGCAGGAGCGGCCGCCGATCGTCGGCCAGGACGTCGCGCAGGCGGGCGGCCGCCTCGATCGTCGCCGCGATGGCGGCGAACTGCGCGGCGTCGAGCCGCCCGCCGCGGGCGGCCCGCTCCACGGCGGCGCCGATGTCGTGGGCGCCTCCGATCCCCACGCTCGGCCGCTCCGCCAGGAGGGCGCGGGCCTGCGTTGTCTCGTCGAGCCTGATCTCCACGAGGACCGGGTCGGCGACCGGGACCAGCGCCTCGGCAAGCCGCCGGCCCGGGGGGAAGCCAGTCGCGGCGGCCAGTCGCTCGCGGACCAGCGGGAACTCCAGGAGGACGATCGACTTCGCGTCCATCAGCGGCCCGGTCCCGTGGCGGGCGGGCCCACCTCCACGAAGCGCCAGGGGCGATCGGCCCAGCCCGGCCCGGCGTAGGCGACCCCGACCCGGGGCGTCGCCCGTACCGCAGACGGTCGCTCGCCCGGCGGCGCGGGCTCCAGGCGCAGCGTGCCCGCCGGATCGAGGAGGTCGCGCCCGTCGTCGTCGCGGGTCACGCCGAAGGCCGCCGCGACGTTCGCCGGGCCGGCGGCGAGGCGGGCCGCCGGGAGGCGGGTGATGCGCGCGGCGGCGGCCGGGGGATCGGCGCGGTCCGCGCGGCGGGTCGCCACGGCCCGGGCGAGGCGGGCCGTCCGCATCGACTCGATGCCCGCCAGCGGCTCGACCGCCCGCACGAGGACGGCACCAGCCTCCCCGGGTGGTCCGACGACGACGTTGAGGCAGGTGTGCATGCCGTAGACACCGTACACGTAGGCCGATCCCGCCGCGGCGAACATGGTCGCCGTGCGCGCGGTCCGTCCGAAGCGAGCGTGGGAGGCCCGGTCCTCCGGCCCGGCGTAGGCCTCGACCTCAACGATGCGCCCGCTCCGCGTCCCGCGGGGATCCTCGCGCACGAGGCGTGCCCCGATGAGACCGCGGGCGGCCTCGACGACGGGTCCGGCGAGCAGCCCGGTGAGGCGGTTGGCCGAGCTCAGGAGAAGTAGATGCGCAGGCTGGTCGGGGTGATCCAGCCGAAGAGCGCAAAGAAGAGCGGGATGAGCGACGAACGGAAGAGCTCCACGATCTGGGAGTCGTCGTAGAAGCGGAAGATGTCGCGCAGCAGGCCGAACTCGTCCGGGTCGGGGGGGATCCCGGGCACGGTGTAGTAGGAGTCCAGGATGACGATGAGGGCACCGATCAGCAGCAGCGCCTGGAGCGCGCCGAGAATCGCGCCGAGGAGCTCGTCGACCACCGTCGCCTTCGTGAACAGCGTGGTTCGGCGATAGAACGTCTGGACCAGGATCGACCCGGCCAGGTAGATCGCCAGGAAGCTGCCTCCGAAGGCGAGCATGTACACGTACTCGCGGGGGAACTGGACCCAGTACTGCGCCAGCCAGCTCCCCAGCGGTTCCCGCAGGTTCATCGCGAGAAGGAGCGAGAGGAGGGCGATGGCCAGGCCCAGGAGGCGGCGCAGCGTCCCCTGGATGTACCCGACGACGAAGAAGCCGGCGATGAAGAACGCCGCCAGGATGTCGAAGAGATTCAGGCCCTGGATGAACCCGACGACGTCCACGCAGCCTCCGGCTCCGGGCGCGGTCTCCCGCGCCCACGCTCTCCGCTTCGCCGCAGCCCCCGGCGACCCTCCGACACTGTACGACCGCGCTCCCCGTCCCCGCAACTCGGCCGGCGCCGCGGCGCACCGCCGTCGGGGTCATTCACGTGCGGACGCGGGCTCCGTGCGCCGCCGCCGCAGCCGCGATCAGGCCCTCGACGAGGGCGTCCACCTCTCCCTCGTCGAGGTGGCGGTCGTCCGCCCGGATCGCGAGACGCCAGGCGAGGCTCTTCTCTCCGTCGGCGAGGGGGGCGCCGCGGTAGACGTCGAAGAGCGTCACCCCGTGGACGAGGGCACCCCCGGTCGCGCGGAGCGTGGCCGCCACGTCGCCCGCGGCGGTCGCCTCGGCCACGACGAGGGCGAGGTCGCGCTCCACGGCGGGGTGCCGGCCCAGGGGCGTCACGTGGACCGGCGCCGGCTGTCCCGCGGCCAGGCCGGCAACGGCGAGCTCGGCGACGAGGACGCGCTCCGCCCGCAGGCCCCAGGCGACGAGGATCTCGGGGTGGAGCTCGCCGACGAGCCCGGCGAGTGACATACCGGCTACGGCGTCCCCGGCAGTGGCGCGCGCAGCCCTCCCCGGGTGCAGCGGCCGGCCGGTGTGCTGCGACGCGAAGACGGGATCCGGCGCCCCGATCGCGCGCGCCAGCAGGGCCACGAGCGCCTTCGCGTCCTCGAGCGCCCAGGCCCTTGCGCCGAGGCTCCAGGAGGCCGGCACCGCAGCGCCGGCGAGGAGGATCCCCAGCCGCCACCACTCGGCGGGGGCGCCGGCGCCGTCCTTGGCATACCCCTTGCCGACCTCGAAGACCGCGACGTCGGGGCGGCCGTGGCGCTCGTTGAGCGCGAGGACGTCGAGGAGGCTCGCGACGAGACCAGAACGCAGGACGGCATGCCGCTCCGACAGCGGGTTCTGCACCCGGATCGGGAGGCCGCTGACCGCGTCGTGGCCGGGGACGCCGTCGGCCGCTGCGACGGGCCAGCCGAGGCGGGCGGCCTGCGACTCGGGGACGAGGGCGGGGGTGACGACCTCGGTGAGCCCGGCCCCGGCGAGCGCCCGCCGGACGGCATCGCGGAGCTCGAGCGGGTCCGGCCGGTAGTGCGGCATCGCCGTGTCGGGGGTCTTCGTTGGCACGGTGTCGTAGCCCGCGACGCGGGCGATCTCCTCGGCGACGTCGGCCTCGATGTGGAGGTCCCGCCGCCAGCTGGGGACGATCGCGACGAGCGCGGGCTCGGTGGCCGCCACGCCGAGGGGCTTCTCTCCCTTCGCGACGGGGATGGAGGTCCGCGGGGCGGCGGGCTCGAACCCGATGCCGACCCGCTCGAGGAGCGCCGCCTGCTCCACGTCGGCGAAGGAGGTGCCGAGCAGCCGGTTGATGCGGCCGGGACGGAAGGCGACCCGCTCCGGCCCTGGCTCGGCGGGCGCCGAGTCGACTCGCCCGGCGGCCGCGGCCCCGCCCGCCCAGGCCACGACAAGCTCCGCGACGCGGTCGGCGCCGATCCGGGCGAGGCGGACCTCCTGGCCCTTCTCGAAGCGGAGGCTCGCCTCCGAGCGGAGGGCGTAGTGGTAGGCCGTGCGGCGGATGCTGACGGGGTCGAAGATCGCCGATTCCACGATGATGTCGCGCGTCGCCTCCGACACCTCGGAGGCGGCCCCGCCCATGACGCCGGCGATCGCGAGCGGCCCGCCGGCGTCGGCGATCAGGAGCGTCTCGGCCGTGAGCTCCCGCTCGACGTGGTCGAGGGTCTCGAGCCGCTCGCCGGCTCGGGCGCGTCGCACGACGAGGCCGGCCCGGCCCGCGTTGTCGCGGGCGACCGCGACGGCGTCGAAGGCGTGCGTCGGCTTGCCCAGCTCGAGCATCGCGTAGTTGGTGGCGTCCACGACGTTGCCGACCGGCCGCATGCCGGCGGCCAGGAGGCGCATCTGGATCCGGTCCGGGGACGGGCCCACCGTCACGCCGCTCACCCAGCGCCCGACGAAGCGGCTGCAGAGCGCGGCGTCCTGGACGGTCACCGCGAGGCGCTCCGCGGTGGCGGGTCCCCCACCCTCCTCCAGCCGGATCTCGGGGAACCGGACCGGCGCCCCCGTGATGGCCGCGACCTCGCGGGCGAGCCCCACCAGGGAGAGCGCGTCGCCGCGGTTCGGCTTGACGTCGACGTCGAGGACGTCGTCGCCGAGGAGGTCCACGAGCGGCACGCCCAGGGGTGTCTCCGGCGGGAGGATCAGGATCCCCTCAGCGTCGCCGGTCAGGCGGAGCTCGTCGCCCGAGCAGAGCATGCCGTTGCTCACGACGCCCATCTTCTCGGTGCGCTCGATCGCCCGGTTGCCGGGCAGGATCGCCCCCGGCAGGGCGACCGGCACGCGCTGCCCGGCGGCGATGTTCGTCGCGCCACAGACGATGTCGAGGACGTCCGCCCCGACGCGCACCCTCGCGAGGGAGAGCCGGTCGGCGCGCGGGTGCTTCGCCACCTCGAGCAGCTCTCCCGTGACGACGTTGCGCCACTCGGCCCCCCAGCGCTCGATTCCCTGCACCTCCATGCCCAGGAGCGTCAGGCGGTCAGCCAGCTGCTCGGGGGTGAACGGAACGTCGACATAGTCGCGCAGCCAGGAGAGGGGCACTCTCATCGGAACTGCTCCAGGAAGCGGAGATCGTTGTCCAGGAAGACCCGGAGGTCGGCGATCCCGTGGCGCAGCATCGCGATCCGCTCGACGCCCATCCCGAAGGCGAAGCCCTGGTAGCGCTCCGGGTCGATGCCGCCGTACTGGAGGACGACGGGGTGGACCATGCCGGCCCCGAGGATCGTCATCCAGCCCGTGCGGCCGCAGGCTGGGCAGCCCGGCCCGCCGCAGACGAGGCAGCCGATGTCGAAGGCGACGGAGGGTTCCGTGAACGGGTAGTAGCCGGGCCGGAAGCGCGTGGCCGTCCCCTCGCCGAACATCGCGTGGGCGAACTCGACGAGCTGGCCCTTCAGATCGGCGAGGTTCGTCCCCTCGTCGACCATGAGGCCCTCGACCTGGAAGAACTCGGAGGCGTGCGACGCGTCGGTCGCCTCGTAGCGGAAGCAGCGCCCAGGCAGCAGCGCCCGGATCGGCGGCCGCTCGGCGTGCATGACCCGGATCTGGCCTGGCGAGGTGTGCGTGCGGAGAAGGCCGCCGTCGAGGTCGACGTAGAGCGTGTCCCACAGGTCGCGCGCCGGGTGGTCGGGCGGGATGTTGAGCATCTGGAAGTTCGTGGCGTCGCTCTCGACCTCGGGGCCCTCGTAGGTCACGAAGCCGAACTGCCCGAAGACGGCGGTGATCCGCTCGATCGTCTCCACGATGGGGTGCAGCGTCCCGCGCGGGAGAGGGCGCGCCGGCGCGGTCACGTCGACGGTCTCGGCGGCCAGGCGGGCGGCAAGGGCGGCGCTGCCGGCGCGCTCGCGGGCCGTCGCCAGGGCGGTCTCCACGGCCTCGCGGACCTCGTTGACCACGACCCCCACCCGCGGCCGGTCCTCGGCAGGCAGGGCCCCGATGCCACGCATGAGCCCGGAGAGGGCGCCGCCCTTGCGTCCCAGGTACGCGACGTCGAGCTCCTCGAGCGCGGCGAGGTCCGGCGCGGCGGCGATGCGCGGCAGCGCCTCGTCGCGGAGGGAGGTGAGCTGCGCGGTGAGGGTCGCGAGGTCCACGGTGGGGAGCGGCGCCTCCATCTCTCCTGGGCCGAGAATCGCGGACCCCCGCGGCGCCGGCGCGCGCGAGGGTCCCGCGGCGATGGTCGTGGGCCGGGCTGGCGCCCGGTCGCGCCGTCAGGCGCCGCGGGCAACCTCGACGATCCGGCCGAAGGTCGCGTCGTCGCGGACGGCGATGTCGGCCAGGGTCTTCCGGTCGAGCACGACCTCGGCCCTCTTGAGGCCGCTGACGAACTCGCGATAGGTGACGCCGTGGGCGCGGGCCGCGGCATTGATCCGGATGATCCAGAGCTGGCGCATGTCGCGCTTGCGGACCTTGCGGTCGCGCGTCGCGTAGGCCAGGGCATGCAGGAGGGCCTCGCGAGCGGGCTTGACGAGCCTGCTGCGGGTTCCCTTGCGACCCTCGGCGGCGTTCAGGAGCCGCTTGTGGCGGCGGTGGGCGGTGACGCCCCGCTTGACGCGTGCCATGGGTCAGCCCTTCTTGAGGTACGGCAGGAGCCGCGCCACCTGGTCGGCGTGCTCCCTGCCGATGATGGCCTTGCCGGCGTAGCGCCGCCGACGCCGCGACGACTTCAGCTCGAGGTGGTGGCCCCGCCAGGACTTCACGCGGTAGGGCTTCCCGCTCCCGGTGACCCCGATCCGCTTCTGGCTGCCCTTGTGACTCTTCAGCTTCGGCACGCCGGCCTCACTCTCCCGTGCTCGCGGGCGCGCTGCCCGCCTCGTCGATCGCGGCCGCCAGGGCGGCCTCCGCGGCCTCACCAGGGGAGGCCTTGGCGGCGGGAGCTCGCTCCCCCGTCCCGGTCTCGCGCGGGTGCGGCTTGTGGGTCGACGCGATCGTGATGTGCATCGACTTGCCCTCGAGGAGCGGTGCTCGCTCGAGGACCCCGTGGTCCTTGACCTGGTCCGCGAACTTCCCGAGCAGCTCCCGCCCCAGGTGCGGGTGCGTCAGCTCGCGGCCGCGGAACTGGACGGCCACCTTGATCCGGTCACCCTCCTCGAGGAACTCGATCGCCCGGCGCACCTTCGTGTCGAAATCCCCCTGGCCGATCTTCGGCTTGAGGCGGATCTCCTTGAACTCCACGGACCGGGACTTCCGCTTCGCCTCCTTCTCGCGTTTGGCCAGCTCGTACTTGTACTGGCCGTAGTCGAGCAGGCGGGTCACGGGCGGCGAGGCCGTCGGAGCCACCTCGACGAGGTCGTAGCCGCGCTCCTGTGCCATCCTGAGGGCCTCCAGCGTCGGCATGACGCCCAGCTGGTTCCCCTCCTCGTCGATCACCCGGACCGTCGGGATCCGGATCATCTGATTGACACGCAGCTCTCGGCTTATCGTCGACCCCTTCGCGCTACGAGATCACTCGAGCGCCCGCGAACGGCGTGCCACAGCACGCGCGAGGCGGGCGCGTTTCGCCGGCGGAGGATAGCACACCCGGCCGAAGGCACGCGCAGGGTGCCCGGGCCCTCGCAGGGTGCCCGGGCCCGCTCGATCCTCCCACGACGTCGCCGCGAAGCCGAGGCCTACTCCGGGCGACGAGCGGCGACCTCCGCAGCCAGGCGCTCGGCGAGCGCGTCCCAGCCCTCCGCGGGCTGCTGGACTCCC
>Ga0209254_10004252_pt1 | contig 13119 bp, 11 predicted proteins | sample FrelakmetDIP11DI_FD_187148 | JGI IMG/M metagenome (GOLD analysis project Ga0209254, IMG submission 187148) | Freshwater lake sediment microbial communities from the University of Notre Dame, USA, for methane emissions studies - DIP11 DI (SPAdes)... | ecosystem: Environmental > Aquatic >...
GGGGAGGGTCGCAGACCGCACCTGTTTGTTCACGGTGTCCCACCACGTGACCTGCACCTGGGGCAGGTTCAGTGTTCCGGGCTGGGTGGCAACGAGGCTGACCGACTCGGTGCGAGTGCCGACGATTCCGCCGCGGGTAAACGATTCGTTCAGCTGCGGCGGCTCCGGATAAATTTTCAGCGATGCGGGCAATGCTGTTGCCAATGGTGGGATTGCCGATGCCGCATTGCCGTCGGCTCGTACGAGTATTGTCCGCTGACTCGGCGTGCCGGTGACGAGGCCGCGCGTGGGCTGGCCGGGCCAATCCTCCAACAGTTCGACTTCGGCGGCCGGTAGCCATGCGGCATCGTGTGGATACTCCGGCGGAATCGGCAACACGTCGATAGTCAAAGGCTCCGAACTGACGTCGACACCGATCCGCCGACCACCCATCCCGGAATCCGCCGCCAGCCGGATGCTGCCAGTGACGGTCGCGCTCGGAATGCCCAGCTTGCCGCTGCGTTCGGGGAACGCCGCAAAGCGCTGGGTGATCAAGCCGTATTCACGACCGTCGTGCACCGTCGATGATTGTTCAGGGTCTCCCAACGACCGGACCATGGCGCCGGGGATTTGCGGCAGGTTCGGCATGTCGCCATAGAGCTGCGCACCGTTCACGTAGAACAGCTTGCGGGTCACTACAACCTGGGATTGCACGTAGACCTGTTTGGGTTCGTAGCTGGTTTCAAAAAAAACGGTGTCTGCGATCGCTCGCTTTACCTGAGGATCGAGATCCTTGACCGTGATTTGAATCGGCTTTGACATGTCACCGCGCAGCGAGATAGACGGAACTTCGAGCACGCCGCTGTGTCTGGGCTTCAATAACATCGTCCAAGTGGTCCAGGCGTCGATCTGGCCGTTGATACTGCGAAACTGGCTGCTGCGCTGGGTGCTCAGTATTTCGAAGTCCTGCGTCAGCGGATCAAGATCGGGATCTCCGGTCAAATTGGCGCCGTCCGCGCGCAGCATCAGGCGCAGCGTATCGGCCGCCGAGATGCTCGTTGCATCAACGCTCGCATCGAATACCGCAAGCGCGGCTCTACTCAACAGCAGCAGTGCCACCGCGCAGATCAGCCGTTTCGTCACCAGATCTGATCTCCATCGCGATGATCCGGTTCGCCGCTATACAAGCGTTGATTGGACTCATACTGGAACTTGCGGCGCAGCAGGCCCGCGGGATCGTCCGGCACTCGTCGCAACCATTGTTCCAGGGAGTCGCGCTGTTCATCGCGCTGTGCGTCGCGTTGCGCCAGCTGCTCGCTCTGCTCGCCGCTGGGCTGCGACTTTTGCTGCTCGGTCTCGCGCTTTTCCGCATCGGAGCGTTTGTTCGTTTGATCGGCGTTGCGCGACGTCGATTCGTCGCTGTTAGGATTGCCCGACGAGTTCTGCTCGCGGGACGGGTCGGCCTGCGACTCGTCGCGGTTGTGCTGGGACTCTTGATCTTGATTGCCCGCGGTCTGCTGCTGCTGCTCAAGCAACTTTTCGAGCAGCGCTTTGTTGAACGCGGCGTCTTCGTCGCCGGGCGACACCTCGAGGGTAGCGTCATAGGCAGCGATGGCTTCCTTGAATTTGCCTTGTAGAGCTAGGGTGTTGCCGCGGTTGTAGCTGCCGCGCGGCGACTGATCGGCTGAGAAGCGTTGGTATGCGCTACTGTAGTCGCCGCTGCGGTACTGAGCGACGCCTTGCCACTGCGGATTCTCGAACAGCGTCGCGGCACGCTCGGGTTCGCCTTGCTGCAGCGCGTCGTAGCCCTGCTGGTCGGGCGTTCGCCACAGATCGCCCCACCAGTCGGCGTGTGCCGGCGGTGGCAACAACGCGCACACCAGCAGCGCCACGCCGCCGCGGCGGAAGTTCGCCAACGCAAACGGGATCAGCAATAGCACCAGCCAATAGCCGTAGTCCGCCCACAGGTCGAACTTGCGCTCGAGACGGCGTTCATCGTTGGCGCTCGGTAGCGGGGTCGTCAGCAGTTCCGTGATGTTCGCGTCGTCAGCACCGGCAGTCAGGTATCGCCCGTTGGACATCTGCGCAATCGATGCGAGGCGATTGGCATCCAGCTTGGCAATGACCGTGTTGCCGTGGCGATCGGTCAGCAATCGCCCGGGCTGAGCGACGAAGTCGAGCGGAATCGGTGCGCCGGCCGCAGTGCCGATTCCAAGAATCGAGATCGGAAAATACGGCGACGCATCCGTGGACACATCGTCGATACGATCGACGCCGTCGGTAACCAGCAGAATACGGCCCTGCGACATGCCGGCGTTGCGCATCAGTGTCCGAGCGAGATCGAGTGCGGCGCCGGGACTGCTGCCGAGAACCGGCATCATATCAGGTGCGAGTGATGCCAACAGATTCTCAATGGTGCGGACGTCGTCGGTGAGCGGAGCCACCGTATGAGCATCGCCAGCATAGGCCACCAGCCCGGTGAAGCCTTCGCTGCGCGTCCGCAGGATGTCGGTGATGGCGTGGCGCGCGCGGACGAGTCGCGACGGCGCGACATCCGGTGCATACATCGACAAGGATAGATCGAGCACGATCACCAGCGCGTCGGTCTTCTGGTCGACCGGCTGTGGCAGTCGCTGCCAGGTCGGACCTGCCAGTGCGACGCTGGCTATCGCCAACGCCAGGCCGGTGAACAGCGGCAGCCAGGGACCGCTCGCCTTCAGCGTGCGCTCGAGCAGCACGTCGCGCAGCTCGTCATCGATGATCGCGTCCCAGCTCGATCGATTACGCCGCACGCGTGCGGCGAGCATCGCCATCACGACCGCCGCAATCAGCGCGAGCAACCACCACGGCCGTAGGAAATGAAATGCCGCCGGATCAAGCCCCCACATAGGCACCTCTGCGGATTCCGAGCAGCAGCACTGTCAGCCACAGAGCCCAGCTGGCTGCCAGTGGATAGTAGAAGAGCGCCTTTACGGGTCGGAAGCTGCGCGCGTCCTGGGCGGTCGGTTCTATGGCATCGATCAGCTGGTAGATTTCGACGAGTTCCGCGGTGTCGCGCGCGCGAAAAAACCGACCGCCCGTGGTATCGGCGATCTGTTGTAAGGATTTGGCGTCCAGGCCGGCTGACGGGTTCACGATGCGGCCGCTCAGTTCACCCCAGAAGCCCGGTACCTCGAGCGCTTCCGCGCCGACACCAATGGAGTAAATCCTGATGCCTTCCGCGTGCGCGAGCTCGGCGGCCTTTTCGGGCGGCACCTCACCAAAGTTGCTAGCGCCGTCGGTCAGTAGAATCAGCACGCGCGACTCGGCCGGACGCGCGCGCAAGCGTTTTACCGCGAGTCCGATTGCGTCGCCGACAGCTGTTTTACCGCCAGCGATTCCGACTGGCGCTTCCTCGAGCAATTGTCCAACGGTTGCAAGATCGAACGTCAACGGTGCCTGCAGATACGCGTTGCTGCCGAACAGGATGAGGCCGATACGATCGCCGGCGCGGCGCGCAATAAAATCGCTGACGACTGCCTTGACCGCGGTCAGGCGATTGACCACCTCGCCGCCAATCTCCATGTCTTCGGTATTCATGCTGCCCGAGATGTCTACGGCGAGCAGCAGATCACGACCGGTGCTCGGTAGGCTGACCGGGTCGCCGGTGAACTGCGGTCGCGCCGCCGCGCCCAGCAGGCATGCCCAGGCAAGCCACGCCAGCAACAAGAGGAGGCGCGGCGCATGACGGCCGCCGCCGGACGCCGTCACGGCGGGAGCGAATGGCCCCAGGTCCGGCACGCGCAACGCGGCTTCACCGTGTTGCCGAGGCTGCAACAGGCGACGGACCAGCAGCGGTAGAGGCAGCGCAGCCAATGCCCATGGCCAGATCAAATTGATCATCGGTGTGCCGACTTTCTGATGGCGCGCAACGCATCGTGGGCGGCCGCGTGCAGGCCAGTGGGATCCCACTGAAAGTCGCGTGTAAAACGCGCATCGCCCAGCGCCGCACCGGCGCCGTTGGAAAAGACGTCGCTTTTGACGAGTTTGTCGAGGTACACAAGCCACGCGGCACCGGTCAATGCCGCGGCGTCGTGTTGTTGCGCCCCATGGATCAGCGCGCGCTTCAGCAGGGCGCTCACCAAGTCTGCGAATTCACGCGCGGCGAGCGGCTGTTCGCGCGCCTGCGCCAACAGGTGATCGAGGCGGCGCTGTGCAAGGCGAAACGGACGGCCCCGCCGGCGCATTCGATACGCGCCGATGAGGAGCGCACCGACGAGTGTGGCGATCAAAAAACCGAGTAACCACCAGCCTGGCGCCAGCGGCCAGATGCTGGGTGCCTCGGGGAGATGAAGATCGTGTAATTGTTTAAGCGCCTCGTCCATACGTCAGTCGCGGTTGATGCTCAGTGAAGGAGGCGCTCGCCGAGGCGCGGCACGGTCGCCTCGTTGGTCGACAGCCGGATGAATTGACTTCGTGTTGCCAGACAGACGCTCTCGAGCGCCTGTATGTGGGCAGCGAATGCGTCGTGATATTGCCGCCGGGCATTCGGATCCGATGTCGCCAGGATTCTGCGTGCGACGCCGTCGGTGACGGTATACCGGTCGGGCGGCGGCAGTTCCTGCTCCATCGGATCGCTGATGTGGATCGCCACGACACTGTTGTGTCGCGCAATACGTTTGAACAGCAATTCATCGGCTGCGTCGTAGCCGTGAAAATCCGATATCAAATAGATGCGATGGCCATTGTGTGCGAGTCGGATGAGGTGGTTGAGCACAATTGGCAGCCGGCGCTGACGTGACGGACCCGCGGGTGCATCGCGCAATGCCATGTTGCTCAGGCCGATCCGATTGAGCAGGCGCACGACTGCGCGCGCACTACGGAACGGTTTGAATGTGTACTCCGTACTATCGTCGTAGATCAGTCCGCCGACCCGATCACCGGCGTCGACGGCGTGCCACGCGAGCAGCGCGGCGCACTCGGCAGCGGCGACGGATTTCATGCGTACTCGAGTGCCGAAGAACATCGGGCGGCTCTGATCGACCACGACCAGCGTCGGTCGTTCGCGCTCTTCGCGGTACACCTTGGTATGCGGTTTGGCTTTGCGTGCGGTGACGCGCCAGTCGATCGAGCGCACGTCGTCACCCGGCTGATACAAACGCACCTCGGCGAAGTCGACGCCACGACCGCGATGACGTGACAGGCGACCACCGCCGTGTGGGCCGTTGATGCGCATCGACGCAGTGCGCAACGGCAGCTTCACATCGCGCAGCGCGATCAGTTGGGCCACGTCCACCGTCGCGCCACGCAATTGCCGACTCAAAGATGCACTTGGGATCATGGAGCTGGAACGGCGTTCAATATCCGGTCAATGAGCTGATCTGCGTCGATGCCTTGAGCTTCGGCTTCGAAGCTGGTGATGATGCGGTGACGTAGCGTGTCGTGGGCGACGCTGCGCACATCGTCGGGGGTCACGAAGTTTCGTCCGTCGAGCCACGCGACTGCGCGGCTGCATTGATCGAGTGCGATGGTGCCGCGCGGACTCGCGCCGTAGTCGAGCCAGCCGACGAGGTCCGCGTTGTACAGGCCCGGCTGACGTGTCGCCATCACCAGTTGAATCAGGTATTCCTCGACACCGGGCGCCATATATTGCTCGATGATCTGACGGCGCGCCTCGAAGATATCGTCAGCGTTGAGTCGAACCGGTGCGATTGTTTCGCGCCGATCGATGACTTCGGCGCGAACCAGTTTGAGAATTTTGTGCTCGGCCTGAGCATTCGGATAGTCGACTTTGACGTGCAGCAGGAAACGGTCCAGTTGCGCTTCAGGCAGCGGGTAGGTGCCTTCTTGTTCGATCGGGTTCTGCGTCGCCATTACCAGGAACAACGCTGGTAACCGATACGTTTCGCGGCCGATGCTGACCTGATGTTCGGCCATCGCCTCGAGCAGCGCCGATTGCACCTTGGCCGGGGCTCGGTTGACCTCGTCAGCGAGCACCAGATTGTGAAAGATGGGCCCCTGCTGAAATCGAAACGAGCCGTCCTCTGGCCGATACACTTCGGTACCGGTGACATCGCTCGGCAACAGGTCCGGTGTGAACTGAATCCGATGGAATTCACCGTTGACGGCGCTGGCGAGCTCCTTGATCGCACGCGTTTTTGCAAGCCCTGGCGCGCCTTCGACAAGCAGGTGTCCGCCACACAGTAGCGCCGTCATCAGGCGCTCGATCAGCGGGCGTTGTCCGATGACGCGGCTATCGAGCCAATCCATCACGGTACGGATCTTGTCGTGCTGCGGTGCCGCGACTGCTTGCATGGTCTACCTTGGTTGAAAAGCCCGTCATTGTAGCCGTGGTCGCCGGGCAGTCTAGCGCGGGCCATCCGCTGGACTAACCTTGATTCGACTGATCCCGGATCGCGCTCAAAAAGCGTTGGTGCGTTTTTAATGCCTCCCGTTAGAGCGGTGACCGCTGCGGAAGTTCTACCAAACCCATGATGATCTCCGGCCTGATCCCATGCTTGCAAAGCAAACGATCGTTGTAGATCTCTCGATCGCCGGCAACGAACTCAAACGACTGTATCGCGGGGGCTGCAGTACTGTGCTTGCGCGCGCGCGCGATGGGCGCTGGGTGCGTTTCCCCGCCACGGCGCTGCGCGCGCACGTGCTCGGCCAAGGCGTTTACGGCGCGTTCGTGTTGCGCGTTACCGACGGTCGCTTGACCGCGATGGAGCGCTTACGCTGAACGAGCATCTGGACGGTGCGTGCGCGATGCGTTGGTAGTGCGCGAATAGCGTGACGGTCGGCCTGATCTTGATCAAAAACTAGGTACACTTGCGCGCCGTCTTGCGAACTGCATACGTCTCGCCATGTACCAGACCTTGCGCAACCTGCTGTTCCTGCTCCCGCCAGAGATGTCGCACGACCTTGCGCTTGCGGCGCTGCAACTTGCTGCGCGCAGCGGACTTTCCCAACGGTTCGTCCACGGCATTTATCAGCCGGTCACCGTCATGGGGCTCAAGTTCCGTAACGGCGTCGGTCTCGCCGCGGGTCTCGACAAGGACGCGCGCTGCATCGAAGGATTGCTGGCCATGGGTTTCGGATTTATCGAGGTCGGTACGGTGACACCGCGGCCGCAACCCGGTAACCCACGACCGCGCTTGTTCCGCCTGCGCGATGAGGGAGCATTGATCAATCGGATGGGATTCAACAATGGCGGCGCGGTGGCCGCGTCCGAGCGCATCCGTCAAGCCCGTCGGCAGCTGGGGCCGACCGCGGGTCTGATCGGAGTCAACATCGGCAAGAACAAGGACACGGCACTGGATGACGCCGCGGCGGACTATCTGGAAGCGCTCGATGCGGTATATGACGTCGCCGACTATGTAACGGTGAATGTCTCGTCGCCGAACACCGCGGGGTTACGCGAGCTGCAGAAGAGCGACGCGTTAGGCGGGCTGCTGACGGCACTGAAGAGGCGCCAGACCGAGTTGACAGCGCAGCGCGGCCGGTATGTTCCGTTGGCGGCGAAGCTGGCGCCGGATCTGGACGATGCCGAGGTTGCCGCGATTGCAAGCGTGCTGCTCGAGGTCGGCATGGACGGCTGCATTGCGACCAATACGACGGTCTCGCGTCCGCTGCCGTTGGCGACGCGTTACCGGGACGAGAGCGGGGGGCTCAGCGGTGTGCCATTGAATGAACTGGCAGTGAGCTGTGTGGCGCGGTTGGCGCGCGCCCTCGACGGTTGCATCCCGATCATCGGAGTCGGCGGTATTTGTGACGTCGCCAGCGCACGTCGATTCATCGATGCGGGCGCTAGCCTGGTGCAGCTGTATACCGGCTTCATCTATGAGGGCCCGGGCTTGGTACGCGATCTGGCGCGCGCGCTGCGCGGCTAGCGGATCGAGCGTCGAAGCATTAGGCTTTCGACCGGGGCAGGGGTGCGGAGCAAAAGCTATTCTCTTTCTTGATAGACCGCATAAGTCATTGATAAATAATAATGTTCTAGCCGATCTTCGGCTCTGGAATGAGGAGGAGCGACGATGAGACGAACGCTGCAGGGGGTGGTGGCTTCGACGCTGTGTGTGGCAGCCGGATATGTTCAGGCGGATGACAGCGCTGTGATCAACCAGGGGGACACCGCGTGGATGCTGACTTCCACCGCGCTGGTACTGTTCATGACGATTCCGGGCTTGTCGTTGTTTTACGGCGGCCTGGTGCGCAACAAAAACGTTTTGAGCGTATTGATGCAGTGTTTTGCGATCACCTGCGTGGTGTCGTTATTGTGGCTCGTGGTCGGTTACAGCCTGGCGTTTGCCGACGGTAACGGATTCATCGGGGGGTTGGACAAGGCGATGTTTGCCGGTGTCAGCGAGGGCACGGTAAAAGGTACGATTCCAGAGTCCGCGTTTGCGTTGTTTCAGTTGACCTTTGCGATCATTACCCCGGCCCTGGTTGTCGGCGCGTTCGCTGAACGGATGCGCTTTGGGGCGTGTCTGCTGTTCGCGGCTCTCTGGGTCCTCGCTGTTTACGCGCCGGTTTGCCATTGGGTCTGGGGTGGTGGCTGGCTCGGCGAACTTGGGGTCAAAGACTTCGCCGGCGGCATCGTCGTGCATATCACCGCTGGCGCAGGTGCGTTGACTGCGGCGCTGGTGATCGGCGCGCGTCGCGGATTCCCGACACAGGGCATGCCGCCGCACAACATGACACTGACGGTTGCGGGTGCCGGCATGTTGTGGGTGGGCTGGTTTGGCTTCAATGGCGGCAGTGCGCTTGCGGCGAACGGAGACGCGGCAATGGCGATGCTCGTCACCCACATCTCCGCGTCGGCCGGCGCCTTCGTGTGGCTGGTAGCGGAATGGATCCGATTCGGTAAGCCCAGTGCACTCGGCGCAGTGACCGGTATGGTTGCCGGGCTTGGTACCATCACGCCGGCGTCCGGCTTCGTCGGTCCCGCCGGCGCGCTGCTGATCGGGCTCTCTGCGGGGCTGCTGTGTTTTGCCGCGACGAATTACCTGAAGCGAACGCTGCATGTCGATGATTCGCTCGATGTATTTCCGGTGCACGGCGTCGGCGGAATCCTGGGGACGATATTGACCGGCGTATTCGCGAGCAATGCGCTCGGACTCTTCAGCGGCCAGGACGACATTCAGATTGGCCATCAACTCGGCGTACAGGCAATCGGCGCGATTTCGACGCTTGTTTATACGGTCGTCGTCACCTTCGTTCTGCTGAAGGTGATTGGCGCGATCACGCCGCTGCGGGTCACTGCCGAAGAAGAGACCGAGGGACTCGACGTCGTGCTGCACAACGAGAGCGGCTACAACCTGTAATTGATCGCCCGCAATCGCGAGACGCGGCTCGCGCTGATGCCGGTGATGATCGCTCCACCGGTTGTAACGGGCGCTGATGACCCGGCGCCCGCGCCGGTCGCCGGGATGACGACCCCAGCATAGGGGCCGATCTAACTGCGCGCGCCGCGCGCGAGGCCGCTGCGTACCAGGGCGTCCATCAACTCGGCAAATGTCAAGCCGATGGCGCGCGCTCCGTCCGGATACAAGCTCGTTGGCGTCATGCCGGGCAGTGTATTCACCTCCAGCAACACAATTTTTTCAGCGTCGGTGACGATGAAGTCGGCGCGCGATAGATCTGCGCACCCGAGCGCCTTGTGCGCTGCAAGTGCGATCTCCTGCAGACGGTTCTGACAAGCCGCGCTGACCCCGGCCGGAATCACGTGTTCGCTCTGACCGACGGTGTAGCGGTGCGTGTAGTCGTACCAGCTGCCGCGCGGCGTCCGCACTTCGATGGTTGGGAATGCCCGCGGTGAGTGGCCGTGCAGGTCGAGGACGCCGACGGTGACTTCGATGCCGAGCACAAACGGTTCGACGAGTACGCCGTCACCGAGTGCGAAAGCCGTCTCGAACGGGTGCGTAAGATCACCGCCGTTCATCACCGGGGTTACGCCGATCGCCGAACCCTGGCGCAGCGGCTTGACGACGACTCGGTCACCGAACGCGGCGAGTGTTTCCCGGCATGCATCGGCAATCGGGGTGCCCGGCGCGAACACTCGATCGGGACACATCGGCAGACCGACTCGATGGAAAATTGCCTTGGCGAGGCTCTTGTCCATGGCCGATGCGCTCGCGTGAACGCCGCTGCCAACGTACGGCAAACCTAGGATTTCGAGATAACCCTGCACGGTGCCGTCTTCGCCCGGCGGACCGTGCAGCACCGGAAACACGACGTCGGCTCGATACGCCAGCAGCGCCTGGGTCAACGAAGCGTCGAGTTCAAACTGCTCGACGTGTTGGTATTTCGATTTCAGCGCCTTCGTTACTTCGGCTGCGGAAGAACGCGACACGGCGGCTTCCATTGATCGGCCCCCGGCGATGATGGCGATACGGCTGGCGTTCATCGGTTCTGCTGCAGCGTGAGTTGTTCCAGATTCTCGATCTCGAGCGGCGGCAGTGTTTCGGCCGGATCAAAATCGAAGACGCGTGCAAAAAATAGATACTCGCCTTCGAGCGCGCGCTTGATGTTGGCCGCTTGACGAAAGCCATGTTGTTCGCCTTCGAAGGCGACATAGGCCACCGGCAACCGTTTGCGGCGCAGCGCATCGACCATCGACTGTGCCTGATTCGGCGGCACGACTCGATCTTCGAGTCCTTGAAAAAATACGATCGGGCAACGCAGTCGTTCGACGTGGTGAATCGGCGATCGCGCAATATACAGATCGCGCGCCTGCGGATAGGGACCGATGAGGCGCTCTAGATAGCGTGATTCGAATTTGTGTGTATCGCGTGTGAGCGATTCGAGATCGCCGATTCCGTAGTGGCTTGCACCGGCGCGAAACGTCTCGCCGAAGGTGAGCGCCGCCAAAGTGGTGTAGCCGCCCGCACTGCCGCCGCGGATCGCCGCCCGTTGCCTATCGATGCGTCCGGCGGCTCCGAGGTATGCGACGATATCTTCGCAGTCGTGGACGTCGACGACGCCCCACAGCCGGTCGAGGCGCGCTCGATACGCCCGTCCGTAGCCGCTCGAGCCGCCGTAGTTCACATCGGCCACGGCCCAGCCGCGACTCGTGTAGTACTGAATACGAAGATTGATCGACGCGTGCGCCGCCGCGGTCGGACCGCCATGGCTCATCACCAGGAGCGGCGGCAGTTCGCCGGGTGCGGCGCGCGTGGTTGGATTGTGCGGCGGATAAAAGTAAGCGTGCGCGGTCGTGCCATCGCGGCTCGGGTATTCGATGGTTTCCGGCATCGAGAACCACGTTGGCTCCACCGTGAGCGAGCCCGCGTCAGCGATCGTTTCGCCCGCAGTGCCGTCCAGGCCAACGGATGTGATCGCTGCCAGGCGATCCGGCCTGCCGCCGATGAAATACAGTCGGTTCGCGAGCATCGCGAGTCCGAAGAAGTCCTGCCACTCGCATGGCAACGGCGTCGCCATAGCGTGGTCCACGTCGATGATCAGCAGGCTCGTCGAGCCATTGTGCATCCGTTGGGCAACCACATGGCGCGGACCGACGCTGCAATAATAACGGGTACCGAATCCCCAGGCCGGGCCGGAGTATTCCGCCGTGTCTGGATAAACGCAGTAAATGCCGCTGGCATCATAGCTGTACAGATTCCAGAAGCCGTTCTGATCGGAGGCGAACAGCAGGCGCTCCGAGGTCAGCCATTCGGGCTGGACGATCGACTCTGCCGCGCCACCGGCCACGATCGTCTCTGCGGCAAGAAAACCATCATCGGTGAACGTCGCAAGATGCAGCTGTGTGCCGTCCCACGGCATATTGGGGTGATCCCAGCTCAGAAAGCACAGCCGCCGCCCGTCAGGCGACATGCGCGGCGCCGCATAAAAGTCGTGACCACGGTGCAGATCGGTGGATCTACCGTTCTGCACATCGATCGACACCAGACAGTTTTCGCGCTCGGAGTCGCCGGGGCGCTCACCTACTGCAATGAGGCGCGCACGCGGTTCGTCGAAGATGAAATCGGCATAGCGCGTGTTTTCATCGGTATGGGTCAATGCCACCGGCGTACCGCCGCTCAGTGAGACGCGGTAGATGTTCTGGTCGACGAAGTTAACGAAGAAGGCGTCGGTGGGTGTCGTGTGGTATGCGCCGCCACCGTATTCGTGCACCCGCGTGCGAACGTTGAACGGTGCGGGTGTGAGTTCACGACGTATGCCGTCGCGCAAGGTGATCAGCGTATTGCGGCCATTTTCCTCGGGGCGCGACTCGAGCCAGAACAGCGCGTGGCCGTTGCTGTTCAGTGCCGCGAGCCCGGTGACGCCAGCGGTAATCAGTTCGGCGGTGATCGGCGATGGCCAACTGCCGTAGGGCGCGGTTCGGGGCATGGACGTGAGATTGTTCGGTTGCTTGGGGGCTAATTCGTGCGGCCGAGTGTATCGCGGCGGTGGTAGATTGCCCATCGCTCGTGATCACGCCACGCACCGGCGATGTAGAGAAAGCGCAGCGAGAATCCTTCGTTTTCAAACCCGCAGCGTTTGACCAGATTGATCGATGGCGTGTTGGTCGGTTGAATGTTGGCCTCGAGCCGGTGTAGGCCCAGGTCATCGAAGGCAAAGCGGATTGCCGCCGTCAGACCGCTGGTCATGTAGCCCCTACCCGCAAACGGCGCACCGGCGTAGTAGCCGAGCGACGCGTTCAGAAATGAGCCGCGCACGATATTGTTGAGATTGATGACGCCGACGATCGCGGGGGTCTCGCGTCGACAGACCAACAGGCCTTCGTGATCGCCACGATGCGTTCGTGTGAGATATGCGTCGAAAGCGCGCTCGGTCAGTGGCGGTGATATCCACGGCTCATGCAATGAGCGACTTGCTCGCATCAGGTCGAGGAACTCGGCGCGATCGTCGCGCGTCACGGGGCGTACGAATATCGGCTCAGTCATCACGTGCCACACACGCGACCCATCAAAGGGGCGCCACGATGTAGGCGATGCCGCGCTGCGCGATCCAGGCCGTGGCGAACGCTGCGCGCGGATACTCGCGCGGCACGGTGCTCGCGTCGCGGGCCGCCGGATCATTGACATATACGGTGTCTCGATCGAGTCCGGTCACAACGACCAGGTGGCCGTCGGTTGACGCCAGCGGCGAACCGGGTAGCGCTCCGGCTGGGAAGCGGATGCTGGCGACGATTGGCAG
>Ga0209254_10004253_pt1 | contig 13119 bp, 14 predicted proteins | sample FrelakmetDIP11DI_FD_187148 | JGI IMG/M metagenome (GOLD analysis project Ga0209254, IMG submission 187148) | Freshwater lake sediment microbial communities from the University of Notre Dame, USA, for methane emissions studies - DIP11 DI (SPAdes)... | ecosystem: Environmental > Aquatic >...
AATTGAACTCAGGGATTCATTTAAGTTAGCCGGAATGAAAATCCTTCAATTCGGCTTTTCCGGACCGGACAATCCATTCCTGCCGCATCATCATCTCGAAAATTGTGTTGTGTACACAGGTTCACACGATAACGACACTGCGCTGGGATGGTATGCCACTGCCCCAGAAAATGAGAAGGCGTTCTATCGCCGTTATTTCGGTCGCAGCGGCGACGATTTCGCGGGTGATTTAATCAGAGCGGCATGGAGGTCTGTTGCAGCCATCGCCATCGCTCCTTTGCAGGATTTTCTCAGGCTTGGTACTGATGCGCGCATGAATTTCCCCGGCAAGGAAACAGGCAATTGGATGTGGCGAATGCCTGAGACCGCCTTGAGCCCCGAGCTGAAAGCATGGCTTTTGGATTTGAATTACCTTTATCAACGATAGAATCCGAAAAGCCTCAAAAAAATCCACGTCAATAAGCGCGTGGATTTTTTATTCATTAATAACGGCGGCTTCCTCAATGTCATTGGAATCTGACGGGCGGGAGGCGAGATAGATACCTAACAGGATGAAAGTTGCACCAAGCAATTCGGGGAATGATGGGACTTCTTTTAAGATAATGAACGCCAGAATGGTGGAACCGATAGGTTCTCCAAGGAGGGTAATGGAGACCAACGATGCGGGCAGATATTTAAGAGCCCAGTTAAAGGTTGAATGCCCCAAGAGTTGAGGAAAAATAGCCAGTAAAAGAATCCAGAAATAAGCCGGGGGGGGTAGGTAAAGGGCCGATTGGCCTGAAGCAACCATGATGATAAGGAGGACCACTGCAGCCATTCCATACACAACGAAAATATATGGAATGAGAGTCATCCTGGCACGCAAGCTGCGGCCGATTAATAGGTAGCCAGCGGCCATCCAGGCGCCGACCAAGGCCAGAAAATTTCCCCATGCAGCCTGGCCTTGAAAAAATTCTAAGGCTGAGGGACAGATTAATCCTTTGTCCCAGCGGCATGCATCCGAAAACCCTATGACTAGTCCACCGAGAAGGGCTAACAGCATCCCCCAAATAACCGGTCGAGTGATCGGTTCCTTAAGCACTAACGGGGAAAGCAGTGCCACCCATAGCGGAGTAGTGGTCACCAAAACGACAGAACTGGCAACAGTGGTGTATTCGAGGGAAGAGATCCAGGTGGCGAAATGAAATGCCAAGAAGGTTCCTGAGGCAAGCGCAAAGACCATATCACGCTTATTTAATGAGACCAACTCAGCTCGATGTTTACTCAGAGCAAGCGGGGCAATTATTAGACTTGCAAACACCAGTCTCAGGGCAGCAATTACAAGTGAGGGAGCATATTCCTGCGAGAATCGAATGAAAATGGACGCAGTGGATACCGCCAGGATTCCACCCATTAAGGCTAGCGTGAGTACAGGCTTGGAAGGTCTCGAGCTCATTTGGGTTTTAAGTTTCTCGGTAATTCGGTGGGATGATGATCCATAATCCTATTAGGGGATAAATTTCACCATAATTGTCGCCTTGACATGAGTCCAGTCGCCGACTAAAATCTGATTAATAATATCCTAAATCGGGATTAATCAACCGTCAACCCTTTAGCAATATACGAATAGGAGAAAGAAAATGGCCTTTGAATTACCTGCGCTTCCATATGCCTTTGACGCCTTGGAACCATTTATTGACAGCACAACCATGCAGATTCACCACGATAAACATCATGCGGCTTATGTCAACAACCTTAATGGCGCTCTCGAAAAACATCCGGAACTTGCTGCCAAATCGCTTGAAGAACTTCTCAAGGATTTGAGTAGTGTTCCGGAGGATATCCGAATTGTCGTGCGGAATCATGGTGGCGGAACCTGGAACCATACCATGTTCTGGGAGATCATGGCGCCCAAAGCTGGTGGCGAACCTACGGGAGCCCTGAATGGAGCCATCACGTCATCTTTTGGAAATTTTGCCAATTTCAAGGCAGAGTTCGAGAAAAACGCGAATGGCCGCTTTGGATCGGGTTGGGCATGGTTGGTTAAGAAATCTGATGGAGGGCTGACCGTAGTCTCCACAGCCAATCAAGACAACCCTATGAGCGAGGGCATGTCCCCGTTGATGGGATTGGATGTTTGGGAGCACGCTTACTACTTGAAATACCAGAATCGCCGTGCTGAGTATGTGTCCAGTTGGTGGAATGTAGTTAATTGGGCTGAAGTCGGTCGCCGGTTCAAATAAACACGAAAGCAATTGCATGAGAGCACGAAGCCAGATATAATAATAATGTCTGGCTTCTAATTTTATTAATCTCTAGGAGGAATGGTATGACTCACATTATCACCAGCTTGTGTTTACGTGATTCCGGTTGCGTCGAAGTATGCCCGGTGGAATGTATTGTCCCCGGCAAACCGGTCGAGGAGTGGCCGTGGTATTACATTGACCCGGATACCTGCATCGATTGCGGTGCATGTGTTCCCGAATGTCCGTGGGCAGCGATCTTCCCTGAGGACGAAGTTCCTTCTGCGTACACAGCCAAGGGTGGGGAATTCATCAGCCGGGTGGGGTTGAGCGGACACTATGAGGGTAAAAACCATCACGGAGATGCTGTAGTCCTTGAAACTGCCAAGAAGTTGGAAAAGGGTGAGGTGGTCGATCTTACTCCTGATAAGCAGTTCAACTACGATTATTTTAAAAAGGGACCTGGCTATAGCGCCAAATAGCCAGATCAAAATAAATAAAACCCCATCTAGTCATCCAATTTGAGCGACTTGATGGGTTTTTATTTGCCTCAATTCATTCATCAAGTGCTGACTTTAATAATTCCTGACCTATAAAATCTGCATCTCGCGTATCTCCGTCTTCGAGCGCGACAACAGCAATCAAGGGAGTCCCTTGCCAGCCGGAGGGTGTTCCACCAATGAACCATGCTATCCCTGAAGTCGATGATACGTCTTCGTTTACCATTCTCCAGTAGGGTTGCATGGCGATCAGGGCACTTTCGGTGACCTCATCGACCACGGCAGAACTGAAGATTTGGACTGAATTCTTTTGGGGTGAAAGGATTATCCAATCTGAATTTTGTGGTTTTATTCCTGAGACGATTTGCCCGGCGGTCTTCGATCCTTCATTAGCCAGGGTGGTTGCAGCAAGCGCTGCCTGAAGCGGACTAATCCTTATCTGTTCAATGGCACCGGTCATGGAGACGGGTCCGACCGGGAGATTGACTTCCGGTGGGTCATAAAATCCAAGCATTGCGTAAAGATCAATTATTTCCTGCCTCGTTAAAGCAGCCCCATTTTCCAGTTCCTTCGCATGAATAAACAGCGAGAGAATGGTTGCCGCTGGATAAGATCCTTGGGAGGCCCGGTTTAACAAAGGCGCATCGGGGTCTTTGATTAACAGGCTTCCAGTTTCACTCAAGGTGTTAGGATCGAAAGTCGGATGCGATGCCATTGCTAGAATTTCACCAGTTTTTGCATTGAGAAGAATGGCTGATCCTTTGTGTCCGCGAAGAAGTTCATCGATATTGGACTGAATTTGCAGGTCAATGCTGAGGCGCGCTGTTGACCCGGGGGGAGGGGTTCCGTACAAGAGTCGATTCCACCAGATTTGGAGTTCAGGGTTACCTTGCAACCCTCTTAGGTAGGGATCCAGGTTCAATTCCAGTCCGCTTTGTCCAAATATGGAATTGATATAACCCGCAACAGGACTTAGTTCAGGGTAAATGTATTGACGTGAATAAGAGCCCGATTCGCCAGTTGTAATAGTGATAGGCTGAAGCGACCTATCGACCAGGTCGCCTCTAGCGACGTAAGCGTCAGAAATCGCGCGCCGCGGATTGTCAGTTCGCGGGAGCAAGTCATCCGCCCGCCAAACAGACCACCAGGAGTTGGCTATTGCTAATCCAAAAAGCACTAAAAAAAACAATAAAGAAAGGTGCAGGTAAGGAGCGGGATTTTGAAGCGGAGCCGGATCTTCTTCGGGCTGGTTTCCAATAATTGCAATGAGCAGGATGGCAATCATTGACGTTACCAGAGAAGACCCGCCATACGATATAAATGGCAAGGTGACGCCGGTGAGAGGCAGTAGACGGAGATTCCCTCCGATGATGAGAATGCTTTGAGCTCCAAGGTAAGCAGTGAGGCCAGCGGCCAGGAGTCGTCTAAATGTATCCTGGGCTCTCATCGCAATTCGGATGCCCCTAGAAATAATAATGGAATAAAAGCAAAGCAGCAGGACGGTACTTATCAACCCCATCTCCTCAGCCATGGAAGAAAATATGAAATCTGAAATAGCCACTGGAACAAGACCAGGGTAGCCCACTCCGAGTCCGCGGCCTGGCAGACCTCCATTGGAAATTGCCAGCAGCGATTGGATCGTCTGGTACCCTGAGCCGCTTGGGTCGGACCATGGGTTTAGCCAGGCTTGCAGCCTGATTTGAATAACATCCACCGCGAAGTATCCAACGACTCCGGCCATTATCAATATAAAGAGACTTGCCAGGATTACCCGTTTTCGGCCAGTGGCAAGATATAAGATGGAAGCATAAAGAAAAATAAAGATAGAGGCAGTTCCCAAGTCCCTTTGGACAACCAGGATGAGCAACGCCAGACCTGTCATTAAAAGCGTTGGGAGGACCAGTGGGAAAAAACCCTGCCGGAATGGCAGGTTGTCTGCAAAATATGCGGACAAATAGATAACTAGTATTAGCTTCAAAGGTTCTGAGGGTTGAAGGTAAACACCGCAGCACCCGAGCCATAATCTTGGTCCGTCCCCGAGTGGATTTGTCCCAAGGAGGAGCGTGAGCCCGGTAAGGAATAGTCCACTCATCAGTAATATATATTTATATCGCCGCAGAAGTGAGATTTTATAATAACGCCTTGCTCCAAGAATAAAGACAACACCGCCCACAACAAACCATAACGTTTGACGCATTCCGAACGACGGAATGAGGCGCCAAATTAACAGAATGCCCAAACCGGACAGAAAAGCTACAAATGGAAAAATAAAAGCGTCCGTGTCCTGCAGCTTTTTGCGATACAGCCAGTGGACTGACAATGCTGTCCCTGCCCAAATCATGAATCCAGCCCAATGCGACCAACGGTATTCCACATTCCAGGCACGCTCCCTGACCGCAGGAGAGAGGCTTAAAATAATGGCCAAAAGGAAAAGAATTCCTATTGCGAAAACCAACAAGCGGCGTTCGATAGATCGGGCTGAAAGGATAGGACTATTCACGGGATTGATTTGGGTTAGCGCAGGAAAATTTCGTTAGATGTAACCTGGTTTCGCAAGAAGAGATACTGTATCTTATAAAAGGAAAACGCAATTACAAATATTTCTTGACCAACAAGATCAGCTTCTCTTTGGTATTTGGGTCGATCGCTTCGGGATCAGTTATAAATGCTGAGGATAATGCGTTTTGACAGGAACATGAGATTCTCTCTTTGAAGCTCAGAGCAAGATTACGAATTCCTTCTTGTGCCACACGGGTGTTTTGATTTAAGGTTCTGATGACCAAGTCTACAGTGACCGGCTCCATACTTGTGTGCCAAACATCATAATCCGTAACATGCGCCATGGTCGTATAACACATTTCAGCCTCCCGGGCGAGGAATGCTTCAGGCGATGCGGTCATCCCAATAATTGAGAATCCCCACATTCTGAATGTATTCGATTCCGCTTTGGTGGAAAATCTTGGTCCTTCGATGGTGATCAGAGTTCCGCCGGAGTGTACATGTGCGCCTGTTTTTTTTACGCTTTCGCGTACCAGATCGGTCCATTCACTGCAGAAAGGATCAGCTGCGCTGATATGAGCGACCAGCCCCTTTCCAAAAAACGAGTGGGGACGTAAATGTGTGAAATCAAACAGTTGATCAGGAAAAACAATATGCCCTGGTGCGTACTCCTCCTTGAGTGATCCGCATGCTGAAATACTCACAATTTGTTTAGTGCCTATCATTTTTAAAGCAAAAATATTTGCACGGTAATTGACATCCGTAGGGGAGATGTGGTGTCCTAGGCCGTGCCGTGCCAGGAAAGCGATCCTCCTGCCTTCCAATGTCCCTAGGATTAATGGCGAACTGGGTTTTCCAAAGGGCGTGCTTAAGTCCAGTTCTTTAACGTCATTCAAGCCGGGCATGGAATATAATCCCGAGCCCCCGATAACTGAAAATGAGACATTTTCTTCCATGGAGTATTCTCCAGCTTCAACATTTATTTTTTTGCAAGATGGTAATTGTTATTACGGGTTAATCACAATAGTCAATGTCGAGTGACCGCAAAGTAATTTATCCCCTGATATTACCACCGTCGGGTTGGTGAGTAACTCCGAATTCAGTTTTGTTCCATTTCTTGACCCCAGATCCTCCAACCACCATTGCGAATGGTGGAAAGCCAGTCTGGCATGGTGAGACGAAACTGCATCATCCTGCAATAAGCACTCGCAGGCCGGGTCCCTTCCAATGGTGATTTCAGCCTGGGAGAAATTGATCAACTGAGGGGATTCGTCGCCCACCTGAGTGAGAAGACTCAAAGGAGGCACATTACGAGATGCCAACAATCCAGCCTGAATACGCAAGTCGCTCCAAAGAAGCCAGAGCACCCACCCAAGGAACGCAAAAAGACCCACACCGACAAGTAGTCGAAGTGCAAGCAGAACCTCACCGGTCATTTATCGGTTTCTGGTTTTTCTATGGGTTTGAGAGTCGCGGTGGGTCGTTCGCTGGAAACCGGGGATATTGGAGCGGTGCTGCCCTTGGTGTAGGCAGGAGGATTGTCCTGACCAAAGATGACGGGCAAACCGGCCAGGGAGATAACATCACCTGGATATAATACAGTCTGGTTGGTCCGCTGCCCATTTACGTAGGTGCCACCGGTCGAGTTCAAGTCAAAGATCACGTACCGGCCTTTGATGGCGCGAATCTGCGCATGATACCTGGAGACACGGGGATCATCGATGACCAGGTTATTATCCATCCGCCGGCCTATATTAATTACAGGCTGGCTGAGCGGAAAAACCCTTACTCCACCTATGATAAGGAAGGCATTCTTGGGGATTGTCTCGTCAGCGATCACGCCATCGGAATTCTGGGGCATGTTTTGTGTCTCAGCGACCTCTATCGGTTGGTTGGCGCCCGAGATTTTTATCTCATCCAAACCCAGGGAGGGGTCTGTCGAGAAAGTCAGTGAAGGCGGGGCCTCGAACTTGAAATTGGCTTCACTGGCAATCAGACGAAGAATTTGCGATAAACCTTCGAGCAAACGCGGATCTTTGTTCCACTGATCTATCGCTTTAGGGTTGACAAATATTATATACCGATTTGGGACAGGTTGGCCCTCAGAAATATTGGATTTCACCGCATGGGCAAGTTGCTTTGCAATGACATCTTCGGTCTTTCTTCCGGGAAGAAGATTGACCAGATGAACTTCAATCAAAGACTGCAGACGTTGTTCGAGGTTGTCGAGTGAAAGTCCCATGCTCGTAGGAATACCCCTAGGTTAGGTTATATCTATTATACGTTCCCCTGTGCTATTTGTGCAAGGCATTAATAATATTGCAATGTGGGGAAAATGTACGTATACTGTGATGGATTTGTGCTTGGAAAAATTACCCTGCAAGAATGGATTGACCAATGCCCGAACTGCCCTTGATTATCATGACTCACCCTTTGCCTCCAGACTGGACCAGATCGCTAAAGGGTCGGGTGAGATTGGTGGTCGGCCCAGCGGACTACGCCGGAATTGCTCCTCACCTTGTGGAAAAACTTGGTGAGGCGGAAGGGATCCTGTCTCTGCTGTTCGACAGAGTGAACGCTGAAATACTCTCAAAATCACCCAGGCTGCGCGTAGTCAGCAATATGGCTGTTGGCGTTGATAATATTGATGTGGCAGGCTGCTCCTTGCGAAAAATCCCTGTTGGTAACACTCCGGATGTGTTGACCGATGCAACGGCTGATTTGACCATGGCATTACTTCTTTCTGCTGCCAGGCGGCTTCCTGAAGCAGCCGCGGACGCCCGCGACGGGCTGTGGAAGGTGTGGGAGCCAGCAGGTTGGTTGGGTGCTGATATCTGCGGAGCCACCCTGGGGATAATCGGCATGGGAAAAATCGGCAAGGCGGTGGCTGACCGTGCTACCGGGTTTGGTTTGAAGATCATCTATTCAGATAATCAACAGCAGACTGTTTCAAAAGGGACCTACGTGTCTCTGGAAGAGCTGCTCATGACCAGCGACTTTGTCTCTATCCATGCGCCACTTAATCAATCCACTAGAGGATTATTGAACGAGAGGACATTGAAAATGATGAAGAAAAATGCCATTCTCGTAAATACTGCGAGAGGTCCCATTGTGGATAGGGATGCTCTGGCAACAGCTCTTCGAGATCATTGGATTGCCGGCGCTGCATTAGATGTGACCGACCCTGAACCACTCCCCCCTGACGATCCCTTGTTTACATTGCCGAACTGCCTTATTGTGCCTCACATCGGCTCAGCCACTCGCCATACTCGGAAAAGAATGGCTGAAATGGCCTGTGAAAATCTATTGGCAGGACTGGATGGAAAGAAATTACCTTACTGCGTTAATCCTGAAATCTTCCAATAAAAAGAGGCGGCTATTTCGCCGCCTCTTGATTTTTACGCCAGTGGTTGTTCGCAACTAGGGCATTTTCTTTCATCATGAAGGACAACAAACCCACATTTTGGACAGGTGCGAGGTTGATCTTTCCCCAACGGTGCACCGCAGGCGATGCAATTTCCTTCACCAACCTGATTGGCTGTTCCGCAATAAGTGCAGGTTAACCTGAGGAGACGTTCTGATAATTGCATGCTCGCACCGGCGGTTCTGACCGTTTTGGTTATGGTCTGCCAGACCTTATCTATGAGTTGAATGTTTTCAATATCCTGAGCGAGGTCATCGAGGCGGCCAATCAAGTTCCAGGGATTAAACAGAGTCGAAATCGCCGTGGATCCAATGCTGGCAGCCACTCCCAGCCAGGACTGCTCGCCGATTTCGACTAGGACGCCGTCCTCGACTTTTTTTAGGTGGATGGTCACCGCAGTCTGGCCTCCGCTGCTTGCGCCGGGGCGGCTGGAGATCTGCACAATCAGGTCCTCATCCTCCCCAAGGAGCTGTGTGCGCAAATTCCCCCGCTGAAAAGTTCCAGCCAGGGCGCGGGCAATAGATTCGGGCGTGATGTTTCCGTGAAAGATGCGTCGTTCCATATTCTGGATTATAATCGGTTCGCTTTCAAGAAGAAATACAGATTCAGGAAGATATACGAGGGCGTATCATAAAGGTTGTATATGCGTGAACAGCGAGGGAAAATCTGGTTGTTGGTGGCGGCTGGTCTTTGGCTCATCGCTTTAATGGTTGGGATACCTTTTCTGACTCCTGCCACTGCTCAACAGCCGACCGGTTCTATCCCCACGGTAACTGGCACCGCGACTGGACCGATTATTGTTGTGACCTACGAAGAACAGATTAACGTTCGGTCAGGCCCAAGTTCGAGATTCTACCCGACAATTGGGATCATGTATCCGGGTCAGGAAGCTCCCGCACTTGGGCGATCGCCCGGTGAGACCTGGATCATGATTTACTATCCTGGAGTACCCGGGAATGTGGGATGGATTTACGCCCCCCTCGTCACATTCAAGGAAGTAGGTTTTCTGCCGATAGTCGAGCCGCCTCCAACACCTACGCCCCAAACGACGCCAACCATTGACCCTACACTTGCGGCTGCGTTTGTCATCCCGTCCACTCCCACCCGGCTGCCTACTTTTACTCCAGCGCCTGAATTGGTCGTCCCTGAATTCGAAGATGAAAGCCAGAATTCACCCACTGGCAGGATCCCGATGGGCTTGGTGATCTTTGGATTGGCGCTTATAGGGGGTATCGGCGTTCTAATTTCCTATTTCCGTCGATAACCCTAGAATCAAAAAGAGACCGCTCAGGTCTCTTTTTGATTCTAGGTGCAGCCGCAACTTCCTCCACAGGCACACGTGCTGCCATCTTTTTCATGTGATTTTTCGTCGTGGTTTCCGCAGCCACATTCTCCGGTTTCCTTTTTCGCTGCGGGACTATCCACGATAAAACCCTGCCCGTGCCGGGGATCATTCACGAAATCAATTTCTCCCCCCTGCAAGTATTTCATGGAAGCATCGTCAACTACCACCTGAATCCCATCCGATTCAAACGTCAGGTCATTTTCGCGAATCTGATTATCCAATGCCATTCCAAACTGCACGGAACAGCAGCCTCCACCAGCGACAAAAACCCGAAGTGCATACCCGTCAAGTTTCTTGTCGTCCATTATGTGGCGTACGGCTGTGACAGCTGCAGTTGAGAGCGTCACGGATTGAATTCCAGTTTCTTGAAGCATCGAGGCCTCCATTTTTATTTATAATTGGACAAATCCTATCAGATATTAATGCATATGTCAAATAGCCGAATTGGTAGATTTTGTAATATTTGAGCTTATAATCCTGCTGGATACATTGAGGTCATGGAGGTTAATATGGAATCAAAACTTGCTTCAGCGATGAAGCCACTTGCGATTTTGGCGACAATGGTTGTCGTTTTTGCCGGGATGAAAGCAACCGCATTCATCGTGGGTCCGTTTGTCCTGGCATTATTGTTTGTGGCAGTGTTAAAGCCAGTTCATGGAGCGATGCTCAAGAAAAAATTTCCTCGCCTCATATCCTTTTTATTAACAACGATCCTGTTTATTCTGATATTGGTGTTTATTGGCTGGGTCTTGTCCATGGCCATTTCTCAAACCATATCTATCGGGCAAGAGTATGGTCCGGAGGTCACGCAAAAAATTGATTCCATTGCTGCTCAGTTGGATTCAATTTCATTAATATCCAGGGGTTCGAGTGGTTTGTTGAAATCTGTCGATGCGACTGCAATTTCAAACTTCCTTACCGGTTTCATTGGTGCAATGAGCGACATCATCGGTCGGTTAATATTAATATTCCTGCTTTTTATGTTTATCCTTGCAGGAGGTCCATTAATTATGAGCAGCATGCGGGATAAATTCGGCGAAACACATCCTTTTCCACGAAAGACCCGTGCTTATGTCGAAAACCTATCGCGATATTTTGTTCTCAGGACATTGGTAAATGCCATCACGGGACTAGGGATTGGTCTGGCTTGTGTATTGTTGGGAATCCCGAATGCATTCTTGTGGGCTTTACTGACCTTTGTTCTGAGTTATATCCCCTATATAGGCATGTTTATTGCCTGCGTACCTCCAGGTTTGTTGTCCTTTGCGATAGGGGGATTGGAACTTTTGACGATTTTTATCTTGATCTGCCTGATCGTGAATGGTTTGGCTGAGCAAATAGTCGCTCCAATTGTCACCGGGCGCGGATTGTCAATTTCACCCATGCTCGTGTTTGTATCCTTTCTATTTTGGGGTTGGCTGCTGGGATCATTTGGATACATAGTTGCTGTGCCTATGACCTTGGCAGTCATGTTGTTTCTCAATAGCTTTGAAGACACTGCCGGATTAGCCAGTTTATTCAGTAACATCCCTGATTAAACGAGAAGAAGCATCAAGAAAAAATCCCGTCAACATGACGGGATTTTTATACTGTCGGAAGAGTCTTATCCACCTGTCGGCAGGCGATCCTGAAGCGTTCTGGAAAGGATGTCGTCCTGCTGTTTAGTACTGGATTTTAACTTCTTATCTTTTTTGGCATCTTTTTTGGATCCCTGCTTTTCAAGTGCTTCCTGCCAGGCAAGTTCAAAGACGGTTGGTTCGGGCGGGGCGGGGGGTTCTGCGTTGACCTCCGCCTCCTGCTTGGTTGCCTTGCTGCGCTTGTTTTTGAGTTTTTTCTCGGGTTTTTCAGGTTCTGTTGGCACTTCTTCGGGTTGCTGAATTAAGGCTTTCATGCTCAGCCGGATTTGTTTCTTCTTTCGATCGACATCGATGATCATTGCTTCGACCGCATCCTCTACTTTCACCACGTCGCCCGGAGTCTTTACATAGCCGTGAGTCAATTCGCTGACATGCACCATGCCGGGGCGCTCGGCGCCAAAATCGACGAATGCGCCGTAGGCTTCGAGGCGCACCACTTTACCTTTTACGATCATTTCAGGCTTCAGGTCCTTCCATTCATATTCCAATGGCTGGATCATGGTCAATTCAATTCTATCGTTCTTGACACGCCGCACCCAAACATCCACCGATTGACCCGCTTTGAGTACATCTTCTACCTTGTTTACAGGATTCTTTTGAATTTGGGAGATGTGGATCACGCCGGGTAATTCCGCACCAATATCTATGATCGCCCCCGCAATGTTTGTTTTTTGAACCTTTCCCGAGAAATGCTGCTTCGGTTTAATCGCGGTCTCCACCGCGGTATCTTTGCTCATGTTTATACTCCTATAAGGTGGTTATAATGCCGAACGCCAATTATACCTGCGCCAATTACTTACGTCAACGTGGAGTTTGTCACGATTGGCAGGTGCAAACAATAACTTGTTTATTGCAATAAAATGATTATATTGATTAAAGCTAATGTTGTTTCCGGCAATAATCTGCCAATTCTATGTTCAATTACGACATAACAGATCGCAAGATCGTTGATTTACTACATGAAGATGGCCGGATGCCAGCTTCAGAGATTGCTCGTCGGTTGGGGGGCGGCATTTCTGAACGAGTTGTGCGATATCGAATTGATCGGTTAGTTCAAGAAAAGGTCATCGCTCTAACAGCCGTTGTTAACCCCAAATCCCTTGGATACCCCATTGTTGCAGATGTCTGGCTTGAGTGCGAGGCAGATTCCATCATGGATGTAGCCCAGAAGCTGGCCGGCTATGAAAACATAAGTTATGTCGCCTGCTCGATTGGCGAGACGGATGTCTCGATTCAAATCATTGCCAGGGACACGACCGAAGCCTATGCTTTCATTACCGGCGTTGTCGGCAAGCTTCCGGGAGTAAGAAAAACCACGACGTCCATCGTTCCCTTGGTATTAAAGGATGTCTATCAATGGCGGTTTCCATCTGGATCGGTCTCGCGTTGATTCAGTTTCACTCCCCTATTGGAAAGGAATCGCAATGAACAATATACCATTCGATCAAAGCAAGCATCTGCAAAAAAGGGCGGAAGAGGTCATGCCGCTTGG
>Ga0209254_10004254_pt1 | contig 13118 bp, 12 predicted proteins | sample FrelakmetDIP11DI_FD_187148 | JGI IMG/M metagenome (GOLD analysis project Ga0209254, IMG submission 187148) | Freshwater lake sediment microbial communities from the University of Notre Dame, USA, for methane emissions studies - DIP11 DI (SPAdes)... | ecosystem: Environmental > Aquatic >...
GACTGGTCGGGGGGGTGTTAGGACCAGCAGGTCCACATCGGAGTAGGGGTGGAGTTCACCCCGGCCATAACCGCCAACGGCCACCAGGGAGCAGTCGGCATGTCCGCTTGCCCCGGCGCGCCGCCAGGCCTCACAGACAACGAGGTCAATCAGTGTTGCCCGGTCAGCAACGAGTCCTGCCGCAGGCTCGCCAGCAAGAAAGCGCTGCTTGAGCGCGGCATTACCGGCACTCAGTCCGTGCTTCAGTATCGGCAGGGCTGCGCCTGGCGCCCGCAAGAGGCGACGCATAGCGGCCCAATCAATGGATGCTCCGTCCGGCTGCAGCACAACTGACGCCAGCTGCCGGGCGTCATCCGACAGGCTGAGCACGGGACTGACCAGTGCGTTCATCGTCGCTCATCCGCCCCGAGCGTCAGTACCTCGCAGCCGTCCTTTGTGATCAGGACGGTGTGTTCCCACTGGGCTGACAGGGAGTGGTCGCGAGTCACTACGGTCCAGCCATCCGGCAATAACCGGACGTTGCGCTTGCCGACATTCACCATTGGCTCGATGGTAAAGGTCAGTCCTTCGCGCAGCTCAAGGCCCGTCCCCGGTTCACCGTAATGGAGCACCTGGGGGTCCTCGTGGAAAATCCGGCCGATTCCATGTCCGCAGTATTCACGGACTACGCTGAATCCCTGCGCCTCGACGTGGGTCTGGATCGCGTGACCGATATCACCGAGGTGGTTCCCCGGGCGGGCCTGGGCGATTCCCAGCCAGAGGGCTTCGCGACTCACACGCACAACCCGTTCGCCCTGAATGGTGCCCTTGCCCACGAAAAACATGCGGCTGCTGTCACCGTGGAAGCCGTCCTTGATGACGGTTATATCCACGTTAATCAGGTCCCCCGGCCGGAGTGTCTTCGCGCTCGGGATACCGTGGCATACCACGTGATTTACGGAGGTGCAGATGGACTTGGGGAAGCCCCGGTAATTGAGTGGGGCAGGAATCGCTCGCTGGACGTCCACGATGTAGTCGTGGCAGATCCGGTCCAGTTCGTCTGTGGTAATGCCCGGTTGGACGTGGGGGCCGATCATGTCGAGGACTTCAGCCGTGAGGCGTCCGGCTTCCCGCATGGCGTCCTGCTCGGCCGGGGTCTTGATGGTAATGCTCATCCTTGGCTTGATTCCCGCCCTCGGGCTAGATTTCGGGTGGCCCCCCCCTTGGGTGGATCCGCATTGTGACCCTCAACCTCCTATGGTATAAAGCGCGCGCCCTAGAGGCAACGAAATCCACACGCGATCCGTCACATCTGGCTGGGTGCCTTCTCCCGTTTCGGGGGTCGGTTGCCGGATGGGGACCGCGGCGGCCCTAACCCGATTCGAGGCTCGATCCTCAAAGGAGATCCCATGACTGACGTAAGCATGCGCCAGATGCTTGAGGCCGGTGTGCATTTTGGCCACCAGACCCGCTATTGGAACCCCAAGATGAGCCCCTTCATCTTCGGCGCCCGTAACAATATCCACATCATTAACCTGGAACACACGGTGCCGCTGTTCCGCAGGGCGACCGGGTTTATCCGATCCCTCGCGGCCGACGGTGGGCGCATCCTGTTTGTCGGCACGAAGCGATCGGCACAGGACTCCGTGAAGGCCCAGGCAGCCCGCTGTGGCATGCCGCACGTCAGTCACCGCTGGCTCGGCGGGACACTGACCAATTTTAAGACGGTGAAGCAGTCCATCAAGCGCCTAGAGGATCTCGATGCGATGGAGCTGGACGGCCGTTTCGCCAAGCTCACCAAGAAGGAAGTTCTGGATCGTCGCCGTGAGCGCGAAAAGCTCGAGCGCAGCCTTGGTGGCGTCAAGTCCATGGCCGCGTTGCCTGACGCGATCTTCGTCATTGACGTAGGCCACGAGAAAATCGCCGTGCATGAAGCCAACAAACTTGGCATTCCAGTGGTAGGTATCGTGGATACAAACTCGTCACCTGACGGAGTTCAGTACATGGTGCCCGGCAATGACGACGCTCAGCGCGCAGCGGAGCTGTACGCAATTGCCGTTGCGGATGCCGTGCTCGAGGGCAAGGCCTCGATTCCTGCGCTACCCATGGGCGAAGATGACTTCGTTGAATTGGATGCCGAGGGTCGGCCGAAGTCTTCTCCTGAAGGCCGGCGCCCCGGGTCAGCGAAGCGTCCGCCCCGCAAGTCGGCTGCTGTAGCTGCTGCTCCCGCTCGTGGCCGTGCATCGAAGGGCGCCTCTGCGACAGCCGCGGCAGACGCGGCTCCTGGCCTCGATGTCGCGGCCGACGCCGACGCTGACGCCGTCGATGCCGATATCGTAGCGGCCTCCGGCGACAACAAAGTCTGAGCAGGAGCCCTAGATGTCCATTGCAGCAAACCTCGTCAAGGATCTCCGCGACCGCACTGGCGCCGGAATGATGGAGTGCAAGAAGGCGCTCGTGGACTCCAGCGGCGACATCGACGCTGCTGTGGAGTTACTTCGCACTCGCGGCCAGGCGAAGGCTGAAAAGAAGGCTGGTCGAATCGCCGCCGAGGGGCAAATCCTGATGGCTGTGGGCCCGAAGGACGACGTTACTGTCATTCTCGAAGTCAACTGCGAGACCGACTTTGTGGCCAAAGATGAGAACTTCCAGCGCTTCGCCCGCGCCGCTGCCGAACTTGCCGCCGGCAAGCAGCCGGTCAGCGTGGAGGCGCTTATGGCGCTGAAGCTCCCCGATGGGCAGACGCTTGAGGACGCACGTCGCGATCTTGTTGCCAAGATTGGCGAAAACATTGGCGTCCGGAGATTTGAGTCCCTGCGCCCTATAGGCAAACTGAGCGGCTACTTTCACGGCACCCGAATTGGCGTTCTGGTGGATGTGGAGGGTGGCGATACCGAACTCGGCAAAGACCTGGCAATGCATATTGCCGCCAGCAATCCCCGCTACCTGTCTCCGGACGACGTCCCTGAGGCCTTGAGGGCCAGCGAGCGCCGGATTCTGACTGAGCAGGCCGCTGGCGAAGGCAAGCCGCCTGACATCGTGGCCAAGATGGTGGAAGGACGTCTGCGCAAGTACCTGAATGAAGTCGCGCTGGTGGGGCAGCCGTTCGTCAAGGACCCGGATACGTCCATCGCCAAGCTGCTGAAGGATCGGGGTGCCCGCGTACACCGGTTTGTGCGGCTCGAGGTCGGCGAGGGCATCGAGAAGAAGTCGGAGAATATTGCAGAGGCCGTGGCCGCGATGCACTCCCAGGCGTGACGCGCATGCGGACTTTCCGGGCCCCATCTGTAGGGTCAGGTCATCCGGTCACGATTACCAGGAGTGGGCCGATCCGTTGCTGGCAAATCCGGTAGAATTCGGCCACCTATAAAGGCTGTCATCCCCCAGTCGCGCGCGGTTTTTTCTATGAACGATGCACGTCTGCTCTACCGGCGCATCCTGCTGAAGCTCAGTGGTGAAGCGCTCATGGGGAAAGGAGACTACGGCATCGACCCCGATGTTCTCACCCGCATCGCCGGCGAGTTGAAGGAAGTCCAGGCCCTCGGAGTGCAGGTCGGCATTGTGATTGGCGGCGGCAACATCTTTCGCGGCGCTGGCCTGGCTCGTGCCGGAATGGATCGTGTCACGGGTGACCACATGGGCATGCTGGCCACAGTGATCAATGCACTGGCATTGCAGGATGCGCTCGAGCGCGTTGGCACCTTCGCCCGCGTTATGTCAGCCCTGCAGATTCATGAAGTCAGTGAGGACTACATTCGACGTCGCGCCATCAGGCACCTCGAAAAGGGGCGCGTGACGATCTTTGCGGCGGGCACTGGTAATCCCTTCTTCACGACAGATACGGCAGCCGCGCTGCGGGCCATTGAGGTCGGTGCCGACATTCTCGCCAAGGGCACCAAAGTTGACGGGGTGTATACAGCAGATCCCGTCAAGGACCCTCAGGCCAAGCGCTACGATCGCCTCACCTTTGATCGGGTTATTAACGACAAGCTCAACGTCATGGATACGACTGCCGTCGTCATGTGCCGGGAGAACAGCGTCCCCATCCGGGTATTCAACCTGCAGGTGGCGGGAGAGTTGCTTCGACTTGCCCGCGGTGAAGATGTCGGAACTCTGGTGACAGGTTAGCGGGGGGCACAGCGGCGTGATCAACGAAATTCGTCAGGACGCAGACCAGCGGATGGCCAAATGCGTCACAGCAATGGGTCAGGCGTTACGTAAACTCCGTACCGGGAGGGCCAGTCCGAGCTTGCTGGAGCATCTGATGGTGGAGTACTACGGAACCAATGTGCCCCTGTCCCAGACCGCCAATATTTCGGTCGAGGATGCACGGACCCTGACCGTCACCCCCTGGGAGAAGGGGATGGTCGGTGTGATCGAGAAGGCCATCATGAGCGCCAACCTGGGGTTTACCCCGGTGACGACTGGAACTGTTATTCGGGTTCCCCTGCCGGTGCTTACCGAGGAGCGGCGCCGGGACCTGGCGAAGCTGGTGAAGCAAGAGGCCGAGCTGGGCCGGGTTGCCATTCGAAATGTGCGGCGAGACGCCATGACGGACCTCAAGGAAGCCCTGAAGGAAAAACTGATCAATGAAGATCTGGAGCGGCAGGGCGCGCAGCAGATTCAGGACGTCACCGACAGGCACGTGGCAGAAATCGACAGAATCTCCGAAGAAAAACAAAAAGAAGTCATGGAGTTCTAGGTTTCATGTGGCGTAAAAGCAAGGATGGAGGCCTCATGAATAGTGGTGGCAACGTTCGGCCAATTCGGCCGACCCACGTCGCGATCATCATGGACGGTAATGGCCGTTGGGCGGCCGGCAACGGCAAGCCCCGGCACGCGGGCCACAGGGCCGGCGTGAAGTCCGCGCGGCAGGTCGTCGAGGCCTGCGCAGAGTCAGACGTGAAAGTCCTGACGATGTTTGCTTTCAGTAGCGAAAACTGGAAGCGCCCACCCAGCGAGGTGGATGCCCTGATGCGGCTCTTCGTAGAGGTGCTCCAGCGCGAGGTGGATACGCTCCATGAGAATGGCATCCAGCTGCGCTTCATCGGCAACCGGGAGAGCCTGCCTACGATTCTTCGCAAGCGGATGGCGGACGCCGAGGCCCGGACCGCTGCAAATTCGCGGATGACCCTTGTTTTGGCAGTGGCATACGGCGGACAGTGGGACATTGTTCAGGCTGTGCGCCGGATCACCCAGAAGGTGCGCTCTGGCGATCTGGACCCGGCGGACATCGATGAGGCCCTGATTACCCGCCATCGGGCCCTGGCCGGGCTGCCTTCGCCCGATCTCCTGATCCGCACGGGCGGAGAGCAGCGCGTTAGTAACTTCCTGCTCTGGGATCTGGCCTACACCGAATTGTTTTTCACAGATACCCTCTGGCCGGATTTCGGCGCGGACCAGCTTGCCCAGGCCCTGGACTTTTTCAGTCAGCGACAGCGGCGCTTTGGGCGGACTGGCGATCAGCTTGAGGCAATCGCCGACTGACACTGGTCTTATTGCAGCGGGGTCGCATAAAGCCATGAGCCAACTGGCGCAGCGCGTCTTATCCGCGATCCCCCTGCTGATCGGTCTTCTTCTCCTGTTGTTCGTTGCTCCCGCGTGGGCCGCAGTCTGGGTGACCGCAGCGGTGATCGTTATCGGAGCCTGGGAGTGGTCTGCATTCCTTGGCTGGCGGCTCCTGCTGCCGCGCAGCGTCTACGCGGGTGGCCTGGCGCTCGCACTGGCCTTGTGCGGCTGGCTGGTGCCAGCGGTCGTCGGACTGAAGATCGTTTTGTGGACTTCATTGCTGTGGTGGTTGATCGCCTTCCTCTGGATACTTCGCTACCCGACAGCGATACCACCTGCTATTGCGGCCGTCTCCGGAATCCTGGTGCTTGTTCCGTCCTGGCTGGCGATGGTCGCCATCCTGCGCGTCCCGGGACAGGGGTCAGCCCTCGCACTGCTCGCCCTGTGTGTCGTATTCGCGGCAGATATCGGTGCCTACTTCGCGGGCCACCGCTTTGGACGAGTCAAGCTGGCTCCGCAGGTCAGCCCCGGTAAGACCTGGGAGGGTCTTATTGGTGGAGTGGTGCTGGCGGCGCTGACCTCAGGTGCAGGTGGCCTGCTGCTGGGCCTCCCGCCTGGGGTCATGGTGCCTGTTGGTCTGGGGGTTGCGGCCCTGTCTGTGGTAGGCGACCTCACGGAGAGCATGTTCAAGCGCAGCGTGGGTGCCAAGGACAGTGGGCACCTTATTCCGGGTCACGGCGGGGTCCTGGATCGGATCGATGGCATCACCGCAGCCATGCCGCTCTTTGCGCTGGCCTTGTCGTGGCTCGGTTTTTCAACGGGATGAACTGTTCGCAGTATCGCTGGTCCAGCCGTTCACCACGATAAACACCCTCCCTGATAATCGCTTCAAGGCAAGCTCGGCCGTAATGCCTTAAGATTCGTGCCATGTCGCAAATCCTGACATCCCTCTTCGCGTTCGTGGTCGCCATTGGGCTGCTTGTCGCTATCCACGAGTACGGGCACTACATCGTGGCCCGCGCCCTGGGGGTAAAGGTTCTCCGTTATTCGATCGGCTTTGGCCGGGTGCTATGGGCTCGGCGCTCAGGCGCCGATCAGACGGAGTACTGCCTGTCGGCGATCCCCCTCGGGGGTTACGTCAAGCTGCTCGACGAGCGGGACTGTGCAGTGACTTTTGCCGAGCGGGGCCGTGCTTTCAATCGCCAGTCGGCCACCGCCCGTATCGCGATTCTGGCAGCTGGTCCCGCCTTTAACCTGCTGTTCGCCATCCTGGCTTACACAATCATGTTTGTGAGTGGCGTCCCGGGCATGAAGCCTGTCGTTGGCCCGATTGAGCCTGCCTCCCTGGCCGGGGCAGCCGGGCTGCGTGAGGGTGACATGATCGTTGCCGTTGGTGACCGCCGTGTGCTGACCTGGGAAGCCGCAACGCTCGCCATGCTCGATGGTATGTTGGCGGACGGCTCGATTCGCCTGGCAGTTGCCGATGCGGCTGGCGATGAGCGGCCAGTCGTCCTGCGCACGATCGGTCGTGAATCCGAACTTACAGAGCCGGGCCAGCTGTTCGCAAAGCTGGGCCTCCGGCCCTGGTCTCCGGAACCTGAACCCGTGATTGGGGAACTGACGCCCGGGGGGGCGGCGGAAAAAGGTGGAATCCAGCCCGGCGATCGAATCCTGCTGGCCGATGGCCTGCCGATCGCGACCTGGTCGGAGTGGGTCAAGGTGGTGCGTGCGCGGCCCGGCAAGCGACTCGACGTTACGGTGCGCCGGGGGGAGGGCGAGCTGCGCCTGACGGTCGACGTCGCTGCCGAAGATTCGGCCGAGGGTCCTATTGGCCGTATTGGCGCGGCCGTTAAGCTACCCGAGGACTTGCTGGCCGGCATGCGCGCAGAAGAGCGCTACGGCCTTGTCGATGCCCTGGTCCAGGCTACAGCGAAGACCTGGGAGATGAGTGCGCTCACATTGCGCATGATCTGGCGCATGGTCGTGGGAGATGTATCGCCAAAGAACATCAGCGGGCCGATAAACATTGCCCAGTATGCGGGCGTCAGTGCCACAATCGGACCTTCTGCTTTTCTCAGCTTCCTGGCCATCGTCAGCATTAGCCTGGGCGTGCTCAATCTGTTGCCTATCCCGATGCTGGATGGTGGGCAGATCGTTTACACACTAGCCGAGACGCTGAAGGGTGGTCCGCTCTCGGAGCGGGTTCAGATGATTGGCCAGCAGATCGGCATCGGGCTTCTTCTGGTGCTGATGAGCTTTGCCTTTTATAACGACATCGCTCGACTCATTGGCTGACCGCCCATGAATTTTCGAGTGGTGCCTGGCGCTCCCGCCCGCAGTTTTTTGCTTGCGGTTCTGCTGACACTCTTCTCGGCAGCATCTGACGACGCATTTGCTCAGCAGGAAACCCTCGTCGTACGAGGCATCCGGGTGGAGGGGCTGCAGCGTATCGCGGAGGGGACGGTCTTTAATTACCTGCCGGTGAGTATCGGTGATCGGGTCGATGGGAACCGTATCCGTGAGGCCATTCGCGCGGTCTATGGGACCGGCTTCTTCCGCGACGTGGAGATCCGTTGGGAAAACTCCACTTTGGTGGTGGTGGTGGCCGAGCGCCCATCGATTTCAGACTTCACCATTACCGGCAACAAGGACATAAAGACCGAAGATCTCCAGGAGCCTCTTGCTCGTATCGGCCTGAAAAAGGGCAGGACGTTCAACCAGTCTGTTCTGGACGAAGTCGAACAGTCGTTGACGGACCAGTACTTCAGCCGGGGGAAGTACGCCGCGTCGGTCAAGGCCGAGGTCAAGGAATTGCCGGACAACAAGGTCGATGTTGCCATAACGATCAAGGAGGGTGACCGGGCACGTATCAGGCAGATCAACCTGGTGGGTAACCGGAGCTTCTCCGACGAAGACCTGCTTGAGCGCCTCGAACTGAAGACGCCAACGTGGCTGTCGTGGATCCGTCAGGACGATCGATATTCCCGGGAGGCGTTGTCAGGTGACCTCGAGAAGCTGCGTTCCTTCTACATGGATCGTGGGTTCGCTGATTTTGGCGTTGAATCAACCCAGGTGGCAATCTCCCCCGACAAGCGCGACATCTTCATTACGGTGAATCTGCAGGAGGGCGACCGTTATACGGTCAGCGACGTTCGCCTGGGTGGCGATCTGGTGCTGGCGGAAGCCCAGTTGAATCCCTTTGTGCAGGTGAAGCCGGGGCAGATCTACTCCCAGCAACTCATCACCCAGAGTGCCGATCTGATCCGGCTGCGCCTGTCGGAGGAGGGGTATGCCTTTGCCACCGTTGAGCCGGTACCTGAACTCGACCGGGAAGCCAAGACTGCAGCGGTGACCTTGTATATAGAGCCCAAGAACCGGGTCTATGTACGCCGGATCAACTTCAATGGCACGGCGGCGGTTAATGACGAAGTGTTCCGCCGCGAGATGCGCCAGTTTGAGGGCGGCTACCTGTCGAACAGTCGGCTGGAGCGGTCAAAGATCCGGCTTCAGCGCCTGCCCTATATCGAGAAAGTTGAGGAAACGACCAATCCAGTGCCCGGGACGTCCGACCTCGTGGACCTGGATTTCGATATCACTGAGGGATTGCCGGGGCAGTTCGGCGGCGGTGTCGGTTACTCAGCTTCACAAAAGCTGATTTTGAACGGCAACTTCGTCCACACCAACTTCATGGGTACCGGGAACCGCGTCCAGGCAGACATCAATACCGGCCAGTTCCGCACCGTCTACGGCATTTCGTACACGGATCCCTACACGACAATCAACGAGGTCAGCCGCACCATCAGCCTGACCTATCGGGATATCACTGCCTTCACCTCGGAGGCCTCGGATTTCTCCACCAAGACACTATCCGCATCGGTTGAGTACAGCTATCCGCTCACTGAGTTCCAGCGCATGATCTTTGGTGGAACCTGGCAAAGTGCCGAACTGTTATCCGACAGCGGCAGCAGCCTTCAGGCCCAGGACTGGGTCCGCAACAATGGCAGCAGCGGCACCAGTATCGTGAATGCGGGAGCCATCTACACGACGGACTTCGATACGTTTGAGTTTCTGGCCGGCTGGGTCTATGACAGTCGCAATCGGGCACTGTTTGCTGATCGCGGTGCCCGCCACCGTCTCGTGGCAAACACGACTATCCCTGGGAGCGATGTCGAGTACCTCACCATCAACTACAACTACCAGCAGTATTGGCATGCTGCCCGTTGGGCCACGCTGGTCTTTAATGTAGATCTCGGCTACGGCACCGCGTTGGGCGACACGACGTCGCTACCGCCTTACAAGAACTACTTTGCGGGTGGGCCCGATAGCGTCCGGGGTTTTGAAGAGAATTCGCTGGGGCCGATAGATACCCTTGGTAATCCCTACGGTGGCGATACGATCGTGGCAGGCCAGACGGAGTTTCTCCTGCCGATACCGGAGAAATGGCAGTACAAGGCGCGGTTTTCGCTCTTCTACGATATCGGCAACGTGTTTTCACTGGGTGACGTGCAGTTCTTCGACAGGCAGGATAACGTTCCGGTCGACTATAATTTTGATGCAGGACAGTTGAAGCAGTCTTACGGCATCGCTGCACAATGGCTGGCACCACTCGGTTTGTTCCGTTTCAGCTATGCTTTTCCCATCAATGCAGAGAGTGGGACGAACACCCAGTACGGTGACGATACGTCGCGCTTTCAGTTTTCTATCGGCGGCGCCTTCTGATGGCTGGTACTACGGTTTGGTCAACGGCCAGCTTGCGAGCAGAGGCCGGATTTTCAATCAAGGGTAAAGAAATGTTGCAGATGAATAAATTGGGTCGGGTCTTTGTCATGTTGGCGGCGACCATCCTGGTCATGCCGTCAATCAGTCAGGCGCAGACAGCCAAGCCGATGAAAATCGGTTTTGTCAATGTGCAGCGGTTGCTCATCGAGTCACCGCAGGCCAATGCTGCCAATCGTTCGCTCGAGAACGAGTTTGCACCCCGTCAGAGGGACCTTCTCGCCAAGCAGAAGGCCTTCAAGGACCGTGCCGACAAGTTCCAGAAGGATGGTGCGGTCATGGGCGCAGACGAGCGCCGCAATGCCGAGAACGACTTGCGCCGGGATGAGCGGGAACTGCAGCGGCAGGTAGAGGAATTGCGCGAGGACCTTAATAACCGCAAGAACGAGGAACTCGGCAAGTTGCGGATCGATGTGCTGCGTGAAATAGAGGGCTTTGCCAAGCAGGGCAGCTATGACCTCATTCTCAGTGATGGGCTCTACGTCAGTCCCGCGCTGGACGTGACAGCCCAGGTGTTACAGGGCCTGCAGGGACGGACCAGCGCCCCCAAGGCTCCGGCCAAGCCCTGAGATCTCGGCTAGCCGGACCCGCGGGGGGGTCTGGACTTGGCCTGGCGGGGTGCCGCAGGGTCCAGGGATGTGTTGTTGGTTGGTGGAAGGTAGTGGGATGGGCGTCAGTCTGGGGCAGCTGGCAGTGCGCTTCGGTTGCGAGCTGCGCGGTGATCCGGAGCAGATCATTGACCGTGTCGCGACGCTTGCACGTGCCGATGACCGTGCAGTGACGTTCCTGGCCAATTCCGGGTATCGCAGTCAGCTCGCCAGCACGCGGGCTGGAGCCGTGATCCTTTCCGCGGCTGACGCGGCCAGCTGTCCGGTCTCCGCGCTGGTTACAGCGGATCCCTATGTCGTTTACGCGCGCGTTGCCGCCGAACTGCACCCCAGAGCGCCCGTTGAGTCGGGGGTGCATCCGTCCGCAGTTGTGGGGTTGGGGACGATTGTGCCGGCCTCGTGTGAGGTGGGGCCCGGTGTCATCCTGGGGAGGGGTGTCGTATTAGGTGAACGGGTCGTACTGGGTCCGCGCGCTGTCGTCGGGGATCGCGTTGCAATCGGTGCGGACACACGTCTCATGCCGGGGGTCACGGTGTGCGCCGATGTGCGGATCGGTCTGCGCTGCGTGCTACACACCGGCGTGGTGCTGGGGTCGGATGGCTTTGGCTTTGCCCGCGAACGCGAGGGCAGCTACCTAAAGGTGCCGCAGCTTGGCAGCGTGCAGGTGGGTGACGACGTGGAGATCGGCGCCAACACGACGGTCGATCGTGGCGCAATCGATGACACCGTGATCGGTAATGGCGTAAAGCTCGATAACCAGATCCAGGTCGGGCACAATGTTTGCATCGGCGAGCACACAGTGATTGCAGCCCAGACAGGCATTTCAGGCAGCACCACGATCGGGGCGCGGTGCACGATTGGCGGCCAGGCGGGGTTTGCCGGTCATATTGTGGTAGCCGACGACGTCTTTATTGGCGGAGGCACCAGCGTTACGGGTTCGATCCGTGAGGCAGGTGTTTATGCCGGTGGTGGTACGCCAGCCGATCATTTGCAGCGCTGGCGCCGGAATATGGCGCGATTTGGTCAACTCGATGACCTGGCCCGGCGACTGCGAGCGCTGGAAAAAAGTCTCTCCCAGTCACCCAGGTCGGGGTCAACGAAGCAGTGACTGACATTCACCCTACGGCCATCGTGGCACCCGATGCGGAGCTTGATGCGGGCGTCTGCATCGGACCTTACGCAGTGATCGGAGCGGGCGTCCGAATTGGCGCTGGAAGCACGGTCGGCGCGCACGCCGTGGTCAAGGGTCCGGCGACGATTGGATGTGATAACCGGATTTTTCAGTTCACTTCAATCGGCGAGGATCCACAGGACAAGAAGTACGGGGGCGAACCCACCCGGCTGGAGATTGGTGACCGCAATACGTTTCGTGAGTTTTGCACCATCAATAGGGGCACTGCGCAGGACCAGGGTGTAACCCGTATCGGCGACGACAACTGGATCATGGCCTATGTCCATGTCGCGCACGATTGCATAGTGGGCAACGATGTCATCTTCTCGAATAACACCACCCTGGCCGGGCATGTCCATGTGGACGACCACGTGATCTGCAGCGGGTTTTCTGCCGTGCACCAGTTTTGCCGCCTGGGCGCACACAGTTTTCTCGGCGGCTTCGCGGCCGTTACTCGCGATGTGCCGCCCTACGTGATTGTCGGTGGGCAGCCCACGGCGCCCCATGGCATCAATAGCGAGGGGCTGAAACGCCGGGGGTTCAGCGCAGATCAGCTGCGAAACCTGAAAGAGGCCTACCGGATTCTCTACCGGGAGCAGCTCCAGCTTGCGGAGGCCCGGGACCGGCTTGCAGCCCTTGCAGAAACGCAGCCCGAACTGCGGATTCTCGTCGACTTCATCGACAAGTCAGAACGCAGCCTGATTCGCTGACGGCCACGATGCCGAGGATCGCCATCGTAGCCGGCGAGATCTCGGGTGATCGACTCGGGGCCGGACTCATTCGTGCGGTGCACGCCCGCCATCCCGATGTGAGATTTGCTGGCATCGGCGGGCCCGCTATGCGGTCGGCTGGGTGCGACGTCTGGGTGCCGAGCGAGGAGCTGGCAGTTATGGGGCTTGCTGAGGTCGTTCGGCATCTGCCGCGTCTGCGGCGCATCCTGAGCGACCTCGAGCGTCGCCTGAACACTGATCCGCCTGACCTCTACATCGGAATCGATGCGCCGGACTTCAATCTGCGGGTGGAGCGGCGGGTACGGCGGCAAGGCCTGCGAACCGTGCACTATGTTTCGCCCTCCG
>Ga0209254_10004255_pt1 | contig 13116 bp, 17 predicted proteins | sample FrelakmetDIP11DI_FD_187148 | JGI IMG/M metagenome (GOLD analysis project Ga0209254, IMG submission 187148) | Freshwater lake sediment microbial communities from the University of Notre Dame, USA, for methane emissions studies - DIP11 DI (SPAdes)... | ecosystem: Environmental > Aquatic >...
GATGATGCCGCTGGGTTCGCGCGTGACCTTGACCTCGGCGCCGGCACGGTCGAGGATGTTCGCCCGCTCCTGGATCGAGCCGGTCGCCCAGGTGGGAAACGCTGCCTTGGCCGCGACGATCGCCGCCTGCACCTGCACCTGCGCCGCGTCGACCTGCGCGTACTCGGCGCTCACGTCGCTGACGTCGGACGAGTTGTGGTTGACGGAGACGGACGCGTCCGCGACCCGCTCACCGGCGGTGTAGTTGCGAAACGCCATGGAAGCTCCGGCTACGCCCGCACGTACATTCCGCCATTGACATCGAGTATGGCGCCAGTGACGTATCTCGCGTCGTCGCTCGCCAAGTAGGCCACGGCGGCAGCCACATCGTCCGGCGAGCCCAGAGTCCCGAGTGGTACTCCGGTCAGCAACTGGCGCGTCCCCTCGTTTCCGTGACCCGATCGCAGCATCTCGGTCTCAATAATCCCCGGTGCAACGACATTCACCGTAACGCCCAAGGGGGCGGCAGTTCGGGACAGCGTCTTGGCCAACCCGTGCATTCCGCTTTTGCTCGCCCCATAGCTGACCCAGCCCTTGAGCGCCCCCTGATGCCCGACCATCGACCCGATGAAGATGATGCGTCCGCCCTTCCCACGGTCGCGCATGCACTGCAGCGCGAGCTTGGAGCAGAGGAACGAACCGGTCAGGTTCACTGCAATCACCGCCTGCCAACTTTCCAGCGTGGTTGCAAATATGTCCTCGGCCCTGACAATCCCGGCATTGTTGACCAGGATGTCGATCCCGCCGAACTCGCCAACCGTCGATTGAAATACCTGCTCTATCTGCACGGGATCTGCAACACTGCCCGGAACTGCATGTGCGCGAGCTCCTGCCGCGACGATGCATTGCACGGTGTGCCGTGCCGCGTCGGCGTCGACATCGTTGATCGCCACGCCCGCTCCCTCAGCCGCAAGGCGGGCTGCAATCGCTGCCCCCAATCCCCGTCCGGCGCCAGTCACCAACGCGGTCTTGCCTTCGAGCCTGCGCGCGCTGTTCATAGTGGCGTCATGCATTGGCAGACTGCTTCTCGATCCGGAAGAACGGGGTTGCGCTGACCGGACGGATGTCAGTGAGCGTGCCGATATAGTGCCTTAGCGGATAGGCCCGGTGGGGGTGACGCGCGCAGGCTTCCTCATCGATGTCGATACCTAACCCCGGCCGCTCCGGAATCAGCATCTGCCCATCGACTAGCACGAGGTCCTCCTTCACGACCTCACTCCTCCACGGCACGTCCGAAGCCATCGTCTCCAGCATCTCGAAATTGGGAATCGACGCCGCAAGGTGCAAGGTCATCGCGTTCCCGATTGGCCCCATCGGGTTGTGGGGGGCCACGGGCAGGAATCGCATGTGCGCGAGTGCCGCGATCTTGCGCGCTTCACCGATGCCGCCAACATGGCAGACGTCCGGTTGGACAAAGTCGACTGCACCGTGGTCCATGAGCTCACGAAAGCGCTCCGGCTCGTAATAGCGCTCGCCGGCCGCAATGGGGATCGGCGACCGGGTCCGCACCTCCGCCAGCGCGTCGATGCTCTCGGGGGGGATGGGCTCCTCGAACCAATACGGGTGGAACGGGGCTAGCTCGCCCGCCATGGCGACGGCGGTGGGGACGTTGAGCCGGCCATGCCCTTCGATCATAAGGTCGATGTCGTTGCCCACTGCGTCGCGAACGGCGGCGACGATGGCGACTGCCCGGTTGCGTTCCTGCCTCGTCATCGTCAGATAGGCGGTGCCAAATGGATCCCACTTGAGTGCCTTGAAGCCCAGGTCCAGAGCGACTTCTGCCTTGCGCGCGAACTGCGCTGGCTCGCGGGCGCCGGTGAACCAGGCGTTGGCGTAGCAGGGCACTCGATCGCGGTGACGCCCTCCGAGCAGTTCATAGACCGGCACGCCCAGCGCCTTGCCCTTGATGTCGAGCAAGGCAGCCTCGAGCGCGCTGATTGCGCTGCGATGGATCACGCCAGTGCGCCAGTACCAGTCACGGCTCATCATCTCGACATGGTGCTCGATCTCGAAGGCAGGACGCCCGACGAGGTAACGCCCGAACTCCTCAATGCATTGTGCGACCGTCAACTCGCTGCCTTCGACCGTGCCCTCGCCCACGCCGGTGATGCCCGCGTCGGTGAACACCTTGACGAACACGTAGTTGGCACGAAACGCATCAACTACAAAAGTCTTGAGACTGGCTATCTTTACCATGGGGTCAGTTTCGATGAGTTGAACTCGGGAGCCCGGTCCGACCCGGGCACCACGCGATGGCGGCGCATCGTTCGCGCCGCTGGTAGACAGTTGGTGCATCTGTTGCCTTTGGGTTCATCGATGCGCGCTCATTTGCCAAGCAACGCATACGGGAGCCAGACGACCAGTTCTGGGACGAAAGTGCAAACCAGGACCGCCAGGATCATGGCCAGCACGAACCACCAGATCGTGATGCTCTTTGTCACCGTCGAGACCGGGACACCGCTCACCTGGCACGCCACGTAGACGAACATGCCCACCGGAGGATGGATCGCTCCCACCGTGATGCAGAGGATGATGACCATCGCGAAGTGGAGCTGATCCAGCCCAAGCGCCGTCGCGACCGGCACGAATACAGGTACGAGAATGACCATCAGGGAGATGCCGTCCAAGAACAGCCCGAGGAACAGGAGAATCCCGATCACGAGGAGCAGGATCGAATCCCGGTAATCGGACATCGAGATCAGGAACTGCGCGATCGTCTGCGGCAGTCCGCCGACCGCCATGATCCAACTGATGCTCGCGGCAACCGCGATCGCGAACAGGATCACCCCCGTGCTGAGCACAGTGTCCTTGCAGGCGTCGAACATCTTCTGCCAGGTCATCTCGCGATAGAGAAAGCCCAGGACCGCGGCGTAGGTGCAGATGACCGCCCCCGCCTCGGTGGCACCGAAATACCCCCCCACCATCCCGACGATGATGATCAGAGGCGCGACAATGGCGCCGATCGCGTCGAAGAAGGCCTTCGTGGCGAAGCGGAAGCCGCCCCACCGATCCCGCGGATAGCGTCTGATGATGGAAAAGATCATCACCAGGACCATGAAGAACGCAGCGATCACAAGACCCGGAATGATGCCGGCGAGGAACAGCTTGCCGGTTGAGATGTTGGTCATCGCCGCATAGACGACCATCACGATGCTCGGCGGAATGATCGGCCCCAGTGCTACTGACGACGCGACCAGGCTCGCGGCGAATGCGTCGTCGTAACCTTGCTTTCGCATCGCCGGGATCAGTATCTTGCCGAGGGCGGCCGCATCGGCAGTTCCTGACCCCGAGATGCCTGACAGCAGTACCGCCGTGACCACCGTCACGTAGCCGAGCCCGCCGCGAATCCAGCCGACGATCGCGCGGCTGAAATCCACAAGGCGAGTGGTCAGGCCGCCCCAGTTCATCAATTCACCGGCCAGGATGAAGAGCGGAACGGCGGCCAGCGAGTACTTGTCGGCGGCAGCAAAGATGCGCTGGGCGACCACCTCCATCGGAAGGTGCGGCAGGAAGATGGTGAACACCGTCAACGAGGCAGCCCCCATCGCGAAGGCCAGAGGTACGCCGATGAAGACGAGGGCGACCGAGATCAGGGTCAGCGTCGCGATCATACGACGGTCCCTCCGGCCGGCTTGCCGGCACCGTGTTGCGCGGGGTGGTCGGGGCGAAGCACGTGACCGCCAAACAGAGCGAAGAACGCCGACAGCAGGCAACCCAGCGGCAACGAAACATAGAACAGGCCGTACGGCAACTGAAGGGTGGGGCTCAACTGCGACATCTGCGCAATTGCGAGCTTGATGCCGTAATAGGCGAACACAAGCGACACGACCGTGATGACCACTCGAACGGCAACCGGCAGGGAGGCGCGGATCCGGATGGGATAGAGCCCCTCCGGGTTGAAGATCCGGAAATGCATGGCTCGATGCACGGCGACACTCGCTCCGAGAAAGGCGGTATACACTTGGAGCAGTTGCGTTACCTCGCCAGTGCTCGTGATCGACATCTGGAGGAGATTCCGTCCGACGATGTCCGCCATGATCAGAACGACCATGGCGGCCACCAGTAGCGCACAGAAGGTCAGTACCCAGTTCGCGATACGATCGACAACGCGTGCCATCGGCTTCTCTCTCTTGTCCGGACGGCCACGTCGATCACTTTACCTTTGCGATCTGATCGATGAGATCTGCGGCACCCTTGGAGTTGCTGACCAGCTGCGGCCAGGCGGGTTCGAGCCGCGCCCGCAGCGGCGCCTTGTCGATCTGCAGGATCTTGATGCCCTTGGACGAGAGGAAGCCATACGCCTTGTCGTTGAGTTCGATCACTTCCTTGTTACCCTTGTTACGGAAGTCCTTGGCACAATCGGCAATGATGCCCTGCTCAGTTGGCGTCAGCGCCTTGAACTTCTGTTCGTTGGCCGCGAACATCATCAGGTTGTACATGTGCTGCGTTTGCGTCACGAACTTTCCAACCTCGTACGTCTTGCTGTTTACGAAACCGTCCGGTGTAGTCTCCATGCCTTCGACAAGGTTGGACTGCATGGCGGTGTAGATCTCGCTCCAGTCGACGGTCACGGGCATCGCGCCGAGCAGCTCGAACATCTTCACCCAAGTCGGGATCGGCGGCGAACGCAGCTTCATGCCCTTGAAGGAGTCGATGGTCGTGATCGGCTTGCTGATCGTCATGAAGTCCCGGAACCCGTTGTGCTGGAACTGAAGCACCCGTATGCCCTGTTTTTCGAGCAGCAGCTTCTTCACGGTGTCGCCGGGGGCGCCGTCCATCGCGCGCTCGGCATGCGCCCAGTCTGTGAACATGAACGGCAACTGGAACACCGCGAGCTCGGGCTGGAGGTTCGACATGTAAGCCGTGTCGATCAGCGTCATCCCGACGGCCCCCAGTTTCACCTGCTCGACAATCTCCCGCGCCGTGCCGAGCTGTCCGGCGGGGTAGTGGGCCACCGTCAGCGCACCTTTGCTGGCCGCTTCGACGCACGACTTGAATCGCTCGCCCTGTTTTGAGAGGTGCGAGTCAAGGGCGTTGTGGTGCGCAAGTACGATATTTGTCGCCGCCTGCGCGCCGGGTGTCGCAAGAACCGCCACGGCCAGAAAGACTGCCGCAGTGATCGCGCTGATCTTCATGTCATTCCTCCTTGTTTGGGGCCGTCCAGAGGATATAATTGATCACATATTGCACGTTGTCAATAGATGTGATCAAATATTGTTGCCGTGGGTCGACGTTATGCTTATTTTTCGGTGGCATACGGTTGATGCCATCGGTGGAGCCTAACGTGACGAAAACGCAGATCGAACGGTCTGAAAGCGGCGGAGCGGCGGATTGGGTCGCCAACGGCGTATCCAGGATGATCTTGGAGGGAGCGATCGGTCCGGGCGACCGACTGAAGCTGGTCGAGCTGGCCGACCAGTTCAAAGTAGGCCTCATGCCAGTGCGTGAAGCGTTGTGGAAACTCGAAGGGATGGGCCTCGTCACCAACATACCGAACCGCGGCGCGGTGGTACGGGGAATCGACGAGAACTACATCGTGAACGTCTACGAGATCCGCGGCGCGATCCAGGCGAGTCTGATCGAGCGTGCGATCGCATCGGCGACCGCCGCCGATATCGTCCGGATCGAGCATGCCGGATTGGACGTCGAGCGTGCAATCGCCACGAAGGATCCGAAGGCCGTCCTGGCAGCCGACTCCGCTTTCCATCGTACGATCGACGGCGTCGCGCGCAACGAAGTGGCGGCCACTTTCCTCGACAACTCGTTGCGCCTGATCCAGTCCATGCGCCTTCGCCTAGGGTTCGACGCCGTTCGCCTGTCCGAGATCGTGCGGGAGCACGCGGAGATCGTCGCGGCGATCAAGGAAGGAGACGGGCGTCTCGGAGCACAGCGCATGCGCACCCATACGAATGGCGCGCGGCAGAGCATGCTGGAGGCGTGGAAGGTCGCGCAACAGTCTCCTAAGGCGACACCGAGTGCGCGTGGATGAGTACAAGCTCTGCGCCGGCAATTTGCGGCTCGGCGTCGTCCCCGAATTGGGTGGGGCGGTCTCCTCCCTGAGTCTCCTGCGCTGCGGCCGTTCGATCGACGTGCTGCGGCGATCGGAACCCGAGGCGCTCCGGACCGCCGGATCAGCGCAGGCCGCCATGTTCCCGATGATCCCCTTTGCGAATCGCCTACGTGACAACAATCTCGCCGGCGGCACGCAGGTTGTGCAGGTCCGACCGAACGTTCCCGGTCAGGCGCTATGCCTGCACGGTGATTCCTGGCTTGGCGCATGGAAGGTCCTGGATCGCGGCCCCGAGCATCTCGTCATTGAATTTCGCTCGCACGACGAGCAGTGGCCGTACCGCTACACCGCGGAGCAGGCTTTCATCCTGTCCGACACCAGACTCGATGTGCGCCTGCGCGTGACCAACGATGGGGAATCACTTCCCTTCGGATTGGGCGCACACCCGTATTTCCCGCGTGACCCGGATACGATGGTTCGCTTCGCGGCGCAGAGCGTCTGGCTCGAAGGTCCTGACTTCCTGCCCACAGTCGTGGTCGACCCGTCACAGGTCGCGGCGTTCGACCCCGCGGTCGTCCTGCCCGATCAACGACTCAACCATTGCTACGACGGATGGGCCGGCGAGGCATTGATTGTGCATCCCCAGCGGGGGCTAAGCGTCAGGATGACCGCCGATCCACTTTTCGGGAGTCTGATGGTATTCACGCCTTTCGACAGACCGTACTTTGCTCTCGAGCCACAGAGCCACACCTCCGGCGCGTTCTCCACGGCGGGTACCGAGCTTTCGAAGCACATGCTTTCCCACGGCGCATCGAGGGAGGGCTCGGTGCATTTCGAGGTCATGATTGACCGTTGATTTCACGGTCGGCGCCCACAGCGTTTCAACAACCGCGCTACCAGGTCGCGTCCTTACTGAGCTCAATCGAGGTGCAGAACCCGCAGCCGACATACCAGGGAGCCTACCCAATGAGTCAACTGTCTACCGTCACGGCCGACTGGGATCGCCTCGAAGTCGCCTGGCAGGCCATCGAGTCTGATGGCACGGCCATGTCGGTGCTTCCCGTGACGAACGAACTTGGAGAAGGTCCCCTTTGGCACCCTCTTCGCCATGAGTTATTGTGGTTCGACATCCTGCACTGCGAAACGTATCGCCTGGACTTGCGATTGGGGGCGACCTGGCGGCGAAAGTTGCCCGAGATGGCTTCTGCTGCCGGATGGATCGACGAGGATCAAATGATCATCGGGGCTGGCACTGGCGTCTATCGCTTGCCGGTCGACGCCGAACCGTCGCTGCTTGCCAGTCTCCCGAACGCCGCTTCCGGGGTTCGCACCAATGACGGCCGGGTTGACCCTTGGGGGCGACTCTGGATTGGCACCATGGGAACGCATTCGGAGCCCGGGGCCGGCGTTCTCTACCGCGTCGAGGAAACCGGAAACCGTGTCGAGGTTCTGAAAACCGGAGTCACGGTTCCAAATTGCCTCGCGTTCAGCCCGGATCGGCGCCACGGTTACTTCACCGATAGTCACACGCGACGAATTGTGCGATTCGATCTTGATCCGGAATCCGGCGCGATCTTGGGTGAAAACACCTTTGCCGAGATCGATTCGCCTGCCATATCGGATGGGGGAATTGTTGACGCCGATGGTTGCCTCTGGACCGCCCTTTGGGACGGCGGTCGGCTGGTGCGTTTCACGCCCGAAGGCAAAGTTGACCGGACGATCAAGCTCCCGGTTCGCAGACCAACCTGTCCAGCCTTTGGAGGAGGCGACTTTGGCACTTTGTTTGTCACTTCAGCGCTTAGAGGCATCGACGACCAGGAACTCCAGATGCATCCCTACTCCGGCGGGCTCTTTCGAATCGATGGCATAGCCATTGGATGCCCGGAGAATCGATTTGGCTGATCGGGCGATCTTCGAGTGCCGTCGCGTGCGTTGGCATGCGGCAAGCGCGAGCGCGTCGTGCGAATTCAAGCAAAGCGCACTGGAACTTTGATTGATGGCATAGGGCGCCGACAATGGAGTCCTCCTCGAATAGCCGCTGCCCTTCGGGTGGCAGCAGCTAAGGTCGAGCTCTGGGTGCCTCCGAATGGCTGCTCCCAATTTGAAGCAGCCGGCCAACCAACTTCGGCAGATGCCCGCTGATGGCCGATCTCGATCCGATCGGAAACGGGCTCCGATCGACGCGAGGCAGAAATCAAGGCTCCGTGAAGCAGGAGTTCTCCTGAGGTAACTTTGGGCGGCCGGGCCCCCTGGGGCTGACGCGGCTTGAGTCCACGGACGTGGAATGAGTTACATTTGCAGGAAATCGGTGTCACCGGCCTCGGGAGAAACGCATGAGCACTGCCGCACAACTCGGATACTTGGGCTTCGAAGTCAGCGATCTCGGCGCATGGCGCCGGTTCGCCACCGAGGTATTGGGACTTGCCGTCGGCGCACCCCAGCCCGACGGTGCGCTGCCCCTGCGCATGGACGACCATAATTTTCGCATCCTCCTGAGTGAGGGATCGAGAGACGACGTGGCTTATGTCGGCTGGGAAGTCGCCGATCGCGCTGCGCTTGACGCGATGAAGGACCGGCTCGCTCGTGCGGGCGTGCCGTATCAGGTGAATTCCGTCGCCGAGGCTGCAGCGCGCGGCGTCCGGGAAATGATCACCCTTGCGGACCCGGACGGCATCAGGACCGAGATTCACCACGGGCCCGGACTGGGATTGCACGCGTTTCGCTCGAACAGGATCCCCTCGGGATTCAAGACTGGCGGCATGGGGATGGGTCATGTGCTCATCAACGTGAGCGATTGCGCCCGGACCGAGCAGTTCTACCGCGAGGTGCTCGGCTTCCGCTTGAGCGACTATATCGACACCGAGTTCATGGGGAAGCCGCTCCACGCGGTGTTTCTGCATGTGAACCGGCGCCATCATTCCCTGGCGTTCGCGTCTCTCGGCATGCCCAAGCGGCTGCATCATGTGATGCTCGAGGCGAACGCGATCGACGACGTTGGCGCGACCTTCTATCGCGCTCAGGATCTCGGTGTGCCGATCGCACTCACCCTCGGACGCCACCCGAACGACGGCATGATCTCCTTCTATGGGGTCACGCCCTCGGGCTTTCTCTTTGAGCTGGGTGTGGACGGTCGCGAAGTCGACGATCGCAATTGGGAGGTCAAGACCTACAACGCCGTGAGCGACTGGGGCCATCGACCGGTTATTGCTGCAGCGAATATCCCCGGCAATTCGGAGCAAATTGGGAGGTGACGGCGGCGGTCCGCCCGTGCCCGGTCTGGGACTGTCCATCATTGCCGACGCAGATCAGGTTCAAGCATCGGCACGCCAGTGGCGTCATCTATCGGATTTGGCACTGCTGCCTTGCCCCCAGGTTGCATCACGCAGGCGCGCGGACGTTTCCTATCCCGGTGGCATTCCCGGGTACTGGGGTAGCGGCCCGGTGATGTCGAACCACGGTGCCTTGTCCGCGACGAAGATGTGCGCCTGCGCGCGCATGCTTGGATCCGTATCGAGCGATCCCGCCGGGACCGCGACGATGCCCCGTTCGGGGGACGGCCTGGGCACCTTGGCGCCGCAGCGCGAGCAGAACGCCACGGTGTGAAAGCGCGCGTCGGGCACCTTGTATTCGGTCACCAGCGTCGCCCCACGCACCCAGCGGAACTGATCGAGCTTGAAGAAGACATTCGTGGCGTGTGCCGCGGCACGGCCGAGGCGGCAGCGGCTGCAGTGGCAGTTCATCATGCGCACCGGCGCGCCGGTGATCTCGTAGCCGATCTCGCCGCATAGGCAGCTGCCCTCGGTGATCCCCGCACGCGGCGTCACGACCGGGCGAGCGACGCCTTGGGCGCCGAATTCCGGCGGATACGCGTCGAACGCAGGCAAGTCGTCCGTGATGGCGTCCCAGGCTGCCTTCGAGCCGACGAAGATGTGGCTTTGGGGTTTGATGCCGAGTTCGCCTTCGAAGCTCGCGGCGGGTGCCACGGCGATGCCGAGCTCGGGCATGGTCGTGGGTCCCGCTGAGCCGCACACGCGGCAGAACGTGCGAACCCCGCTCGGCGACGATTGATAGCGCCCAAGCCGGCCTTCGCCGGAGATCCAGCGGAAGCCGGCGAGCGGCCCCACGACGAAGGTCGCGAAGCCCGCGCCGTGGTGCTTCCGGCACATCGAGCAATGGCAATGAATCATCGCGCTGAACGGCCCCTCCAGCTCGTAAGTCAGCGCACCGCAAAGGCATCGTCCCTTGGTCACGGTCCCCTCCTCGCGCACCGCGGGGGGCGGGCGCACTCCATGCAAGGGTAACGCGCGAGCGCGCCGGCGTCGACTCTCGGGGGGCGCGGCCGTACCCGTGCCATCACGCAGGGCAACCGCAGATGGCCAACAGACACCGATCGATGACTGCAATGGATCGCAATGCTCCATGACCGCTGTTGCTAAAGGCCGCGAGCTGCGATTCCCTACGGTCGCCGATACCCGCCGCTGGAAAGCCTAGCCCTTCGCGCGAACTGCGGTTTACGGGTGCCGTTGCGAACTCATACTATCGGCCGACTGAAGCGCGTCCCGTTGAGCCGCGGTTAGGCCCGACCGTGTTAGATGTCGGGCCTGAGCCTACCCTTGCCTGACTATATCGACCGAGATTTCCACTGCCGGAATCGTCCCTCTGTTCTCAAGCCAGTGTGTGGTGTTCCTATCCTCGGGCCAGGCCACTCCCGGCCCATAGTCCGTAGCGACTCCATTTCGATGGTCAGTGATCGTTCCTTGCAGTATGTAGACGGTGCCTGGTCTGTCTTTATGGTCGTGAATCGGGCCGAAGACGCCTCCAGGCTCGATGGTTACCATACGCATTCGAAGTTGGCGCCCTGCCATACCCTCGATCTCCGGCCCGAGGTCAACCGTTGCAAGCAGCTTCACCGTAACACCTCTCGTAGCAGGTGCGACCTGTTCGTTGCTCATCTTGCTCTCCTCTCTGTAGTTCCAGGGCCCAACGAAGTAGATCGTGTGGATGATGTGGAAGCAAATACGCTACGCCGCACCAATACGGTTGGGGAACGACATTTCCAACACAACGCACCCGACGTCGGTTTTGAATGGGCCGTGAAGTTCGCCGGGGGGCCGGCTAGCGTAATGCCCGGCGTCAAGCCATAGGTCAAATGCCTCGTCGTAGAGGCGACCACTAACGATGAACACCTCTTCAGGGTAGGGATGAGTCTTACCGCCAATTGCTGCTGTATTGGCTCTTGGAAGAAAGCGGGTCAATCTTGTGTATTCGCCTGTTACGTCATCAATGCTCAGAGTCAGTTCTTCGGCCATTCCTTGCATTCCATTGATGGATGTCCAACGCTCCTGGTTTTCCGGACTCAGGGCGTTCCAATAGGTAGTGGTGGATTTGCTCATGTAACGCTCCGCTTGATGGATAGGGATGGCGCCCAACGTGTCAAGCTGACCGGCGGGCCGCGCCGACCGCGGCCGAAGAGAAGCCGCGTGCCGGCCCGTCCGGTTTAGCGCCGGGTTAGGCCGCGGTTTCAATCGGCACTTCCCAGCCTGGGAACACTAGCACCGCAGGATGACAACGAAGCGCACGCGCAAGCACTTTCGCACGCTCAACGCCAAGACGAACGCGATCGTTTTCGATGGCGGACAGCGTCGCTTGGGGAACGCCGCTCAGCTCGGCCAGTTGATTTTGACTCAAGCCTTGAAGCTCGCGCAGAATGCGCACCGATTCGCCAACCGAAACCTCGGCACGCTTCTTCGCGGGGCGAAATTCCTTCATTTAGGGTCTCCGATAGTCATGCGCCGTAATGGACATGACTTGAAAAATCAATTCGTCGGGGAGGACGCGGTAAATCACGCGATACTGAGCACCAAGGCGAGAAGATCGATGGCCCTTCCATGCACCGGAGAGCGCTTCGTCATGAAATCCGGCGATCTGGCGCAACCCAAGGGGACCTGAAATTGCCGCGATGTCCTTCCACTTCTCGTAACGCTTAAGAATCTCCAGAGGCGCCGCGGCACACTGCTTGTCAACGCGACGGTGCTCGAAGATCTGCCACATGCCATATTATGTATATACCACAAATGGCATGTCAATCCCTCGCAATGCTGAGCGGCCTAACGCTCAAGTTGAGCGGTGCGCCGACGAGACGCGCGTAGAACACGAAGCCCTGTGCCGGCGCATCCGCTCGAACGCCCGGTTAGGGCGCCGTTCATAGATTGCGGAGCAGTGCTTCGTAGTCGGCATGGGAGCCGATCCAAAACCAAACTACCGTGTCGCCGTCGAGGACGCCAACGGCGCGCCAAGCGCGATCAATGCGAACTGAGTAGATGGGCTGGGTGGTGTGAACCTTCTTGAAACGCAACGCAGGATGTTCGGGGTTCTCCGACCACAATGCGTATGCCGAGGCTGCCTTGTCCCGAATAGGCTTCGGCAAATGGGTCAGTTGCGACCGAAAACGTTCTGTCGTGCGCGAAAGCACGAGAGCTTAGAGCGGCTTGGTCTTTCCAGCACGGTGCTCGGCGAGCGCCTCTTCAGCCATGCGGCTCAAAGGGCCTTGCGACCTCGCGAACAACTCGGCCCACCTCTTCTCGGACGCAAGTTCCTCCAACAAGATTGCCGCGAGGGCGTCTTGCTCGGACGGGGGCAACTTTGCAACTTCGTTAAGCGCCTTTTCGAGTAGCTGGGTCATGACAGTGCTCCGAATGGCCCTCAATGATACGCCGCACCGTCGGGTGCGCCCTAACGTGCAAGGTGAGCGGCCCGCGGCCACCACCCATGCAAAGCAGAAGCCACGCGCCCGCGGGTCCGCTCGACCGCCTGGTTGGGCATCACGGTTCAACTACAACAATTCGCGAAACTGCTCAACAGTGAGGCCGGCGTCGCGGACGATACCGCCAAGGGTGAAAGCGTTGACCGGGTTGTGGCGAGGGATGGTCAGAATGCGCGTACCGTTCGACATGACGATGTGCTTGTCCTGACGGACGATCGCGAAACCCGCCTTTTCGAAGGCGCGCACTGCGAGAAGATGATTGATACCCGGGATCTTGGGCAAGGCTAGATCACAACTTCAACTT
>Ga0209254_10004256_pt1 | contig 13113 bp, 15 predicted proteins | sample FrelakmetDIP11DI_FD_187148 | JGI IMG/M metagenome (GOLD analysis project Ga0209254, IMG submission 187148) | Freshwater lake sediment microbial communities from the University of Notre Dame, USA, for methane emissions studies - DIP11 DI (SPAdes)... | ecosystem: Environmental > Aquatic >...
CCCTGCTTCATCGTACTATCGGCGCGCGGGATCGCACGCGCTACTGCCAACAGCAGTCCTAAGGTCAGCTCGGCCACTGCCAGGGTTGTTGATTTGGGCGCGTTGACAACCGCCACGCCATGGGCCTTGGCTGCCTCCAGGTTAATATTATCGACGCCCACGCCAGCCCGTCCAACCACCTTGAGCTTTTTGGCAGCCGCAAACACCTCAGGGGTCACCTTGGTCCGGCCGCGCACCACCAGCGCATCATAATCTCCCACGACACCTAACAGCTCATCTGCAGAAATATCTGGGCGGTCATCCACCGTTGCCCCAGAACGCAAGATAGCCTGTCCGCTTTCATTCAAGCCATCGGCGATTAGAATTTTCCATTCGGCCATTCGATTTCTCCATGCACAAAAGTCCAGTTGCAAAGACAACAAGCTAATTTTACTCGAAAGTAGACTGAGAACCGATCCGAAAATTCTTATGGGGTTCCGATTTTTGGATGGATACAAATTTATAGCCACCTATGGTAAACTCCTGGGCTGAGGTCATATACAAGATGGATATTAACCTGACGACACCCGCCCTTCTGTTCCCAGCCATCTCCTTGCTCCTGTTGGCTTACACCAATCGTTTCCTGACCCTGGCAAACCTGATCCGAGAGCTGCACGCGCGTTACAAAAAAGAGCACGACCAGCTCATTCCTGGGCAGATCGCCAACTTGCGCTACCGCGTTTACCTGATCAAATACATGCAGTTCTTCGGCATTTTCAGCCTGCTGCTGTGCGTGGTGTGCATGTTTGTGCTGTTTGCGGGTTGGGTATTGGCGGGACAGATCATCTTTGGCATCAGTTTGGTGTTCATGATGATCTCATTAGGCATTTCTCTAAATGAGATTTGGATCTCTGTAGATGCGCTTAACTTACGCCTGCAGGATTTGGAAGATAGCGAAGAACATCTCAAATAAGATGACCCGTTTAGTTTATTCAGCAGAAAAGGATCACGATTGATGCGCTACAATTTTGACAAAGTCCCAGACCGCCTTTCCACTGAAAGTTTTAAATGGCACCATTACGATCCCGATGTTCTCCCACTGTGGGTGGCTGATATGGATTTCGTCTCTCCAGAGCCCGTCATTCGCAAGCTGCGCGAACGCGTTGAACACGGCATATTCGGGTACCCTGGCGAGGTGAAAGAGCTGCGCCACATCCTTGTCGACCGCTTGCTGGAACGTTACGGGTGGCAAATTCAACCCGAAGACTTGGTCTTTCTGCCGGGCGTGGTAAAAGGGCTGAACATGGCCTGTCATGCTTTTGCCCCTGCTGGTCGGGCTGTCCTTGTTCAGACCCCGGTCTATCCACCCTTTCTGGGAGCTCCAGGTTACAGCGGGGCATCTCTGCAGGAAGCAGAGCTGGGCCTTAATCCAGAGACAGGCGCTTATTACATCGATTGGACAACCTTCGAAGCAGCTTTCAATGATCAGACCCGGCTGTTTATCCTGTGCAGCCCGCACAACCCAGTCGGCCGCGTCTGGCAGCGAGAAGAGCTGGAGCGTATGGCAGAGAGCTGCCTGAAAAGAAATGTCGTGATCGTTTCCGATGAAATCCACTGTGATTTGATCTTTTCCGGTTATACCCATATCCCCATGGCTGCGATTGATCCGCTGGTCGCCCAGCAAACGATTACCCTGATGGCTCCTTCCAAGACCTTTAACATTGCTGGGCTGGAGTTCTCCTTCGCCGTGATCCAGAATCCTGAGCTGCGCAAGCACTTTCAGCATGCACATCAAGGCCTGGTCGGCGGGATCAATCTCATAGGCTGGACAGCGGCTTTAGCCGCTTACCAGGAAGGCCAGGATTGGCTTGATCAGCTTCTGGTTTACCTGCAAGCCAACCGTGATTTTCTCTATGAGTCGTTCGCGAGAGAGCAGCCTGCAATTAAGATGTCCAAGCCTGAGGGTACTTACCTGGCCTGGCTGGATTGCCGAGAGGTAGGTATCCAGGGCAGCCCCTATGAGTTTTTCCTCCAGAAGGCGCGTGTTGCACTAAACGACGGGGAAACCTTTGGAAAAGGCGGAGAGGGTTTTGTACGTCTCAATTTCGGATGCCCAAGGAGCCTGCTGGAGGAGGGCCTGGAGCGCATAAAAAAATCGCTTGCAGGAATGTAAATTGGATTTTTGGGAACGTCTTTCGAAAGACAGCCTTTATCTTGACCAAACAGAAAAACGCCTGGAAGTAGATCGCTTGCAGGTGGAGCAGTTTTACCTGCCGCTGGCCGAATACCTCATCGCGCACCTGGAAAACCAGGCGCGCCTGGTGATCGGGGTAGCCGGACCGCCAGGATGCGGAAAATCGGCTTTTTCCGCCCTGCTGGCCGCGGTCATTAATGCTCGAACCGCCCAAGATATTCCTTGCCAAGACACCGCCAGTGTAGTGGGCATGGATGGGTGGCACTTTCCAAATACTTACCTGGATCATCACACTATCCTCCGCTCAGGCAAGATGGTTCTCCTCCGTTCTATCAAGGGGGCACCCGAGACCTTTGACGCCCAGGCCATGCTGACCTGCCTGGAAAGTATCCGGCAGGGCGGAACAGTGGACTATCCAGTTTACAGCCGCCGGCTGCATGATCCAATTCCAAATGGAGGGCAAATCCGCTTCAACCACCGGTTTGTGATCGTAGAGGGGAATTATTTGTTTCTAAATGAACCACCCTGGGATGCGTTTCGACCATCCTTCGATGTCCGGATTTTCGTAACTGCCAGCCTCCAGGCTATCCAGGCTGGTTTACTGGAACGCCACCTGCGCGGTGGCAAAGCCCCAGAACCGGCGCAGAGACATATTCAAGAGGTGGATCTTCCAAATGCCGAGCGAGTGCTGTCAGGATCAATCCCTGCCGCCATCGTGGTTCACAAGCTAGATTCCAAGGTGATCCAATCCATGGATTGGTTGGAAATCCCACCTCTGGCATGAAGCGAGATCGTGAACCGGGCGCGGGGATTTCATGCCAATAATCGTATATAATCGAGGCAGATGAAAGCTTTGCTGACTCAAGGGAATTGGAAGACTTGGCTCACCGCCCAGTGGAAAAAAGTTGGGGGCGGGTTAAAGTTTTTTCAAGAAGTTGTCAAGGATTCACTCCTCAATTGGAGCCAGAACGGCACAAACTTGCATGCGGCTGCCCTGGCTTTTTATACTTTGCTCTCTTTAGCACCTTTGGTCGTCTTGACTGTTGCGGTAGCTTCTCACTTCTTCAGCTACCCCAGCGTTGAGGCGCGTATTTTCGTCGAGGTCGAAGATCGCATCGGTCCGGATGCGGCAAACTATGTGCTGGGCGTGATCCGCAGCAACCGGCAAGAATATTCTGGGGAATTCACCACAATTTTGAGTCTTCTGGTTTTGCTGTATGGAGCCTCTACACTTTTTTATCAACTGCAGGTGTCTCTAAATATCATCTGGGGGTTTCCTACACCCGGGCAAAACTTGAAGCAGAGCCTGATTTCGTTATTGAAAACCCGCTCATTGGCGGCATTGTTCGCTTTGTCTTTTGGGGCTTTGTTGATGATTTCGCTTCTGCTCCAAACCATCCTGGAATTTCTTCCCAAGCAGTATATTTATAAATACATCCCGGGCTTGGAGCAATACCGCTGGATCTTTTCGCTGCTTGCCCCGTTCATATTGCTGATGTTGGTTTTTCTATTGCTGTTTAAGATCTTGCTGGGCAAACGTGCTCTGTGGAGGCATGTCTGGCCGGGAGCAGCCCTTGCAGCGGTGTTATTCTGGGTGGGTCAGTCCATCTTTGACCTGTACTTTTCTTCAAGTGCGGTTTCCCATATCTATGGAACCGCTGGTTCCGTGGTCATTGTGATGCTGTGGGCTTACTATGCAGCCATCATCTTGCTGTTCGGAGCAAAATTTACCTGGGTGTATATCTGCAAGAGAACATCGCAAGCCCCAGGTGCTGTCAAAGAACTCAAAAAACCTGTATAATTTGAGTGGTTATGTGTGTATAACGGTTACAGCAACCAGGTTCTGAATTCCTGCGAGGAGGATTTCCTATGGCTCAGAAGTTTATTCATAAATCATCGCTTTACATTCCCCTACTGGTGGTATTGATCCTGATCTTTGGGCTGGCGCAGCCCGCCGCAGCCCAGGGAATTGTTTACGGGAATATTGTGCCCGTGGATGCAGTAATCGATCAGAACCTGATCTTGACGGGCTACAACGTGACGATTGACGGGACGGTCAATGGAGATGTGATCGCAGTGGGCAGCCGGGTCACCATTAACGGTGTCGTCAATGGCTCGTTAGTTACGGCAGGAGAATACATCAACATCAACGGGGAAGTGACGGGGAGTGTCTATTCAGCAGCCTTGGCGCTGACCATGGGGCCTTCTTCGATGATCGGCCGCGACCTGTATTTCCTGGGTATCCAGCTGAACATGGATCAAGGTTCCGTAATCAACCGGGATTTGTTTACGATTTCCCTGCTGAGCGCCTCATTCGCTGGCAAGGTCAACCGCAACACCTACGCTGAAATTGGACCCTCTGCTGTCGTGCAGATGCTCTTTGACCTGGCAGGCTGGCCGCTGCCGAACTGGTTGGGGTCTGGCTCTTTGCCCCCCGCCCAAACAGCCCAGCATTTTGCGCAAGCGCCGTTCAACTTCGCCTCTGCCGGCCTGGTGACTTTCCATGGAGCCGGACTAGGCACACCAGCGGACAACTCAGCTTCTTTGGATGGATATTCCCTTGCGCCAGCGGCCGAGGTCGATCCTCAGGTGGCAGATTGGGGCATGGGACTATTGAGAAACCTGGTAGCCTTCTTGCTGATTGGGTTAATCTTGGCCTGGCTGCTGCCTAGTCTCCTGAATCAATCCAGCAATCGGCTGCGCACAAAGCCCTGGCCATCCTTGGGATGGGGCTTGGTGGTGTACCTGGTGGGGTGGTTCCTCTTTGGCTTGCTCTTTACACTCGTCATCGCCCTGACGATCTTCTTCTTTACGGTTTCATTTGTCAACCTCGGCTTTGTGGTTGGCGGGGTAGGCCTGGCGAGCCTGGGCCTGGCGTTTATGATCTTCTGGGTGAGTGTTTTCTATGTCAGCAGGATCGTGGTTGCTTTCCTTTTTGGCCGGCTGCTCGTAGGTCTGGTTAGCAAGAAGGCTGCCTCGGGAAGAGTGGCACCCTTGTTTTTCGGAATCATACTCTACGCGCTGCTAGCCTCCATTCCATACCTGGGATTTGTCGTTTCAGCCCTTGCCACCTTCTTCGGCCTGGGAGCTTTATGGATGACCCTGCGCCAAATCAGGAAAGCTCCTCCGGTGGATGCTTGGATTGAAACAGCCCCGGAGGCCCCAGCCCCATTGAGCGAGCCAGTCGTGGTCGATGCGCCGGAGCCCGTGCTGGAAAAAATTGAGAATGTGGTTCCAGTCGAAGAACAGCTCGTCGAAGCAGCTCCGATGGATGAGCCGCCTGCTCTAACGCATGATAACCCTGAAGAATTTGTAAATACGGCTCCATTGGATGAGCCACCGGTTATGGAGTCAATCGAAGCAGAGGACCCGGGTAGCAAACGGAAAAAGAAGATTTAGGCAAAATGCCCGAATTCATCCCCGGCCAAGAGCTCAGCCGCCGGTTCTATTGGGAGGCGGTACGGCCCTTGCTGGATCGTTTTTACAACGCGCTTCCACACGCCGCAGCCATGCTTGGGCCTGGAAGTGAAGTGCTGGGCTTCGATACCCCCATGTCCATGGACCATGACTGGTATCCGAAAGTATTGATCTTTCTACGCGATCAGGAAGCGGACCTGAAAGAGCCGGTCCGGGAGATGCTCCGGCAGAACCTGCCGCACAGCTTCTTGGGCTTCGGAGTCGATTCGGCGCCAGTGGAAGAGGAGCCGGGTACGCATGTGATGGTGGAAGGGGCGGAGGGGCCGGTGGAGCACACTGTCTTCCCGCTGACGTTGCGCAGTTTTGCCATGCACTGGTTAGCCTGGGATATCCACCAGCCTCTGGATGCCCTGGACTGGCTGACGATTCCTTCACAGAGTTTAAGGATGATGACAACCGGCGCGGTACATTTCGATGGGGTGGGTGAGTTAACCGCCTTCCGGCAGACTCTGGCCTGGTATCCTCACGATGTCTGGCTGTACCTGCTGGCATCCGGTTGGAGGCGGATTGGCGAAGAAGAACACTTGATGCCGCGCGCCGGGCACGTCGGGGACGAGCTTGGCTCAGCAATCATGGGCTCTCGCCTGGTACGAGATGTGATGAACCTGTGTTTTCTGATGGAGAGGCAGTACGCTCCTTATCCAAAGTGGTTTGGCACGGCTTTCCAACAATTGAAATGCGCTCCCGAATTAACGCCCAGCCTCTGGCAAACGCAGCAAGCCGGTACCTGGCAAGCACGAGAAGCCGCCCTGGGCGCAGTTCTCCAATACCTGGCCCGTTGGCATAACCGTCTGGGGATCACCAAGGCCCTACCCGAAACGCCGACCAGCTTCTTCGGACGTCCATTTCAGGTGATCTGGGGCTCGAGGTTTGCAGAGGAGATTGCTAATGCCCTTACTGACCCCGACCTGCAGCGGATTGCGAAGAAGGGGTACATCGGGAGTATTGACCAGTTCAGTGACAGCACCGACCTGCGCTCGAATGTCGCCTGGAGGCAGAACCTGCGTAAATTATACGAATGAAGGTGAAGATGACGATCCAAGCCCGGTATGCACACACAAACTTAATCGCCAAAGACTGGCGTCTGCTGGCAGATTTTTACCAACGCTTGTTTGGCTGCGTGCCAGTGCCGCCAGAGCGTGATCTGTATGGGGAAAGACTGGAGACCGGGACCGGTTTGCCGGGAGCTCACCTGCGTGGGATGCACCTGCGGCTGCCCGGGTATGGGATGGATGGCCCCACGCTCGAGATTTTCAGCTATGCTGCCCTGGCTGACAGTGGGGAAAAAGCCGTCAACCGGCCTGGGTTTGCGCATATTGCCTTTCAAGTCGAGGATGTGCCGGCTTCCCGGCAGGAGGTATTGGCGGCCGGGGGCAAGCCTGTGGGAGAGGTGGTAATGACTCAAACGGCCGATGGCCGGCGCGTAACCTGGTGTTATGTGACCGACCCGGAAGGGAATGTGATCGAGCTGCAAGCGTGGGAGTGAGAATGGATTTACTGGCTAGCGTTCCGGAAAAGAAGCAGTTACTCCTCAAAGAACTTGTGTGCGAATTGGCGCGCCTTCCAGGTATTTCAGCCGTCGTGCTGGGTGGGTCGTATGCCTCAGGGACGCCGCGCGAAGGTTCCGATATGGATATGGGTCTGTATTCCTGGCAGAGGCGCCCTTCGAAATTGCCAGGATCAGAAAGGTGGCGGAGAATATCGCTGTCCAGCCGCCCACCGTCACCAGTTTTTACGAGTGGGGACAATGGGTGAATGGTGGCGCCTGGATCCAGACCGGAGCCGGAAAAGTTGATTTTTTGTATCGCAATCTCCACCAGGTCGAACAAGCCATTGAGCATGCCATTCAGGGGATCGTCGAACATGATTATGGTCAACAGCCCACGCATGGTTTTTTCAGCATCATCTACCTGGCGGAAACCGATATCTGCATTCCGCTTTATGACCCGCTGCAGCATATTGCGCGGCTAAAACAAATGGTAAAGACCTATCCACCGAAGCTCAAAGAAAAGGTGGTAGCAAATTCGCTGTGGAGCGCAGAATTTACATTGGCGCACGCCAGCTCATTCGCGCAGAATGGGGATATTTATAATACTGCAGGCTGCCTGGTGCGCATCAGCTCGAATTTGACCCAGGCCTTATTTGCTTTGAACGAGCGCTACTTCATCAACGATAAGCGCGTTATGGAGGTTGCAGCGAATTTTATGATCCTTCCAGAAGGTTACATCCAACAGATCACAGGGATACTGGCTCATCCTGGAGAAACTGCCGCAGAGCTTGTCCATTCTGTAGCCCATATGCGTTCAGTCTGGCAAAGTGTTGCGGCTTGCTCGGGAGAGTACTACCAACCCAAATTTAATCTATAATCACGATAGATCGATTTCTTTTCAGGCAGGATCATCTGATGCACATAAAGATAAGAATCTTGCTGGGTATTTTGACCGCCATCTTTTTTCTAGGGGCTGGTCTGGTTTTTCTCGCCTGGCGGTTCAATCAGGATGCAGCCCTGATCTCAATTTCAACAGACCGGCAAGCCTACTCTGTAGACGATACTATCCAGGTCAGCATTCAAAACCGGGGGGATCGCGCCATTGACATCTATTGTCAACAATTCTGTGCCTTGGGCAATTTCCCTACCGAGGTTGAGAAGCTTGCAAATGGGCAATGGCAGGTTGCGATTGGCTTTTGTCCCAGTATTGAGCCTCTTTTTGGCAGTAGAGTTTACAAAGGGGATTACATCATACACACGCTGCCGGCCAAGGGGTCCTTTGCGTTGGAGCTCTCGAACTTAGCGACCCTCCGCCTGGGGCAGGCTGAAAGGTTCCGGATCCTTTATTTTGTGGGGTTCACGAAGAAACCCGTTTATTCAAACGAATTCACGATTAGTCCTTAAGTATTTATCAACTCTTCATAACCAGGATCCACATGCGTGGCAGAAATGGCATCATGGAACATGGTAAAGAGCAGCGTCTGCCAGGCTTGCCCGATCTCTGCCGGCGGGTAAGCGCTGCCTCCCAGCAAAGCTGCTGGTACAGCCAGAAATTCGGTATTCAACAGGGTATATTCTCTGCGGCGCACAGATTGCCTGGTCTTGATCCGCGAAACCAATACACCCGAATTATTGGGATTCAGCTCAACCGATGGGTGCACCTGCTCTGGGGCGGGCTGACCCAGGTTTTCAAGCCATGTTTGCAGGTGAGGCAGCAGCGCCGCCACATGGGATCGAAGTGGTTATTGATGCAGAGAAAGAGCATCGGTTTGGACATGTCTTCCTTGATGCTCTTGAAAAGAGAACATTTTTAAAGATGCGCTGCAATTTTTGCATTGACTGCCTGGATAGAGATATTTAGCCCGCTATTCATTAAAAAACCATCACCCAGCCTCCACTGGGTGATGGTTTGAGGAGAAAAATTTCCTTTCGTTGGTATGCGGCGTTTATGTGTTCCAACCCTCTAATGTTCGGAATATCGGCTCTTTTTCAGGTGATAAAACCTAGCTAAAGGAATTCCAACCTACATTTGGCTGGACACCGGGGCCCTTCTCAGGTGGAAACACAAAGCTGAAGGAATTCCAACCCACTTGGGGCTCGTCTTCTGGAGGAAAGGCCCAGCTGAAAGAATTCCATCCTACATTAGGTCCGACTACCGGTTCCTTCCCAGGTGGAAAGACAAAACTAAAGGAATTCCATCCCACACAAGGCTGCACATCTCTTCCAGATGGGTAGTTTGCCCCAGGCAAGGGAAGCCCCACATTGTGAGATGGCAAGGGGGCGGCTCCTACCCATAGGGCCAGCGAGCCCAATAACCCAATACAAAAAACAAACAGGATGAAGGTGCGTAAGAATTTTCGTGAAATCACTTGGTCTCCTTTTTTATTTGCTTTTCTAGATAATGACTTTTGTTGATGCCATCATTTTAGCGTTCATGGGATGCAAAGGCGATACGTAGTTCTACGTATTTTTTGGTCATTTTTCACATAGATTTGGATGTTTATGAACAACCTGGGCTGCTGCGCTGGAGAGTATAATCACCCTAAAGAGGCGAAAACATGTCCTGGATCAAGTTGGTTCATTGGAATGCCACCGAGGCGGTGCAGCGCCTCAGGCTGCTTGAAGCAGCCGGTTATTCGGTAAATTCCGATCCACTGGAGGGATTGGAATTCTTGAAAGCCTGGCGGGAAGATCCCCCGGCCGCCGTGGTGATCGACCTTTCACGCCTCCCTTCACGCGGGCGCGAGATCGGTGTGGCAATCCGGCACTCAAAAGCCACGCGTGCCATCCCCCTGGTGTTTGTGGAAGGGGATCCGCAAAAAGTGAATCGCATCCGGGAGCTGCTTCCAGATGCCGTTTATACTGACTGGGAATCAATTTCCGGTGTACTGATACAAGCCATTTCGAATCCGCCGGCTGAACCTGTAGCCCCCAAATCCCTTTTCGATGCTTATGCCGGGCAAACATTGCCCAAAAAGCTGGGCATCCGCCCAGGCATGGCCGTGCTGCTGGTAAGGGCTCCGCAGGATTTCACCCAGCTCCTGGGAGAGCTGCCCGAAAATGTCTCAGTCAATGAAGGAGAGGAGCTTCCGGGTGAGCTGATCTTATGGTTTATGCGTTCTCGCCAGGAATTGGAGCGAGATTTTAAGGCGCTCTCTCAGCGTCGAGACTTCCGTTTCGTGTGGATTGCCTGGCCGAAGAAGGCCTCCGGTGTTCAAACTGATTTGAACCAGCAGCTCGTACGAGAAACCGGCTTGCGGAGCGGTTTGGTCGATTTCAATATCTGTTCGATCGATCAAACCTGGTCAGGGTTATGCTTTACGCAGCGGAAATAACCATCTTTCCCCATTAAGACCTCTTGACAAAACCAACAATTGTTATTATTATTGATAATAATAACATTATCATTAACGATAACGGAGAGCGGTATGCCGAATATTTCCAAAGCCGACCTGTTAATTCACCCGGTACGCTTGCAGATCTTGCAGGCGCTGGCCGAAAAACCGCTGACGACCCAGGAGATTGCTGAAGTGCTCCCGACGGTTTCCCAACCCTCCCTTTACCGGCACCTAAAAATGCTCCTGGAAGGCGGTATGGTGACGGTTTCTGAAACACGCCAGGTGCGCGGCATTCAGGAGAAGCGCTATCAATTAGCCCAAAATCCGCACCTGTCCGCAGAGGACGTTTCCGGTATCACCAAAGAACAACATCTGCATTACTTCAATGCCTATGTGGCCTCGCTGTTGAAGGGCTTTGCGGATTACCTGGAAGGTTCTCCAGAAAAGCCCGATTTATTAGCTGACCAGACAGGCTATACCGAAACTGCTTATTACGCGACCTCTGAAGAAATGGGGCTGTTCCTTCAAAAATTGCTCGAGGCTATCAAGGTTGTCGCCAGCAATCCGCCTGCACCCGGCCGGCGCAGACGCAAGCTGGCAATCATCTCTCACCCGCTCTCTGTAAAGGAAGACTAAAAAATGGAAAATAATCTTGATCTCGCAAAGCTTATTCCCCTGCTCATTCCCATCATATTGATCCAGCTCACTCTGATGATCGCCGCCTTCGTCGACCTGATCAGGCAGCCCAAGACGCGCGGCCCGAAATGGGTTTGGGCGCTCATCATCCTCTTCGGAGAGATCCTCGGCCCGATCATCTACTTTATCTTCGGTCGGAAGGAAGAATGAAGCCTGTGTCAAGCGAAAACGACCCCGCGCTGCCAGCACACCATGAATTGGTTGAGGATATGCCGCTGCCGAAGCGCAACGGGGATACAGCCATCCGTTGTGAAGGGCTGACAAAGGTTTACGGCGCAGTGAAAGCCGTCGAAGACCTGAACTTGAGCGTACCGTATGGCTCAGTGTTCGGCTTCCTGGGACGCAACGGCGCAGGCAAGACCACCACCATCCGCATGTTTACCGGGTTGGCGCATCCCACGCGCGGCTCTGCCTGGGTGGGAGGCATCGAAACCACTTCTGCTGATAGTGCAGCCCGCCGTACGTTCGGTTATCTCCCGCAGGACCCAGCCTTCTACAACTGGATGACCCCGCGTGAATACCTGGAGTTTAGCGCGCAGCTGTTCGGTTTGTCGCCTGCAGAAACCCGGCAGCGCATGGATGAAATGTTGGAGCTGGTTGGCTTGAAGGAGGCTGCTAAAAGGCGGATTGGCGGGTTTTCGGGTGGCATGCTCCAGCGCATGGGCATTGCCCAGGCGATGATCCACAATCCACCGGTGCTCTTCCTGGATGAGCCGACCAGCGCCCTCGATCCTGCCGGACGTTATGAGGTGCTGGACCTGATCTCAAGACTGCGCGGGCGGGTGACCGTTTTCCTCTCCAGCCATATCCTGGCAGATATCGAGCGGGTGTGCGATACGGTGGCCATCATCCGCAGCGGACGCCTGGTAGAGGTCTCGGAGATTCATGCCTTGATGGAACGCTATCCAATCAGCGCGGCCGAGCTGGAGGTAGACTACAGCCATTTGCCTGTTCCGGAGGCATTCCTGGCAGAGCTGCGCTCCCAAGCCTGGGTGGCAGGTGTCAATCTCGATCAAAATACCTTGCGCGTAACGGTGAGCAACGTTGAAGAGGGCAAGCACGCTCTGTTGACCCTGGCTGCCCGGTATGAGTTGGTGCTCAATCGCTACGAATGGGTACGCCCGACATTGGAAGAAATTTTCCTTGAAGTGAGTGCTTAAAAAGGCTGCGGCATGTTAATCTTCTTCTACGTCCTATCAATTCTCCTGATGATCCTCTTGCCCATATTCCTGGCTGCCCTGCTCCGGCGGCGCTTCGTCACGCCCTGGTTCTTGTTCTGCGCCGGCATCTTGACCTTTATTGCTTCGCAGGCTGTGCACCTGCCTCTCAATGCCTGGCTGGCAGACCTGGGCATCTTGCCTCAGGCAGGCAGGGAAGTGAATCCTCCGCTCTGGCAGTATGCCCTGGTGGCAGGCTTGACGGCTGGCATCTGCGAAGAGCTGGCACGCACCGCCGGATATGCCATCCTCAAGCGTTATCGCCGCTTCGAAGTCGGGGTGATGATGGGGTTGGGGCACGGCGGGTTCGAATCCATGGTTTTTGGCGGGGTGATGACTGCCGCAGGGATCAGCTCGCTGCTGTCACTGAATGGCAAGGATTTGAGTGGAATGAATCTTTCAGTAGAACAGGTTTATGCTGTGCAATTGCAGATTCAAGCGCTTTTAAGCTCACCCTGGCAGGCTTTTCTGCCCCTGGTCGAGCGCCTCCTGGCAATGACGGCGCATGTGATCTTTTCGCTGATCGTCTTGCGCGCCTTCACGCGGCGCAACCCAGGATATGTGGTCCTGGCGATCCTTTACCACGCGGCAGTGGATTTCGGTGCGGTTTACCTGAGCCAATCCCTGAAGAATGGCAATTTTTGGCTGCTGGAGGGCGCATTTGCCTTGATCCTCCTGCCAGGAATCATCTGGCTGGTATGGCTCTTCTCCTCCAATAAACCT
>Ga0209254_10004257_pt1 | contig 13112 bp, 13 predicted proteins | sample FrelakmetDIP11DI_FD_187148 | JGI IMG/M metagenome (GOLD analysis project Ga0209254, IMG submission 187148) | Freshwater lake sediment microbial communities from the University of Notre Dame, USA, for methane emissions studies - DIP11 DI (SPAdes)... | ecosystem: Environmental > Aquatic >...
GGAGCGCCCCGAGCATGCGCACCCAGAGGCCGCCGCCGTGGCCGACGTGCGCGCCCTGGACCTGCGCCCGCGCAGCCTGCGCACGCGCTTTGGCGGGTTTGGATCAATCCACCAAAGAAGAAGGAGGCCCACCCAACACGAGAAATCGACGCTCACTAAATTCACGCACCCAGGTGTCGCAAAGTCATTGACACGCTCCGGGTCGAGATGGCCGCACTGGTGCGCGAGCCGCGAGCGAATCTCACCCGACTCGCCGGCGGTTGCGCGCGACCGACTGTGTTGGCTCGCTAAGCAGCGGACAAGGCACCCCTCGCGTCGCACTTGTTTTGCGATCCTTCGGCGGTCGCTGGCGGAACATGGCCGAGCTCTGCCGCCACTGGCGGCGTCCCCAGAAGGATCCGCTGCTGGTGAAGCCGAAGTCCCTTGCCGCCCTTACGCTCGGGGAGCTGCGACGACGGGCGCGCGAGGTGGGCGTGATCACCCGCAGCGAGTCGGTGCGCGCGGGTGCAGCGACCCGGTTCGTCGTGTTCGACCGGCGCGGCGTAGAGGTCGCGCGCCCGCGCAGCGAGCGCGAGCTGCGCGCGCTTCTCATGGCCTGCCTTGCGAGCGCGGCGGAGCCACGCCCGACGCGATCGCCCCGGAAAGGCAGTTAGCGTTCCAGCCTCGAGTCATTTCTTCGTGAGCGGAGCTAACCAATAGCCGATAAAGCAGTTTTGCAGTTATGCACAAATTCTGTGGATAGAATTGTGAATAACCCTGGGACTCGAGTCCTAATTAGCGTGCGGGCAAGGAGATTCGGTGCGCCGCCTGTTTTTTTGGCGACCCCGGAACGTGCTACTTGACAAGGACTTAGCCTTGCGTCAGCAGACGCCGCACGAGGTGCAAGCAAAGCGCCGGCCGACCGCCTCCGCTTCTGTGCGCAATTCCTAACGGGCGCCGGATCGCCCGACAGCAATCGATAGCTGCCCACACGGATGAACGCGGACGTGGGGTCTGAACAGAAGTTCAGGCCAGCGCCACGTACCGGCCTGGCGACCGTGCACTTTGCCGCCGCGTACGACGATTGCACTGCGTCGCCGCTGGGCGGGCAGGTACATGGCAGTGCCCCGGTAGTGGCCTCGTTGGTCGCGCGAATGGCTTCGGGCGCTGCGCAGATGGAATCTCGTCAGATCAGGGCGCCCGCGCCGAGGTGCGGGTTTCGGTGGCGGCTTATGCCGGCAAAGTCGTTCGAGTTGCGCTGGGATCTTCCGATCGCAGTCGGCCATGGCCGCCGCGTAGGCGTCGTACAAGCTCACCGCCTGCTTGAGCGCAACGAGGTGTTCGTCCCGTGCGGCCGCTGTCCGACGCATTGCGGGCATTCAGCGTCCCGGGCCGTGGGTCTCCCGCAGGATGGGATCCTCGACAGCCCATTGGCCAGGAAGCTCCTTCACGCAAGGTATCGCTGCGCGACGGCGCCCCTGTTTAGCTCGCAAGAGTCGCAGGTCGCTCTGCGCTTCCACCGGCCCGCCGCCGGGGCCCGCATCGAAGGGGCCCGATGCCCCAAAGGCTCGGAGAGCGATGAAGCTGCACTTTCGAGCGCTCGTCGTCGATGAGGCGGCCGCCGTGCCCGTGCCTCACCTGGAACCCTGACGGCGTCTGCATGTAGAAGAACGGCATCCGGTGGTTGGTGTGCCGGCCCATCGTGGGGGTGATCGTCGATGCAGGCGTCGTAGGTCCTACCGACGTCCATCTCGATCAGGTGGAGCATGAAGTGATGCAGCCGCTTCGGCGCCCGGAACTGCGCGAACGCAAGCGAGTGGTGGCGCGGGCCGCGGTGCAGGAAGGCAGCTCTCGTCGTCCCCGCCTCGCCGATGTCCAGCTCGATGAAATCGCTGATCAAGAGCCGAGCGCGTCGCGGCAGAACCGCAAGCACGCTTCGTAGTCGTCGACGCTCAGCACGATGTGACCGGCACCGAGGCGGCCGGCCTCGAGCTCGGCGATCGCCCGTGGCGAAACGGTCGCTCGGCCTCGATCGCAACCCGTGCGGATCGGTGGCCTTCACCAGGCCTATCGCCACCGAGGCCCGGCGCGGTACGCTGCGCGCCATGCCTTCACGAGTCCTCCTCCTCGGCGCCACCGGCACCATTGGCCGCGCGACGCTTCGTGTGCTGCTCGCACGCGGGTGCGAGGTGCTGTGCTGGGTGCGGCCCAACCGGCCGGACGTTCGCGCGTGGCCCGCGGGCGTGGTGGTGCGTGAAGCCGACTTCGCGGACGCCGAATCGCTCTCCCAGCAGGCGGAGCGTGGCGAGCGATTCTGCGCCGTCGTGTCGTGCATGGCCTCGCGCACCGGTGGCCCGCATGACGCGTGGGCGATCGACCATCTCGCACATCGTCACGTGTTGCACGCGGCTGAGCGCGCGGGCGCGACGCGCTTCGTCCTGTTGTCCGCGATCTGCGTGCAGAAGCCGCGCCTCGCCTTCCAGCACGCGAAGCTCGCGTTCGAGCGGGAGCTGCAGGCATCGGATCTCGACTGGTCCATCGTGCGGCCCACGGCTTACTTCAAGTCGCTCTCGGGCCAGGTGAAGCGCGTGCGCGAGGGCAAGCCCTTCGTCGTGTTCGGCGACGGCCGGCTCACCGCCTGCAAACCGATCTCGGACGACGACCTCGCCGCTTACCTCGTGGGCTGTCTCGACGATCCGTCCCGCTCTCGCCGCATCCTTCCCATCGGCGGCCCGGGCGAGGCGATCACGCCCCTCGACCAGGGGACGCGGCTCTTCGAGATGCTCGGCCGTCCGCCGCGCGTCCGTCACATGCCCGTCGCGATGATCGACGGCATCGCGGGTGCACTCGGCGCGGCGGCCCGGGTGCTGCCGGCGCTCGAAGCCAAGGCCGAGCTGGCGAGGATCGGGCGCTACTACGCGACGGAGTCGATGCTCGTCTGGGACGAAGCCGCGGGGAAGTACGACGACGGCGCGACGCCGTCGTATGGCACGCAGACACTCTGGGACCACTACGCGGCGCTCCTCCGCGGAGAAGCGGTCGCAGGACTGGGAGAGCACGCGGTGTTGTGAAGTGCGCTGCCGCCTTCGATCCGGTCTGTCCGGACAGACGAGAGGTGTCGCCAGCGGTTCGCCCGCGATCTCATCCGACCCGTCGAATCGCTCCCGCCGGCGCTGGCGCTCGCGGCTCCGTGACTTGCGTCAAATCCGAGCGGCGCAATGCTTGCTGCGCCGCAGCACGACGCGCTAGAATTTAGGTGTGAGAAAGGGAAGGGGCGGGTGTCTCCCGCGGGCGATAGGCCCGCAATAGCCGCAGGGCGGTATCCTTTTCCGGGGCGCTCGCAAAGCACGCCCATCGATCCTCCCAGCGGCTCGGCCTGCCCCTCCTTTTCAGGCGGGAGTGAATGCGCGTCGCTCTGCCGTCGGGGAAAGGGACGCGCAGCCAATCCTCGCAAGAGAAAGGGGAAGCGATGACGGGACTGTTCGCTACTGTGCTGGTCGGGTTGGTCGTCGGTCTGGGAGCGGGGGTCGTTGCCGCCGCGGCGTTGGGTCTCTCACGAGGCGCGTTCAAGTCCGACGCCTCCAGGCCGTAAAGGCTCGCACTGCGGCGCCCCGAAGGGGGCGCCGAGGCAAGCGACTGACATCCGACTGCCTCTGCGCCCCTCGGGCCCGGTGATCGCGCGGGGCCACTCCGCAACTTCTCAGTCGCCTTCCCGGCCGCGCGAGGGTCTGCGGAACGCGACGCCCATGTCGAACGCCTGCTTGGTGAAGGCGAGCACCTCCGCGAAGTCGGGGTCGGAGAGTCGCCGTGCGGCGTCGTTGGCTCGGTAGATGTTCGCGAGCTCGCGCTCGCGGCCGGCCTGCACCACCAGCCGCCCGACCCCGAGGTCCTCGAGCGCCTGCCACAGCGCCGGGTTGTAGGCGCGCGTGAGCTTCATCGCGGCGCTGATCGGGTCGCCGCGCCCGACCACACTCGCGACGCGGAGGATCATCTCGAAGGGCAGGGCAACCTTGCCGCGCTCGGCCTCCGCGATCAGGTCCGGATCGCGCAGGTTCACGGCGCCAGCCAGTTCCTGCAGGGTGAGTCCGGCGGATTCGCGCATCCGCCTGAGCATCGCGCCAGCCTTCTCGACGATTGCCTTCTGCTGGGGCCCGCGCGCACCGGCCTTGGCGAGGTTGAACGCGAGGTCGGTCGCCGGGCCCGCAACGCCGAGCACGGTCTCGGCGAGGCCGCGGAGCTGGCGAACCAGAGCGGCGCCGGGCAGCGGCGCTTCGGCCGCCTCGCTCTTCGCGCGGCGCTTCGCGGGCGCCTTTCGTCCGCTCGAACGCGTCGTGCTCATCGCGATGCCTTCGTCGCGCGCAATGCCCGCGCATCCGCGCTACACCGTAGCGAGGATCGCGTTAAGGCGCCCTCGGCGCTCCGCCCAAACTCCTCCATCCTCTTCTCCTTATCGTTGCGCCTGTGCCCGACCAGCACGGTGGGCTCAGCGGATCAGGAACGACAGCATCCGTTCGGCAAGCTTGCCGTAGGGCGGGTACAGCAGCGACACCGTCGACCAGCGCGACTGGTGGAAGATCGGCCGCAGCTTGGAGAACGTCTCGAAGCCCTCGCGCCCATGATAGTGCCCCATGCCCGACTCGCCGATGCCGCCGAACGGCAGGTCGTGCTGGCCGACGTGCAGCAGCGCGTCGTTGATGGAGACGCCCCCGGACATGACGTGGTCGAGCAGCCGGTCGATACGCGCCGAGTCGTAGCTGAACGGGTAGAGGGCGAGCGGCCGCGGCCCGTCGTTGATGCGATCGATCACCTCGTCGAGCGCGTCGTAGGGGACGACCGGCAGGATCGGCCCGAAGATCTCGCGCTGCATCAGCTCCGCCTCCCACGGCGCGTCGAGCACGATGTGCGGAGAGATCTTGCGTGAGGCGACGTCGAACGCCGGGCCGGGAAGGAGGTTCACGAGGCGCGCGCCGTGCGCCTTCGCATCCTCCAGGCCGTGCACGAGGCGGTCGAACGCGCGCTGGTCGATCACCGAGGTGTAGTCGGGCGAGTCGATCGAGGGGTAGCGCTGCGGCACGATCTCGGCGGCGAGCTTCGCGAACGCCTCGACTTGCGCGCGCGGCACGAAGACGTGATCGACGGTCGTGCAGATCTGCCCCGCGTTGAGGTACTTCACGTAGAGGATGCGCTCGGCCGCGAGGCGGAGCGGGAAGTCGTCGCAGACCACGGCCGGCGCCTTCCCGCCGAGCTCGAGCGTTACCGGCGTCAGGTTCTCCGCCGCCGCCGCCATGACCGCGCGGCCGGTGCGGCCCGAGCCGGTGAAGATGAGGTGGTCGAAGGGCAGCTTCGAGAACTCGATGCCGACCCCGCCGGTCTCGTCGAACACCTGCAGCTTCTCGGGCGGGAAGTACGCGGGCAGTCGCTCGATCATCAGCCGGGCAAGGTGGCGCGAGTTCTCGCTCATCTTCACCATCGCGCGATTGCCGGCGGCGAAGATCGCGGTGAGCGGCACCACCGTGAGGTTGATCGGGAAGTTCCACGGCACGATGACACCGACGACGCCGACGGGCTGCGGCACGACGCGGTTGCTCGCGAAGCCGAACACCATGCGGTCGACCGAGCGCCGCTGGGGCTTCATCCACTTCGGCAGGTGCCTGATCGCGTCGTCGATGCCGTCGATGGACGGCATGATTTCCGCGAGCAGCGATTCGTGCCGCGACCGATGCCCATAGTCGGCGCTGATGGTCGCGCAGAGAGGCTCCTGGTTCTCGAGCACGAAGCGCTTGAGGGTGCGCAGGTGCTCGCGCCGCTCCTCCAGCGACGGCATCGGCGCGCGCCGGTAGGCGGCGCGCTGCAGCTCCAGCGCCCCACGGAGGGTACGCTCGATGCCCTCGGGCTCGATCGCCTCGGTCACGAACTGCGGGGGGTGAGGATCCATGACGATCTCCGGGCGTGCGAAGTCGGACGATCCGCGATGATCGGCGATCGCGCTGCGAGCGTCCAATCAGCCGGCCGTGTGCCCGGGATGACCGGGAAGCATGCCTTGGCGCCCGGCGGGCCGGCCCGGCCCGATGCGGGCCGCCGGCAAGCGGGATCTCGCTGTCGCGACGACTTCGAAAGGGGCCGGCCGCCTTTCAGGGCACCACGATCGCCCGGCCCATGATCTCGCCGCGCGCCAGCGCCTGGTAGGCAGCGTCGGCCTCGTCGAGCGAGTAGCGCTTCGTCACCATCCGCTCGGGCCGGAAGATCCCGCGCTCGGCGAGGCGGATGATCTCCGGCATGTCGGTGCGCGTCCGCGCGCCGTAGGAGCCGATGAGCCGCAGCGAGCGCCGCACGACACGGGTGATCTCGATCGGCGCCGTGGTCTTACCGGGCGCGATGCCGACCGCGACCATCCGGCCGCCGTCGCGGATCGACTCGAACGCCTGCACGAACGTCTGCTGCAGGCCGAGCACCTCGAACGCGACGTCCACGCCCTGTCCGCCGGTCAGCTCGCGCACCGCGGCCACCGCGTCGGTCTTGGCCGAGTTCACCACGTCGGTCGCGCCGGCCTGCCGCGCGACCTCGAGCTTGTCGTCGCGGACGTCGACGGCGATGATCTGCGAGGCGCCGAACGCGTGCGCGATCTGCACGACGTTCAGGCCCACGCCGCCGACCGCGACCACCGCGATGCGCTCGCCGCCACGGAGGTCGGCGCCGTGGCGCACCGCACCGTAGGCGGTGAAGACCGCGCAGCCGAGGATGGCCGACTCCTCGAACGGCAGCGAGTCGGGCAGCGGGAAGACGTCGGTAGCGGGGACCACCGCGTACTCGGCGAGTCCGGCCATCGAGTACATCGAGATCGGCGAGCCGTCGGTGCGCCGCAGGCGCGTGGTGCCGTCGTAGAGCGTCCCCTTCAGCCGGTTCATCGAGAAGAAGCTGTCGCAGAGGTCGTCCCGGCCGCCGCCGCAGAAGCGGCAGGTGCCGCACGGCATGATGAACGCCGAAGCGATGCGCGTCCCGGGCGCCGGGCCCTTCACGCCCGGCCCGAGGGCGACGACGGTCCCAGAGATCTCATGCCCCATCACGGCCGGCGTGGGGAAGGCGACCTCGGCCTTCATCACGTGCAGGTCGGTATGGCAGACGCCGCACGCCTGCACCTTCACCAGCACCTCGCCCGCCTTCGGCTCGGGCACGGGGATCTGCTCGATGCGCAGGCCCCCTGGGGCGGCGTCGAGTATGGCGGCCTTCATCGTCTGCATGGCGGGAGCCCTCCTGTCCGGGATCGGGGGCCGGCGCCCCGTGTCGTTCTGATCGCCGCGCCTCGGCCGGCGGCGCGAGCGCCAAGCCTAACCGCTTCCGGTCGCGGCAGTCCACGCGCATCCGGCGAGGCGGCACGCGGGACGACCTGCCGGGCACGGCACCCGCTTTCGCTGCCCCCCCAACGACGGATTGCACGGGCGGCGCGGCCCGAGGACGCGCAGTCGTCGGCCAGTCCTTGGTCCGCGTCGTCCACACGAGCGTGGGAGTCCAGCATGAAGCCGATCTCGAAACGCACGGCGCTTCGCTTTCACGATCAGGACGCCGGCGAGCCGGATGTTCTCCGTGCTTGCGCGACGATCATCTGATGCGCTAGCATCAAGTGCATGCGCACAACCCTCGACATCGCCGACGACGTGCTCAACGCTGCGAGGGACAGGGCGCGGCGCGAGAAGAGAAGCCTTGGCGAGGTGATCTCCGACCTCGCCCGGCAGGGCCTCAACTCGCCGCTGCAGCCGTTGACGGCCCGGGCGCCGAAAGCGGTCCATGGTGTCCGGCCCTTCCCGAAACGGGGTGGCGTCGTCACCAACGAGCTGATCGACAAGCTGCGCGAGGACGACGCGTACTGATGCGCGCGCTGCTGGATGTCAATGTCCTGATCGCGCTGTTCGACGCCGACCATTCGCTGCATCCTGCGGCCATGCGATGGTTCTCGCAGCACGCGGCCGGCGGATGGGCCTCCTGTCCCCTCACGCAGAACGGCTGTGTCCGCATCATGTCGCATCCGGCGTATCCGAACACCCTGCCCGTGACTGCGCTGATCGAACGCCTGACCGAGGCGTGTACGAGCCCCCTGCACGAATTCTGGCCGGACGATGTCAGCCTGCTCGACGGACGCATCTTCGACGCATCGCGCATCCACGGACCACGTCAGTTGACCGACGTGTACCTCCTCGCCTTGGCCTGTCGCCGAGACGGCCGGTTCGTGACCTTCGATGCGAGCATCTCCGTGGATGCCGTCAAAGGTGCGGCCGCGCGACACCTGGTGCGCCTGTAACCACTGGGGCCCACGCAGGCCGACACCGAGCGTAAGCCGCCATGGACCGCGACCCCGTCCCGTTCGCCGACATCCCGTTCCGCGGCATCGTGGAGCAGTCGCTCGCCGGCGTGTACGTGATCGTCGACGAGCGCTTCCGCTACGCGAACGATACCTTCGCGCGCATGTTCGGCTACCGCATCGACGAGTTCCTCGGCATGCACCTCGAGGACCTCATGGCGCCGGAGTCGAAGGAGGAGGCGCTCGAGAGCTATCGCCAGAGCCTCGCGGGTCGTGAGGGCGGGCGCGTCCACGACTTCCCAAAGTGCTTGCATCGGCACGGCCATGTCGTGCATCTCGAGGTGCATGGGTCGATCGTCGAGTATCGCGGGCGCCCCGCGCTCTCCGGTGTCGCCATCGACATCACCGAGCGTGTGCGGCGGGAAGAGGAGCTGCGCGAGTCGCGCCGGCAATTGCGGCAGCTCGCGGCACACCTGACCTCCGTGCGCGAGGAGCAGCGCGCGGTGCTCGCGCGCGAGGTCCACGACGTGCTCGGCGGCATGCTCACGTCGATCAAGATGGATGTCGGCCGCATCGTCCGGCGCACGGAAGCGCCGGAGCTCGCCGAGATCCGGGCCATCGCGACCGATCTCGTCGCGCTGGTGCAGGAAACGATCGACACCGCGCGCAAGATCTCCGACGAGCTGCGGCCGAGCAGCCTGGACACACTCGGCCTCGCCACGGCGATCCGCGACGACTTGCGACGGTTCGGGACGCGGCACGGCGTGAAGGCATCGCTGCGTCTCGAAGGTGGCGAGCCGAGGATCTCGCCCCTCATCGCCACGCAGTGCTACCGGATCTTCCAGGAGGCGCTGACCAACGTCGGCAAGCACGCGCGGGCGAGCGACGTGGAGGTGGTCATGCGCACCGGCGACCGCGACCTGCTGCTCGCGGTGCGCGACGACGGCCGCGGCATCGAGAGCGTAGCGACGCGCCCCGGGGCGGTCGGCCTCCTCAACATGCGCGAGCGCGCCCGGCGCATCGGCGGAACGCTCGACGTGCGTGGCGGGCGCGGCGGCGGTACACGGGTGACCTTGGTGGTGCCGCTCGGTGATGCGCCGGAGCCGGTCGATGATTGAGCTTCTCGTCGTCGACGACCACAAGATCTTCCGCGCCGGCCTGCAACGAATGATCTCCGACGAGCGCGACATCCGCGTTGCCGACGAGGCCGCCGACGGCGCCGCGGCGCTCGCCAAGATCCGGCAGGCACGCTTCGACGTCGTGCTGCTCGACGTCAACCTGCCCGGCCGCAACGGCTTCGAGGTGCTCGAGTCGATCCGGGCGGAGCGGCCCGAGCTCCCGGTGATCATGCTGTCGATGTATCCGGAAGAGCAGTACGCGGTGCTCGCGCTCAGGTCGCGCGCGAACGCCTACCTGTCGAAGGATGCCGACCCGCAGGAGTTGCTCGCGGCGATCCGCGAGGTGGCGCGTGGCGGCCGCTACGTCAGTCCGCGGACGGCCGCGCGCGTGCTGATGCAGCTCGACCGGCCCGACACGGCGCAGCCGCACGAAAAGCTCTCGCCGCGCGAGCTGCAGATCATGATGAAGATCGTCGGCGGCGTCTCCCTGACCGAGATCGGCGCGCAGACGGCCCTCAGCGTGAAGACGGTCGGCACGTACCGGTCGCGCATCCTCGACAAGCTCGGCCTTTCCTCGAATGCCGAGCTGGTGCAGTACGCGATGCGGCACGGGCTGGTGAGCTGAAGGCGCCCCACGCCCACGGCCGCCGGCGACGCTGCGGCCGATCGTGCCGCCGGCCGAGGTCAGAAATTTCCTACACCGCTTCCGGAACCTTCGGACTGCCCCCGCACGCTGCACCGCCGTAGACTCCTTCGCGTCAACTTGCCGTCGCGAGGATTCCACGCATGTATGCCCAGCTGGTCGAGACCGGCGTCAAGAAGCTGCAGGACCGCGAGGAGATGTCGCCCGAGGAGCGGGCCTTCCAGGACCGCATCGACGCCGGCGTGAAGATCGAGCCGAAGGACTGGATGCCGGAGGGCTATCGCAAGACGCTCATCCGCCAGATCTCGCAGCACGCGCACTCCGAGATCGTCGGCCAGCTGCCCGAGGGCAACTGGGTGACCCGCGCGCCGACCCTCAAGCGCAAGGCGATCCTGCTCGCCAAGATCCAGGACGAGGCGGGCCACGGCCTCTACCTCTACAGCGCCGCCGAGACGCTCGGCGTGACGCGCGACCAGCTCTACGCCGACCTGCTCTCGGGGAAGGTGAAGTATTCCAGCATCTTCAACTACCCGACGCTCTCCTGGGCCGACATCGGCACGATCGGCTGGCTCGTCGACGGCGCGGCGATCATGAACCAGATCCCGCTCTGCCGCTGCTCGTTCGGTCCGTACTCGCGCGCGATGATCCGCGTGTGCAAGGAGGAGTCGTTCCACCAGCGCCAGGGCTACGACATCATGATGGCGCTCTGCAAGGGCACGCCCGAGCAGAAGGCGATGGCGCAGGACGCGCTCAATCGCTGGTGGTGGCCGGCGCTGATGATGTTCGGTCCCTCGGATGCGGACTCCGTGCACAGCGCGCAGTCGATGGCGTGGCGCATCAAGCTGCTCTCCAACGACGAGCTGCGGCAGAAGTTCGTCGACCAGACCGTGCCGCAGGCCGATTACCTCGGCATCACCGTGCCGGACCCGGAGCTCAAGTGGAACGAGGAGCGCGGGCACTACGACTTCGGCCCGATCGACTGGAACGAGTTCTGGGACGTGGTGAAGGGCAACGGCCCGTGCAACCGCGATCGCCTGCGCACGCGCGTCAATGCGTGGGAGGACGGCGAGTGGTTTCGCGACGCGCTCGTGGCGCACGCCGAGAAGCAGGCCCAGCGCGACGCCGTCCCGCAGCCGAAGGCCGCCTGAAACGAACAACCGCGATCTATTCTGGATTTCGGAAGTGCGTGACGGCGCAGCCCTCACCCCCAGCCCCTCTCCCGCGTGCGCGGGAGAGGGGAGCTTCGTGACGAAAGCGGCTGCCAGCCGGTTTCGTAAGCCTTACAAGAGGAACCGATCATGAAAGAGTGGCCCCTCTGGGAAGTCTTCATCCGCAGCCAGCACGGCCTCGCGCACAAGCACGTCGGCAGCCTGCACGCGCCCGACGCGGCAATGGCGATCAACAACGCGCGCGACGTCTACACGCGCCGAAACGAGGGCGTCAGCCTCTGGGTGGTCAAGGCCGCCGACATCACGGCGAGCAGCCCGGGGGACAAGGAGCCGCTGTTCGAGCCCGCGAACAGCAAGGTGTACCGGCACCCGACGTTCTTCCCGATCCCCGACGAAGTGAAGCACATGTGAGCGTCGCCATGGCGAAGAACGACGACAAGCTCGAATACCTGCTGCGACTCGGCGACAACGCCCTGATCCTGTCGCAGCGCCTGTCGGAGTGGTGCGGCAAGGGGCCCGCGTTCGAGGAGGACATGGCGCTCACCAACACCGCGCTCGACCTCATCGGTCAGGCGCGCATGTGGCTTTCCTACGCGGGCGAGCTCGAGGGCCGCGGTCGCGACGAGGACAGGCTCGCGTTCACCCGCGACGCGAACGAGTTCCGCAACCTGCTGCTCGTCGAGCAGCCGAACGGCGGCTACGCGGTCACGCTCGCGCGGCAGTTCTACTTCGACACCTGGTATGCGCTCGCGCTGCAGGGGCTGATGCGGTCGAGCGACCGGCGCATCGCCGAGATCGCCGAGAAGTCGCTGAAGGAGGTCCGCTACCACGTGCGCCGCAGTGCCGACCTGGTGATCCGCCTCGGCGACGGGACCGAGGAGAGCCGTCGGCGCATTCAGAACGCGCTCGATGACTTGTGGGTCTACACCGGCGAGATGTTCATGGCCGACGGCCGCGACGAGGTGCTTGCCTCGGAGGGCGTGGTGCCCGATGCGGAAACGCTGCGCGAGCCGTGGCTGAAGCACGTCACCGAAGTCCTCGCCGAGGGCACGCTGAAGGTCCCGAGCGGCACCTGGATGCAGAAGGGCGGCAAGCACGGGCGGCACACCGAGCACCTCGGCTACATCCTCGCCGAGATGCAGTTCCTGCAGCGGGCGTATCCGAACGCGCAGTGGTGAGCGACGCGGGAGTGAACATGGCGACCACCACCGAGCGACCGACCGTCGAGCAGATCTGGGCGTGGCTCGGCGACGTTCCAGACCCGGAAATCCCGATGGTGTCCGTCGTCGATCTCGGGATCGTGCGCGAGATCGAGTGGCGGGAAGGCGAGGGCGGGGCGCACTGCCTCGTCACGATCACGCCGACGTACTCCGGCTGCCCGGCCACGGAGGTCATCGCGCAGTCGATCGAGGAGGCGCTGCGCGCGCGCGGCGTGTCCGTGCGGCTGCAGAACCGCATCTCGCCGGCGTGGACCACGGACTGGATCTCGGAGGCGGGGCGCACGAAGCTCCGCGCCTCGGGGATCGCCCCGCCCGCCGCACGGGCGGCGGGTGACGTCGCGGTCATCGACATCAGCGGCCTCAAGCGCAAAGGTCAGCGCGGTCCGGCGGTCGTCTGTCCGCACTGCGGCTCGGAGAACACGAGCGTGACGAGCCAGTTCGGCTCGACCGCCTGCAAGGCGCTGTATCGCTGCAACGACTGCCTCGATCCGTTCGACTACTTCAAGCCGCACTGAGCCCCGGCGGGCGGGCGCAGCGGTCTACGACGCGATCGATCCACGCGGGGGCACCGGCTCCTGCGGCACGAGGAGAAAAGGAAGAGGGCATGAGCAAGTTCCGTGAGCTGAAGGTGGGCTCCGTCCGTCCCGAGACGCGCGATGCCATCGTCGTGACCTTCGACGTGCCGGAGGC
>Ga0209254_10004258_pt1 | contig 13111 bp, 12 predicted proteins | sample FrelakmetDIP11DI_FD_187148 | JGI IMG/M metagenome (GOLD analysis project Ga0209254, IMG submission 187148) | Freshwater lake sediment microbial communities from the University of Notre Dame, USA, for methane emissions studies - DIP11 DI (SPAdes)... | ecosystem: Environmental > Aquatic >...
GAGGTCACGGCGCGCTCGGGCTGCCCGGTCTCCGGATTGCTCAGGCCTTCGTCGATACCGCCCCGGGCCCCTGAGTTGGCCTGCCACCCGTCGGGCAGCTTGGGCAGCCGGATCGGAATGCCGAGGGCCTCAGCGTCGGCCTTCAGTGCCGCGGGTGCGTCATAAGCGGGCACGGCGCCGTCGGAGGGGCCCTTGGGCTGAAACGAGCACATGCCGACCAGCCCGGCCAGCACGATGCAGGCCACCACCAGCGGAGCCAGCGACCAGAACATGTCGCGGCCGTCCTGAAGCAGGCGCGGCTTGGCTTCCTTCGGCGAAGGGGCCGGAGCCGCCGGGCCGGCGACATTGGGATCCGTCACGCACGCCAGTATCCCAGGTCCGACGCACTGAGTCGCTTCTGGGACAATCTGAGCCATGCCTGACGCCCGCCGCCGCGAAGCACCCGATCGAAACCTCGCCCTGGAGCTCGTCCGGGTCACCGAAGCGGGCGCCATGGCCGCCGGCCGGTGGGTCGGCCGCGGGGACAAGGAGGGCGGCGACGGCGCCGCCGTCGACGCCATGCGGGAACTGGTGAACTCGGTGTCGATGCGCGGCGTCGTGGTCATCGGCGAGGGCGAGAAGGACAACGCCCCGATGCTCTACAACGGTGAAGAGGTCGGCAACGGCGACGGGCCCGACTGCGACTTCGCCGTCGACCCCGTCGACGGCACCACCCTGATGAGCAAGGGCATGCCCAACGCCATCTCCGTCCTTGCAGTGGCCGAGCGCGGCGCCATGTTCGACCCGTCGGCGGTGTTCTACATGAACAAGATCGCCGCCGGGCCCGACGTCGCCGACTTCATCGACATCACCTCGCCCATCGCGGCCAACATCCAGCGCCTCGCGAAGGTGCGCAAGGCGTCGGTCTCCGATATCACCGTCTGCATCCTGGACCGGCCGCGGCACACCAAGCTCATGGCGGAGGTCCGGGAGGCGGGGGCGCGAATCCGGCTGATCTCCGACGGCGACGTCGCCGGCGCCATCTCGGCGTGCCGGCCCGACTCGGGCACCGACATGCTCGCCGGCATCGGCGGCACCCCGGAGGGCATCATCACTGCCGCCGCCATCCGCTGCATGGGCGGCGAGATCCAGGCCCAGCTCGCCCCGACCGACGACGAGGAGCGCCAGAAGGCCATCGACCGCGGCCACGACCTCAATCGGGTGCTGACCACCAAGGACCTGGTCGGGGGGGAGAACGTCTTCTTCTGCGCCACCGGGGTCACCGACGGCGACCTGCTCAAGGGCGTGCGCTACTTCGGCGGCGGCTGCACCACGCAGTCGATCGTGATGCGGTCGAAGTCCGGCACCGTCCGCATGATCGACGCCTACCACCGGCTCTCGAAACTCAACGAATACTCCGCGGTGGACTTCACCGGGGACAAGTCCGCGGCCCACCCGCTTCCGTAAGAAAGGCAACAATGACCGACAACGGCGTCGAGGGCGACTACCGCATCGAGCACGACACCATGGGCGAGGTCCGGGTTCCGGCGAAAGCCCTGTGGCGCGCGCAGACTCAGCGGGCCGTCGAGAACTTCCCGATCTCCTTCCGCGGCCTGGAGCGCACCCAGATCCGGGCGCTCGGCCTGCTGAAGGCGGCCTGCGCACAGGTCAACAAGGATCTGGGGAAGCTGTCGGTGGAGAAGGCCGACGCCATCATCGCCGCGGCGGGTGAGATCGCCGACGGTCTGCACGACGACCAGTTCCCGATCGACGTGTTCCAGACCGGTTCGGGCACCAGCTCCAACATGAACGCCAACGAGGTCATCGCCTCGATCTGCGAGCGCAACGGCGTCACGGTGCACCCCAACGACGACGTCAACATGTCGCAGAGCTCCAACGACACCTTCCCCACCGCCACCCACATCGCCGCCACCGAAGCCGCTGTGCGGCAACTGATTCCGGCACTCGAAGTGCTGCACGAGTCGCTGGCCGGCAAGGCGCGGCAGTGGCGCACCGTCGTCAAGTCGGGACGCACCCACCTGATGGACGCCGTCCCGGTGACGCTGGGCCAGGAGTTCGGCGGCTACGCCCGCCAGGTCGAGGCCGGCATCGAAAGGGTCAAGACCACCTTGCCCCGCCTCGGTGAGTTGGCCATCGGCGGCACCGCCGTGGGCACCGGCCTGAACGCGCCCGACGGGTTCGGCGCCAAGGTGGTCGATGTGCTGGTGGCGCAGACCGGACTGGCCGAACTGCGCACGGCGCGAGACTCTTTCGAGGCTCAGGCCGCCCGCGACGGGCTGGTCGAAGCGTCCGGCGCGCTGAAGACCATCGCCGCGTCGCTGACCAAGATCGCCAATGACATCCGGTGGATGGGCTCGGGTCCGCTGACTGGTCTTGGCGAGCTTGCGCTGCCCGACCTGCAGCCCGGCAGCTCGATCATGCCCGGCAAGGTCAACCCCGTCATCCCCGAAGCCGTCACACAGGTGGCCGCCCAGGTCATCGGCAACGACGCCGCGATCACCGTGGGCGGCCTGTCCGGCGCCTTCGAGCTCAACGTGTACATCCCGATGATGGCGCGCAACCTGCTCGAGTCGTTCACACTGCTGGCCAACGTCTCGAAGTTGTTCGCCGCCAAGTGCATTGACGGCCTCATCGCCAACGAGGAGCACCTGCGCGAGCTGGCCGAGTCCTCCCCGTCGATCGTCACGCCGCTGAACTCGGCGATCGGTTACGAGGAGGCCGCCAAGGTCGCCAAGCAGGCGCTCAAGGAGAAGAAGACCATCCGGCAGACGGTCATCGACCGCGGGCTCATCGGCGACAAGCTGTCCGAGGCGGAGCTCGACAAGCGCCTCGACGTACTGGCGATGGCCAAGGTCAAGGACGGCGACTAGCTTCGCACTCGCGGCAAAGCCGCGGCCGGACCGGCTGACTCGAACCGGCGGATGCCCAGCGGGGCGGTAAGGCTGTGCACCAGCAGGCTGATCGTCACCGCGACCACGACGATTTGTGAGATGAGGTCGTCCTCCGAGATCTGGCCGCGCTCGAGCACGATCAGACCGAGCACCACCGTGCCGATGCCGCGCGGGCCGAACCAGCCGATGAAGACCCGGCTGTACATCGGAAGGTCGCTGCGAATCAGCGCGATCAGCACCGCGACCATCCGCACCGCGAACACGGCCAGCACCGCGAACAGCACCACCCGCCAGCTCGCGTACTGCCAGCCCTCGCTGACCGCGAACGCCCCGAACATCGCGAACACCGTCAGCTCCAGCAGCTGACCTGCCGCGTCGGACACCTGCGTCGGCACCTGCTCTTCGTGACGGCGCGCGACCATCGCGAAGACCAGCCCGCCGGCGAAGGCCGCGACGAACCCGCTGCCGTGCAGCCGCTCCCCGGTCTCGAAGCAGAGCAGCGCCACCGCCACCGTGGCCAGCTGCGCCCAGGTGTCGCTCATCCAGTCGCGTTTCCAGGACGTCGTGATGGCCCAGCCGGCGAACACCGCGATGACCGCGCCGGCCACCACCGAGACCACCTCGGTGCGAAACGCGAACCACGCCCAGCGCCCGGGGTGGTCGTCGTTGGTGGCCGAAGCCAGCGCGACCGCGGCGAGCAGCGCGGCCAGCGCGAAACCGTCGTAGAAACCGCTCTCCACGGATAGCGCATGGCGGACCTGCTCGGGAATCCGTTCGTCGTCGAGCAGCGCGTCGATCAGCGCCACCTCGGTGGGGGCGACGATCGCGGCCAGGCACACCGCCTCCCACCACGGCAGGACGGGCAACAGCAGCGTCGCGGTCACCGCGCCGAGGATCAGCGTCAGCGGGATGCCGATGACCAGCAGCCGGAAGGTGACGTGCCCGCGGCGGATGACCCGCAGCACGTCGAGCCGGGCGGCCTGGTTGAACAGGATGACCGTCAGCGCCAGCTGGGCCAGCACGGTGAAGCTGCCTGCCTCCGGGCTGGCGTCGATCAGGTGCAGCCCCGAGGGCCCGAGCAGCATCCCGAGGCCGATGAAGATCAGCGCCGGGGCGACGTACCACCGGCTCACCAGAGCCGACACCACGGCATAGCCCAGCACCAGCAGGGTGAGGACGAGCGCGGTCGCTGAGTGCACGGGCGGCCGCTAGGCGCCGTTGTTGGCCCCGCCGGAGTTGGCCCCGGCGATGTCGGTGATCGGGATGTTCGGCATCGGCTTGGGCGACGGCGTGGCCGGCAGCGTCGGGATGTCGGCGGCCGGGATGTCCTGTAGCGCGTCGGCAGGCGGACCGTTGTCCCGAGAGCCGTAGACGCTGCCGGGCGCGCGCGAGCCCAGCAGCTGGCTCACCGTCACCAGGTGATAGCCGTTGGCCTTGAGGACGGGAATGAACTGGTAGACGAGATCGACGGTGGACGAGTACGTGTCGTGGAACAGCACCACCGAGCCGGGCTTGATCTGGGTCATCAGCATGTAGCGGGTGGCGGCGATGTTGGAGTCGTTGATCCAGTCGAACGGGATGACGTCCCACAGGATGGCGGCCAGGCCGTACTGGGCGGCCACCTTGTTCACCGCGTCGTCGGTCAGCCCGCCTGCCGGGCGCCACAGGGTGGGACTCTGCCCGGTGGCGGCCGTGATGGCGTCGTTGGCCTTACTGAGCTGGGCCGGGACGTCCTCGGCGGGGATCGTCGTGATGTTGGGGTGTTGCCACGTGTGGTTGCCGATCTCCATCCCGGCGTCGGCAATCCGCTTGGCGCCGCCCGGGTTGGCCGCCACCTTGTTGCCGATCAGGAAGAACGTGGCCTTGGCCTCAGCGTCGCCCAGGATGCCCAGCAGCCGGTCGGTGTACGGCGTCGGGCCGTCGTCGAAGGTCAGGGCGATGCACTTGTCGACCGCGCAGTCCACCGGCTTGGCGTTAGCAACCCGTGTATGGCCAGTGCACCCGCCGACGACCAGGGCCGTCGCAACCACGCAGATGAGCCGCCGAAACACGCTAAGCAGCCTACCGACTAGCGACTTCGGCGCGGTAATCAACGCTCAGCGACGGCGAGCGCGCCGAAATCGCTCAGGGCAGGGCGCCGGGGCTGATCTCCTCCAGCATCTCGGTGACCAGGGCTGCGATCGGCGAGCGTTCGCTGCGCATCAACGTGATGTGCGCGAACAGCGGGTGGCCCTTGAGTTTCTCGATGACGGCGGCCACCCCGTCGTGGCGTCCCACGCGCAGGTTGTCGCGCTGGGCCACGTCGTGGGTGAGCACCACCCGCGAGCCCGCGCCGAGTCGCGACAGCACGGTCAGCAGCACGTTGCGCTCCAGCGACTGCGCCTCGTCGACGATCACGAACGAGTCGTGCAGCGAGCGGCCGCGGATGTGGGTCAGGGGCAGCACCTCGAGCATCCCGCGGGAAAGCACCTCTTCGAGCACCGCCGGGGAGGCCAGGCCCTCCAGGGTGTCGAACACGGCCTGCGCCCACGGCCCCATCTTGTCGCTCTCGCTGCCCGGCAGATAGCCGAGCTCCTGGCCGCCGACGGCATACAGCGGGCGGAACACCACGACCTTGCGCTGGGTGCGCCGCTCCAGCACGGCCTCTAGGCCCGCGCACAGCGCCAGGGCCGACTTGCCGGTGCCGGCCTTGCCGCCCAGCGACACGATGCCCACCGACTCGTCGAGTAGCAGGTCGAGGGCGACGCGTTGTTCGGCGGACCTTCCCCGGAGGCCGAACACCTCGCGATCACCGCGTACCAGCTGGACCTTCTTGTCTGGGTTCACCCGGCCGAGCGCATGCGAGCTTCCGCCCAGCAGCCGAACGCCGGTGTGGCAAGGCAGGTTTCGCGCGTCGACCAAGTCGATCTCGCCCTCGGCGAAGAGCGTGTCGATCTCCTCGGCGGCGACGTCGAGCTCCGACATGCCGGTCCAGCCCGATGTGATCACGTCCTGGGCGTGGTACTCGTCGGCGGGCAGGCCCACCGCACCGGCCTTGACGCGCAGCGGAATGTCCTTGGAGACCAACGTGACTCGCTTGCCCTCGGCGGCGAGGTTGGCCGCACACGTCAGAATCCGAGCGTCGTTGGTGTCGGTGCGGAACCCCAGCGGCAGCACCGTCGGGTCGGAGTGATTCAGTTCAACCTGGAGCGTTCCACCTTGTGTCCCAACCGGAATGGGCTGATCGAGCCGACCGTGCTCGAGTCGAAGGTCGTCGAACAGCCGCAGCGCCTGCCGGGCGAACCAGCCCAGCTCATGGTGGTGGCGCTTGGCTTCCAGTTCGCTGATCACCACGAGCGGTACCACCACTTCGTGTTCGGCGAACCGGTTGCACGCCCACGGATCGGACAGCAAGACAGAGGTGTCGAGCACGTAAGTCCGACGGTCGGGCGACAGCGATTGGGTCACGGGGCGCTCCTTTGAGCAAGCAGCCGGTCCGCGCGGCCCCGCACGAACCTTCCGGCGGACGAGGCGGCACCGGGACCGGGACCGGTCCTCTCGTCGTCGAAACGATCGGTACCGCCCGGACAGCAGAGCATGTCGCTAGCCATCGCCAGCGACGCTACTCCCGTGAGAGCGCACGCGCTGCTTCGGCACGCCGCATCATGCGGCTGTTAGGCGAGAACGAAACTGCGCAGCACCGGCTCGTCGCCCAGACCCCAGTGCTTGATGCTGTCGGAGACCACCTTGCGGGCGGCGTCGATGTCGAAGATGCCGGCCTTGGCGACGTTGGCCAGCTTGTCCTGGTACTCGATGATGTCGCCGCCGATGATGCCGAACGCGTTGGCCCGGCGCGCGATCGAGGAGATCGTCGAGTCGCGGCTGTACTCCTCCAGGCAGTAGTTCACCAGGTTGCGGAAGAAGTCCTCATGACGCTCCTCGTCCTTGGCGATCCTCCCGACCAGACCCTTGAGCACCGGCTCGGTGATCTTGGCCTCGAGGTTGCGCATGTACACCGCGTAGGCGCTCTCCAGGAACGCCATGAAGACCAGGGTCTCGATCTGGGTGAGCTTGTCGCCGCGGTAGCCGCGCATCACGTGCGCGACGCGGACCTGCTCGTCGGCGGCCGGGTCGAAGTTGCGGGTGACCACCAGGTACTCCCGCAGCGCGATGGCGTGCAGCGTCTCCTCCGAGGTCCACCGGCCCAGCCAGCGGCCCCACTTGTCCTCGAGGATGAAGTGCTCGACGAGTTCGCGGTGGTAGCCCGACAGGTTGTCCTTGGTGATCAGCATGATCTCGCACGCGTCCACCACGTCCTGGGGCAACGTGGCCTGGGACGGATCCCAGTCCTTGCCGCCCAGGAAGGCGAAGTTCTCACCCTGGTCGAACGGGACGTAGTCGTGGGCGTACCACTCGTCGGCCGTCTCCAGGTAGCGGGCCAGATTGTCGGCGACAACAGGCTCAAGTTCGAGGGTCAGCGCATTCGCGACAGGTTTCTGTGCCATGCGGTTACTGTAACCCGAAGACACGGCTGTCAAAAAATCGAGCCGGGCCCGGCGTTTCGCCGCTCAGAGGGTCAGGCCGGGGTACAGCGGGTTGGCGTCCAGCAACTCCGCGGAGGCCGCGCGGACGAAGTCGGCGGTGTTGTCGGCCAGGGCGTACTTGGCTTTCGATGTGCCCTCTGCCTGCGTGTTCGAGAGCACGTGCACCACCAACTCGGCGACCCGGTCGAACTCGGCGGGACCGAATCCGCGGGTGGTCAGCGCCGGGGTGCCGAACCGGATGCCGGAGGTGTACCAGGCGCCGTTCGGGTCCGCCGGGATGGAGTTGCGGTTGGTGACGATGCCCGAATCCAGCAGCGCAGACTCGGCCTGGCGGCCGGTGATCCCGTACGACTGCACGTCGAGCAGCACGATGTGGTTGTCGGTGCCGCCGGTGACCAGTCGCGCCCCGCGCCGCATCAACCCGTCGGCGAACGCCTTGGCGTTGTCGGCCACCCGCTGGGCGTAGGCCTGGAACGACGGCTGGCGCGCCTCGGCGAACGCGACCGCCTTGGCGGCCATCACGTGTGACAAAGGACCGCCAAGCACCATCGGGCAGCCTTTGTCGACGGCATCGGAGTACTCGGCGGTGGCCAGCACCAGGCCGCCGCGCGGGCCGCGCAGCGACTTGTGCGTGGTGGTGGTGACGATGTGCGCGTTGGGCACCGGGTCCTCGTCGCCGGTGAACACCTTGCCGGCCACCAGACCGGCGAAGTGCGCCATGTCGACCATCAGGGTGGCGCCGACCTCGTCGGCGATCTCGCGCATCTTGGCGAAGTCGACCCGCCGCGGGTAGGCCGAGTACCCGGCCACCAGGATCAGCGGCTTGAACTCGCGCGCGGCGGCAGCCACGGCGTCGTAGTCGAGCAGTCCGGTCTCCGGGTCGGTGCCGTAGCTGCGCTGGTGGAACATCTTGCCGGAGATGTTGGGCCGGAAGCCGTGGGTGAGGTGGCCGCCGGCGTCGAGCGACATGCCCATCAGGCGCTGGCTGCCGAGCCGGGCGCGCAGCCGCTCCCACTCCGACTCGGAGAGGTCGTTGACGTTCTTCACGCCGGCGTCGCTGAGCGCGGGCGCCTCGACGCGGGTGGCCAGGATGGCCCAGAACGCCACCAGGTTGGCGTCGATGCCGGAGTGCGGCTGGACGTAGGCGTAGGGGGCGCCGAAGAGTTCGCGGGCGTGTTCGGCGGCGATGCTCTCGACCTCGTCGACGTTCTGGCAGCCCGCGTAGAAGCGGTGGCCGACGGTGCCCTCGGCGTATTTGTCGGACAGCCAGGTGCCCATCGTCAGCAGCACCGCCGGGGAGGCGTAATTCTCGCTGGCGATCAGTTTCAGCGAATCCCGTTGATCGGCAAGCTCTTTGCGCGTCGCGGCGGCGATGCGGGGTTCGACGGACTCGATGACCTGTAGTGCCGCGCGGTAGGCCTCGCTGGCGGTGGCGGCGTAGTCGGCGCCAGGGGCGGCAGCCGGGCTGGAGAGCGTCGAGTCTGCGGTCATCGCCCAAGCCTATCCGCCCCGCTGAGGTGCGCTAGGGCGCCCCGGATCGCAGCGACGACGGGATCAGCGGCTCGTCGAGCAGGCGGCCGAACCGCTCGGCCAGGCCCACCCCGGCGGGGCGTTCGTCGAGCCACGACCGCAGCAGCCGGTACCCCTCGACGTAGGTGCTGGTGTAGGCCCGCCACAGCGGCGAGGACAGGAACCGCAGCGACTGCTGGGCCCGGGTGTCGTCGATCAGCAGCCAGCGCTGCAGAAAGGCGGCCACGTCGTCGACGTCGCGGTGCTCGTCGTGCAGCATCAGCGCCGCGTCCTGGCGTACGTCGGCCAACGCCGCCGACGCCTCCGACAGCGCTTCAGCGCGCTCGCCGTCGAACCGCAGCCCCAGATCGGCGTAGATCTCGGCGGCCCAACTCCCCCACCCAGGACCGACCGCCGCGTACAGCGCCAGGTCGGCCAGGCCCTCGGCCATCAGGCACTGCGGGGTGTTGACCAGGAAGATGGTCTGCTCCTGCTGATCCTGGCCCGCCACCAGGCCGGCCTCCTTGCGGCAGTGCTCGGTGTGATGACCGGGATAGGACTCGTGGGCGACCAGGCGCGGCAGGTTGGCCATCTGCTGTTTGAGGTCGGCGTTGACTGCGACCGTCGAGCGGTAGTTGCCCTCGTAGTAGTTGAAGCCCGACCAGGGCTTGTCGGTGACGATCTCGTAGACGATGGTCTCGGCATCCGGCAGCGGGTAGGTCGCGCGGACCTTGTCGCGCAGCGCGCTGGAGAACGCCCGGATGCACTCCTCGAGGCGCTGCGGCGGGATCTCGTCGGCGCTGCGGTGCGACGCCATCCGCTCGGCCAGCGGGCCGCTGCCGCCGAAAACCTCGTCGATGCGGGCGTGGGCGGCGCGGTAGCGGTCCTCGTCGCCACGGCTGATCTTTACGTCGAAGTAGGCGGCGACCTCGTCGACGAAGCCGACCGGCTCGCCGGCGAACTTGCGGGCCGCACACGACAGCGCGCGCAGGTGGGCGCCGATGAAGTCGGCGCGCTGTTCGGTGAAGCTCGCGCCACGGGGTACGGCGGGCAGTTCGGCCAGCAGGCGGTCAGCCTGGCGGGCCAGCTCGGCCGGCTCGGGGGTGGGCTCGTCGGCAACGGCGCGGCGCAGCGCCGGGTCGCCGGTGAAGGAGTCGACGTAGCCCTCCTCGATGCGGTCGAAGCGCAAGCCGAGCATGAGGTAGTCGCGGATCAGGGTGCCGGGCTGCATGGCAACCACGCTAACTGCAAGACTGTGCGCATGGCGCGGCTGAGTGAACCCAGCCCCTACGTGGAGTTCAACCGGAGTGAATGGCGCAGCCTGCGCATGTCGACCCCGTTGAAGCTCACCGAGGAGGAGCTGACCGGGCTGCGCGGCATGGGCGAGCAGATCGACCTGCTCGAGGTCGAAGAGGTCTATCTGCCGCTGGCCCGGTTGATCCACCTGCAGGTCGCCGCGCGCCAGCGGTTGTTCGCCGCGACCGCCGAGTTCCTCGGTGAGCCCCAGCAGAATCCGGACCGGCCGGTTCCGTTCGTCATCGGCGTGGCGGGCAGTGTGGCGGTGGGCAAGTCGACCACCGCGCGTGTGCTGCAGGCGCTGCTGGCCCGCTGGGAGGACCACTCGCGCGTCGACCTGGTGACCACCGACGGGTTCCTCTACCACAATGCCGAGCTGACTCGTCGAAACCTGATGCACCGCAAGGGTTTTCCGGAAAGCTACAACCGGCGCGCGCTGATGCGGTTCGTGACATCGGTGAAGTCGGGCTCCGATCAGGTTTGCGCGCCGGTGTATTCACACCTGATCTACGACATCGTGCCGGGTGAGAAGCACGTCGTCACCCACCCGGACATCCTGATCCTGGAGGGGCTCAACGTCCTTCAGACCGGGCCGACCCTGATGGTGTCGGACCTGTTCGACTTCTCGGTGTACGTCGACGCCCGCATCGAGGACATCGAGCATTGGTACATCGATCGGTTCCTGGCGCTGCGCAGTGGCGCGTTCGCCGACCCGGCCTCGCACTTCCACCACTACGCCGGTCTTAGCGACGCCCAGGCGGTCGCCGCCGCGCACGACATCTGGACTTCGATCAACCGGCCCAACCTGATCGAGAACATCCTGCCGACCCGCCCGCGCGCGACGCTGGTGCTGCGCAAGGACGCCGATCACGCGATCAACCGGCTGCGGCTGCGGAAGCTCTAGTTGTTGGCCGCTCGGCCAGTCAGCGGATTGAGCCGCAGTACCGGCAACGGGAACGAGGCTTCGGGTTCCCCGTTGGGGTCGTCATACAGGTGGATGTGGTGGACACCGGCGGAGTAGATCCCCACCACCAGTTGGTGGGCGAAGACCCGGAACTTGACCGGCTGGCCGGGCTCGTCGGGCCAGCCCCAGGCGAATTCCAGCAGGCCCACCCGTTCACCCTCCGGCGAGGTGGCGATGATGAACCGGCGCATGTCGTAGTCGGTGCCGCCGCTGGTATGCACCGCCAGCACCAGCGGAATGGTGATCTGGGTGGGCAGGGCGTCGACGTAACAGCTGGTCATCGGGAAGCCCTCGGCGGTCACCCCACCGGCTTCCTCGAGGGCGGCCCTACGGGATGCGGCGAATACCTGGACTTCCATGAGGGCCAACCCTAGCCGGTGCGCGCCCTACCCCTTGATACGGCGCACGCCCAGGTACTGCAGGTCGGCGAACACCAGGGTGTACACCCCGCCGGCCAGTACGGCCACCACACCTGCCGTGGTCAGATCGACCGGTCGGGCCAGCACAACTGCGACGGCAAGCACCGTGAACGCCAGGTTGGCGATCGCGGTGGCGATGCCGGCCGTCCGCACCCGCTCGAGGCCGGCGGCCAGGAACACGACGGTGGCGTAGACGACGAAGGCGGCCCCGGCGCCGTAGAGAGACGCCTTCGGCAGGCCAGTCAAATCCGAGAACCATCCGGCGGCCGCAATCAGCGCGATGCCGCACAACCCGGACAGCACGGCGTCGGCCCGCATGGCCACCCTCAGCAGGGAATCGGAACGAGTGGCGGTGGAGACAATGGTCATGAATCTTCCTTTCTCGGTGGGTGATTGAAAGCCTGTGCAGGGCAACGCACCGCGACTGAATCGGCGGCGCCCCACACCGGCGTGGCGGGAGTCACGCCAGACGGCGCACTCCGAGGTACTGCAAGACGGCGAACACCGCGGTATACATCGAGCAGGCCAGGGCAACGGCCACCCCGGCACCGGTCAGCGGCAGCACACCGGCGGTGGCGACGGCCACGAAGCCGGCCGTGCCGACGGTGTTGAACACCACCAGGGCGATGCCGACGCGGCGCAGGTCGGGCATGGCGGCCAGGGCGTAGACGCCGAGGCCGTAGAGCACGAACATCGCGCCGATGACGTACTCCTGGACGGCGGTCAGGCCGGTGAGCCGGGCCATCGGGTCAGCCATGACCGCGATGCCCAGACCGAGGAACCCGGTCAGCGTGGCATCAAGTCGCAGGGCGAAGCGCAGCAGGGAGTCGGTGGAATCGGACAGTGGTCGGGTGGCGATGGCAGTCATGGCGTCAGCTCCTCGATGAGCGGTGGATCGGACACCTTCGAGGCTGCTCACAAACCACTGCCAGATCGACGCCCACTGCTGCCAGTTACTGCCAACCGCAGGTCAGACTTGGGAAACCGCCGTCTGCGACCGCAAATCCGCCGCGATCAACCGCGCCGCCGCGTTCTGCCAGTTGTGCAGCGACCGCTGCGGCACCTCGGTGACGAACCACTGCCAGGCCTGCCGGGCCACCGGGTCCAGACCCGCCGCGGTGGCGTTCTGCGCGTAGGCCCGCACGCCGACGACGTAGGGGAAGTACAGCGAGTTGTAGTAGCGCCAGTGTTCGGTGGTGCCGAACGGGCCGCCACTTCGCGGCTTGAGCCGGGCGATGTGTTCGGCCAGCAGCGCCCGCAGTTCGTTGGCCCGCTCCAGTGGCTGGTCGGGCGCGCCGCGCGCGGCCAGCCGCTCCTGGATGACCGGCAGCTGGGTCAGCGGGCTGGCGACGAGTTTGGACAGATCGCCGTAATGCCCCAGCGCCCGCCGGGTCAGCCGGGCGAACGTCTCCTCGTCGAGATCGTCCAGCGGACTCGGCGACACCAGCGGCAGCGCCGCCTCGGTTCGGCGCAGCTCGGCGCGCTCGGCGGCCAGCCGCGGCGAGCGGG
>Ga0209254_10004260_pt1 | contig 13110 bp, 14 predicted proteins | sample FrelakmetDIP11DI_FD_187148 | JGI IMG/M metagenome (GOLD analysis project Ga0209254, IMG submission 187148) | Freshwater lake sediment microbial communities from the University of Notre Dame, USA, for methane emissions studies - DIP11 DI (SPAdes)... | ecosystem: Environmental > Aquatic >...
CGGCGCTGCTCCTCCTCGACCACCGAGCGCAGCACCAGGTAGGCGATGTAGAGGAAGCACACCAGCAGGAAGGTGGTGAGGCGCGGCTCCCAGGCCCACCAGGCGTCCCAGGCGGCCTTGCCCCAGATCATGCCGGTGATCATCACGAGCAGGCTGAACAGAAGGCCGAGGCGCACGCAGACCAGGCCGAGGCGGTCCCACTTCAGGTCCTGGGTGCGGAGGTAGGCGATGGCCGCGACGAAGGCGATGCCGAAGGCCACGAGCGCCGTCTCCGCGATGGGCGCATGGTAGTAGAAGATCTTCTGGCTGAAGCCCATGGACGACGCGTCGACGGGCGCGTACAGGAAGGCCAGCAGCAGCCCCGCGATGAGGCAGATGCCGGCCCCCACGAAGAGCGCCGGGGCGCTGACGAGCTGCTTCACGATCACTCTCCTATGGCGAAGTCGTAGGTGCCGTACGCCGCCACGATGAAGACGGCGTCAAAGCCTAGCAGGAAAAGGACTCGCGCGAGCAGGCCGCCGAACCCGGCGCCCTCCGCGAAGATGAGCGTGGTGGCCCCCGTCGCGGCGATGAGCACCGGCACGATCAGCGGCAGGAAGATGATCGGCAGCAGCAGGTCGCGCGAGCGGGTGTTCATCGAGATCGTCGCGAGCAGCGTTCCCAAGGCACAGATGCCCACGTCGGCGAGCAGCAAGACGACGAGGAACGGGAGCAGGTCGCCGGCGTAGCTGCGTTCGACGAAGAACAGCGTGAAGACGGGCACCGCCACGACCTGGATGATGAGCAGGAAGATGAGGTTGCCGGCGGTCTTGGCGAGGAAGATGGTGACGCGGTCGACCGGGCACAGCAGCAGGCCGTCGAGGCAGCGCTCGTCCTTCTCCTGGGCGAAGGAACGGTTGAGCCCCAGGAGCATGGCGAAGATGAACGTCACCCACAGCATGCCGCCGGTGAAGTAGGTGAGGTCGGCGCCCGCCTTCACGCTGAAGGCGTAGTGGAAGATCACCATTGCCAGCAGCACGAACAGGATCATGCTGATGAGCATCTCGCGGGTGCGCAGCTCGCGGATGAGGTCCTTGCGCAGGATGGCCATGAACTGCCGCGCGCCCACGCTCAGAGCACCGAACCTTCCTGGACGTGCTCGCGATAGACAGCGCTGAACGACTCGGGGTCGACGCCGGCCGCATGCTCGTAGGCGATGCGGCCATTCTCGATGATCATGAGGCGGGTGCCCCACTCCAGGCCCTTGGCGATGTTGTGCGTGACCATCACGAAGGTGTGCTCGTCGCGGATCTCGGTGAGCAGGTCGTCAAGGATGTCGACGGCGCGCGGGTCGAGGCCGGAGTGCGGCTCGTCAAGCAACAGCACGCGTGGCCGATGGAGGATGGCGCGGGCGATGGCGAGGCGCTGGCGCATGCCCTTGCTGTAGGTGCGCACGACGTCGTGGCGGCGGTGGCTGAGCTCGAGGCGTTCGAGGAGCTCCGTGAGACGCGCCTCGCGGTCGGCCACTCCGTACATGTCGGCGTAGAAGCGCAGGTTCTCCTCGGCCGTGAGATCGAGGTACAGCATCGGGTTGTGCGAGATGAAGCCAATGGTGCGGCGCACGGGCATGGGGTCCTCGCGCACGTCGTGGCCGGCGACCCGGACCGTGCCGGCGCCGGCCGTGAGCAGCGTGGCGAGCACGCGCAGCGTGGTGGTCTTGCCGGCGCCGTTGGGGCCGAAGATGCTGAGAAAGCCGCCGCGCTCGAGGCTAAAGGAAAGACCCTTCAGCACCTCGCGGCGGCCGAACGTCTTGCGCAGGCCCTCGACCTCGATCTCGAGGTGGATCCTGCCGTCCTGCCGGTCTGGTGCGTCCGACACCGGACGCCCTTCGCTATGCCGCGGCGCCGTCCAGGCGCCCGTCGGCGTCGGCGGCCGGGACGGCCTCGCGCACCTCCTGCTCCTGGCGACGCGCCTTGGGCCAAAGCGAAACGGCGGCGCCCACGCACAGCAGGATGGAGCCGATCCACACCCAGCGGATGAGCGGGAAGATGACCATGCGCAGCGCGATGCGCTTCGACGTGCCGTCGAACGGCTCGTCGGCGACCACGAAGAGATCCTCGAACGGCTGCCCGAGGATCACGGCGCGTACCGCCGCCCCGCTCATGGGGTACACGTCGGTGTGCGGCGTCAGCGTGCCGATCTGCGTGCCGTCGCGGCTCACGTCGAACGTCGCGATGGAGGTCGTGGAGTTCTGCGGACCGGTGCTCCCCTTCATGCCTTTGTAGGTGAGCGTATAGCCGGCGATGCTCGCCGTCTCGCCGGCCTTGACCTTGACCAGCGCCGACTCCTCCTGCTTGTACACGCTGGAACCGATCAGGCCGGCGACCACGAGGATCATCCCGAAGTGCACGAAATACGCCGCCGTGCGCGTGCGGCTGCCGCTGAAGGCGCGGCCCATGCCGGCCCAGAGGCTCCTGCCGGGGCCGGCCGCGCGCCGCGCCGTGCGCAGCACGAACTGGAGGACGGCGCCCACAGCGAAGCCGCAGACCACGAGGCCGATGAAGCCCCAGATGTTGGACTGGAAGCCGAGGTACAGCCAGAGCGGCACCGAGAGCGCGGCGGTGACCAGGGGAAGGATGAGAGTCCTGCGCAGCTCGGCGCCGTCCGTCTTTCGCCAGGCCAGCAGCGGGCAGACGGCGATGAGCGCCAGCATGACCACGCCGAGAGGCTGGGCGACGGCGTCGTACGTGTCGGGGCCGACGGTGCGCTCGAACACCAGCGGCACGACCACGGTGCCGAAGGCGATGGCGGCCGCAAAGAGCGTGAGCAGCAGGTTGGTGAGGTAGTAGAGAAAGTCCCGCGACAACAGGCTTTCGATCTGGTCGTGACTCTCGAAGCGACGCCAGCGCCAGGCGATGAGGGCCGCCGAGGCGACGGCGGTGACGACCAGGAACCCGGAGAGGATCCAGACGAGGAGGCTGCGCTTCTCGAAGGCGTGCACCGACTGGATGAGCCCGGTGCGCGTGGTCCACGTGGCGAGGATCGTGAGCCAGAAGGTCGCCGCGGCCAGGGCGAGCGCCCAGCGCTTGAAGAGGCCGCGGGCCTTGTAGAGCGTGAAGGCGTGAAGCAGGGCGGTAGCGGTCAGCCACGGCACCAGGGAGGTGTTCTCCACCGGGTCCCAGGCCCAGTAGCCGCCGAAGCTCAGCACCACGTAGGCCCACCAGGCGCCGAGGCCGATGCCGAGCGAGAGAAACAGCCAACCGGCGACCGCCCACTTCTGCGAGAGCCTGACCCAGGTCTTGTCGGCACGGCCGAGCAGGAGCGCGGAGACCGCGAAGGCGAACGGCACGGCAAGCCCCACGTAGCCGATGAACAGCGCCGGCGGATGCAGGACCATGCCCGGGTGCAGCAGGAGCGGGTTGAGGCCGAACGGCTGCATGCCGGCTTCGGCTTGCACGAACGGGTTGGAGCCGACGTCGAGCACCATGAGGGCCACGAAGACACCGCCGATGATGCAGAGCACCATCACGGCGCCGCCGGTGAGCCGCTCCATCTTGTTCAGGTCGATGAGGGCGATGACCACGGCGACCACGGCGATGAGCAGCAGCCAGAGGAGAAACGAGCCCTGCTGCCCCGCCCAGAACCCGGCGATGCGGTAGAAGGTCGACAGGCTCGCGTCGGAGTTCTCGGCCACGTAGGCGAAGCTGAAGTCCTTCTTCAGGAAGGCCTGCAGCAGCACCGCGCCGGCGACCACGGTCGTAAGGAAGAACGCGTAGACCGCGTAGTAGCCGTTGCGGAGGAGGTCCTTGCGGTCCCAGCGCATGCCGAGGGCAAGGAAGACAACGCTCGCCATGGAGAAGACGAGCGCAAGGGTGAGTGAAAGGCGGCCGAGAGTGATCACGGGCGCGCCCTTACTGCCCGGTCTGCGCGGCGGGCGACGCGGAGCCCTTGTACTTGCTTGGGCATTTCGTCTGGAGCTCGTCGGCAGAGACCACCCCGTCGGCGGCGGCGTACGTGCCGACGATCACCACGTCGACGCCGTCTTCGAAGGTGCCGGGCATCTGCCCGCTGTAGGTCACCTTGACGGTGTCGGCCTTGCCGGTGAGGTCCTGGATGGTGAAGTGCACGCCGGCGGCGTCGCGATTGATGGTACCGTCGACGACCCGGCCGCCGACCTTGACGTTCTTGCCGTCGTACTGGCCGGTGGTGAGCTCGCCGACCTGACGGTAGTAGGCGCCCTGCTTCTGGATGAGAAACACGACACCGATGACGAACACCACGACGATCACGCCGGTGGCGACGAGCAGACGGGTACGGGATTTCTTGTTCACGCGGATACCCCCGGTTGTAGTGCGAGCGGCGACTCATAGTGTAGCCGACCAGTGGACGTCTTTCCATTTCCACTGTCCACGGGATGATTAAGTCCTGTGAAGGAGGGCGGCTCCGAGCGGCGTAGCTAGCAGCATGCCCATCGACAAACGTCGCGAGAGCAGACTCATCGCCGTGATCTACGCCGATGTCTCCGGCGGCGGCGAGGCGGATGCCGGCACCCGTCTACGGCCCGCCCTCGAGCGTCTCAACCAGATCTTCGCGCCGGCGGTCGCCGAACCGTTCGCCGTGACCGGCGCCGGTCGCGCCGACGGCGCCCTGGCAGACCCTGCGCAGGCGCCGCTCTGCATCAGCGTGCTCCGCGAGAGCCTGGCCCCACTCGAGCTGAGAGTCGGGGTGGGCATCGGCACGGCGGAGCATGTGCGCGACTCGGCGGTCGCCGGGCGCGACGTCTACTCCGTCGCTCGTCGCGCCCTGCAGCTCGCCGTGCGTGACGGCAGCCTGTGCCGCTACCTCGGCACCGGCGAGGCCGGCGACGTGCTCCTCGGCGCCCTGTGCCGCCTCGTCGACCCGCTCATCCGGGCACGCACGCAGAAGCAGTGGGAGGCCATCGCCGCATACCGGGAGCTGGGCCACCAGCGCGAGGTGGCCGAACGCCTCGGAGTGACGCGCCAGAGCGTGGGCGACCGCCTGACGGCCGGTCACCGGCGCGCGGTGGAAGAAGCGGACGCGGCCGTGGCCACGTACCTGAGCTACTTCCGCCGGCAGCGCCTGACGCCCTGACGACCCGGGCGGCCGCCGGCCCCGGCGACGCGGCCGGCGTCAGCCGGCGGGCGCGGATGGAGGTTCGGGCCTGGCGCAGTCGCCGCCCAGGTCGAGCAGTTTCTCCACCCCGTGCGGCAGTGCCGGCGCGATCATCGCGAACTGCTCGCGGCAGGCACTCGGGCTGCCCGGCATGTTGATGATCAGCGTCCGGCCGCGGATGCCGCTGACCGCACGGGAGAGCATGGCGTGAGGCGTCGTGGCGGCCGACCCGGCGCGCATCGCCTCGGCGAAGCCCGGCGCCTGACGCTCGAGCACCTCGAGCGTCGCTTCGGGCGTCACGTCACGCGTGGTCATCCCTGTGCCGCCCGTGGTCAGGATGAGGTTGACCTTGGTCTCGTCAGACCAGAGCCTGAGCTCGGCGGCGATCCGTTCGCGCTCGTCGGGCACGACGACGCGCTCCACCGAGGCGACGCCCAAGGCGCGCAGCGCCTCTTCCAGGGCGTCGCCGCTCGTGTCCTCGCGCTCTCCGCGCGAACCCTTGTCGCTCACCGTGAGCACGCCGGCCACGATGAGACTCTCCTTGAGCAGCACGATGCCGTTGCCGGGCAGGATCTCCCCACCCTCGATGACGCGCGCGAAGATGCCCTCGCGCGGCATCACGCAGTCGCCGGCCTGGTGGAAGATGGCGCAGCGGTCGTGGCACACCTTGCCGATCTGGGTGACCTCGAGCAGGCACTCACCGGCATACAGGCGCGCGCCCACGGGCAACTCGTAGACCACCAGGCCCTCAGTGGTGATGTTCTCGCCGAACGCGCCGGGCTCGACCGTGGGGCACGCCGGCTTCATCTTCTCGATGCTCTCGTTGGCGAGCAGACTCACCTGACGATGCCAGGGACCCGCGTGGGCATCGCCCTCGACGCCGTGCTCGACGACCAGGGTGATCGAGTCCACGGGTTCCTTGCGCACGCCCTTCTCGGCGGCGATGTTGACCGACACGATGCGACCGTCCACGCTGTGCCGGCTCACTGCTCGCCTCCACTCTGTTCCGCGTCGGCCGCGCGCCGCCACGCGCCGCTGCGCCCGCCGCTCTTCTCGAGCAGGCGCACGGCCGTCACCTCCATGCCGCGATCGACGGCCTTGCACATGTCGTAGACAGTGAGGGCCGCCACGGACGCGGCGACCAAGGCCTCCATCTCGACGCCCGTGCGGCCGCGGAGGCGCGCCTCGGCGACGACGCGCAGGCCGGGCAACTCGCCGTCCGGCTCGATCTCGACGGCCACCGCGGTGAGGTTGAGCTGATGACACAGTGGGATGAGCTCGTGCGTGCGCTTGGCCGCCATGATGCCGGCCAGGCGTGCCACGGCGATCACGTCGCCTTTGGGCGCCGCTTCGTCCTGGATCATGGCGAGGGTGGCGGGCGCCATGACGACGCGCGCCTCGGCGCGCGCCACGCGCTCCGTCTCGTCCTTGGCGCCGACGTCGACCATGCGGGCGCGCCCGCGCGCGTCCAGATGGCTGAGCTCGCTCACGCCGTCAGCCCCCGATCTCGGACATCGCGCGCTCGTTGGCACGCTGCTCGCGGCAGCGGTCGAAGCTCTTGCCCGACACCGCTGTGCAGATGGCATCGTGCAGCTCGGCGGGACTGGCGATGAGCGGCCGGATGGCGACCTCATCGCCCGAGAAGAGGCAGGTGCGCAGGCGGCCGTCGGCCGTGAGGCGCAGGCGGTTGCAGCTCGCGCAGAAATGCTCGGAGACGCCGGCGATGAAGCCGATGGTGCCGAGCGCCCCGGGCGCCTGCCAGTACTGCGCCGGGCCGTGACCGTACGGGCCCTCGTGCGGCACCAGCTCGTGACGCTCCCTGAGAAGCTGCAGGATGTCGGGAGCCGGCACCATGTGCCCGTCGCCGCCGAGGCGACGGTCGAGGGGCATGAACTCGATGAAGCGCACGTGCACCTCGCGGTCACGCGTGAGGGCGACGAAGGCGTCGAGCTCTTCCTCGACGCCGTCGAGCAGCAGCGCGTTGACCTTGACCGGCGCGAAGCCCGCGTCGAAGGCTGCATCGAGGCCGGCGAGCGCGTCCGCGAGCCGGCCCCCTCGACTGATCCGCGCGAAGCGCTCCGCGTCGAGGCTGTCGAGACTGATGTTCACCCTCCGCAGCCCGGCGCGGCGAAGAGCGGCAGCGTACCTGGGCAGGAGCACGCCGTTGGTGGTCAGCGAGATGTCGTGGACGCCGCTCGTGCGACCGAGCATGCCGACGAAGTCGGCGCAGCCCTGCCGCACGAGCGGCTCCCCGCCGGTGATGCGCACCTTGCTGATGCCGCAGCCGGCGGCCACACGGGCGAACGACGCCAGCTCCTCGTAGCTGAGGATGTCGTCGTGGGAGCGCGCCGGCACGCCCTCGGCGGGCATGCAGTACGTGCAGCGCAGGTTGCAGCGGTCGGTGATCGAGAGACGCAGGTAGTCGACCCTGCCCTGTGTGTTGTCGGGGATGGCGCTCACGAGGACACCAGTGTAGCGGGCCATCCCCGCGGCGTCATTTCTCGAGCATGACCGCAGTTGACTTGATCACGACGGTGAGCTCGTCGCCGGCCTTGATGTCCAGCGATTCCGCCGAGTGTCGCGTGATGACCGACACCACATCGTGTCCGCCCACGTCGACCACGATCTCGGCCATCACCGCCCCAAGCACCACCGTCCTGACCGTGCCGGGCAACTGGTTCCTCGCGCTGATCGCCATCTCCGACCTCCTTCACTTGACCCTGACTGCTCACGAGAGTCGCCTCTCGTGCCGTGCGATCGGATGCACCGCCGACGCCTTGAAGGCCGCCACCACGGACCCGCCGACCTCGAGACCGAGCTCCTCGGCGGCAGCCCGGGTCACAAGCGCCGCGATGTCCACGCACTCCGCTGCGACGACCACGAGCAGCAGGCGGCCCGACGGGCTGACTGACTTCACCATTCCCGGCAGCACGTTGCGCAAACTGGTGCTGTGCTCGGCCGGAGGGCCGGCAAAGAGCACGACGTCCTCGGGCGGCAGACAAGCCACGGCGGGGCCGTCGGCCGCCTCACGACAGGCGATCTCGACACCACTCGCCAGGCGGAGCACTGTGGAGCTGTCGGCGGCGTTCACGATCTCGCCCTCCAGATAGGCGTCGAGCCCAAGGAAGTCGGCAAACGACGCGCTCGCCGGCTGCGCGAACACGTCGAGGGCAGCGCCCGTTTGCACGATGCGGCCATTCTCCAGAAAACTGACTCGGTCGCCGACGGCAAGCGCCTCGTCACGGTCGTGGGTGACCCACACCACGGCCATGGCCCGCTGCGCGAAGATGTCGAGCAATTCAACGACCAGAACGCGGCGCGTCGGCGGATCGAGAGCCGCGAGCGGCTCGTCGAGGAAGAGGACGGCCGGATCGACGGCGAGTGCCCGGGCGATGCTCACGCGCTGCGCCTCGCCGCCCGACAGCCTGTCCGGCTTGCGCCCGGCAAGATGAGCGATGCCCAGCAGGTCGAGCGCTGCGGCTGCGCGGCGCCGCGCCTCGGCGCGGGAGGCGCCGCGCAGTCGCAGACCGCTCGCGACGTTGGCGTGCACGCTCGTGGCCAGAAGATACGGACGCTGAAAGACGGCCGCCGTGCGGCGCCGAAGGGCCAGCCGCGCGGCAGCCGTGGCGACCTCCCGACCCTCGAACTCCAGCGTCCCGTGCGCCTCCTCGACCCCGTTGAGCGCCTTGAGCAGCGTGCTCTTGCCGGCGCCGTTGGCGCCCAGCAGCACGTGCACGTCGCCGGGGAGGAGCGCGAGAGCGTCGACGTGCGCCAACGTGCGGCCCGCGCGCACGACCTCGAGGTCGCGGGCGACGAGCACGGGGACGGCCGAGGCGGAGGCGCTCACGCCCGCCTCCTCCCCTGCTGCTGCACGACCGTCATGGCGAAGTTGGCGCCGAAGGCGAGGATCATGAGGATGATGCTCAGGGCGATGGCTACCGACCAGCGGCCGATGCGCGTCTCCTGCACGATCGCCGTCGTGAGCACCTGCGTCTGACCCTCGATGTTGCCGCCCACCATCATCACCGCCCCGACCTCGCTGATCACGCCGCCGAAGGCGGCCATCACGGCGGCCAGCAGCGCCACCTTGATCTCGCGCAGGAGCAGGGCGAAACCTTGGAGGCGGCCGGCGCCGAGCGCGGCGATCTGCTGGCGCATGCCCACGTCGATCTGCTGCAGCGCCGCCAGCGACAGCCCCATGACGATGGGCAGCGCGATGATGAACTGGGCGATCACCATCGCCCACGGCGTGTACAACCAGCGCAGGTCGCCCAGGGGGCCGTTGCGGGTGAGGAACAGCGATACGAGCAGTCCGACCACGACCGGCGGCGCGGCCATGCCGGTGTTGGTGGCGGCCACGAGCACCCGCCGACCGCCGAACTCGTTGAGCGCGATCGCGGCGCCCAGCGGTACGCCCACGGCCACGGCGATGACCAGCGCCACGCCCGAGATCCACAGCGAGCGCCAGGCGATCTCGTAGATCGAGCCGTCGCCACCGAAGAGCAGGCGGAGGGCCTCGACGATACCGTTCCAGATGAGGTCCATGGCTGCGGCGGCCCGTCAGGGGGTCGCGTACTCCTCGCCGCCGAGAGCGCCGGCGAACGGCCTGAAGAGCTGCTTGCCGTACTGGTCCACGCCGTAGACGCCGATGGCTTTCTGGCCGGCGCGACTCACGAGCACCTGGGCCATCTGCTCAGCCGCTGCGGCGTTGACCGTGGGGAACTTGTTCTGGTTCACGATGATGACGCTGTAGACGTTCACGAGATCCTCGCTGCCCGTGAACAGAGGCTCCAGATCGAGCGTGTCCTCGAGTGACAGGAAGGTCGCCAGGTCGGTGAGCGTATAGCCCTGCTTCTCGCTGGCGATGCGCAGGGTCTCGCCCATGCCCTGACCCGTGCTGACATACCAGTCGCCCGCAGGTTGCACGGTGGCCGCCGCCCAGAGCTTGAGCTCCTTCTTGTTGGTGCCCGACTCGTCGCCGCGCGTCACGAACGTCTCGGTGCGCTTGGCGATGCCGGCAAAGGCCGCGGCCGCACTCGTCGCCCGCTCGACGCTCGCGGGGTCGCCGGAAGGGCCCACGATGACGAAGAAGTTCGTGGCGACCGGCAGGCGCAGGGTACCGTCACCCGCCGCCATGAAGGCAGCCTCGTCGGCCGGCGAGTGGACGAACAGCACATCGGCCTCGCCGCTCGCGCCCATGGCCATGGCCTCACCGGACCCTACGGCCAGCACCTTGACGGTGACGTCGGGCGCCGTCTCCGCGAACAGCGGAAGCACGACGTCGTCGATGAGCCCCGAGTCCTTGAGGCTCGTGGTCGTGGCGACGATGAGTTCGTCGCGCTTGACGGCGTCGCCCGAGCCGCACCCGGCCAGCAGCGGAAGCAGCGCCACGAGCCCAGCCATGGCGGCAACCGCAAAGGCGAAGCGGAGACGAGAGGCCGAACCACGGGCACGTCGAGCGAAAACCATGAGGTCCTCCGATCGGTCGCTCCGGCACGCGGCCGGTAGAATCATCCTACAGGCGGCGCTCAGACCACGTGAACCGCCGCGGCAGGAACACGCAGGCCGACAGTGCTGCCGGGTTCGATCCCGAGAGCCTCCAGCTCACGGGCGCCGACGACCGCCTGGAAGAGCGGTGGCACGTCGACCTCCACCACCGAGGTCGCCCCGGCATGGGTCACGCGCCGGACACGGCCCGTGAGAAGGGTATCGCCCTCGCCGCCGCACAGGTCATTCAGAGACGCCACGGTGATGTCGTCGGCGCGGATCACCGCGTGACTCATGCCCGCGGGCGCCGAGTCGGAGGTCCGCAGCGTGCCGCCAAGCGCTAGAGCAAGGCGTCTGGAATCGCCCGGCGCCGGCCGCGCTTCGAACACATTGCGGGCCCCCGTGAAGCGCGCCACCTCGACGGTCGCCGGCCGGCGCAGCACATCGTGGGGAGCTCCCACCTGTTGCAGCCGGCCGGCGACCAGCACGGCGAAGAGGCCGCCGACCGCGAACGCTTCCCCAAGATCGTGCGTGACGTGCAGCACAGTCAAGCCCTCGTCCACGCTGACCCGCCGAAGCAGGTCCTGCAGACTCCCGCGAGCGTCGGCGTCAACGGCGCTGAGCGGCTCGTCAAGCAGGAGGACCCGCGGCCCGGCGGCGAGCGCCCGCGCGAGAGCGACGCGCTGACGCTCGCCCCCCGACAACGTCGCTGGGCGTCGGTCGATCAGGTCCGCCACACCGGTCTCCGCGGCGAGGCGAGCGACCTCGGGCCGCGGAGATCGGCGCCTACGGCCCGGCCAAGCTGCGCCGAGGCCGTAGGCGATGTTCTGCGCCACCGTCAGATGCGGGAACAGCAGTCCGTCCTGAAAGACGAGCCCGACCTTTCGCCGTTCTGCGGGTAGCTGCGTCACATCTTCTCCGTCCAAGAGCAGACGTCCCGCACGCACCCTCCTCACCCCGGCAAGCGCCTCGAGCACCAGGGTCTTGCCGGAGCCGCTCGGGCCGAGGAGCACGGCGTACTCGCCGGCGGGCACGTCGAGGTCGAGCGGCCCCACCGAGAAGTCGCCGGCCGCGACTTCCACCCCGCGAAGGCCGATCATGCCGGTCCCTTGCCCGACCGGCCACGGCGGGGCAACAGCACCGCCCGAACGCCGAGGAAGACCACGAACGCCACGATGACGATGAGCACCGCGGGCGGCTGCGCCGCCCGCAGCCCAAAGCCCTCGAAGCGTTCGAAGGTGAGCACCGAGATGACCTTGGGGTTGTAGGCGAGGATCACGACGGCGCCGAACTCGCTGATGCCGCGGCCCCACATCAGGACGGCGCCGGAGAGCACCCCACGCCACGCCTGCGGGAAGGTGACGCGGAGAAAGGCGCCGCCCGGCGACGAGCCCAGGGTGCGCGCCACGTGCTCATAGCGCTCGTCCACGAGCGCGAAGGTCTCACGGGCGGTGTCGACGAGGAACGGCAGGCTGACGAACAGCATGGCGAGGACGATGCCCGCGACCGTCTCGGTGAAGCTGATGCCGAAGGGCGCGAGCAGCCGCCCCATGACGCCCTCGCGGCCGTACACCGTGAGCAGCGCGATGCCGGCCGCCGTGTGCGGAAAGACGATGGGCAGATCGATGATGCCCTCGATGGCGCGCTTGCCGACGAAATCGCGACGCGCGAGCAGATACGCGAGCGGGACGCCGACGACGAAGGCGATCGCCGTGGCGATCAGCGCCGCCGACATCGTCAGCCACAGCGAGCGGCGGATGTCGTCCTGGCGCAGAGCCTCGCCGAGGAGGCCGGCGCCGACACCGACGATCATGCTCGCCGCCGGCAGCACGACGAAGGCCACGAGCAGCGCTCCGGCCACGGCGCAGGCCGCCCAGAACAGCGATGGACGGCGGCCGCTGATCACGGCAGACGAGGCAGGCGTGCGGGGGGCCCCGGATCAGCTGGGTGCCTGTACTCCCTGAGGACGCTCACCTTGACCCCCCGCACGCCTGCCTCACCTCCTTCGGTGCGGCAGAAGGGTGGTCGACAGCGGGCGGCGTGAGCACCGGCTGGCTGTCCGACTTGAGGATGCGGCGCCCCTCGTCGCTCAGCAGGAAGGCGACGAAGTCGTTCGCCAGCCCCGGCTCGGGAGCGTTGGCCGGGATGGTCAAGGCGTAACGGATGACGTCGCCGCGAAACACCGGTTTGACGCTGGCGAAGCGCTGGAAGTCGAGCTTCACCTCGACGCGACGGTAGTCCGCGCGGCGGCCGGCCTCGCCGAGATCGATCGTCTGCGGCAGCCGCACGTAGTCCAGGCCATGCTGGCGCGCAACGCTCTCGTACTCGAAGGCGCAGTCCAGGTCGCCCGATTCGAGCAGCGCGACCAGGTGGATGCTGGCGCCGCGCAGGACGAGATCGCCGCCGGGACGCGTCTCGAGGATCTCGGGTACCTCGATCACGTCGACGCCGCCGGCGCGGCGCGTGACCGTGACCGGCGACGTGAAGCGTCCCATCATCATGTCTTCGAAG
>Ga0209254_10004261_pt1 | contig 13110 bp, 14 predicted proteins | sample FrelakmetDIP11DI_FD_187148 | JGI IMG/M metagenome (GOLD analysis project Ga0209254, IMG submission 187148) | Freshwater lake sediment microbial communities from the University of Notre Dame, USA, for methane emissions studies - DIP11 DI (SPAdes)... | ecosystem: Environmental > Aquatic >...
GACGCCGCCGATCTGCCGCTGCCATTCCCCTTCTTCGTCAAGCCGGTGAAGGCCACCTTCTCGGTGCTCGCGCGTCGGGTCGACAGCTTCGAGGAGCTGCGCCGCCACCTGCGCTTCGGGCGGTTCGAGCGCCTGGTCGCCGAGCGGCTGATCCGTCCATTCGACGACCTGCGGTCTGCCTACCCTGAGTTCCCGATCGATGCGCACCACTGCGTCGCGGAGGAGCTGGTCGAAGGCATTCAGGTGAACGTCGACGGCTACGCCGACCATGGGACATTCCGGATTCTTGGCATCGTGGACGAGGTGATGTACCCGGGTACTATGGCCTTCAACCGCTTCGAGTACCCGAGCTCGCTGCCGCAGGCCGTGCAGGCGCGCATGGCCACCATCGCGCAGCAGGCCATGCAGGCGGTCGGCTTCGACCACGGCCTGTTCAACGTCGAGCTCTGCTACGACCCGTGCTGCGATGCCATCAGGGTCATCGAGATCAACCCTCGCGTCGCGTCCCAGTTCGTCACGCTCTACCGATCGGTCGACGGCATCCAGCTCTACGACCTCGTGCTCGGGCTCGCGGTGGGCGACGCGCCGCACTGCGATCCTCGCCCGCAGCCCCACGCCTATGCGGCGAGCTTCGTGTTTCGCCGGTTCGACGACAGGCCCGTGCGACCGGTGCCGGAAAGAGCGCAGCTGGCGCAGGTCGCGCGGCGCCATCCCGAGGCGCGCCTCATGCTGTACCTCAAACACGGCACGGACCTGGCGCGTGAAGTGAAATGGCTGGGCAGCCACCGCTTTGCCGTCCTCAATCTGTCGGGACGCGACCGACCCGACCTCTACGCGCGCTACCGCGACATCCGTGACACGCTCGGCTTCGCCGGGCACGCCGGCCCCGAGCCGGCCCCGCTGTGGACTACACCGCACGGGCATAACGAGCCGGAGGCCCTATCGAACACCGGGGATCCGGGTTGACCGCGCTCCGGGCCCTGGCGGCGCTGCTGTTCCTGAACGCCACGCTCAGTTTCGAGAACTGGTGGCCGACGCCCGGCATCAAGCCGGACAGCCGGCTCGCGCCCGAGTTCGTCGCGCTCTGGGTTCTACTGCTGCTCGTGGTGCGGATCTCGGGCAGCGTGTCGCGCCGGGCGACTGCGACACTCGCGCTCGCCTATCTCCTGCTGGTGATTGGCCGATATGTCGACGTGACGGCACCGGCCTTGTTCGGTCGGCCAGTCAACCTGTACTGGGACCTTGGGCAGGTGCCGCGCTTCCTGACCGTCGTCTCGCAGCATCTCGAGTTCTGGCAGCTCGCGGCGGCCGTCACGATCGTCGCGCTCGCGTTATGGATGCTCTTCCGCCTGCTGCGCCTCGCCGTCGGGATCGCCGCGCGGGAGGCCGCGCCACTCGCGTTGCGATCCAGGATGGCGCTCGGTGCCACGGCCGCGGCCATGGCCCTGGCGGTCGCGAATGCCGCGGGCGTGAAGGCGACCTGGCCGATGGTCGCGAAGCCCGTGACGCCGACCTACCTGCGCCAGGCCGACCTGCTGTATTCGGCGCTTTCCTCGACGCGTCTCGCGGCCGCGCTGCCGCCTTCGCCCGCGTTCGACTCCGATCTCGCCGCACTCAATGGCAAGGACTTGAAGCTGGTGTTCGTCGAGTCTTACGGCGCGACGGTGTTCGACAATCCCGAATCGCGCGAGCGCCTGGCCGCTTCGCGCGAGGCGCTCGCGCAGGCGATCCAGTCGGGCGGCCGGCAGGTCGTGTCGGCCTTCGTGCGGTCGCCGACCTTCGGCGGGGCGTCGGACATGGCGCACCTCGGCCTGCTGTCCGGCATCGACCTCAGCGACCCCCTGCGCCACGACCTGCTGCTCACCACCCGACGGCCGACGCTGCTCAGCCTGTTCCGCGAACGCGGGTACGAGACCTTCGGCTTCTACCCGGCGTTGAGCTGGGACTGGCCGGAACGCGCGTTCTACGGCTTCGATCGCTTCGTCGACGGGCCGGGCCTCGGCTACCCGGGTCCGCACTTCGGACTCTGGTGGATCCCCGACCAGTACGCGATCGCCCGCTTCGACGAGCTGCACCCGATCACTCCCGACACGCCGCCGCGGTTCCTGTTCTTCCCGACCATCACCAGCCACATCCCGTTCCGTCCGGTGCCGCCGTATCAGCCCGATTGGGCGAGGCTGCTGTCGGCCGAGCCGTTCGACGCGCCGGACGTGGACCGCGCGCTGGCGGACGAGATCGATTGGACGAACCTGCCGCCCGCCTATCTGCGTACCATCGAGTACACCTACACCTGGCTCGCCGGCTATCTGCGCGAGCCCGCGCCGCGCGACTTCGTCCTGGTGCTGATCGGCGACCACCAGCCCGCCGGCAGCGTCACGGGGCCCGGCGCCCCCTGGGACGTGCCGGTCCACGTGATCACGCGCGACGCCGAGTTGTCGAAGCGATTCAACGCCTTGGGCTTCCGGCCGGGGCTCGAGCCGGCGCGCCCGATCCTCGGTGGCATGCACGAGCTGACGCAGCGACTGCTGGACGCGTTCGACGGCAGGCACCCGACGACGTCCTTCCCGCCGCAAGACGCCCGCACCGCAGATCGCGAACCGATGGGCTCTTCTTCGCCAGGGTCATGAGCCCGCGAATACTGTACCGTCGTCACCGACTGCATTCGCCGGCGCGGCCCCGACGGATCCGCGAACTGAAACGAAAGGGGCGGAACCTGCGCGGCGGTTCCGCGCCGGCCCATTGAGATTCTTGCCCTCCTGCCGCAATCGGGTCTACCGTCAAACCTCTCGTCAGCCTAAGGAGCAACACCCAATGAGAAACCTCGGAATCCTGTGTCTCACTACGGCCCTTGGCGCATCGGCCGGCCTCGCCCCGACGTTGGTCGCCGCGCAGGCCGCGCAGCCCACCGACCCGATCACGCAGACCGGCTACATCAAGGGCACGATGGTCGCCGACTTTGCCACGCAGCGGCCCGAAAACCGGGACGGCGACTACCCGACCAAGGGCATCGCCGACAAGTTCACGGTCGACCTGATGGTCGGTCTGACCAAGTACCAGGGCACGATCAGCTGCCTCCCGCACGTCTTCTCGAAGCACGTCGGCCGGGTCCTCCAGGAAGGCTCCTGCACCTACGACCTCAATCTCGTCGTCGCCAACCCGCAGAACCTCGCGCAGACCCGCTCGGTCGGCAAGATGGTCGGAACCTACGGCATAGACGAAAAGGGGCGGGTCAACCTCGGCGCCGGCAACGTCCGCATGGAGGTGCAGACCGTCGGCAAGGTCCAGGGATTCACCTCGCCCTTCAGCGGCAGCTTCGTCGGCAAGCCACCGAAGAAGCTCACCACGTTCGGCAAGATACTCGAGGAGGCCGGCAAGGAAGTACGCACCATCGAGAAGATGGTGGGCACGCAGAAGGTCACCCTGGCGCTCGGCAACGTCGACCCGGTGCGGTTCCAGGCGACCAATCTTGCCATGGGGCCGGTGGGCACCTACCCGGCGGCAACCGTCGACGGCGAAATGATCTACTCGTACGAGACCGACAACTGGTTCCCGCAGCTCACCGTCCAGTCCGCGGGTGGCAAGCCCGACAAGCTGTCCGGCGGCATGAAGTGGGTGGACGTCAGCGACACCGAGGGCCACTACGAGCTCAACGTGCTGGTGAACGAGCAGCCGGCCGCCAAGGGCGAGGCGGCAGCCTTCGCCGCGCCGCAGGGCGAGGACGCCTTCTTCATGAGCGACAGCACGCAGTCGGTGATCAACGGCCGCATCGGCTTCAAGGACAAGAAGATCGGCGAGGCCGTCATCAAGTCCGACATCAGCTTCGACGTCGGGCTGCAGAACGTGTCGGCGGTGCAGGCGCAGAACTTCACCAAGCTTCTGCTCCTGCTGCCCATGCAGATGTGGGGCGAGTGACCGCAGTCGTCCGCTGACCAAGGGGACGGTCGGGGGCGGGCGACCGCCCCCGCTTCGTTTCCCCCTGGCGCGTCGCCGGGCGCTCCCGGGGTGGCAAATCGCTCGATTCTTGGCTATAGGTAGCCACCCTGAGGACAGCGCGGGAGGCCGTCGCTGTCGAAAACGAACCCCGATCTTTCCAACCACCGAGGAGCCTGCCATGAGCAAACTGGTCGCCATCACCTTCCCCGACGGACAGACGGCATTCGAGATGCGGGCGGCGCTCGCCAAGCTTCAGAAGGAATACCTGATCGAAATGGAAGACGTGGTCGTCGTGACGAAGGACGATGCGGGCAAGGTCAAGCTGCACCAGGCGATGAACCTGACCGCCATGGGTGCCACGGGCGGCGGCTTCTGGGGCATGCTCATCGGGATGATCTTCCTCAACCCCCTGCTCGGTGCGGCAGTGGGTGCGGGTGCCGGCGCTCTCTCCGGTGCCCTGACGGATATCGGGATCGACGACAAGTTCATGAAGGGGCTCGGAGAGTCGTTCAAGCCCGGCTGCTCCGCGATCTTCATACTGGTGAAGAAGGCCACGCCGGACAAGGTCATGGACGGACTCGTGGCATTCAAGGGCAAGGGCAAGGTCCTGAAGACCTCGCTCTCGAAGGACGAGGAACAGAGCCTGCGCGACTTCATCGAGGCCCAGCAGGTGACAGCGGCTTCTTAGGGCGGCAGCGGAGCGGTTTCGCTCCGGCGGGGGGAAACGACGTGATTACTTATCTCTACTGGGCACTGGTCGGGGGCCTCACCATTGCCGTCTTCCTGATCGGCCTGCGCATGGCCGGCGTCACGCTCGCGCTGCTATTGGCCGGCATCCTGCTCCTGGCCGGCTGGGGCGCCTACTACTTCTACTTCCAGCAGATCTTCGTGAAGCGCTGGGGCGGGGTCATGGCGATCAGCGTGCCCGAGGGCCAATACCACATCGCCACGACCTGGAAGGACGACAACCTCTGGGTCGAGAACTACGACCCGAAATCCAACACCTGCATCTTCAGCGAATACTCGAGAGGCAACCTGCTGCAGGGCCGGGTGACTCTCAAGGACTGCAACCCGCTCGCGGCGAAGCAAGGCGTCGACGCGCGGACGCAGGCCGCGCAGACCGAGAAGGCAGGGAGCCCCGTGCCGGCTGCTACGTCACCGTAGGGCCGCGGGAAAGGACCGCCAACGCAGCGATGCACCCTGCCAAGGGCTGCTCGAGCGCCCTTGGCAGGGTCGTATCCCGCTGGAAGATACCGACAGCGGTGCGCGGCGAGCCGTAACCCAGCAGACGCTCAGTCGAGGAGCTCGCTGGGAATGTTCCCACCGTTCTTTGCGAGTCGGTTCAGCACCTCCTTGTGCAGCCAGATGTTCATCTTCGCGTAGTCGCCACCCATCAGGTTCGAAGGGCAACCGAGCTCTTTCGCCAGCTCCTTCCGCGCCGCCAGGCTGTTGTCGAGCTCGAGCAGCTTGAGCAGGTCGACGATCGACCGCTTCCAGTTCAGCTTCTGGGGGCTGGCCGCCGCGAGACCCTCGAGCTGGGCCACGACGTCGACCACGGTCACCGGCGCGGGCGCGGCGGCCACCGGCGGCGGTGGCGCAGACGCCATCGGTGCTGAGCCCGCCGGTGCTTCGGTCGCCGCCACCTGCGCACCGGCATCGGGCGGGAGCGGCGCGGCCTCTGTAGGTGCAGCCGGCGCAGGACTGGCCTCGGCAGACGGAAAGCCGAGCTTGCTGAGAATCTTGCTGAAAAACCCCATGTTGTTGAGCTCCTTTGGTGACGATCGAGCAGGCGACCGGTGACACCGCTAGACTTGGCGGCGCACCGCGGAATACTGAAGCGGCTCCGTCAGGACCGCGCGGAAGGGCCGCCGGTCAGCGACCGGACGAACCTGACGAGGTTGCTCTGCAGGGCCCTGGCCCACGGAGGCTGGGGAAGGTTCCAGCCGATGAAGACGCCGATGGCGAGCACGATGAGCGTATACGTCATAAGGTGGCCTCCGTGAGGCGTCGCGGATCGGTAAGCTGGCCATTCGCGCGACCGGGTCGCCGAATCGACCGATTTTCAGGAGCCAGACGTTAGCCTTCCCGCCCGCCCACAACAAGGGCCGCGGTCACGCGTCGCTCGATTCGTGTAGGGGCGATGCCGGCCCCGGTCACCCGGGGCCGGTACGGGTCGTCAGAAGCTGACGCTGGCGTAGAGCATGCCGTAGGACCAGCTGTCGTCGCCGCCTGTGTACTGCCTGGCGCCCTCGTCCGGATCGACGTAGGCCGCGACCGCACTGAGGATGACGTGATCGGTCACCGTCCAGTCCACCGTCAGGTTCCACTCGTCGGCGAAATCGGCGCTCTGCACCCCCAGCCCGCCGGCGTCGTCGAGATCGAACTTGAAGTAGAAGAGGTTCGCCGAGACCGACTCGACCGGCTTGACGTTCAGCTTGACCATGTGCGACTTGAGATTCGAGTTGACGAGCACGTACTCGCCAAGCACTTCGCCCTGATACCAGTAGCCCCAGTCGTTGAACCCATAGAACAACGGATCGTAGTCCTCGCTGAAGCTGGCATACCGATAGGTGAGCGTCGGCGTCCACGGGACGTCTGCCCATTGGTAGCCGGCCGACAGGTACCAGCCGGACGCATCGAGGTCGTCGTTGTCCTCGTAGACGTACTCGCCCTCGAACTTCACCGGCTTCAGGACGTCGGAGACGTCGAACGCTTCGAACGGAAGAAGCGAAAACCGGATGTCGAACACGTTCATCGAGTCCCGCGTCTCAATGTCGGAAGCCAAGGTGTAGATGCCGCCACCGATGCCGCCGACCGCTTCACTGATCGTGTAGTCCAGCGTGATGCCGCCGAGCCTCGTGTCCGTGTTGGGGTTGTCGTCGGCTTCCAGATAGATCAGATCGGCCTTCCAGTTGTCGGTCTTCAGCTTGACGATGCCAGAGAACTTCGCGGCTTGCCGCTCCCCCATCCAGAATGCGCCGCGATTCTGGCCGTTGCTCGATTGATTGAAGAACAGAAAGCCGTTGCCGGCGACGTACTGCTGACGCCCGACGGAAACGTCGAGAAAGTCCTTGCCCAGCGAGCTGAAGAGGTCGCCGGAGCGCCAGCCGGCGTAGGCGTCCTCGAACCGTGTCGAGGTGACATTGCCCCAGGGTATGTTGGACCCCGCCGCGTCGATCTCGTTGGTGCTGGCGAACACGGCGCTGACGCGGCCGTAGAGCTCGCTGCTGTTCTCGAGGAAATAGCTGCCCTCGATGCCGGGGTGGATGTACGTCTCCCACCAGCTTCCGGACCTGGCACCGAGGTTCCCCTTGGCGTTCCCGAACCAGGCGTTGTCCTGCATGAAATAGGCGGCGGCCGCCTTGAAAGTGCCCTTCAGGAGACTGCCGTTGTCGCCCTCCCAAATGGTCAAGGGACTCTTCTCGGTTTCTTCCGTCGCCTCGGCGTCTTCCGCGAGAGCGGGTCCTGCCGCGAGGGCGCCGAACAGCACGAAGGCAATCGCTGCGGAAACAGGGGTCCGTACAGGTAGACGAGGCATCGTGTTCACTCCTTGCTGGCCCTTCCAGCTGGCTGATGTCGAAGGCCGGAAGCGGGGGCAGGCCCCAGGACCCGCCTGTACCCGTGCTGCCGCGGCAAAAACGCGCCCCTTTTAGCGCGAGCTGTCAGGACTCCGCAACAACCGGCTGGCGCAGAACATGTTTCTCGTCAAGCGAGCGGTCCTTTCCGGGGCACAGCGGGCCGTTCGGTCCGCCGCCTTGCCAAGCCCGGCCCGCTGGGACGATGCTGCGTCGACTCCCTCCTTCGCCGCCGCCGTGTCATCCGCCGAATTCGACATCACGGTGCTCACCGCCGATGCGCACCTCGCGGAGCCCGCCGAGAGCGACTGGTACAACCGCCAGATCCACCGCGAGGAGGCGCTGCTGATCGACGGCCTGCGGGCCAGCGGCCTGAGGGTGGCGCGGCGCTCGTGGTCCGACCCCGCCTTCGACTGGTCCTGCACGCGCAGCGCCGTGCTGCGCAGCACCTGGGACTACTTCCACCGCTTCGCGGAGTTTCAGGCCTGGCTGCGGCGCGCGCGCCGCGTGACGCGCCTGATCAACGACGCAGCGCTGCTCGACTGGAACCTCGACAAGCACTACCTCGCAGACCTCGACCGGGTCGGCGTCAACGTCGTGCCGACCCACTACGCCGAGCGCGGAGCGACCGAGACGCTGGCCTCCGTGATGACGCAGCGCGGCTGGCCCGAGATCGTGTTCAAGCCGGCGGTTTCGGGCGCGGCGCGCCTGACCTACCGGACCGATTCCGCCTGCTGCGCGGATCTGGAGACGCTGTTCGCGCGCTGCGTCGCCGAGGAACCGATGCTGATCCAGCCATTCCAGCCCGACGTGCTCGCCAACGGCGAGCTGTCGCTGATCGTGGTCGGCGGGCGCTGCACTCACGCCATTCGCAAGCGGGCCCGGCCGGGCGACTTCCGCGTGCAGGACGATCACGGCGGGACGGTTCATGCCCACCTGGCCGAGCCGGAGGAAATCAGCTTTGCGGAATCGGCGGTCGCGCGTTGCCCGACGCGGCCCGCCTATGCCCGGGTCGATGCGGTGCGCGATCCGGCCGGCAGGCTCTGCGTGATGGAGCTGGAGCTGATCGAGCCCGAGCTGTTCTTCCGCTTTCATGAACCGGCGGCGCGAGCCCTCGCGGACCACATCGCAGGGCTGCTCGCCTGAGCAGGCCGCGCCCACCCCTCGCCCGTTGAGGGGGCTGTGCTTTCCTGCCATGATTCCGAGCGGTTGGGCGTCCGCTTCGGACCGATGAGGCAGGTGCCCAGGCCGTTTCCGGCGCGACTCGCGTCCCCTCTCGAACCCAAGGCGGAACCATGAAGAAGCTTGTGGCCACCATCATCGCCCTCGGCATGCTGTCGCTTGGCGTCGACGCCAAGGAATGGAAGGAGATACGCCTGGCGAGCGAGGGGGCCTACCCGCCGTTCAACACCATCGGCGCGGATGGCGCGCTCGGGGGCTTCGACATCGACATCGGCAACGCGCTGTGCGCCGAGATGCAGGCCAAGTGCACCTGGGTCAAGCAGGAGTGGGACGGCATGATCCCCGCCCTCAACGCCCGCAAGTTCGACGCGATCATCGCCTCCATGTCGATCACCGAGGAGCGGCAGAAGCAGGTCGACTTCAGCGACAAGTACTACGCGACGCCGCTCGGCCTGGTGGCCAAGAAGGGCTCGCCGCTGACGCCGACGGCCGAGTCGCTCAAGGGCAAGAAGGTGGGCGTGCAGCGCGGCACGGTCGCGGACAATTTCGCCACCAAGTTCTGGGAGCCGAAGGGCGTGAGCCTGGTGCGCTACGGCAAACAGGACGAGGCCTACCTCGACCTCACGGCAGGGCGGCTGGAGGCTGCCCTCGCCGATGCGCTGGAGGCCGATGGCGGATTCCTCACCAAGCCCGAGGGTGCTGCCTACGCCTTCATGGGCAGCCGCATGTTCGGCGCGACGCCAGAAGAGAAGGCGGTCATCGGCGATGGCGTCGGCGTGGCCGTCCGCAAGAAGGACACGGACCTCAAGGCACAGTTCAACAAGGCGCTCGCTGCGATCCGCGCGAACGGCACCTACGAGACGCTGCGCAAGAAGTACTTCGACTACGACATCTACGGCCAATAGGGACGGGCACGGGGACCGGCGACCCGAACCCTTCAGGGCGTAGTCGTCCGTGTTCCAGGGCTATCTGCCCACGATCCTCGGCGGCGCGGCGCTGACGCTGCAGCTCGCCCTGCTGTCCCTGCTGTTCGCCCTCGTCGCCGGCCTTGCCGGCGCGTCCGCCAAGCTCTCGAAGTCTGCACCGCTGCGCTGGGTCGCCACGATCTACACGACCGTGGTCCGCGGCGTGCCCGACCTCGTCATGATGCTGCTGGTCTTCTATGGCGGCCAGATGCTCGTCAACGCCGTCACCGAGCACTTCGACGCCGGCTACTTCGACCTGAACCCGATGGTGGCCGGCGTCTTCACCATCGGTTTCATTTTCGGCGCGTATTTTGCCGAGACCTTTCGCGGCGCCTTCCTCGCCGTGCCGTCGGGACAGCTCGAGGCCGGCGCCGCCTACGGCATGACCCGTTGGCAGGTGTTCAGGCGCATCCTGTTCCCGCAGATGCTGCGGCACGCACTGCCGGGGCTCGGCAACAACTGGCTGGTGCTGCTCAAGAGCACGGCCATCGTCTCGATGATCGGCCTGTCCGACATGACCTGGCTTGCCGACCAGGCGGGGCGCACGACACGCCAGCCCTTCCTGTTCTACCTGCTGGTTTGCGCCCTGTACCTGACGATGACCACGGCGTCGTCCTGGCTGCTCGGCTGGCTCGAGCGGCGCTACTCGGTCGGCGTGCGCACGGCGGAGCTTTGATGGACATCGGGGTCATCACCGGCAGCATCGACCAGTACCTCAGGGGCCTGTGGCTCACCGTGCATCTCGTGGCGCTATCCTGCGCGATCGGCCTCACGGCCGCGGTCCCGCTCGCCGTCGCCCGGATATCCCGCAACCCGCTGGTGTCGGGCCCCGTGGCGGCCTATACCTGGTTCTTCCGCGGCACGCCGATGCTGGTCCAGCTCCTTCTGATCTACTACGGGCTCGGCCAGTTTCCCTGGATGCAGGCGCAGTGGGAGGCCGGCCATCCGTTGTGGCTGCTGTTCCGCGAACCCTATTTCTGCGCCCTGCTCGCCTTTGCCCTCAACACCGGCGCCTACACGACCGAGATCATCGCCGGCTCGATCCGCAATGTGCCGCACGGCGAGATCGAGGCTGCCAAGGCCGTCGGCATGAGCCGCCCCGTCATGTTGCGGCGTATCCTGCTGCCGTCGGCGCTGCGGCGCGCGATCCCGGCGTACAGCAACGAGGTGATCCTGATGCTGCAGGGCAGCTCGATCGCCAGCGCGGTGACGCTCATGGACCTCACCGGCGCGGCCCGCAACGTCTATTCGAAGCATTTCGCGCCGTTCGAGGCGTTCGTGTTCGCCGGCCTCATCTACATGGTGCTGACGTTCGCGCTGGTCGGCCTGTTCCAGCTGGCCGAAAGGCGCTGGCTCGCGCATCTGCGGTCAAAGCCGATTGCGAAGGCTGCCCATTGACCATGTATCCGCTCATCGTCGAAGACCTGCACAAGAGCTACGGCACGACCGAGGTGCTGAAGGGCGTGTCGCTGCGCGCCGCGCGCGGCGACGTCATCGCCATCATCGGCTCGTCGGGTTCCGGCAAGAGCACCTTTCTGCGCTGCATCAACTTCCTCGAGCACCCCACGGCCGGCCGGATCACCGTCAACGGCGAGCTGATCCGGCTGGCTCCCGACCGCCACGGCGCGCTGGTGCCCGATCCGAAGCAGCTGCAGCAGGTGCGCACCCGCTTGGCGATGGTGTTCCAGCACTTCAACCTCTGGTCGCACATGACCGTGCTCGAGAACGTCGTTGAGGCACCACTGCACGTGCTGCGCCTGCCCCGTAAGGAAGCGCTCGACCGGGCCCAGAAATACCTGTCCAAGGTCGGCATCTACCAGTTCCGGGACGCCTACCCCGCGCACCTGTCGGGAGGTCAGCAGCAGCGCGTCGCCATCGCGCGCGCCCTCGCCATGGAGCCCGAGGTCCTGCTGTTCGACGAGCCGACCTCCGCGCTCGACCCCGAGCTCGTCGGCGAGGTGCTGAAGGTGATGAAAGGCCTCGCCGAGGAAGGCCGAACGATGGTCGTCGTGACCCACGAGATGGCCTTCGCGCGCGATGTGGCGAGCCACGCGGTCTTCCTTCACCAGGGCCGTATCGAGGAGGAGGGAGTACCCGTGGAGGTGTTCACCAACACCCGCAGCGAGCGGCTGCGGCAGTTCCTGGCCGGCGGCCACTAGCCGTCGGCGAACCGGGCCTTCGAGGCCTCAACCACGATCCGTCTTATTGGGAGGCTCTTCAGATGACAAACAGCAACGTTTCGACCCTTGCTCCCGACGCCGCGATACTCGATGCCGTGAAGAAGCACTGGGGCTGGCTGCTCGCCCTCGGCGTGCTTTTCGTCGTTCTCGGCACGATCGGCCTCGGCACCTCGGTCGCCCTGACCGCTGTCAGCGTGATGTTCTTCGGTGTGCTGCTGATGATCGGCGGAGGCGCTCAATTGATCGAGGCCTTCCGGCACACCGGCTGGAAGAGCACGCTGTGGCACGTCCTCATCGCGCTGGTCTATCTGGGGGCCGGCGCACTGACCATCCGCAACCCGTTCGGCGCCTCGGTCGCCCTGACGCTCATCCTGGCCGTCGCGCTCGTGGCGGTAGGCCTCTTCCGGATCTTCATCGCTTTCCAGCTGAAGCCGGCCACCGGCTGGTGGCTGCCGCTCCTGGCCGGCATCGCCTCGCTCGTGCTCGGCGCGATGATCTACGCCAAGTGGCCCGTCTCGGGTCTGTGGGTCATCGGGCTGTTCGTTGCGATCGAGCTGATCATGAACGGCTGGTCGTACATCGTGATCGCCCTGGCAGCGCGCCGCGCCCGATGAATCCGGCGGAGATCCGGTGCCTCATCGTCGGATCGCCGTCGCACGAAGGCCGTGTGAGACACGCCTGCTGCCGCAGGGATCAGTCGAGCGGCAGAAACCCGCTCGCCGCGACACAGCTCGCCGCGAGGGTGACCGCGAGGGTGACCGCGAGGGCGGCCCACATCCGCGGCAGGGCGAGCACGCCGAGAAGCGGCCGCGCGATGTCGATGACCACCTGCATCACCGAGCGCTGCCGGTGCCCGGCGCATCGATGAGAATCGCCCGAAAATCGTTCACATTGGTCAGCGTCGGCCCCGTCACGATGGCGTCGCCCAGCGCCGCGAAGAACCCGTGGCCGTCGTTGTCAGCCAGCCGATCGGCGGGCCGCAGGCCCAGCGTCCCCGCGCGGGCGAGGCTGTCGGGGGCGAGGTAGGCCCCGGCGACCTCGTCCTGGCCGTCGACGCCGTCGGTGTCGCCGGCCAGCGCATGGATTCCCTTGTGGCCTCCGAGGGCGATGCCCAGCGCGAGCAGGAACTCGACGTTCCGCCCGCCACGACCATTGCCTCTCACGGTGACGGTCGTCTCGCCGCCCGAGAGCAGCACGCAGGGCGGCGCGAAGGGTTGGCCGCGTACTGCCACCTGGCGCGCGATGCCGGCCATCACTCGCCCCACCTCACATGCC
>Ga0209254_10004262_pt1 | contig 13108 bp, 14 predicted proteins | sample FrelakmetDIP11DI_FD_187148 | JGI IMG/M metagenome (GOLD analysis project Ga0209254, IMG submission 187148) | Freshwater lake sediment microbial communities from the University of Notre Dame, USA, for methane emissions studies - DIP11 DI (SPAdes)... | ecosystem: Environmental > Aquatic >...
GTTCCTTGGTCCTCTGTTGATCATAGGCAAAGTGTCCGACCACGCCCCCCACCAGCGCCCCTATCAAGGCGCCAGCCACAACCGCTCCGGTGCCGTGTCCGATTACGGCTCCCGCAATCCCGCCGACGGCTCCTCCAGCCCCAGCTCCAACCGCTGCTCCCCGGTGTTCTTCCATGATGCTCGAACACCCGATCGATAGAGACACAAGCGTGAAACACAACACCAGTGCAATTATTTTAGTCTTCATGAATATCCCTCCTCTCTATATCTGATTTCGTTCGGAGCTCTTGCAGAAAACTAATGATATGATAATACGAAAAAATATGAGTGCAACGCAAACCCATAGGACTCAAAGGCGCTTATGACGGTTGGAGAACCTTCACTTAACCGAAAGGCAAGCGAGAGTCATCCTCGGTGAACGAGGCTTCGGATGACCTTCATATTTCTCAAGTCTTCTACCGTATCCTTCCTGGGTGTCTCCATGATACCAGGGAGGTGTCTCAATGAAGCATGATTGATCAAATAACGAAATCCCTCAAGCCCAATACGCCCCTTACCAATATGCCAGTGTCGATCTCTTCTTGATCCCAAGAGGGTCTTGGAATCATTGAGATGGAGGAGATACAGTCGTTTCAGCCCAACCAACCGATCGAAGGATTCAAGCGTCCTTTCGATGCCATCCTGATTGGAAAGGTCATACCCTGCCTCAAAAGAATGGGCTGTATCGAGACACACCCCAATTCTCCGTTGATCCTTAACCCGTTCCATGATCGCAGCGATCTGTTCAAAGGTCGAGCCGATTTCAGATCCCTGTCCGGCTGTATTTTCCAACAAAACAGCCACTGAACTTGTTGCTCTTGCTAATGCCTCATTGATCCCTTGAGAAACAGTGTTGATTGCTTTGTCTTCGGAAGACTCCATCCGGTGTCCGATATGGATGATCACATATTGGGCTTTCAGTTGTTCCGCCCTTTCCAGTTCTGTTGCCATCGAATCGATTGAGCGAGCATGAAACTTCTGATCTGGAGAAGCCATATTCGGGAGGTAAGGCATGTGAAGGAAGACGGGGTGAAGATGAGAGGAGGCGAGGGATGATTGAAACGTCTCGACATCCTTTTCGTTCAGGGGACCATAGGCCCAGCCTCTCGGGTTTCGGGAAAAGAACTGAAGGGTTTCGCAGCCCCGTTTCTTGGCTCGGTCAATGACCTTTGAGAAGCCACCGGCAATCGAGATGTGAAAGCCAAATCGCATAGGACCTCCATGCTGCCAGCGCATGGCGTTTCTTCTCACGCCAGTTATTCCTTATAAAACATTTTCCACCTTCCTGCAGTTCTGTTCGGACTTCCTATGAGCAGTCTGGAAGTAAACCGTTACTGGGTGACGCAGTCGTCCACGGAGGTCGACCTGCTCCGTCCTCGCGGTGCACCGTGCAATATCACCGCAGTTGGAAGAACGCTTGACTCGAATGATTACCGTCATGGAGATTATCAATCCTAGTTCCATTTTCGAGGTACACCGCTCGCGTCTCAGAGGCAGAACTTTACAGGTGAGCCTAATGGGCCTAGGACTTTGATGGATGTTATTTTGCCAGGGGTCGTGAGTAGGTCCTTCGCCATAGGATCCACCACTGAACCGCTGCGGATGAGCAGGTCAACCTCCGTGGAAATGTATGCCGTGCGTGTTACGTCCAGAACAAGGGAGAAGATGTATCAAGACGCCGATTGTGCTAAAATTTCCAACATTCAGGAGCTTAAAAAATGGACCCGCTCATTTTTGCAGAACGAGGAACGAAGGAGACAAAATGATTTCGACTCGTCAAATTGTATCGTCAATCCTATTCTTGATTCTTGTCGTGTTCATCTTCGGTGTTCTGAGCTGCTCAACCTTAAGACCGCCTGATGTGGAATTCGTGCCTACTCCACATGAGGTGGTGGCAGAGATGCTCAAGATGGCAGCAATAACCCAGGATGACGTGGTCTATGATCTCGGTTGTGGAGATGGCCGCATGGGCATGCCGGTCACGTTCATCCCCTCATATAGCGTATAGTCCACGTTCATGTGGAGCTTCTTCTGAGTGATGATGAATTTGCTTTGGGGGTCGAAGACGACCACGTCCGCCTCCCTGCTCCGGAAATGAAGTCATCTTTTCCAGCTGTATAACCTGTCATTGCCTCACTCGATCATGACTCTCCCAAGTACGCTTTGCGCACCATTTCGTTTTCGCTCAGATTCTCTGCGCTGTCGTGCAGCACGATGCGTCCGGTCTGCAGCACATAACCCCGATTCGCCACCTGGAGTGCCATGAGCGCATTCTGCTCGACCAGGAGGATCGTGGTGCCCTGCGCGTGAATGTCTTGGATGATCTGGAAAATCGTTTCGACCAGAACCGGCGAAAGTCCCATACTCGGCTCGTCCAGAAGCAGGATGCTCGGACGCGACATCAAGGCGCGTCCGATCGCCAGCATTTGCTGCTCCCCGCCGGAGAGTGTGCCGCCCTGCTGATTCTGTCGCTCTTTCAACCTCGGAAAGAGCGCAAACGCACGTTCCATGTCTTGCTGGATGCCGGTCTTGTCGCTGCGGTGGAAGGCACCCATTTCCAGATTCTCTAGCGTCGTCAGCCGGGGGAAGATGTGGCGGCCTTCCGGCGCCTGGCAGATGCCTAATGCGACGATGTCGTGAGCCGGGGTGTGGTCTATCCGCCGTCCCTCGAGCGTGATCGTTCCCTCTTTGGGCTGCAGCACGCCGGAGATCGTCTTGAGCGTCGTCGTTTTGCCCGCCCCGTTCGAGCCGATGAGCGTAACGATCTCGCCCTTGTCGACGGTCACAGAGATGCCTTTGAGAGCATGGATATTACCGTAATACGTGTGAATGTTGTGGAGTTCAAATAGTGCCATCTTCCTGGCTCCCTGTGCCCGCCAAGACCTTTTGTTTTGCTCGCCGGATCCCCGCGGCGACCCCTTTGCCTAGATAGGCTTCGATGACTTTGGGGTTGGCACGCACCTGCTCCGGCGTCCCTTCCGCGATTTTGGCGCCATAATCCAGAACGGTGATATATTCCGAGATGCCCATCACCACTTTCATATCGTGCTCGATCAACAAGATCGTGATGCCCAGCTCGTCGCGCACGCGCTTGATCAGCGCCATCGCGTCTACGGTTTCCTGCGGGTTCATGCCGGCAGTAGGCTCGTCCAAGAGCATGAGTTTCGGATGGGTCGCCAGAGCCCGCGCAATCTCCAACCGCCGCTGAAGTCCGTAGGGAAGGTTCTTGGCGAGCGTCTCGCCTTTGCCGCCCAATCCGACAAATGCCAAGAGCTCCTGAGCGCGCTCGCGCGCTTTGGCCTCCTCCTGCATCACAGACCGCGATCGCAGCAGTGCGCCGTACCAAGTCGATTTCAAGCGGCAGTTCATGCCGACCAATACATTCTCGAGAGCGGTCATGTTGCTGAAGAGACGGATATTTTGGAAAGTCCGTCCCAGCCCCATAGCCGTGGCGCGATTGGGACGCAGGCCGCCAATCTCCTTACCCTCCAACAACACCTGACCCGACGTCGGCTTGTAAATGCCAGAGACCATGTTGAAGAAGGTCGTCTTGCCCGCGCCGTTCGGGCCGATCAGACTTGCGATCATGCCTTTCTCGATATCGAGGTCGAGGTCGTGCAGCGCGGCCAAGCCGCCAAATTGCTTGCTGATTCTTCGAGCTTCCAACAAGGCCATGGCGATCTCCTCCGTTATCCCCTTTCTGTCGGCTGGGGCGTTTCTTCCTCCGCCGCGTGTAGTTCGGCGCGCCGTGCGGCGCTCGGAAAGAGTCCTTCCGGTTTGAGCACCATGACGACGACCATCGTCAAACCAAAGAAGAACCACCGCCAGAGAGAGAGGTCAATCGTTGCCAGCGGAGAAATGTGAAGCGCCTGACCGACGCTGCGTGCGAAGACGGTGGTCTGAGTCAGGATGACACGGTCAAAGAGCTGGAGCAACATGCCGCCGATCACGACACCCTTGATGTTGCCCATGCCGCCGAGAATGACCATGCACAGGATCATGATCGACAAATTGAACTTGAACAACTCTGGGAAGATCGCCTGCAGCTTGGCCGCGTAGAACGCTCCCGCAAAACCGGAGAAAGAGGCGCCGAGAGCAAAAGCCAAGAGCTTGGTTCGAATGGGGTCAACCCCCATGCAGTCCGCGGCGGTCTCGTCCTCGCGCAGCGCCATCCAGGCTCGACCCAGGCGCGAATCCTGCAGCCGCGCGTTCGCGAAAATGACGAGGGCGACAATCATCAGGATCAGGTAATACCAGGGCGTAGGGTCGAAGCTAAACTTAAATCCCCAGATCGATGGCCGCCCGACCGGGTTCAGTCCCTGCACTCCATTGGTCAAGTTAAAGTCACTGAGCAGCCGCCAGGGCCCAACGCCAATCGTCACACTGCCCAAATTACGGATGACGACGGGCACGATCTCGCCAAAAGCCAGCGTGACGATGGCCAGATAGTCACCGCGGAGGCGCAGTGTTGGCGTGCCGATGACGATGCCGCAAAGCGCGGCGACGATCACGGCGCCCCAGATAACGATCCAAAAGTTCCATTCCAGGTGATGCGCCGGCCAGGTGAGGATGCCCGTGGTGTACGCGCCAATCGCAAAGAACGCAGCGTAACCCAGGTCGAGCAGGCCGGCATAGCCGACGACGATGTTCAGGCCCAGGGCCAGGATCACCAGGACCAGCACGTCGGTGACATCGTTGACGATTCCCCACTTGAACATCTTGTCCACCAGCGGGAAGATCAGGAGCAGAACAATCGAGAAGGTCCAGATGAGGATCTGGCGCTGCCGAGCCGGCAGTGCTCGCCAGGGCCCTGTCAATGAATGCCACATGTGAGCCATAGAACCCCCTCTCAGTCTTTCTCCGATGTCCGCTCGCCCAGGAGCCCGGAGGGTTTGAAGACCAACACCAGGATCAGTGTCGTAAAGACAAGGGCACGCGTCCATTCCGAGGAGAGATACTGATCGCTATATGCGTTGAGAAAACCGATGACGTAGCCGCCCAACACCGCGCCACCGATATTGCCAATGCCTCCCAAGACCGCGGAAGTAAAGGCCAGAAGACCGGCGTCAAAACCCATCAGGTAACGGCCTGTGTTCAGGTAGATGCCGACCATCATGCCGGCCGCACCGGCGAGGGCGCCGCCTATAAAGAACGTGTTGCGAATCACCGTTTCGACGTTGATGCCCATGAACGCCGCCGCCTCGCGATCCTGGGCCGTGGCCCGCATGGCCTTGCCCCTCTTGGTGTTCCGAATGAACAGGCTCAAGATGACCATCAACGGCACGGTGACGCCCATCAGAAACACATCCTTGGTCGTGAACAGCACGGCCGTCTTCATTCCCAACACGTCGTTCAGAATATCGATCGCGGGGAAGATGTTCGGATAATTGATCTGGCTGGGTCCCTTCCAGATCATTCCCAAATTCTCCAACATGAAGGACATGCCGACGGCCGTGATGAGCGCAGCCAAGCGTGGGGCGCGGCGCAACGGTTTATAGCCGATGCGATCGATCAGCATGTTGATCGTTCCCGTGCAGAGCATGGTCACAAACATGACCCCGAAGATGATGACCCACAGTTGCCAGCCTCCCAGGGTACGGTTGACACCGAGAAGTTTTAGGAAGGTCAGCGAGATCAGGAAACCCAACATGTAGACGTCGCCGTGGGCGAAATTGATCAGCTGGATGATGCCGTACACCATGGTGTAGCCCAGGGCGATCAAGGCCAGGTAAGAGCCGATCGTGACGCCGTTGATGAGGAGTTGAATGAAAAGTTCAGTCTCGGTCATCTAACCCCATCCCCCTCTAAGATAATTTGAGGATCTTCTTACCACCACACACATGCGCCAATGACTTCCAGCAGGATGCTGAAAAACGCCCATCTGCGGCGTTGCCCTCACCCTTCGTCGTTGCGGTGTACCTTCAAGTACGCCTCACTCCTCACGATTTCGGGAGCTCCCGCTCACGGGATTTCGCAAGGCTCAACTTGCATCTGCCTGCCTGCGCGAAGCCCCGCCTCCAGAAGCCTTGCGGAGGGCAGGCGCTTCGGCGAAGGCAGGGCCATTTTTGAGCATCCTGCAAAAGCAAAGTTTTTTAGCAACCTTCCAGTGCTTCCGCGCCGTACAGAAGCGGCGTTTCCGCCGCCGACCTGCGTGGTTCGACGAGAATCGCGTCCAGTGCGACGCGGGTGAACCGACGCAGCTGCACGGGGGGCGGGCGCAGCCGCCCCCCGCGGTTAGCGCGCTGGGCGGCCAGGAATCACCCCCTGGAAAAGAGCGTGGCAGTTACGGACTGTCGCCAGCTTCGGGAACAACTCGGCCGACGAAATAGCCTCGGGGGCAGTCCCGTGATTTCAGCGACTTCCCCTTGAGCTACGGGCATCGCGTTGTAGATACACCCCGCAGCGTAAACCCGCTTGCGGTTCAAGACTTCCTTGACGTCGTCGAGCAGCCGCTCAGAGCCCTCCAGCGGCGTTGCCGTTCCGTGATCTGATCGGCAGCAAAGACACTCTGCCAGAGGGCAGCGGTGATGTGGGTTAAGCCACACCCCTGAGCTAACCCTGGCGATGAAGAAACTCATCGCCAGAGTTAGACGAGATTCTGCGAATGCTACTGGCAGGTCATGTCGCCACTGATATTTCTCTGCCAGACGTACTGTCCGCCTTTGAACAGAAAGCCGGACATCAGGTAGGTCGTCGGATCGCCGTTTGCGTCGAAGGTGATCTTGCCGGAAACACCGTTCAGATCCTTGGTGGCGCGCATCGCGTCGAGGACTGCGGCGCGCTTGGCCTTGACGTCAGTGGCCGTGTTGAGCTTTGGCGCAGCCCGTTTGATAGAATCCAGAATCACCAACATGCCGTTGTAGGCGTAGATGGACCACCCGATGGGGTCCGTGCCGTACTTGGTTTTGTAGTTCTTGTAAAAGTTCTTGCCTACGTCGGTCGGCAGCTTATCCAGAGCCGGGCTGGCGAAAGTCACGTACAAGTTGCCGTTGATGGTGTCTGGGCTGACCGCTTGGGGAACGGCGTCGGTATACATCGCGTCGTCGGAGAGCATTTTCACGCCCGCCTTGAACATTCCCAGTGCGTCCATTTGCTGCAAGATCTGAGGACCGCCGGAATCCACTAACCCACCAAAGTAGATGACGTCCGCACCGGAGGCTCTGACTTTGGTGAGCACAGCACGAAAGTCAATGTTCACGGACTCGATGCCATCGTGTGCGACGACGTTCAGCCCGATCTTCTTGGCGGTTTTATCGAATACGTCGGCGATGCCCTTGCCGTACAGTTGGCGGTCGTCGAGGATGTAAACCTTCTTGAAGCCGAGGCATTTCGCCCACGCCGCACCGGACGCGCCCTGGAAATCATCCGCGCCGTACGTGCGGAAGAAATTGACCTTGCCAGTCGGGCGGTAGATGCCCGGTTCCCCGGGGCCATAGCCGCTCTTGGTCAGGCCGGGGTAACTGGCCGCGGGGCTGATCTGCGCCATGCCGGCCTCGTTGGTCATGGGCATGGAGACCTTGGCGGCGCCGGAATTGTAGGTGCCAAAGTAGACCAGGGCTTGTTCGTCGGCGATGGCTTTTTGCGCGTTGGTCGCTTCGACAGTGCCGTCCCACGAGCCGGTGGTAGGCGAGGCATCATCCAGGAAAACCAATTCGATTTTGTAGCCTGCAACCTGCGCTTTTACCTCGTCCAGTGCCATCTGGGCGGCATTCAGCATGGCCTTGCCTTCAGGGATCATGGACCCCTGCATCGGCCAACTCTCGTAGATCTTGATGACCTTTGTTTGAGTCGCAGCCGGATGGGCCGCGAGGACAATGAACAGGCCGCTTAAAGCTATGAGCGAAATGATACGAAGCGTTTTCATTGCGAGACCCTCCTCCTGTAATGTTTGTGGTGACCTAAGTGTGCCGAGACTCGATTTGGGAGCCGACCCCTTGCCTCAGCCAATACCAGTGCCACTGTCGCATCCTCGCGCACCCCGGCGGAGGACTTTTGATGGCTCAATCCCCCCTTTCGACGACTGGACGTACCTCTTTCAAGGCGTCCGTGTCATATGTCTCCCGCAGTCCGTTGGCCAATCGCTCGCCCAGCGCGTTCAAGCGCGCAATCTCCTCTTTTGTCTCCCTCCGATCATGCAACTGGGGACTAAGATGTGGACGTCGGTCGCCACAACCTGGAGATCTCCTCCCCGCAAGCCTTCCCACAGTGCAAAATTGCTTGCCCTGGTGCGGAGCGGTGGGCTCATGACGTACTTGGCGCCGTTCCATCTCGGCTCCTTGTATCGCGATTCAGATGATAAGAACTTGCTTTGGGATGGATTGAATATATAAATAAAGGGTATTGTATGTCAAGAAGAAAAAACTCACAAGATATGAAGTGCTTTTTCAAGCCATCCTGGGGAGACCTGGACAAAGGGCTTTCGGAGTGGGATGAGGGTGACCAAAGATAGGACCTTCATCCTCACCAGCCGACAAAAGGGGGTTTTTTACCCACTCCTGCGGGCAAACCAACCCCTTGCCCCATCCATCCGAACAAGATCCACTGTCCACTCAGCTCAAATAAGAATCCATCGGGTAATCCGGGTGCGCGTAGAAGGAATCAGGGGACAAAACCTGAGACTCCGAATCATCGAGGTAGATCGTTACGGAGGGCGCCTTCACCTTGGGCAGGGGTCGGGCCTTCACCTCCCACCGCCCAAAATGCTTGAGGATCTTCTTAATGACTTCCTCGTCTTCAATAAAACTGATGATCTCCACCCTTCCCTGACATTTCGGACAGGTCAGGGGACAAGGCGGAGAGTCTGCGATTTCCGACGCCCTGTTGAAAGGCGATCATGTGACCTTCTGGTTTAGAGACGAGATCGCGGGGCAGAATGTGACGATGCGTTTTCAGGGACGCGTTCGTGGGGATACGATCGACGGCAGCGCCGAAGCAAAAGGAGGGCCTTTCGAGGGGACCCACCCGTGGACTGCGAAGCGTGGGCGCTAGACTGAGCCCAATCCGTGATCAGTTGTCCTGAACGGTACTCAATCTGACAGATACTATCAAATCATCTGTTTGGTTAGTTGCGCCAAGTCCTCCTTCAACGATGACATCTTGAGCTGAGAATTACTGGAAATCATGTATCACAGCTGAAGATATGGAAATCATTTCCTCGCTTTCTTGAGGTGTCAGAAACAAAAGATTCATAGCAGAAATCTGCACTTTTCGGAGCATCAGAATAACATCTGGAGCCGGAGACCTAGGACCGTCGCTGTAGCCATCAAATGGTAGCTGCGTTTATTTGATGTTGTAAGAATTCACTTTTCTGATTCTATCGATAGGCACGTTGCCTCCAACCTCTTGCTCGCCCCCTCTCCTTTCTCACGATCTCAACGAGTTCTTCCGTCGGGATCGTGGCTTGGATCGAAGGAACATCCAGAGGAGAACGACGTGTCCGTTCGGGGACCAATGCAAAGGTTCTTCCATCCTTCCGGCGAATGATCACCTTTCCAGTCGATTCGGCCCTATCTAAGACACTTGAAAGGTTCTGTCTTGCTTCAGAATAAGTGTAGACTTGCATTTCAAACCTCCATCAACTTGATGCCAAGTTTTCGCGCTGCCCGTCCTAAGCTGTGATCCAAGGTCAGTAAGGGAACAGAGTAGCGAATAGCACAATCAAGGAAGTACGCGTCGTAAGCATACAATTTGGTCTGATTCGCGATGGAAATAGCATTGTTCAGATCGACTTTAACCAACCTTAAAGGAATCGTATGAAAGATCTTTAATCCTTGCTGAGCCTCGGTCAACCCCAGTCGGCGCTGCTTGATCATGGCTGAGAAGGCATTCCCAATCTCCCAAGGGATTGAACCGGGGCCGATTAGCGTATGGCCTGATGTTGATTCCACAATCTTATCTCGTTCCGGCTCCGCGACAATCACAGCAAGTAAAGCAGAGGTATCAATCACAATATCCATGACTTGCCTCCTCTGCAGACAATTGTACAACTATTTGACTGCATGTCAATAGACTGATCGACCAAACTTAGTTGAGACAAAGGAGTTTAGCGGACAGATTAGAACCTATATGAGGATGGTTTGGGGATAAATGAGATTGGGGTCGACGTCAAGGAAATCAGCCGTGCGATATGGGAGAACCTTTCCGAAATAGTGTCCCGGCAGGTTTCTCCTGAACGATCTTCTGGATCTTCCCGCCTAAAGGGTCATCAGATTGATGAATATATCTTGCCACTGTACTTTGCCCAAAGTGAAAATACCTGGTCGAAATCCGCAGGGGAAGTCAAATCCAAGAGAATGAGAGTATGTTCTCTTCCTTGTGATCCTGCTAGATCTTTTCCACTCGAACAGCACACACCTTGAACTCAGGAATCTTGGCTACTGGATCTAAGGCATCGATGGTCAGCAAGTTAGCAGCCGCTTCTCTGAAGTGGAAGGTCATGAAGACCACGCCAGGCGGAAGCGTCTCGGAAACCCTTGCTTTCACCTGAACCTTTCCCCGTCGGGACGTAACCTCAACGAGCCCATCATCTGGACGAATGCCCAAGCGTGATGCATCTTCCGGGTTCATCTCGAGAACTCCCTGGGGATAGATCTCAGAGAGGCTTTTCGACTTTCTGGTCATGACCGTGTGGTAGTGGTAAAGTACCCGTCCTGTGGTTAGCAGAAATGGATACTTCTCGTCAGGAAGTTCTGGCGGAGGAGCGTACGGTGTCACATGGAACTTCCCCTTCCCCCGGGTAAACTTGTCTTTGTGTAGGAAGGACGTACCCGGATGGTCAAGGGTTGGGCAAGGCCATTGAAGTCCAAGGGTCTCCAGACGGTCATACCGAATACCACCGTAGGAAGGGGTCAGAGAGGCAATCTCATCCATGATCTCTTTAGGGGACGCATAGGCCATGGGATATCCCAGCCGCGAAGAAAGCTCACAGATGATTTGCCAATCAGGTCTTGAATTCCCAACAGGCTCGATGGCCTTCCGAACCCGTTGGACTCGACGCTCTGTATTGGTGAAGGTTCCATCCTTTTCCGCAAAGCTCGCCGCTGGGAGGACGACGTGGGCCAACTCAGCAGTTTCTGAAAGAAAGATATCTTGAACAACGAGCAGATCAAGATTTTTCAACTCCTCATGCACCTTGCTCGCATTGGGGTCTGAAAGCAAAGGATTCTCCCCCAGGATGAATAGGGCCTTGATTTTTCCATCCGCAATCCCTTTCATCATTTCCATGAGCGTCAGGCCGGGACGGGGCGACAGGGAAACTCCCCACGCCTTTTCAAATTTCTGTCGTACTGCATCGTCATCCACCCGCTGATATCCTGTATACACGTTGGGAAGCCCCCCCACGTCACAGGCCCCCTGAACATTGTTCTGCCCCCGCAGGGGGTTGACACCTGAAAAAGGCTTTCCGATCTGTCCCGCAGCCATGGCTAGGTTTGCCAAAGCCAGGACGTTATTCGTTCCTGCGACATGCTGGGTAATACCCATCGCGTAGAGGATGGTGGAATTCGCCGATTGTGAGTAAACTCGCGCAGCTTCCACAAGATCACCCGCTGAGACGCCCGTGATCTTCTCTACGACTTCCGGGGTGGAGTCCTTCACCGATTCCATCAGCGCTTCAAATCCTTCCGTGCGCTCGTCTACGAAAGCCTTGTTGACCCATCCACGGGAGACAATGACGTTGATCATTCCATTGATCAGGGCCACATCTGTCCCAGGCCTGTGCTGCAGGTGGACATAAGCGTAGTCCACGAGGTCGATCCTCCGGGGGTCGGCAACGATGAGCTTGGCTCCCATCTGCTTAACCGCAGCCTTGACCTCTAGAGCAATGACAGGATGGTTTTCTGTTGTGTTTGAACCGATGATGAAGATGCAACCGGCCTGCTTTATCTCCTCGATGGAATTCGTCATGGCTCCGCTTCCAAACGCCATCGCCAGACCGGCGACGGTGGAGCTGTGTCAGAGACGGGCGCAGTGGTCTAAGTTGTTCGTACCGATGGCAGCGCGGGCCAACTTCTGAAGGAGGTAGTTCTCTTCATTCGTACACTTGGCTGACGCAAGGAAGGCGACCGCATCAGGACCATGCTTTTTCTGCACCTTCTTTAGACCCTTGGCAACAGTATCCAAAGCCTCCTCCCAGGAGGCCTTTCGAAATTTCCCATCTTTTTTGATGAGAGGCTCTGTGAGTCGATCTGGGCTGTGGACGTAGTCGAACCCGAACCGTCCCTTGACGCATGTCCAACCTCGGTTGACCCCTTCATCCTTATCACTTGTGACCTTGAGGATCCTGTTGTCCTTCACGTTCAGGTCGAGGGTACATCCGACCCCGCAATAGGAGCAGATCGTTGGAACCTTCGTCAACTCCCACTCTCGCCCTTGAAAGCGGCCGGCCTTCTCGCTCAAGGCTCCCACCGGACAGACGCTCACACAATTTCCACAGAAGACACAGGGCGTCTCTTGCATGGAACGATCGAAGGAGGCTGAGATCTTCGTGGCAAATCCTCGTTTCGAGTAATCGACCGCCTCGCAGTACTGCAGTTCATGGCAGACCGTAACGCACCTTCCGCAAAGAATGCACTTGTTGTAATCCCTTTCAAAGAAAGGATTGGTCGCTCGAGAGACATACTTGTGGCTTTCTCCCTCAAAACGAGATTTGCGGATGCCGAACTCGTAAGCATATTTCTCTAGCTTGCAGGAGCCGCTCTTCTCGCACGTCATGCAGTCGTAGGGATGATCGGAGAGCAAGAATTCGACTGCCAGTTTTCGGGCATTCCGCACGCGCTCGGTGTCCGTTTGAACTACCATGTTGTTGGCCACAGGATAGGCGCAGGAGGCTACGAGCGTTCTCGCACCTTCTACTTCCACCACGCATAACCGGCAACCCGCGGTGGAAGTCAAATCTTCTCGGTAGCAGAGATGAGGGATTCTAATTCCCGCCCTCTTGGCGGCTTGAAAGAGGGTGACCCCTCCTTCGGTCTTGACCTCGCGACCGTCTATGTTCAATCGAATTTCTGCCATGTTTCTTGCCCCTCTCTCTAACGTTCCAAATCGCAGCGCAGGCAGCGGTTGGCCTCAT
>Ga0209254_10004263_pt1 | contig 13108 bp, 12 predicted proteins | sample FrelakmetDIP11DI_FD_187148 | JGI IMG/M metagenome (GOLD analysis project Ga0209254, IMG submission 187148) | Freshwater lake sediment microbial communities from the University of Notre Dame, USA, for methane emissions studies - DIP11 DI (SPAdes)... | ecosystem: Environmental > Aquatic >...
GGCTCGTGGCCAGGCGCTGTACACCGGCTCCGCAGTCAACTGTGTCCAGTGTCATGTCGACGCGAGCACGATGCGCCGTGGCGCGACCAGCGCCAGTAACTTGGCTGATCGCGTCGACGCAGCGATCAGCAGCAACACCGGCCGCATGGGCGACGCGCAGTACAACCTCGAGTCGCTCACGCGCGCCGCACTGCTCGACGTGGCGGCCTACATCCTGTCGGCTTCGCCGCCGCCCGCACCGGCACCGGCACCGGCACCGGCACCCGCACCGGCACCCGCACCGGCACCCGCACCGGCCCCCGCGGCTGCGGTGCAGTGCACCACCAGCAGCGCCACGTCCACAGTACGCACCGAGCCCTTTACCAGCGGCTTGTCCAGCCCCTGGGCGATGGCCTTCCTGCCGGATCGCCGCGTACTCGTCACGCAGAAGGGCGGCGCAATGGTGCTCGTGAGTGCCAACGGCGCGACGCGCACCACGCTCGCCTGGGCCGCCGGCGGACCGAACATCCGCGACGGCGGGCAGGGCGGCTTGCTCGACGTAGCGCTCGACCCGGACTACGCCTCGTCGCCCTGGATCTACTTCACCTACCAGGAACCCGGCCCCAACGGCACTTCAGGCACCGCAGTCGGGCGTGCTCAGCTGCAGGGCAGCACCCTGAGCAGTTTTCAGCGCCTGTACCAGCAGACTCCGAAGCTTGGCCAGGACGGCGTGCACTTCGGCTCGCGACTGGCCTTCCGCGCCGACAAGACCCTGTTCGTGTCGCTCGGTGACCGCGGGCAGGACGACCCTTCGTCACCAGGCACCGACCACGCCCAGAACCTGGGCAAGACCCTGGGCAAGATCATCCGCATCAACCGCGACGGCACGATCCCTGCCGACAACCCGTTCCGCGCGCAGTCAGGCGCTCTGCCTGAAATCTGGAGCCTGGGCCACCGCAATCCGCAAGGACTAGCGGTCAACCCAGCCAACGGCGACCTGTGGAACACGGAGCACGGGCCACAAGGCGGCGACGAACTCAATCGCGTGGTGGCCGGCGCCAACTACGCTTGGCCGCTGCGCAGCTACGGCTGCCCGTACGGCGCCGAGGCCGGCGCGGAGTGCCGCGTGGGTGGCGGCACGCATACGCCGCTGAGCGGTCGCACCTTCACCGAACCGGTCACCTTCTGGGCGCCGACCTCGACCGCGCCCTCGAACGCTGTGATCTACAACGGTTCGGGCTTCCCCGAGTGGAACGGCAACGTGCTGATCGGTTCGCTGGCTGGCCAGCGCCTGTGGCGCGTCACGCTGAACGGAACCCGTTTCGCAAGCTGCGAGCCGCTGCTGGGCACTTTGAACAAGCGCTTGCGCGACGTACGTCAGGGGCCCGACGGCTGGATCTGGGTTGCCACCGACGACGGCGAGATCCACCGCGTGGTTCGCTGATCTTCGGCGCGAGGCTCGAAAGAGCTTTTCCCTGCCCGCGCGCCGCCCCACGGCAATGCACGGGACGTACTTGATGCGGCGCTTGGCGTCGGTAGCGGCCAGTTGAGTGGCGATGACCGGCGAGATGCTCCTGGTATTGAGAGCGTCCCCAGGTCAGTCCAGGCGATCACGCCGTCCTCACCCGTCTCGCGCAGCGCCGGACTCAGCCGCCTCAGCCCTGGGGTCTGCCGCTGAAGGTGACGGTGTCGCCGGCGCGAAAGGTCGAGCCCACGGCAGGTTGGTCGATGCTGGCCACCGGCGCCTGGTTGACCGGTGCCGGCGTGTCGGTGCCACCGCACGACACGACGGACAACACGACTGCGACGAAGCCGAACCGTTGAAACAGCTGGTGGGAGACCATGGACCGCCTCTCAGGCTGCGCGGCAGCCGACAAACCAATGCGCGCAGTGTGTGGGCAGGCCGGGCAGGGCCGGTTAGCACTTGTACCGCGCGCCCGGCGACGCCGCGCTCGGCCCACCGCAAATCGAGGCATCGCCAGACCCTTCTTTGACGTGGCGCAATGTAGGGCGCTATTCCGGGTAGGCAGCCGCTCGGCTTCTTGTCCGCATGCCGCCTGTGTCGTGATCGCGGGGATCGCGGCACCCGCGTCATGCCGTCAAGGAGAAGACCCCATGGTTTGTCGAACTGGTTTACGCGGCCTGACACCGCTGCTGGCCTTGCTGGCCTTGCTGGCCTTGCTGGCTTCGCTGGCACTGTGGCTGGGGACCGCAACGGCGCAGGCACCGACGCAAGCAGCGGGCAAGCCGCCGGCCATGGCCAAGGCGGTCAAGGCCAAGGCCTTCGACGCCAGCGAGTGCTACGGTTGCCACGAAGCCGTCAAGGCGTTTCATGTGGACGGACAACACAAGACCGTGGCTTGCGACGCCTGTCATGGTGGCCTGGACACCCACAGTCCCAAGGGCCGGGGCCGGCCCAGCACGAACATGGACCCAGCCAACTGCGGCAGCTGCCATCAGAACCAGTACCGCACCCTGCACAACATGAACACCGAAAAGACCGCGTTCAAGGAGAAGGCGGCGGCCACCAATGGTGCAATGGACAAGATCCTGATGCCGCATGGCTTCACGCGCGAGCACAACGAGCCCCGTTCGCACGCCTTTGCGCTGTATGACCAGGTCGTGGTGGACCGAGCCTTCGGTGGCCGCTTCCAGAACAAGGAAGGCAAGGCCGGCCTCACCCGCATGGGCGGCAACTTCAAGATCTGGGACGTGCTGATCGACGAATTCCCGGGCGAGCCGCACAAGGCATTCAAGCCCGGCACCGCAGCCGCAGCCAATCCCGTGTGCATGTCGTGCAAGTCGTCGGACCACATCCTGGATTGGGCCTACATGGGCGACCCAGCGCCACAAGCCAAGTGGAGCCGCCTTTCCAAGGTCAACGAGTTCGTCAAGGACACCAACCACTCGCTGAACTGCAACTTCTGCCATGACCCGCATGCGCCAAGCCGCGCATCATTCGCGACGGCCTGATCCAGGCGTTGACGCGACCGCAGGCCGACACGCTCTGGCACAAGGATCCGAGGGGCGCCAAGATCGACGTCAAGGACCTGGGCGAGCGTGGCTTCACGCGCAAGATTGCCATGCTCAGCCGCTATGACGTGAAGCTGCAATGCGCGCAGTGCCACGTCGAATACAACTGCAACCCGGGCACCGACCCGACCACTGGCCAGCAGCCGATCGGCATGGCTGACCAGCGCACCAACCACTTCCCGCTGAAGGCGGTGGACGACATCGGGCAGCACTACAAGGACTTGAAGTTCGGCGACTTCAAGCACGGCATCACCGGCGCCACACTCTGGAAGGGCCAGCATGCCGATGCCGAGACCTTCTACAACAGCACGCACCAGAAAGCCGGTGTCGAGTGCAGTTCCTGCCATATGCCCAAGATGAAGGACGCCAAGACCGGCAAGACCTACACCTCTCACTGGCAGACCTCACCCAAGCATTACAGCAAGGAAACCTGCCTGACCTGTCACAAGGACTGGACCGAGAAGCAGGCGGTCTACAGCATCGACTCGCTGAAGAACAAATGGGTCGGCAAGATGCGCAAGGCCGAGTTCTGGCTGACCCGCCTGATCGACAAGTTCGAGCAGGCGCAGAACATGGGCGTCGATGCCGCGGTGCTGAATGAAGCCCGTACCAAGCACTCCGAGGCCCATGTCCACTGCGAGTGGTGGTCGGCCACCAACGGCGCGCACTTCCACAATCCGCAGCAGTTCGAGGCCTCCATCAACAAGGGCATGGGCATCTCGCAGGCCGGCATCAAGCTGCTCGACGACGCGATGGCCAAGCGTCGCGAGCCGACGGCCTCGCCCACGCTTGCGCCTTCGGCCCCACCCGCAGCCAAGCCTGTGGTCGATGCCGGATCGCTCAAGACAACGGCAGGCGTGACCTTGGTTCGATGACAGCCCGCGCGGCGCTCGACAGGTGAATACGCAGTTGCTGTTCTTGCTGCTGGCTGCCGCCATGGTGGCCGCGGTACTTGCCTTGATCCTGACGGGCGTGTGGCGTGGCGCGCTTCGGCAGCCGTCTGCACCCGGTGCGCAGCGCCGCGCGTGGCAGACCACGGCGCTGCTGGTGGTGGGCCTGCCGGCAGTGGCGGTCGGTTTCTACGCCCTGAGCGGTGACTTGGCGGCATTGGGCAATGAGCGCAGCGTGCTCAGTGGGCCATTGCAGGATGAAGGCCCGCCGGCCGACGGCGCGGTGTCGGAGCAGTTCTATGCTGAACTCGAAAGGCACCTGCAGCAGCAGCCCCGTGATTACCGGGCCCTGGTGTTCAAGGCAAGGCTGGACATGCGCGCCGAGCGTTTCGACCAGGCCGCGGCGACTTACGAGAAGGCCGTGGCTGGACGGTCCAAAGCGGTCAACGACCCGGGCGTTTGGGTCGAGTACGCGGAGGCGCGCGGCATGGCTCAGGGCCGCACCTTGGTCGGCGAGCCCCTGCGGCTGGTGCAAATAGCGTTGGGCATCGACGCCCGCCACGCCCAGGCGCTGGACCTGGCTGGCAGCGCCGCCTGGGAGATGCGTGACTTCACGATGGCCGCCGCCTACTGGAAACGCTTGTTGGCGGAGATCCCCGCAAGCGACGCGCGCCACGCTGAGGTGAGCCAGGCGATTGCTCGTGCCGAGCGCCATGCGCGCCTGTCCTTGCCGCCCGCGCCCTGAGTCGATGCCGGCAAGGCAACGAGCAGGACGCCGCTGCCGACCCGCGCTGATTGCGCTCAGCCCAGCGCCACGCCGATGGTCAGGCAGTTGCGGCCATCGCGGCGCTCGTAGGTGGCCGAGGTCGCGAAGCTGCGCACGAGGACCAGGCCGAGCCCGCCGACCGGTGCGTCGTCGATCGATGTCGGGGGTTGCGGCGCGCTGGCTTGCAGTGGGTCGAAGGCCACACCGCCGTCCTCGAAGTGCAGCACGACCGCGTCGGGCTCGAGGCGCACCGTCAGCTCGATCGGGTGTTCGGCGTGGTCGTCGAAGGCGTACTTGATTTCATTGGTCAGCACTTCCTCGAGCACCAGCTCGATGGCATAGACCGTGCGCGCGCTCGGTGAGAAGGGGGCCAGAAACGCCAGCACCGCCAAGCGTGCGGGCTCGAGTGCCGCGCGGTCGTTGGCCAGCTGCAGCCGCAGGGCTGGGCCCCCCATGCTCACGCTGAAAGCGTCAGGCCGCCAGGCGCTCGATCGCCTGCTGTTCAGTGGCGACGATCGGGATGATCTGGTCCAGCGCAGCCTGGTCGAGTGCGGTGTAGACCAGCTCCTGCGCACCGAACAACACCAGCGTGGCGCCCTTCTGCCGTAGCCCGCGGGCACTCGCAATCAGCAGCCGGATGCCCATCGACGCGACGAAGGTCACGCCCGACAGATCGATCACCGCATTGCGCCCCTGCGCCACCACCGCCACGGTGAAGCGCGTGTCGATGGTGTCGGCGCCAGGGGCGTCCAGGCGGCCGGTCAACCGCACACAGGTGACGTTGCCGCCGAGTTCACTGACTTGCATGTCCATCGAGTTCTCCTTCAGGGCCCATGTGTCGATCCTAGGGCAGTTGCGCGACAGATCGATGACGGCTTGCTGCGCTCAGCCTGCGACCATGCGCTTGACCAGCACCATCGTAACGTCGTCGTCCTGCGGCGCGCCGCGGGCGAAGGCCTGCACGGCCTGCAGCAGGTGGCTGGCCAGCGCGGCGGTGCTTTCGCGGTGGTGGGCACGCAAAACCTGCTCGACACGCTGCACGCCGAACTGGCTGCCGTCCGGATCCTCATACTCATAGATGCCATCGGTCAACAGCACCAGGATGTCGCCGGGCGCCAGATCGACCTCCACGGCAGGCCGCAGGCTCGACAGCGGCATCGCGCCCATCGGGAAACTGGTTGCCTTGTACGGCACGCACTCGCCCCGCGCCGCGCGGAAGTGCAGGATCGGGCCCTGGCCGCCGCTGACGAAGCGCAGGCGGTGCGCGGCCGCATCGAGCAAGCCGATGAAGGCGGTGACGAAGCGCCCGCTGGGCAGGGTCTGGGCCAACTGGTCGTTGACCTGCCGGAACGCGGTCTCGAGATCGGCGCCGAGGCGAAACGCCATCCGCAGCATCGCGTGCATCTGCGTCACCGACAGCGCCGGCGCAATGCCGTGGCCGGTGGCGTCGCCGAGCACGACCAGCAGCCCCTGCTCGATGAGCGCCAGGTCATAGGTGTCGCCGCCCGTCAGCGCTGCCGGCAGGAAGGTGGCGTGCATGTCGTAGCCGGCCAGCGCAGGCAGCTGCGCGGGCAGGGTGCTCATCTGCACCACGCGCGCCAGTTCGAGCTCCTGGCGCATCTTCTCGCCTTCGATCAGGGCCTCGGTCATGCGCACGCGTGCCAGCGCCACCGCACACTGCGCGGCCAGGGCTTGCGCGAGGGTCTCGTCATTGGCGTCGAAGACGCCGTTGGCCTTGTTCAGCACCTGCATCACGCCGACGAAGCCGCCGCGGTGATCCACCAGCGGCAGTGTCAGGCTGCAGCGCGTGTGAAAGCCCGAGCGCTGGTCGACCGAGGCGTCGAAGCGCGGATCGGCATAACAGTCGGGCACGTTGATCAGCTGCCGTTCGTGCGCACAGGCGCCCACCAGGCCGCTGCCCACCGCCAGCCGCACCTGGCGGATGTCGCTGGCCACTTCCAGCACCATCTCGTCGCTGCCGGTGTCATGCAGCCAGACCGAGCTGCGCTCGGCATGCAATACGCGGCAGGCGGCAGCCGTCACCTCGGCCAGCATCGTGCGCAGATCGAACGGGGCCGCCAGCGCCCGCGTCACCGCCAGGATCGCCTCCATGTCCTGGCGCGACAGCGGCGGGGTGGAGTGCTGCGCGTTCATGCCGGGGCAATGTAGCAAAGGGCTCGAACGGGATCGGGCAAGCGCGGGCCCGTTGCCCCGCCGCACAGGGGCGCATCCCGGTGTTTGTCGCAGGGTTCCACCGCGCGCCGTTCTCCTATACTGAAATTCGGCCCTTCCCGGCAGCCTGGCAATTCACCCCACAGGACGGACGCACCTTGCAGGTCTCGACCCGCCACCACGCCGATGCCACCGTCGCCACGCTGACGGGCCGCATCGACCACCAGACCGCCGCGCAGCTCGAGGCCGCCCTGGCGCCGCTGTTGGCCGAGGCCGGGGCCAACCGCGGCGCCCTGGTGCTGGACTTCGCCGGCGTGGACTACATCAGCAGCGTCGGCCTGCGCGTGCTGATGATCGCTGCCAAGCAGATGCGCGAACACCAGGCCCAGTTGCTGGTGGCGGCGCTGCAAAGCGTGGTGGTCGAGATCTTCACCATCAGTCGCTTCAACCGAATCCTGACCGTCACGCCGACGCTCGACGATGCCCTGGCGCTGTGCTCGCCCGCAGCGCTCGCCCACTACCGGGGCGCGGGCCCCGCCACGCCGCCATGATGCGCGCGCGCTTCTGGGGCACGCGCGGCTCGCTGCCGGTGGCGCTGACCGCGGCCGGCGTGCGCCACAAGCTGCTCACTGCGCTGCGCGCCGCGCGCGGCCGGCCGCTGACCACCGAAGCCGACCTGGAACGGGTTCTGGCGGGTCTGCCCTTCGCCGACGCCGCCACCTACGGCGGACACGGCCCCTGCGTGCAACTCGAAACCGGCGGCTTCGACTACTTCGTCTGCGACATGGGCAGCGGGCTGCGCCCCTTCGGTCACGCCGCGATGGCCCAGCGCAGCGGCGGCGCCGGGCAGACCTTCCACATCTTCCAGTCGCATCTGCACTGGGACCACATCATGGGCCTGCCGTTCTTCGTGCCGGCCTTCGTGCCGGGCAACCGCGTGGTGATCTACGGCAGCCACCCTGGGCTCGAAGCGGCGCTGCGCCGCCAGCAGGAGCCGCCGTCGTTTCCCGTCGACTTCTCGATCTTCGGTGCGAAGCTGGAATTCGTGCATCTGGAGCCGGGTCGGGCCCATCAGATTGCCGGTGTGGCCGTGACATCGATGCTGCAGCGCCACGGTGGCGACTCCTACGGCTACCGCTTCGAGTCGCAGGGCAAGGTGGTGGTCTATTCGACCGACTCCGAGCACCCGCTGGAGCAGCCCGAGCACACCCAGCGATTCGTCAATTTCTTTCGTGACGCCGACCTCGTCATCTTCGACGGCATGTACTCGCTGGCCGACGCCGTCTCGGTCAAGGCCGACTGGGGCCACTCGAGCAACATCGTCGGCGTCGAGCTGTGCCAGATGGCAGGTGCGCGCCACCTCTGCCTGTTCCACCACGAGCCGGTGTTCGACGACGCGGCCATCGACGCCGTCCTCGCCGAGACCCGGCGCCTGGAGGAGATCACCCGCGGCGCCACGCGTTTGCGTGTCAGCGCGGCCTACGACGGGCTGGAAATCGGCCTGTGACAGCACCCACCGTGCCAGCGGGGCACGGTGCGGCCCCGGGCCGGCTGGCCCGCATTCGCCTTGGCGGTGTGGCTCTTTTGATCCTGCTGGCTGTGCTGACCGTGCTCGGCGCGCCCTGGACAGAACGCCTGCAGGCGGCGTGGTTCGACGCCCATCAGGCGCTGTACCCACGCGAGGTGACGCTGCTGCCGGTGACGATCGTCGAGATCGACCAGAAGAGCCTGCTCGCATTGGGCCAGTGGCCGTGGCCACGCACGCGGCTGGCGCAACTCGTCGACAGCATCAGCGCCGTTGGGCCGGCCGCGATCGGACTCGACATCCTGATGCCGGAAGTCGATGCGCTGTCGCCGGAGCAGGTCCTCGGGCCCCTCGCGATTGCCGACCGCACGCTTGCCATGCTGCTGCGAACCCTGCCCTCCAACGACCTCGCGCTGGCCGACGCCCTGCACCGTGCGCCGACTGTGCTGGTCTTTGCCGGCACGCTCGAACCGAGCCGTACAGCGATGCGCAGCGTGCCCATCATTGTCGCCCCCGCGGCCAGCGGCGACACCGCCGCGCCCAAGGTCACGCGACATGCGGGCGCACTGACCAACATCGACGTGCTCGAGGAGCAGGCCTCGGGCTGGGGTCTGATCTCGGTCGATGCCGAGCACGGCGTATTGCGCCGCATGCCGCTGGTGGCCAGCATCGACGGCACGCTGGTGCCATCGCTGGCGCTGGAAATGCTGCGCGTGGCCACGCGGGCGCCCGCGGTGCGCCTGTCGAGCGCCGGCACGGCGGTCACGGCGGTTGCCGTCGGCCAGTTGCGTGTGCCGACCGAACCCGACGCCGCGGTGCGCCCGTACTTCTCGCCGCGCCGCGCCGACCGTTTCGTCTCGGCGGTCGACGTGCTGCAGGGCAATGTGGATGCCTCGCTGCTGCGCGGCCAACTGGTGCTCATCGGGCCGACGGCGATCGGCCTGCACGACTACCAGGCCACGCCGATCGGCGAGCGCATGCCAGGCAGCGAGATCCACGCTCAACTGATCGAGAACCTCGTTGCCGGCACACTGCTGCGCCGGCCCGGCTGGTCCTCCGTTGCGGAGGCGGTGCTGCTGCTGCTCTTGGGCTCGGCGCTCGTCTGGGCCACGCCGCGCTGGCGGGCGCTGCCGGCCGCGTTGCTGATGCTGGCGCTCATCGCCGGGTCGATGCTCGCCGGCTATGCGTTGTTTCGCAGCGGACGCTGGCTGTTCGACACGGCCACGCCGGGGCTCTCGTTGATCTTGCTGTTCGTCGTCCTGCTGGTAGCGACGCTGGCCGAGGCCACGCGCCAGCGTCGCAGCCTCGAACGCGTGGTTCAGGACCAGCGCGAGCAGAGTGCGCGCATCGCCGGCGAACTCGAGGCTGCGCAACGCATCCAGACCGGCAGCCTGCCGCGACTGGACCTGTTGCGGGGCGATCGCCGTGTCGAACTTCACGCGTTGCTGACACCGGCGCGCGAGGTCGGCGGCGACCTCTACGACTTCTTCATGCTCGACGGGCGGCACCTGTTCTTCCTGATCGGCGATGTGGCCGGCAAGGGCCTGTCGGCGTCGATCTTCATGGCCGTGAGCAAGGCGCTTTACAAGAGTGCGATGCTGCGCGCCCCGCACGACGACATCGGCGACATCATGGCCGCGGCCAACGCCGAGGTCTCGCGCGACAACGCGCAGCAACTCTTCGTCACGGTCTTCGCCGCCATCCTCGACCTCGACAGCGGCGCGCTCGACTACTGCAACGCCGGCCACGACAACCCCTATCGGCTGACGGCCGGTGCCACCGGCCTGGTGCGCATCGACGACGGCGACGGCCCGCCGCTGTGCGCGATGAGCGACTACGCCTACCGCAGCGCACACATCCAGCTGCAGCCCGGCGAGATGCTGTGTCTGATGACCGACGGAGTCACCGAGGCGCAGAACGCGGCCGGCGCGCTGTATGGTCAGGCGCGCCTGCAGCGGGTGTTGCTGGCCCAGCAGGCAGCGGTTGCCGAGGCGCATGCCTTGGTCGATGCCCTGAACGTCGACGTGCTGGCCTTCGCAGCCGGCACCGAAGCCGCCGACGACCTGACGATCATGGCATTGCGCTGGCAGGGGCCGCAGGCGCCGAAGGCGGATCCTGCCGCTGCAGGGCCGTAGGCGATGCCCAGCCGCGTGTCAGCGAACTTGGATCTCGACGCGCCGATTGCGCGCTTCAGCCGCACCCTCGGCCGTCGGCACCATCGGCTCGCGCTTGCCGCGGCCGATGGCCACGACCTTGTCCACGGCGATGCCGCGCGCCAGCAGCGCCGTGCGCACGACTTCGGCGCGCTGGCGCGACAGCGGGTCGTTGACGGCGTCGCTGCCGACCTTGTCGGTGTGGCCGATGACCAGCACATCGGGCACCGGCCGCTTGGCGATTTCGGCAAACACGCCGTCGATGATGCCTTTCGACTCGGGGGTGAACTCGTCCTTGCCTTCGACAAAGTACAGCGTGAATTGCGCTGGTGGCAGCGGCTGCGCGGCCAGCGCCGCGGCGAAATAGCTCTGCACTTCCTGCGCGCTGGACTGGTAGGCCTTGGGCCCGCCGCTGGTCAGGTGTGCGGCGGCATAGGGTTGGGTCAGCGGCACCTGGGTGCTGCCTTGCGTGACCACGACGGCGGTGTCCTTGCCGCCCCTGTCGGGTATCAGGACAACTGAACCCTGCTGGGTTGCGCAGGCCGCGAGCAGGGTGCCCAGCAGGATGACTGCCCAGCGGTGCAAGTTGCTAGTCATCGACGGCGACCACGAACTCGGTCCCGCGCACGCCGAGCACGGCCGATGGCGTGCGCACCGTCATCGCTTCAGGCGACTGCTTGGCGATGCGGCCCGACACCACGGACAACGTGCCGCGCCGCAACTGGGCGTCAAAGCGGCCCTGGCTGGTGGTCGGGTCGAATTCGAAGCGTTCCAGCGCCAGGATGCTGTTCGGGCCGGCCGAGAGCAGCGAGTTGTCGCGCATCGTGATCCCGACCGAGCCATCGGCGCCGGTCTTCAGCACATCGGCCGATTCGAGCAGCATGCCGACCTGGCCGGGCAGCGCCTGGCCATTGCGATCGACCGTCACCTGGCCTTTGGCGACCTTGATCTGGCCGACCTCGGCTTGTGCGCCGAGGACCGTCAACCCGGCTGCGAGAGTTGCCAGCAGCCCCCGGAGGGTCCGGCCAAGGTGTGCGTGCTGCATGCTTGTTCCTTCGGATTGGCTCGCCGCGAACGCGGGCTGCAGCAAGCTTACCTTGCTAGGACTTGAGGCGGTACCCGGTCCTGAAAATCCAGGCCACGATGACCAGCGCAGCGACGAGGAACAGGGCGGTCATGCCCAGGCTGAGGGCCAGGCTCACGTCGGCGTGATCGTAGAAGCTCCAGCGAAAACCGCTGACCAGATAGACGACGGGGTTGAACAGCGCCACCTTCTGCCAGAGGGGCGGCAGCATGTCGATCGAATAGAAGCTGCCGCCGAGGAAGGTCAGCGGCGTGACGATCAGCAGCGGCACCAGCTGCAGTTTCTCGAAGCCATCGGCCCAGATGCCGATGATGAAGCCGACCAGGCTGAAGGTCACCGAGGTCAGGAGCAGGAAAAGCAGCATCCAGAACGGGTGCGCCACCTGCAGCGGCACGAACAGGCCGGCCGTGGCCAGGATGATCAGGCCCAGGATGATCGACTTCGACGCCGCGGCACCGACGTAGGCGAGCAGGATCTCGACATACGATACCGGTGCCGACAGCAACTCGTAGACCGTGCCGGTGAACTTGGGAAAGTAGATCCCGAACGAGGCGTTGGAGATGCTCTGCGTCAGCAGCGAAAGCATGATCAGCCCCGGCACGATGAAGGCGCCGTAGCTGACGCCGCCGACTTCGGGAATGCGCGAGCCGATGGCCGCGCCGAAGACCACGAAATACAGCGACGTCGAGATCACCGGCGAGATGATGCTGCCCATCAGCGTGCGCCAGGTGCGGGCCATCTCGAAGCCGTAGATGGCGCGAACGCCTTGAAGGTTCATGGTGTGGCTCTCCGATCCGACACCAGGCCGACGAAGATCTCCTCGAGCGAGCTCTCGGTGGTGTGCAGGTCCTTGAAGGACACCCCCGCATCGGCCAGGCTCTTCAGCAGGTCGACGATGCCGATGCGCCCGCCCTGCGCGTCGTAGGTGTAGGTCAGCTCGCGGCCGTCCTGGCCCAGCTCCAGCGGGTAGGCAGCGAGCGCTGGCGGCAGTTGCGCCAGCGGCTGCTCCAATTGCAGCGTGAGTTGCTTGCGGCCGAGCTTGGTCATCAGCGCTGCCTTGTCTTCCACCAGGATCAACTCGCCTTTGCTGATGATGCCGATGCGGTCGGCCATTTCCTGCGCCTCTTCGATGTAGTGCGTGGTCAGGATCACTGTCACGCCGGTGTCGCGCAGCCCGCGCACGAGCTGCCACATGTCGCGCCGCAGCTCGACGTCGACCCCCGCGGTCGGTTCGTCGAGGAACAGGATCTGCGGCTCGTGCGACAGCGCCTTGGCGATCATCAGCCGGCGTTTCATGCCGCCCGACAAGGTCCGGATCGCGTTGTCCTTCTTGTCCCACAGCGACAGCGCGCGCAAGACCTTCTCGATGTGCGCCGGATTCGCGCGTTTGCCGAACAGGCCGCGGCTGAACGAGACCGTGTTCCACACCGTCTCGAAGGCATCGGTGCTCAGCTCCTGCGGCACCAGGCCGATCATCGAGCGCGCAGCGCGGTAGTCGCGCACGTT